>Ga0209048_10001075_pt1 | contig 28670 bp, 30 predicted proteins | sample FrelakmetCRP12CR_FD_187146 | JGI IMG/M metagenome (GOLD analysis project Ga0209048, IMG submission 187146) | Freshwater lake sediment microbial communities from the University of Notre Dame, USA, for methane emissions studies - CRP12 CR (SPAdes)... | ecosystem: Environmental > Aquatic >... | reverse complement strand
CGTGGTCGGCCGCACGGGGTTCTGCATCCATCCGCGCGATCTCGTGCGCGACATTCCCAAGGTCGGTGGCACCAAGGACGTGAACCTCACGCACGTGCGCGCGTTCGCGCCGACGCACGTGATCGTCAATATCGACGAAAACGAACTGCCGACGGTCGATGCGCTGCGCACATTCGTGCCGCATATCGTCGTCACGCACCCGCAAGCGCCGCATGACAATCTGGTTCTGTATCGATTGATGGGCAGACTGTTCGGTGGTGAGAACGCGGCGGAAAGACTTTGTGCGCGGCTGCAGAGCGAACTCGATGCATGTCGCGCGATCGACTGGCCGCGCGAGCGCGTGCTGTACCTGATCTGGCGCGACCCGTGGATGACGATCGCCGCCGACACCTACATTGCCCGGACGCTCGCGCTCGTGGGCTGGGCCGTGCCGCATGGCCCCGGCGGCCAACGCGGAGCGGCGCGCTACCCGGTGCTCGCCGATCTCGACGCCGAGGTCGCGCGCGTCGACCGCGTGCTGTTGTCGTCGGAGCCGTTCATGTTCCGCGAGCGGCATGTCGATGACCTGCGCGCGCGTTTTCCCAGCAAGCCGATCGAACTGATCGACGGTGAGATGACGAGCTGGTACGGGTCGCGCGCCGTCGCCGCGCTGAAGCGTCTGCGCGAGCAGCGCGCGCAGGCGCCGCGCTAGCGATCATCCATCGCCCACACCTTGGCGACGGGCGGGCGACTGCTCGGCGCCGCCCGCACTGCACGCGACTTCAGATGTTGGGCGAAGCGAGATACGCGGCGATGGCCGACTGGCTGGACGCGCCGGTCGACGCCGAACCGGCAGTGGCCGTCCCAGCACGTCCGCCGCAGGCAGATCGCACCGCGGGAGCACGCAACGTAAGGGCGGCCCGCGTGATTCGAGAGTCAGATCTCGTGACCACCGGGGGATCCCTTTCGACCAATAATTGGGGTGTTTTTCCCACAATATGGCGAATCAGCTTTGATTTGGGTCCCAAATCATCAATATGGAATCCGTCTGCAAGCTCAACCTTTGGGTCGGGATGACTTCCCGAAGCGATGTGGGCGCAGCGCCAGCCGCGCCTGGACTGAAACGAAATCGTCGAATGCCTTCCGGTCCTGGAAGGAGTGCCGCGCCGTTTTTCCGCCACGCCTGCAAGCGGCGGGCGGGCGGATCGACGCGTCGAATCGGGCTATGGACGGCCTGTCTCGCGCTGCAACCGCTCGATACCGTCAAGCAAGGCGCTGAACCTCTGACCGATCCGCGTCAGTCCAGAGTCAAGCGCGCGCGCGCAGCCGCGCAAAACCGGCCGCCAGGTCCTCGATCAGATCATCCGCATCCTCCAGACCGGCGGAGATGCGGAACAGCCACCCTTTGAACGGCAGCGGCGCCACCGTGCGCTCAGGCGCCACCGGGATCAGCAGGCTTTCGAAGCCGCCCCACGAATAGCCGCGACCGAATAACTGCATGCCGTCGATGAAGGCGTGAAACGCACCTTCGCCGAACCCGGGCTTCAACGCCACACCGAAGAGGCCGCTGGCACCGCTCATGTCGCGCTTCCACAGCGCATAACCCGGATCATCGGGATCGGCCGGATACAGGATGCGCTCGATCTCGGGCTGCTGTTTCAGCCAAGCGATCAACGCATCCGCATTGGCGCGATGCTGCACCAGCCGGGCCGACATCGAACGCAGCCCGCGCAGCGCGATGTAGCAATCGTCGGCGCTGGTCGTCAGTCCGTAGTGGTAAATCGTCTCGCGCAGGCGCGGCCACGCGCGGGAGTTCGCAGTGATCGTACCCATCAACAGGTCGGAATGGCCGCCAATGTACTTGGTCGCCGCGTGCACCGACACATCGACACCAACCTTCAGCGGCTGGAAGTACAGCGGCGTGGCCCAGGAGTTGTCGATGACGCTCGTCACGTCGCGCGCGCGAGCAATCTGCGCCAGCAGCGGCACGTCCTGCATTTCGAATGTCAGAGAACCCGGCGATTCGAGAAATAGTACCCGCGTGGCGGGCGTGAACAGTTGTTCGATCTCGCGGCCGATACGCGGGTCGTAGAAAGTCGCGGTGACCCCGTAGCGCGGCAGCGTATCGCGGCAGAAACGGCGGGTGGGCCAGTACACCGAATCGGGCACCAGCACGTGATCGCCGTTCCTGACGTACGCCAGAATCGCCATTGTGCAGGCGGTGAGGCCCGAGGGCATCGCCCAGGAGCGATGCCCACCTTCGAGTTCGGTCAGCGTTTCATAAAACGCCTGGTGGGTCGGCGAGCCATAGATGCCGTAGGCGATCGGACCCTGATCTTCGCCGGCATTGCGAAGCCGCACCCGCTCGCGCATGTCGGCCACGCTCGCGTGCAACACGGTCGAGCCGCGTGTCAGCGGCGGATTGACGAAATCAAACGTTTCGCGGTCGCGGCCGCCGGTGACAAGAGACGTGTTCTTCTTCATCTCGCCTGGAAGGTGTAGATGCCATCGGCGTGCTGCGTGCGCGCCAGCCGCCCCTCGTACCACAGCGTGTGCAGGTGGGCGAGCGATTCGCCGAGCGCGAAGGTGAGCTGGTGCAGGTCCAGCTCGCGCTTGAAGAGCACCGGCACGATGTCGGTCGCCGTACGCGGTGCATCGCATGCGGCCAGCACCTCGTCCAGCCGCGCCTGATGATGTTCATGCTGCTGCGTGACGCGCCGATGCAGCCCGAGAAACGGTTTGCCATGCGACGGCAGCACCAGCGTGTCGGCCGGCAGCATCAGGTAATGATCGAGCGAACGCAGGTAGCGCGGCAGCGGATTGCCATCGGGCTCGATATCGAAGACGCTGACGTTGGTTGAGATGCGCGGCAACACCATATCGCCCGAGACCAGCAGCTTGTCCTCGGCACAGAAGAGCGAGGCATGCTCGGGCGCATGACCGAAGCCGATGATGATCTTGAATATCCGCTTGGCGCCGTGCGGACCGACTGCGATCTCCTCGTCGTTCCAGATGCGGCGATAGCTCGCCGGCACGGAGGGAACGAGCTTCGGGTAATGGCTGCTGCCGCGCGCCCGCACCTTGGCCAGCGACGCCGGGTCGACGAGGCCGTTGCGGCGGAAATGCTCTGCCGCCGAAGTGCCGCTGGTGTCGTCGGCACCCATCGTCAGAAGACGGCCGACCGAATACTCAGTCGCGGTAATCCATAGCGGCGCGGTCCAGCGCCGGTGATCTCCACCCTGCGTCAACCACCACGCGAGGCCCAGGTGATCGGGGTGGAAGTGCGTGCTGATCACGCGCAGCAGCGGCCGGCCGTCAAACACGGTGTCGAAGATTTGCTCCCACGCCGCTTTCGTTTCGTCGGAGGTGATGCCGCAGTCGATGATGGTCCATCCGCGCCGGCCCTCGATTTCGTCGTCGCAGAGCCACAGGTTGATGTGGTCGAGCGCAAAGGGCAGCCGCATGCGCACCCAGTGCAGTCCCGGCCGCAGCGTGGCGATGGTACCGGGCCCCGGCACATTGGCCCACGGGTAGGTCAGTTCACGCTCGTTGGGGTTCATTGGGCGAGGAGAAGTCGAGTGGTGCAGCGCAATGACTTGACGTTAGCGTCAAGTGCGGCGATTCTACGCGGCGAATCGTCTGCCTATTCGATGCCCGCGACTCGACCCGACCCCAGGCCCGCGAGAGACGCCGGCACGTTCTCGATTACTGATCTGGCGCGCGAGTTTGACATCACGCCGCGCGCAATTCGCTTCTACGAAGACCACGGCATCCTTGCGCCGACACGCGCCGGCGCCTCGGGTCTGAAGCGTGTGTATTCGCCGCGTGACCGTACCCGGCTGAAGCTCACGCTGCGCGGAAAAAGGCTCGGGCTCACGCTGTTGCAGATCCGCGAGCTGATCGACATGTACGAGTCGCCGAAGGACGCCGTCGCGCAGGCGAAGCGCTTCTTGTCGGTGCTGACTCAGCATCGCGCCACGCTTGAGCAGCAACGCGAGGACATCGAGGTGACGTTGTCCGAAATCGAGCGGCACGAAGCTGAATGCCGACGCATTCTCGGACGCAAACCGTGAACGGCGCGCGAGCACGGAAATGAGAATCGCGTCTCGCTTTCTCCTGGCCGCAGCCGGCGCGTTCGCAAGCGTGCACGCGCAGACATCAAACGAGCTCGCCAACGACGCCTACCGGGACGCCTATCAGGAAGGCTACCAACAGGGATTTCGCGACGGCCAGGCGCAGGCGGCAAAGGCGGCGCAGGAGGCCGAGCGCTCGGCGCCACGACCGCTCGCCTGCCGCCGCATCATCGTGCTGGGCGCGCGTTATGGCGCCGACGGCAATCAATGCGATGCAACGGGCGCGATCGCACATCGGGTCAACGGTCGCAGCTCCGCGACGGTGCGCGCGGACAACAACCTGTGCGGCGATCCATCGCCGGGCCAAGGCAAGGACCTCGCCGTCGATTACGGTTGTGGCGATCCCGGCTTCTGCGGCCGCGAGATTCGCAACGCGTCGGCATCCGAGAATCGAAGCACGACGCTGACATGCCCGCCCTGATGCGACGCGCGCGACCGCATTGAACGAACGCATCGATTCCGCTTCGCCTCCGTCGCACACGCGTATCGACGCGGTGATCGATGCATTCCGCGACCAGGTTCACTGGTGCGGCGAGCTGGGCGCGCCATTCACGCAACGCCTGTTGCGTGCGGCGCTCGCCGACCTCAAGTCCGGCGGCTGGCTCGCCCGGCGCATCGGCGCCTGGTCGGGCAATCCCGTCGCCGACGCCTTGCCGCTGCGCGTCGCGGGCGCACTGCACGCGTTGGCGCTCGCCGGCGCGGCGGCAGCGCTCGCGCGCCACTACCCGCCGCGCGACACCGATCGCGATGCTTCCTTGTGGCCGACCGCCGTCGCTGCGTTGAAGGCCAACGCCGCGTTGCTCGACGACTACCTCGCGCGCGCACCGCAGACCAACGAGATCGGCCGCGCGGCGCTGCTGTATGCAGGATTCGGCGCGATCGTCGCGCGCCGATTGTTGCCGCTGCGATTGCTAGAGATTGGCGCGAGCGCGGGCCTGAACATGCAATGGGACCGCTATCGCTACCGGCTCGGTGCCGTGATACGTGGAGATGCCGCGAGCAGCGTCGAGATTCAGTGCGACTGGACCGGCGCGCTGCCGCCCGACGTGCCGATCAATGTGCGCGCGCGGCTTGGCTGTGATCTGGCGTCGATCGATCTTGCCGATCCGACGCAGCAGCTGCGGCTGCGCTCGTACGTGTGGCCCGATCAGCCGGACCGCCTGGTGCGGCTCGACGCCGCGATCGAACTCGCGCAGCGGATCGGACTCCCGCAGGTCGACGCCGCGGACGCTGCAACCTGGCTGCCGGCGCAACTGGCGCGTCCCGCGCAGGGCGTCATCACGGTTATTTATCACACGGTCGTCTGGATGTATCTGCCGGCGCCTGTGCGCGAAGCGCTGAAAGCCGCCATCAACGACGCCGGCCGGCGCGCAACTGGCGCCAACCCGCTCGCGTGGCTAAGCCTCGAGTTTCCCGAGAAGGGCCGGCCGGCGCAGCTGTCGTTGACCGAATGGCCCGGTGGCGAAACGCGTACGCTCGCGCTCGCGCATCCGCATGGAAGCTGGGTACAGTGGCTGCTAGCAGCGGCATGAACCGATGCCGAAATCGATTCGCAACTTCTTTGACCCGCAACTCGGTGCAGCGGACAACACGCGCGCGACGCACACCCTTGAGCTCGCCACTGCCGCGCTTCCCATCGAAGTCGTGCGCATCGACCGCGACACGCAGCCGGCCGAGCGCGACGCGGTGCGGCGCGCCGTGCACGAGAAGTTCGGCCTCAGCGGCGCCGAGGCCGATGCGCTTCAGCGACCTGCGGAGGAAGAAGTGCGCCGGTCGACCGACTACTACTACTACCAGCAGTTCACGTCACTGATCAACGCGCACTTCACCCAGGCGCAGTAGCAACAGGTGCTAGAACTGATGCGGCCGCTGGCGTATGCCGACGACGTGCTCTGCGCGTACGAACTGCACCTGGTGCGCAAGATCGCCGGGCTGCTGCACGTGCCTGACAGCGACTACATCGCGGCCAAGCTGCGCGCGCAGGAGCAGGCAGAGCGGTCGCGCTGACGCTCAGTGCGGCTGCGCGCGCGCGATGATTGCGTCCAGATCGCAGCCGGCCGGAAGCGCGCCGAAGACATCGGCGGCATCGTCGAGCCGCGAGGCGCAGAACGCATCGAACACCGCATCGGTCGCATGCCGGCGCAGCAACGCTGCCTGCAACACGAGCGCGGTATCGCGCGCGAGGCGGCGCGCCTGTGCCTCGTCAGTGGCGCCGTCGAGCGAGGCGAGAACCCGCTCGGTCGCACGATCGAGCAGGCGATGTGAGCCGCGCACCGGCGCGAGTTCGTGCGCCAGCGCATCGGCGACCGGTCCGCTTCTCAGCGCGCGCAGCAGATCGAGCGCAATGATGTTGCCCGCGCCTTCCCAGATCGAGTTAACCGGCATCTCGCGGTAAATTCGCGCCATCACGCCTTCGCCTTCCTCTTCGACGTAACCGTTGCCGCCAAGGCACTCCATCGCCTCCTGCGCGAAATGGCTGCCGCGCTTGCAGATCCAGAACTTGGCGATTGGCGTCAACACGCGGCGGATCTGCGCCTCATGGCCATCGGGGTCGAGCCCATGCTCGCTGCGATCGACCGCGCGCGCCAGCCGCAGCGCCAGCCCGGTCGCGGCTTCGGCTTCGATGGCAAGATCGGCGAGCACGTTCTTCATCACCGGCTGCTCGACGAGTCGTCTGCCGAACGCGCTGCGCTCGCGGCAGTGATGCAAGGCCAAGGCCAACGCCTGCCGCATCAGGCCGGCGGTGCCGAGCGCGCAGTCGAGCCGCGTCATCGCGCCCATCGCCAGGATCTGCGGCACGCCGCGACCTTCGTCGCCGACCAGCCACGCGGTTGCGCGGTCGAACTCGACCTCCGAGCTCGCGTTGGCCTGATTGCCGAGCTTGTGCTTCAGCCGCTCGATGCGCAGCGCGTTGATCGTCCCGTCGGGAAGCCAGCGCGGCAGGAAGAAGCAGGACAGCGCCCCGCCTGCATAAGCAAGGACGAGAAATGCATCGCACATCGGCGCCGACATGAACCATTTGTGTCCGGTAATGCGATAGCGCCGGCCCCAGGCATCGTCGCCCTCAAACTCCGCACGCGTGGTATTGGCGCGCACGTCCGAGCCGCCCTGCTTTTCGGTCATCCCCATGCCCAGCGTGACCGCGCTCTTTTCGGAGAACGGCACGAAGCGTTCGTCGTACCGTGCGGCGGCAAGCTTCGGTCCCCATTCCGCATGCAGCGCGGCGTTGGCGCGCAGCGCCGGCGTCACCGCGTAGGTCATCGACACCGGGCACAGCACCGACGGTTCCAGTCCGGTGAACAACAGGAAGCCCGCGGCGCGCTCGACGTGGCTTCCGGTTCCCTCCGTCCAAGGCGAGCCGTGCAGGCGGTGACGCAGCGCTGAGGCCATCAGCGCGTGATAGCTGGGATGGAACTCGACCTGGTCGATCCGTCGGCCGAAGCGGTCGAAGTTCTTCAACTGCGGTGCATGGGTGTTGGCCAGGCGCGCGTGCGTTTGCATCGCCGCCGACCCGATTTCCGCTCCGAGCGCCACGAAGCGCGGCTCGTCGAATCCCGGATGATTGAAGCGCAGCGCGTCGCGCAGCGCGCGATTGCCGAGGTAGAGGTTGACGTCAACGAGCGGCGTGCTTTGGTTGAAGACTTCGTGCGTGGCGAGGGACATGTCGGCGCCCTTTGCAACTGTGGACAGCGATGATTGCGACGGCACGAGCGACCATGAAATCGTTCGCGCTGGGAACCTGAGCTTGCCGAAGCACGAAGCGCTGCGCTGGGTTTCGACGAGCTCAGCCCGAACGAATCTTCCACGTGCAAAGGATCCCGGTCCAATAGTGTAGGTCGCCGCGTTGTGCTCCTGAGCCTGCGGATGCGCCTCAGGTCACTTCCGCAACGAGCGCCAGAATCTGCGCGCCGTAGCGTTCGAGCTTCTTTTCGCCAATGCCGGAAATCGACCGCAACTGGTCGAGCGACTGCGGCTGCGCTTGCGCGATGGCATGCAGCGTGTTGTCGTGAAACACGACGTAGGCCGGCACGCCGTGCTCCTTTGCGACCGAGGCGCGCCATCCGCGCAGCCGGTCGAAGAGCGCTCCGTCGGCGGGAGGACTCACCGCGGCAGCCTTGGCCTTCTTCGGCTTGCCTGCGGCGGCAGCCACGTAATGGCGCAATTCGATCCGTTGTTCGCCCTTCAGCACCGCGCGGCTTGCCTCGGTCAGGCGCAGCACGTTGAAGCGCGCGTAGTCGACCTCGACCAGATTGAGCGCAATCAGTTGCCGCAGCAACAGGCGCCATTCGGCTTCCGAAACGTCGGCGCCGATGCCGAACGTGCTCAGCTTCTCGTGATGGAACTTCAGCGTCTTCTCGGTCAACTTCCCACGCAGCACTTCGATGATATGGGTCGCCGCAAAACCGAAGCCGCCCGCCTGCTGACAGCGGTAGATGCACGACAGAAGCTTGCGCGCATCCTCGGTCGCGTCGCGCCGCTCGGGCGGCGTCAGGCAGTTGTCGCAGTTGCCGCAGGGCGCGCTCGCCTCGCCAAAGTACGCAAGCAGGCGCACGCGGCGGCAGTCGGCCGCCTCGGCGAGTCCCAGCATGCTGTCGAGCTTGGCGGCGCACAGGCGCTTGTACTGATCATCAGCTTCGGAGAGTTCAATCAAGCGGCGCTGCTGCACCACGTCCTGCAGGCCATACGTCATCCACGCATCGGCGGGCAGTCCGTCTCGACCGGCGCGACCGGTTTCTTGAAAGTAACCCTCGATGCTCTTCGGCATGTCCAGATGCGCAACGAAGCGCACGTCGGGCTTGTCGATGCCCATGCCGAACGCGATCGTGGCGACGATCACCTGGCTGTCGCGCTCCTTGAAGCGGCGCTGATGCCGGCTGCGCGCAGCCGCCTCCATGCCGGCGTGATAGGGCAACGCCTCGATGCCATGGCCGCCCAGGAACACAGCGACTTCCTCGACCGTGTTGCGCGCAAGGCAGTAGACAATACCGGCATCATCCGGATGCTCTTCGCGGATGAAGCGCAGCAACTGCTCGCGCGGCTCGCGCTTTTCGACGATGCGGTAGCGGATGTTGGGGCGGTCGAAGCTGGCGACGAACGCGCGCGCGTCGACCAGCAGCTTGTCCACGATTTCGCGCCGCGTCGGCACGTCCGCTGTGGCGGTGAGCGCGATGCGCGGCACCTGCGGCCAGCGCTCGCGCAGAATCGACAACTGTCCGTATTCGGGACGGAAATCGTGACCCCATTGCGAAACACAGTGCGCTTCGTCGATCGCGAAGAGCGCCAGCGTGCATTCGTCGAGCAGGCTCAGGCAGCGCTCGGTCAACAAGCGCTCGGGGGCGATGTAAACGAGGTCAAGCTGGCCGGCGCGCATCCTCGCCTCGACCGCCGCCGCCTCGCGCGCGCTCAAGGTCGAGTTGAGGAACGCCGCACGCACGCCGACTTCTTCGAGCGCCGAGACCTGATCCTGCATCAGCGCGATCAGCGGCGAGATCACGACAGTGACGCCGTCGTGGATCAGCGCCGGAATCTGGTAGGTCAGCGATTTGCCGCCGCCCGTCGGCATCAGCACCAGGGCATCGCCACCGGCGATCACATGCTCGATCACCTCGCGCTGGAACCCGCGGAACGTGTCGTAGCCGAAGACGGACTTCAGGACCTGCGATGAACTGCGGAATTCCATGGCTGGAGCGTAGCAATCGCGGCTGAGAGGTCCGGCTGCTCCGCGTAGCATTTCGCCATTGCCCACAGACGAGTTGATGATGTGCGCCACGACCGATGCCGTGCCCCCGACCCGCGAATTCACCACCGCGTGGATCGCCTATGCGCTGTTCGCGATCAGCGTGTTCCTGTGGTGGCCAGCGCTGATCGGCGTCATCGTATGCCTCGCCAAGCGCGGGGCGCCGGGGGCATCGTTCATCGACTCCCACTACCGGTGGCTCGCGCGCACCTTCGGCTGGTCGCTGCTGGGCTGCGTCGTGTGCGTCGGCGTCATTGTCGGGTCTGCCTGGCCGCTGGTGCACGACATCATCGTCGCAGTGCAGCAGTCGGGGGGCGACTGGCACAGTGCCGGGATGTCGATCCAGTTCGACTGGAAATCGATCTTCCTGACGGCGGGCGTGGCAACCGCGGGCGGATTTGGCTTGTTGGCCGTGTGGTTCTGGTTCATCTACCGCGTGGTACGTGGCGCATTCCGGCTCGGCGCGGCACAGCCGGTGCCATGACTTGCTCTTGCCGGGCCAAGTTGACGTTAACGTCAACTTGGCCTAATTTGCGGCGCTCCGCTTCCGTGCGCCGCCAATGGAGTTCAAGCCCCTCAACCCGGATTTTGCTTCGCGTGTGCGCGATTCTTTCGCACGCCAGGCTGCCATGCAGTTGATCGGCGCGCGCCTGACCCAGATCGAACCCGGCCGCGTCGCCATCGAGTTGCCGGTGCGCGACGACCTGACCCAGCAACACAAGTTCGTGCACGGCGGCATCGTCGGCATGATCGCCGACAGCGCGGGCGGATACGCCGCGTTCTCGCTGATGCCGGCCGACGCGTCGGTGCTGACGGTGGAGTACAAGCTCAACATGCTGGCGCCGGCGCAAGGCGAGACGCTGATTGCACGCGGTGAGGTGTTGAAACCCGGGCGCAAACTGTCGGTCGTGCGCGCCGATGTCTTCGCGCTGGCGGCCGGCAGGGAAACGCTGATCGCGGCCATCCAGCAGACGCTGATGGTCATGCACGGCATGAGCGACGAAGCACGCGTGTAGGAGCAGACAAGCAGGGGAGACGATGAGCCTTCCGGGACTGAACTTCGAACTCGGCGCCGACATCGACGCGCTGCGCGACGCGGTGCGCGAGTTCGCGCAGGCCGAGATTGCGCCGCGCGCAGCCGAAATCGACCGCACTGACCAGTTTCCGATGGACCTGTGGCGCAAGCTGGGCGAACTCGGGACGCTTGGCATCACGGTGGCCGAGGACTACGGCGGCGCCAACATGGGCTACCTCGCGCACATGGTGGCCTTGGAGGAGATTAGCCGCGCCAGCGCATCGGTCGGCCTGTCGTACGGCGCGCATTCGAACCTGTGTGTGAACCAGATCCATCGCAACGGTTCGGCGGCACAAAAGAAGAAATATCTGCCGAAACTTGTGTCCGGCGAACACGTCGGCGCACTGGCGATGAGCGAGGCCGGCTCGGGCTCGGACGTCGTGTCGATGAAACTGCGCGCGCAGGACAAGGGCGGCTACTACCTGCTCAACGGCAGCAAGATGTGGATCACCAACGGGCCGGACGCCGACACGCTGGTCGTGTACGCGAAGACCGAGCCCGAGCTGGGAGCTTCGGGCATCACCGCATTCCTGATCGAGAAGGGCATGAAGGGCTTCTCGGTCGCGCAGAAGCTCGACAAGCTCGGCATGCGCGGCTCGCACACGGGAGAACTCGTCTTCAACAACGTCGAGGTACCGGCCGGAAACGTGCTCGGCGAACTGAACAAGGGCGTGCGCGTGCTGATGAGCGGCCTGGACTACGAGCGCGCGGTGCTCGCCGCCGGGCCGATCGGCATCATGCAGGCGTCCATGGACGTGGTCACTCCGTACATCCACGATCGCAAACAGTTCGGCACCTCGATCGGCGAATTCCAGCTGATCCAGGGCAAAGTCGCCGACATGTACACGACACTCGCCGCCTGCCGCGCGTACTGCTACACGGTCGGCAAGAATCTCGATGCACTCGGCGCGCAGCACGTGCGCCAGGTGCGCAAGGACTGCGCCGGCGTGATCCTGTACACGGCGGAGAAAGCCACTTGGATGGCCGGCGAGGCGATCCAGATCCTCGGCGGCAACGGCTACATCAACGAGTACCCGACCGGCCGGCTGTGGCGCGATGCGAAGCTGTATGAAATTGGCGCCGGCACCTCGGAAATCCGCCGCATGCTGATCGGGCGCGAGTACTTTTCCGAGACGATGTAGCGCGGTCGTGCCATTACACGCGCATACACCGGTACTGAACGCGCCGGCTTCGTACAGCCGCGCGGCACGGCTGCTCGCATTCAAGATGGACGCGCTGCAGCCGTGTGGTTCGTTCAAGATGCGCGGCATCGGTCTCGCGGCGGAGCGAGCCGTGGGCCGCGGCGCACCCGCACTGGTGTGTCCGTCGGGCGGCAATGCGGGGTTCGCAGCCGCGCACGCGGGCGCGCGACTTCACGTACCGACGACGATTGTGGTGCCGCAAACCACGCTCGCCAGTGTGCGCGAGCAGATCGCGTCGATCGGCGCCTCGGTCCTCGTGCACGGCGCGGCATGGGACGAGTCCAACGAGCGCGCTGTGACGATCGCGCGCGAGCGCGGTGTCGCATATCTGCACGCGTTCGACCATCCCGACATCTGGGATGGCCACGCCACACTGATCGACGAATGCGTGGCTGATGGCCTCGTGTTCGACGCCGTGGCTTGCTGTGTCGGCGGGGGTGGACTGTTGGTTGGCATCGTGCAGGGTCTGCAGCGCAACGGTTTGCGCCATGTGCCGGTGATCGCGGTCGAAACCGAAGGCGCGGCGTCGTACGCCGCTGCGCTCGCTCAAGGTGCGCCGGTCACGCTGCCGACGCTGACTTCGATCGCAACGTCGCTCGGCGCCCGACGGGTGTGCCAGCAAGCGGTTGATGTCGCGCGCGAGCACGAGATCATTTCACTGACGGTGACCGATGCCCAGGCGGTTGCCGCCTGCCTGAAGTTTGCCGATGGGTACCGCGTGCTGGTCGAACCGGCCTGTGGCGCAACTCTGGCCGCGCTCGACGTGTCTGCGCCTGTCTTCGCGCGCTTCGACCGCGTGCTGGTCGAAGTCTGCGGCGGCATCGGCGTTTCGCTGGCGAAGCTATCCGAATGGCGGGCGCAGTTTCGACTCGCGTGACGGTGCGGTGCGTATTCCCACGATTCCGCTCACGTTACCCGGCCGGAAACTGCGCGCGCCGCGCCTGGGCGATGCCGAATCGCTGCCCCTGCATGCCGACAACCGTGCGATCTGGCGCAATTTGTCCGACCGCTTCCCCCTTTCCGTACCGGCTGGAGATCGCGCGTCACTGGGTCGAGCGGGGCACATCGCCTTCGGCGGCGACCATGGCGCGCTTGCCTTCGACGATGTGGCCGTCGGTGGCGCCGGCATCGTCCAGGGTGAGGGCCAGATCTGCTGCAATGTCAAGATCGGTTGCCGGCTCGGTGCACCCTTCCCGGGCCGCGGTATCACGAGCGCGGCGGCACGTGCGCTCACCGAACTGGCGTTTGTACGGCCGGGAGTCACCCGGGCTTTCGCCGGCATGCATGCCGACAACCTGGCGTCGATGCGCGTGCTGCAGAATAACGGCTTCGAGCGTGAAGGCGTGATGCGAAAGAATGTAATGAAGGCCGATTGCGCCATCGACCGCGTGCTGTGGGCGAAAATCCGCCCCTGAAAGGCTCTCCGATGCATGCGTGGCAGACTCAGATGGACGCGCTGCGGGCGCGCGCCAAGAGACCGGGCGTCGCCGACCCGCAGGTGTTCGCGCGCATGAGCGGCCTCGAGTTCCTGCAGGCGATGCTGCGCGGCGCGATACCTGATCCGCCGATCGCGCGGACGCTCGACTTCTACCTGATCGAGGTCGAGTCCGGTCGCGCCACGTTCCAAGGCCTGCCGGGCTACGCTCACTTCAACCCGATTGCCACCGTGCATGGCGGCTGGCACGCGACGCTGCTCGACTCGGCAATGGCGTGCGCGGTGCAGACCGTGTGCGAAGGCGGCCGCGCCTACACCACGCTCGAGTTCAAGGTCCACTGCGTGCGGCCGCTGACCGAAAAGACCGGCCCCGTGCGTGCCGAGGGCAAGGTGGTCGCCAACGGCCGTCGCATCGCCACCGCCGAAGGGCGACTGGTCGACGCCGACGGCAAGCTGTACTCGCACGGCACCACGACCTGCATGCTGTTTGATGTTTAGGTCGTCGCCGAGATTGAGGATCGCTGCGGCGGCAGGTCACATTTGTCGTACCGAATTTTGCACAAAGCAGCCGACCGGCAATGGGCGCCAATGACATCAGCATCAGCCAGCTGCGGCAGGACCTGGCCGAGTACCTGACCGGCGCCAAGCGCGGCGAGTCGCTGCGCGCGACGCCGCACGGCACCGTGGTGGCGCATCGAGCCCGCGTTGAGCGAGAAGGCGGCGGCCAAAGTGCGGATGGAAGAATTCGACGGCTGGCCGCGCGGCGATCCGGACCACCTGGCCCGGCACGCGGCCGTTGCACGCGGTGGATGCGCACTTCGCCTGGGATGAAGGCGAAGGCGACCGAACGCTGGCGGACTGGATCGACGGGCATCGACGCTATTTCGCGCGAGAATGCGCGCGTCTCGGCCGCATCTTCCGTGAGGACATCCCGGTCATGCTGGAACGCTTCGAACTGCTGTACCCACGACCGCGATGAGCCTGTTCGGATTGACGGTCGAAAAGCTGGCGCTGTTCGCGTTCGCGGTAATGCTGCTTGTGCTGACGCCCGGTCCGGTGTGGATTTACCTGCTGTCACGCACGCTGGCGCAGGGCCGGCGCGCCGGCTACTTCTCCCTGCTCGGCGTGATGGCAGGCGTGTTCGTGCACCTGCTGCTGGCGGCGCTCGGGTTGTCGGTCGTCTTGCTGGCGGTGCCCTTGGCGTTCGAGGCGATCAAACTCGCCGGCTGCGCCTACCTGCTGTGGCTTGCGTACTCGACGTTGCGCGGTGGCGGCATGAGCTTCGCGCCGCAGCCACTCGACCCGGTACCCGATCGGGTGCTGTTCCGACAGGCGATGACGGCGGCGATCGTCAATCCCAAAATCGCCGTGTTCTACCTGTCGCTGTTTCCGCAGTTCATCGCGCCCGCCGCCGGGTCGGTGTTGCTGCAGAGCCTCGCACTCGGTGTGGTCCATGTCGTCGTTTCGACTTTGGTTGACGGCGCACTGGTCACGCTGGCCGGATTTCTGGCAGCATGGTTTGCAAGTCGGCCGCTGTGGTTGCGGACACAGCGCTGGTTCCTCGGCACCGCATTCGGTGCCCTCGCCATCTGGCTCGCGCTGATACCAAGGCATAGCTCACCGTGAATGATTTCGCCGCCGCCACATTCGGCGAGCGCTTCGATCACTCGATGCCGCAGCCGGCCGCGATCGCACGCGCGATCCTTGACGGCTTCGATCGCCACTACCGCCTCTTCCGCTACGTCGCGCAACAGGCCAAGCAGCGCTTTGAAGACGGCAACTGGTCCGGCATGCGCGAATCGGCGCGCGAACGCATCGCTTTTTACGACCAGCGGGTGCTGGAGGCGTCGGCGCGCATCGAGCGCGATTTCGACCTGGCGGCGCTCACCGAGGAGGAACGCGACGCGCTGTGGCAGGCGGTCAAGCAGCACTACGTGGCCCTGCTGGCGGAGCATCGGCAGCCCGAGTGCGCCGAGACGTTCTTCAACTCGGTGTGTACCAAGCTGTTGCATCGGGCGTACTTCCGCAACGCGTTCCTGTTCGTGCGGCCGGGCGTGGCGACCGACTACATGGACTCGGATCCGCCGTCCTATCGCAGCTACTACCCGGCCAGCCAGGGCCTGCGCAAGACGCTGCGGCAGATCCTGATCGACTTCGGTCTGGCGTGCCGGTGGGTCGATGTCGGGCGCGATATCCGGCGCGCGATCCGCGCGGTGTGCGAGGCACATGACAAGGGCGACGCGCCCAATGCGCTGACGCGCCCGTTCCACGTGGAGCCCGACTGCCAGATCCAGGTGCTGTCGAACCTGTTCTTCCGCAACAAGGGCGCCTACATCGTCGGCCGCATCGTCAATGGGACCCGCATGACGCCGCTCGCGGTGCCGATCCTGCGCAACGAGCGCGGCGAACTGTATGTCGATGCCATCCTGCTCGCGGCACAGCACCTGGCCACGCTGTTCTCGTTCACGCGCGCCTACTTCCTGGTCGACATGGAGGCGCCCAGCGCCTACGTCGATTTTGTGCAGTCGATCCTGCCACACAAGCCGGCCTCGGAGCTGTACACAATGGTCGGGCTGCAGAAGCAGGGCAAGACGCTTTTTTACCGCGACTTCCTGCACCACCTGCGGCACTCGACGGACCAGTTCGTGATCGCGCCGGGCATCAAGGGACTGGTGATGACGGTGTTCACGCTGCCGTCGTATCCGTACGTGTTCAAGATGATCAAGGACGTGATCCCTTTTCCGAAGGAGACCGACCGCGAGCAGATCAAGGGCAAGTACCAGCTCGTCAAGATGCACGATCGCGTCGGGCGCATGGCCGACACCTGGGAGTACTCGCAGGTGTCGCTGCCGCGCGCGCGCTGCTCGCCCGAACTGCTCCAGGAATTGCTCACCTATTGCCGCAGCCTGGTCGAGCTGACGCCCGACGCGGTGCATATCAAGCACGTGTACATCGAGCGGCGGATGACGCCGCTGAACATCTACCTGATGCACGCCGCCGACGCCGAGGTCGATCACGCGATCCGGGAATACGGCCAGGCGATCAAGGATCTCGCCGCCGCGAATGTCTTCCCCGGCGACATGCTTTACAAGAACTTCGGCGTCACGCGGCTGAACCGGGTCGTGTTCTACGACTACGACGAAATCGAGTACATGACCGACACTAACTTCCGCCGCGTCCCGCAGGCCATGACGGAAGAGGACGAAATGTCCGAAGAGCCGTGGTACCGGGTCGAGAAGCACGATGTCTTTCCCGAGCAGTGGGGGCCATTCCTGCTCGGCGACGCGCGTATCAGGAGCGCATTCCTGAAGCACCATGCCGACCTGCTGACGCCGGAGTTTTGGCAGAAACGCAAGGAGCGGATTCAGGCCGGACACCTGGAAGACGTGTTCCCGTACCCGGACGAGCTCCGATTCAGGAATCGGTCCGACGGCAGCACCGCCTGAGCAAAGCCGACGCCGAAACGTCCCAAAGCCGCGAAATCTTGGCTACAGTTGCGGTCCGCGGCCGATCGCCCGGCACAGGGGTTCCATGGCGGTCATCAACTACATCACCCAAATCCAGTTCGACTTCGGCGCAGTCAAGGTGACGCGCGCTGAATGCGAGCGGGTCGGAATCCGGCGGCCGCTGGTGTGCACTGACAAGGGCATTGTCGCCGCCGGCCTGCTGGCCCGCCTCACCGACGTGCTCGGCGATCTGCCGTTTGCGGTCTACGACGGCACCCCCTCCAACCCGACCGAAACCGCCGTGCTGCAGGCGGTCGCGGCTTATCGAGCGCACGAGGCGGACGGCCTGGTCGCACTCGGCGGCGGCTCGTCGATCGATCTCGCCAAGGCGGTGGCGATCCTCGCCACGCATCCGGGCCGGCTCGCGGACTATGCGACCATCCTCGGCGGCAGCCCGAAGATCACGACGAAAGTGGCGCCGCTGATCGCGATTCCGACGACGGCCGGCACCGGCAGCGAGGTCGCACGCGGGGCGATTGTGGTCCTCGACGACGGCCGCAAGCTGGGTTTCCATTCGTGGCATCTGGTGCCCAAGACCGCGATCTGCGATCCGGAACTGACCGTCGGCCTGCCACCGAAGCTGACTGCCGCGACCGGCATGGACGCGGTCGCGCATTGCATCGAGACTTATCTGTCGAACGCCGTCAATCCGCCCGCCGATGCGATCGCGTTCGACGGCCTGCAGCGCGCGATCGGATACATCGAGCGCGCGGTCGTCGACGGTACCGATCGCGAGGCGCGCTGGCATATGATGAGCGCGTCGATGCAGGGCGCGCTGGCGTTCCAGAAGGGGCTGGGCGCGGTGCATTCGCTGTCGCACGCGCTCGGAGGACTGCCGGTGAGCCCACACCACGGCACGCTGAACGCGGTGCTGCTGCCGGAAGTGGTCAAGTTCAACGAAACGGCGGTGCCCGCGAAGGTGCATGCGATCGCCGTTGTGTTCGGCCGTCAGGACGGCGCCGGGCTCGCCGAGGCGATTCGCGAACTTAACGCCCGCATCGGCCTGCCGGCAGGCCTCTCGGGCATGGGCATCGGCCGCGACACCTTCGACTACGTCGCCGACAACGCGATGAAGGATCATTGCCACGGAACGAACCCGCGCGTGGCCACGCGCGAGGAATACCTGCGGATGCTGGAGGCATCGGCATGACCGAACTCGTGCTCGAAACGCAGGGGCTGACCAAGGAGTTCAAGGGCTTCGTCGCCGTCAACGACGTGTCGCTGCGCGTGCATCGCGGCTCCATTCATGCGCTGATTGGTCCCAACGGCGCCGGCAAGACGACCTGTTTCAATCTCCTGACCAAGTTCCTGACCCCGACGCGTGGACGTATCCTGTTCAATGGGGTCGACATCAGCCGCGAGGCGCCCGAACAGATTGCGCGCCGGGGCGTCGTGCGGTCATTTCAGATTTCTTCGGTGTTTCCGCACCTCACGGTGCTGGAAAACGTGCGCATCGCGCTCCAGCGGGCGACGCACTGGTCGTTCCAGTTCTGGCGCAGCGAGGCCGTGCTTGCCAAGCTCGACGCGCGCGCGCGCGAGTTGCTTGCGCAGGTGGATCTGAATGACTTCGCCAACGCGATCACGGTCGAGCTGCCATACGGCCGCAAGCGCGCGCTGGAGATCGCCACCACGCTCGCGACCGAGCCGGAGCTGATGCTGCTCGACGAACCGACCCAGGGCATGGGGCACGAGGACGTCGCGCGCGTGACCAGCCTGATCAAGCGTGTCGCCGAAGGACGCACGGTGCTGATGGTCGAACACAACATGAGCGTCGTCGCCGGCATATCTGACCGCATCACCGTGCTGGCGCGTGGCGCAGTGCTGGCGGAGGGCAGCTACGCCGAGGTCTCGTCCAACCCGCAGGTGCGCGAGGCATACATGGGAACGGCCGAGGGCGAGCTCGCCGGGATCGGACACTGATGGCCGCCGATACGTCACTCGCGATCCGTGACCTGCACGCCTGGTACGGCGAGTCGCATGTACTGCACGGCATGAACGTTGAGGTGCGCCAGGGCGAGGTCGTCACGCTGCTCGGCCGCAACGGTTCCGGCCGCACCAGCACACTGCGCGCGATTCTGGGGCTGACCGGCACGCGGAAAGGTTCGATCAAGGTCAACGGTGTCGAGACGATTGACCTGCCCACGCATCGCATTGCACATCTGGGCATTGGCTTCTGCCCCGAAGAGCGCGGTATCTACGCCAGTTTGTCGTGCGAGGAAAATCTGCTTCTGCCGCCGCAGCTCGCCAGCGGGGCGGGCGGCATGAGCGTGGACGAGATCTACGCGATGTTTCCGAATCTGAAGGAGCGCGCGCGCAGCCCCGGCATGCGGCTGTCGGGCGGCGAGCAGCAGATGCTGGCAGTCGCGCGCATCCTGCGGACCGGGGCGCACCTGCTGCTGCTCGACGAGATTTCCGAGGGTCTGGCGCCGGTGATCGTCAAGAAGCTCGGCGAAATGATCCGGACACTCAAGGCCAAGGGCTATACGGTCGTGATGGTCGAGCAGAACTTCCATTTCGCCGCGCCGCTGGCCGACCGCTTCTACGTGGTCGAGCACGGACAGATCGTCGAGGCCTTTGCCGCCGCGGAACTGAATTCCAAGCAGGAGCGCCTGCACGAGCTCCTGGGTGTTTGAAACGGCACTGACAAGTGCATTGAAGGAGACGCAATGAAACTGGAGCAGAAACTCAGCCGCATCATGACGGCCTTCGCCGCCTGCGCACTGGCCCTGGGCGCATCGACGGCGAGCGCGCAGAAACTGTCGGACGACAAGATCGTGATCGGCTTCATCACCGACATGTCGAGTCTGTATTCCGACATCGACGGCGCGGGTGGCGTCGAAGCGATCAAGATGGCGATCGCCGACATGGAGAAACAGTTCGCCGGCAAGAAGATTGAACTGATCTACGCCGATCACCAGAACAAGGCCGACATCGCCTCATCGAAAGTGCGCGAGTGGATCGACCAGGCCGGCGCGGACGTAATCATCGGCGGCACCAATTCGGCGACCGCCCTGGCATCGGCCAAGGTCGCCGCGGAAAAGAAGCGACCCTATATCCAGATCGGCGCCGCAACCTCGCGTCTGACCAACGAGGACTGCACGCCGTATACCGTGCACTACGCCTACGACACGATCGCGCTGGCGAACGGCACCGGCGCCGCCGTTGTCAAAGCGGGCGGCAAGAGCTGGTTCTTCCTGACCGCCGATTACGCATTCGGTCACTCGCTGGAGAAGGACACTGCCGATGTGGTCAAGGCCAACGGCGGTACGGTGGTAGGCGCGGTGCGGCACCCGCTCTCCGCATCGGACTTTTCGTCGTTCCTGCTACAGGCGCAGTCCAGCAAGGCACAGATCCTGGGGCTGGCCAATGCCGGCGGCGACACGATCAATTCGATCAAGGCCGCCAACGAGTTCGGCATCACCAAGAACATGAAACTCGCCGGCCTGCTGATGTTCATCAACGACATCCACAGCCTGGGACTGAAGACCACGCAGGGCATGTACCTGACCGATGCGTGGTACTGGAACCAGTCGCCCGAAGCGCGCGCCTGGGGCCGGCGGTTTTTCGAGAAGATGAAACGGATGCCTTCGTTCATCCAGGCCGCAGATTATTCGGCAGTCACGCAGTACCTGATGGCGGTCAAGGCAGCCGGAACCGATGATGCCGACGCGGTGATGGCACAGTTGAAGAAACAGAAGATCAACGATTTCTTTGCCAAGGGCGGTGTGATCCGCGCTGACGGCCGCATGGTGCACGACATGTACCTGATGCAGGTGAAGAAGCCCGAGGAGTCGAAAGAGCCGTGGGATTACTTCAACGTCGTGCAGACGATCCCGGGCGATCAGGCGTATCTGCCGCTGGCGCAGTCGCGGTGCCCACTCGTCAAGAAGTGATGTTCCGGACGCCCGGCTCACCGGGTGCCGGAATGTCTCGCCGCGTTGGCGCCGCCGCACTGCGCGGCCCGACACGGCGCGCACTGGGAAGAAGCGATGACTGAGCTGTTTGGGATTCCACTGCCAGCCTTGCTCGGGCAGCTGCTGCTCGGGCTGGTCAACGGGTCGTTCTACGCCACGCTGTCGCTCGGGCTGGCGGTGATCTTCGGACTGCTCAATGTCATCAACTTCGCCCATGGCGCGCTGTACATGATGGGCGCGATGCTGGCGTGGATCGGTCTCACCTATTTCGGCCTCAACTACTGGGTGATGCTGGTGGTGGCACCCCTCGTGGTCGGCGCCTTCGGCATCGTGCTCGAGAAACTGCTGCTGCGGCATCTGTACAAGCTCGATCACCTGTACGGACTGCTGCTGACCTTCGGCCTGACGCTGCTGATCGAAGGATTATTCCGCTCCTTCTACGGCGTGTCGGGATTGCAGTACTCGGTGCCGGATCAACTGCAGGGCGCGACCAATCTCGGCTTCATGATCCTGCCCAACTATCGCGCCTGGGTGGTCCTGGCTTCCCTCGTCGTGTGTTTCGGCACCTGGTACGTGATCGAACGCACTCGGCTGGGCGCGCTGCTGCGGGCCGGCACCGAGAACCCGCGGTTGACGCAGGCCTTCGGCGTCAACGTGCCGCTGATGGTGACGCTGACCTACGGTTTCGGTGTGGCGCTCGCCGGCTTCGCCGGTGTGCTCGCGGCACCGGTGCTGCAGGTGCAACCGCTGATGGGCAGCAATCTGATCATCGTCGTGTTCGCGGTGGTCGTGATCGGTGGCATGGGTTCGATTCTCGGTTCGATCGTGACTGGACTTGGGCTCGGCGTGATCGAAGGCTTCAGCCGCGTCTTCTATCCGGAGGCGTCGGCAACCGTCGTGTTCGTGATCATGGCAATCGTTCTGCTGCTGCGGCCGGCCGGGCTGTTTGGCAAGGAAAAATAGATGAAGCGCGAATTCCAGATCTATCTCGCGCTTCTGGCGCTGCTTCTGGTGCTGCCGGCGCTGGGCGCCTATCCGGTGTTCGTGATGAAGGTTTTGTGCTTTGCCCTATTCGCCTGCGCGTTCAACCTGCTGATCGGTTTCACGGGTCTGCTTTCGTTCGGCCATGCCGCGTTTCTCGGCGGAGCGGCCTACGCAGCCGGGCATTCGGTGAAAGTCTGGGGATTCTCGACCGAGCTTGGCCTGCTGTTCGGCCTCGCGACTGGTGCCGTGCTTGGCCTCGTGATGGGTTACCTTGCTATCAAGCGCAGCGGCATCTACTTCTCGATGATCACGCTGGCGCTCGCGCAGATGCTGTACTTCTTCTTCCTGCAGGCGCCGTTCACGTATGGCGAGGACGGACTGCAGGGCGTGCCGCGCGGCACAGCGCTGGGCCTGATCGACCTGAAGCCGGACCTCAATCTGTACTACTTCATCGTCGTGATCTTCGTCGCCGGATTCCTGCTGATCTATCGCACCGTGCATTCGCCGTTCGGCCAGGTGCTGAAGGCGATCCGCGAGAACGAGCCACGCGCGACATCGCTCGGCTACAACACCGCGCTTTTCAAACTGCTCGCGTTCGTGTTGTCCGCCGCACTGGCGGGGCTGGCCGGCGCGGCCAAGACGCTGGTGCTCGGCTTCGCCACGTTGACCGACGCGCACTGGGGCACCTCGGGACTGGTGATCCTGATGGTGCTGGTCGGCGGCATGGGCACGATGCTTGGCCCGATTCTGGGCGCACTGATCGTCGTCGCGCTTGAAAACAAGGTCGGCGACATCGGCCACTTCTTCGCGAACCTGACGGGCATCGACTGGTTCAACGGTCTCGGCGAAGCGGTCACGATCGTCACCGGACTGATCTTCGTGCTCTGCGTGCTCGCGTTCCGGCGCGGTCTGATCGGCGAGCTGAACGCCTGGTGGCAACGCCGTCAGGGGACCGCCACGCCCTGAGCCAAGATCCTTCGGCGGGGCGGTTCCTGCCAGCACTCGACACGCTTACCATAGCGTCAATGGCATCGACGCGATCGCCCGATCGAATGCTGAATACCGGCACGTGAACTACAGGGAAGGACTACACCATGACTGACCCCATCGTCATCGTCTCCGCCGCCCGCACGCCGATCGGCGGCCTGCTGGGCGACTTTGCGTCGCTGCAGGCGCATCAACTCGGCGCCGTCGCCATCAAGGCAGCGGTCGAGCGCGCGAACATCAGTCGCGACGCGCTCGACGAAGTGCTGTTTGGTTGCTGTCTGATGGCCGGCCAGGGCCAGGCGCCGGCGCGACAGGCGGTGCTGGGTGCCGGGCTGCCGCACTCGGTCGGCGCGGTGACATTGAGCAAGATGTGCGGCTCGGGCATGCGCGCGATGATGTTCGCGCACGACATGCTGGCCGCGGGCAGCGCCACTGTGATCGCCGCCGGCGGCATGGAGAGCATGACCAATGCGCCGCATCTGCTGGTCGGTGCGCGCAAGGGCTACCGCTATGGCGCGGCCACGATGTTCGACCACATGGCGCTCGACGGGCTGGAAGACGCGTACGAGCGCGGCAAGGCGATGGGCGTGTTTGCCGAGCAATGCGTGGCCAAGTATCAGTTCTCGCGCGAGGCTCAGGACAGGTTCGCGATCGCCTCGACCGAGCGCGCCCTCAAGGCCAATACCGACGGCAGCTTCGCATGGGAGATTGCGCCGGTCATGGTCCCGGGCAAGGGCGGCGAAGTCAAGATCGACAAGGACGAGCAGCCGTTCAAGGCCAAGCTCGACAAGATTCCGGGGCTGAAGCCCGCGTTCAAGAAGGACGGCACGATCACGGCCGCCAATGCGTCATCGATCTCCGACGGCGCCGCCGCGCTGGTGATGATGCGGCAGTCCACCGCCGACAAGATGGGCTGCAAGCCGATCGCGCGCGTGATCGCGCACGCGGTGCATGCGCAGGCGCCCGAGTGGTTCACGACGGCGCCGGTGGGCGCGATCGAAAAGGTGCTGAAGAAGACGGGCTGGAAGGCCGGCGACGTCGACCTGTGGGAAGTGAACGAGGCGTTCGCCGCGGTGACGATGGCGGCGATGAAGGAGCACGGAATTGCGCATGACAAGTTGAACATCCACGGCGGCGCCTGCGCTCTGGGACATCCGATCGGCGCCAGTGGCGCGCGCATCGTGGTGACGCTGCTGGGCGCGCTGAAGAAGACCGGCGGCAAGCGCGGTATCGCGGCGTTGTGCATTGGCGGCGGCGAGGCGACCGCCGTCGCGCTGGAGGTTCTGTGAATCTGCATTGCGGGCGGTCGGCGCCCCATGTCGAGATGATCGATTCAGCCGGCATGAGTGAACTTGAAATCGTTCGCGCTGCGGTCCTGAGCCTGTCAACGGACGAAGCGCCGCGCAGGGCGCGGACCAGCTCAGCCCGAACGGATGTTTCAAGTGGAACGATGTCGGCTCATTAGTCAGCCGTGCCGACTGTCCTCGTCATCGGTGCGTCACGCGGAATCGGGCTGGAGTTCGCGCGCCAGTACGCCGACGACGGCGCACGCATGATCGCCACGTACCGCAACCCGGACGACGCCGGCCATCTGCGCGCGCTCGGCGCCAGACCGATTGAGCTCGATGTCACGGACGCGACCGGCATCGCCGCGCTGGCATGGCACTTGGACGGCGAACCGCTCGATCTGGCGATCATCAATGCCGGCGTCGCGCCTCGACCGCGCACCGAGAAACTGGTCGCGCCCACGCCGAGCGATTTCGATCACGTGATGCATGTCAACGTGCGCGCCCCGATGCAGCTGATCCCGATCCTCGTCCCATCGTTGCTGGCGGCCAAAGGCAAGCTCGTCGTCATGTCGAGCAAGATGGGTTCGGCCTCGTTGATGACCTCGCCCGGCAGCTGGCTGTACCGTGTCAGCAAGGCGGCAGTCAACAGTGTGCTCAAGGCGGCCTCGCTCGAGCTCGGTCCGCAGGGCGTGATCTGCATGGCATTTCACCCCGGCTGGGTGCGTACCGACATGGGCGGCCGCGAGGCCGATCTGGACCCGCACGAGAGTGTGGCCGCCATGAGGCGAGTCATTGCGGCAGCCAACGCCTCGCACAACGGCAAGTTCCTGAACTACAACGGCGAGCAACTCGCCTGGTAGATGCCACACCATGGACCGGCGCCTGATTTCCTCCGGATCGTCGTTCGAGGCGGCGGCCGGCTACAGCCGCGCGGTGGTCGAGGGCGACTACGTCCACGTCTCGGGCACGACCGGCTTCGACTACTCGACGATGCGCATCGACGCCGATCCGGTCGTGCAGTGCAGACAGTGCTTCCGCAACATCACCAGCGCGCTCGAGCAAGCCGGCTGCGCGCTCGACGACGTGGTCCGCGTGCACTACTACCTGGCCGACGCGGCGCTCTTCGAGAAAGTCGCGCCGATCTTCGGCGAAATGTTCACGCGTGCACGCCCGGCGGCCACCGCGATTGTCTGCCAGCTGATCGACCCGCGGATGGCGATTGAAATCGAGGTGACGGCGTGCCGGCGGCGCTGAAACGCGTGAACATGCGGGCGGCGTCGTCAGCTCCGACAAGAAAGGCCGCCGCGTGAAGCACCTATCGGTGCCGCTGGTCGCTGCACTTCTGTTCGCGATCGGCGGCGGTCTTGCTTCCGCCAGCATGCAGTTCCCGCTGCGCGAGTTTTCCGTCGAGAGCGGTGTGAATCGCTGGGTTTTCGTCGCCGTGCCAGGCCTGTTCGCCGCGCTCTTCGCGCTGCTCGTCTACCAGGGCGCCGAGCAGCGCGTGAAGACGGTCGGCCAGTCGCTGTCGCGCGGCCTGCTGGTCGCGCTGCTGACGTGGTTTGGCTTTTCGGCGCTGGCAACCCTGGTCTGGTTCCCGGTCCAGGACTTCTTTCAGTGGCTCTCGACGGTGCTGCTGATCTCCGGCGTGGTCGGTGGCGGACCGATGCTGCTGGCAGCACTAATTCCTGGCGCTCTGGTCGGATTCATGATCAAGCAGCGCGGCGCCGCCTGGGTGTTGAAGACCTGAACGGGCGATCCGATGCTCAAGGAAGAACATCTTCTGCTGCGCGATAGCCTGCGCGAGTATGCGCAATCGCGGCTGGCGCCCTTCGCCGCGCAATGGGATCGCGAGCACACGTTCCCGAAAGAGGCGCTGAAGGAACTGGCTGCACTCGGCGTGTTTGGCATTGCGGTGCCCGAGAAGTACGGTGGCGCCGGCATGGACTACACGTCGCTCGCAATCGCGCTGGAAGAAATCGCTGCCGGCGATGGCGGTATCTCCACGATCATCAGCGTCAACAATTGCCCGGTTTGCGCGATCCTGATGGGGTTCGCGTCCGAAGAGCAGAAGCAGCGTTTCCTGAAGCCGCTCGCCAGCGGTGCCGCGCTGGGGGCCTTCTGCCTGACCGAGCCGCACGTCGGCAGCAACGCGGCGGCGTTGCGCACCACGGCGGTCAAGGACGGCGACCACTACGTGTTGCACGGCGTGAAGCAGTTCATCACCAGTGGCAAGCACGCCGACTACGCGATGGTGATCGCAGTGACCAACAGGGAAGCCGGCAGGCGCGGCATGGGCATGTTCGTGGTGCCGACCAACACACCCGGTTACGTGGTCGCGCGCATCGAACAGAAGACGGGCCAGCATTCGTCCGACACCGCCCAGATCCTGTTCGAAAGCTGCCGCGTGCCGGCGGCCAACCTGATCGGTGCGGACGGGGAGGGCTACAAGATCGCGCTGTCTGCGCTTGAGGGCGGCCGCATCGGCATTGCCGCGCAATCGGTTGGCATGGCGCGCGCGGCATTCGAGGCGGCGCTGAGGTACGCGAAGGAGCGCACCTCGTTCGGCCAGCCGATCTTCGAGCATCAGGCCGTGAACTTTCGGCTTGCGGACATGGCCACCCAGATCGAAGCCGCACGCCAACTGGTGCTGCACGCAGCGAACTTGCGCGACCGGGGAGTCCCGTGCCTGAAGGAGGCGGCGATGGCGAAACTCTTCGCCTCCGAGATGGCCGAGCGCGTGTGTTCGGATGCGATCCAGATCCACGGCGGCTATGGCTACGTGACCGATTTTCCGGTCGAACGCATTTGGCGCGATGTGCGCGTGTGCCAGATCTACGAGGGCACCAGCGATATCCAGCGCCTTTTGATCGGCCGCGCGCTGGCGTGAGCGCCGACCCGAGAACGCGGTTCTTCGACCGTACGGATTCAACCAAGCGCTTTTCCGACCGCGTGGGGGCCTACGTCGCCGCGCGGCCGCGCTATCCGGACGCAGTTGCATCGCTGCTCGCGCGCGAATTGAACCTTGCCGCCGACGCGGTGATCGCCGACATCGGCAGCGGCACCGGCATCTCGTGCGGACCGTTTCTCGCGGCGGGCTTTAACGTGATTGGCGTCGAACCGAACGATGCGATGCGCGCCGCGGCCGAACGTGAACTGGCGGGGCATACGCGTTATCGCGGCGTCAATGGCACGGCGGAAGCGAGCACGCTCGCAACATCGTCGGTCGATCTCGTGATCGCCGCGCAGGCTTTCCACTGGTTCGATCCCGTGCGCTTTGCGGCGGAGACACGGCGGATCCTCCGGCGAGACGGCGCCCTGGCGCTGTTCTGGAATTCGCGGGTTAACGACGCATCGCCGTTCATGGCCGACTACGACCGGCTGCTGATCGAGTGTTGTCCCGAGTATCGGGAGAAATGGGCGAAGTCCCACGTCGATGGCGTGCTGACCCGGCACGCGCCGGCGATGCGGATCGTCTTCGGCGGCGATTGGCGCGAGGCCGCGCTCGACAACGCGCAGGTGCTCGACCGCGCCGGCCTGATCGCACGGGTCGAATCGGATTCGTATGCGCCCAAGCCGGGCGATCCGCTGTATGCGCCGATGGTGGCCGCGCTGCAGTCGCTCTTCGACAAACACGCGGAACGCGGTGCGGTGACGTTGACTTACCGCACGCGCATATTCTTCGACCGTCCCTGCTAGCAGCCTCGCCCGGCTGCTCGCGCCTGCGCGCTGCCCGCCGCGGCGCGCCTATCCTTGCATCTTCGGCAGACCGAAGGAGGTTGCGCATGGACCTGACTACCGTCCGCATCGACAAGCCGGCCGACATCAATTTCATCCTCGGCCAGGCGCACTTCATCAAGACCATTGAAGATCTGCACGAAGCGATCGTGCAGACCGTGCCGCAGATGAGGTTCGGCATCGCCTTCTGCGAGGCGAGTGGCCCGGCGCTGGTGCGCTGGACTGGCAACGACGCGGACCTCATCGATCTGGCGCAAAGCAACGCCGTCGCGCTCGCCTGCGGCCACTGCTTCATCATCTTCATCAACGGCGGGTTTCCGGTGAACATCCTGAACACGATCAAGGCCGTGCCCGAGGTGTGCCACATCTACTGCGCCACGTCCAACCCGGTGGAAGTCATCGTGGCAGAGACGGCAGGCGGGCGCGGCATTCTGGGCGTGATCGACGGCATGAAGAGCAAGGGCATCGAAACCGAGTCCGACATCGACACACGCAAGCAGATGCTGCGCAAGTTCGGCTACAAGCTCTGAAGATGCCTAATCGGCGAGCAGCCGATTCGAAAGGCGGCCGCCGGTCACAGTGGAAAGCGTCGTGATTCGGCCACAAGCGTTCCGTCGGGGACGCTGTCGAATTCGCCGTGAAAAGGTCATCGCCGGTGACGTGCGGCAGCGACTCCCAGCGAATGCGGACCTAT
>Ga0209048_10001074_pt1 | contig 28683 bp, 24 predicted proteins | sample FrelakmetCRP12CR_FD_187146 | JGI IMG/M metagenome (GOLD analysis project Ga0209048, IMG submission 187146) | Freshwater lake sediment microbial communities from the University of Notre Dame, USA, for methane emissions studies - CRP12 CR (SPAdes)... | ecosystem: Environmental > Aquatic >... | reverse complement strand
CGCGTTCTCCTACCGCATCGAGGGCGCTTCCGCCGGCGCGGGTGTCCTGGGAAGGCGGCTGCTGCTCCAGCTGCGCCGGCCGCGGCCGGAGGCGGCGCGAATCTTCCGGGCCGGCGACGCTCTGGCGAAGGCGGCGGCGATTTCACGCGAACGGACGGTGTCTCGGCTCGACGCGCTCGCCCGGAGCCTCGCGCTCCTCAATCCGGCGGCGACGCTGGAGCGCGGCTATTCGATCGTGGCCGCGGCCGATGGCGCGATCGTGACGGACGCGCGCGACGTGAAGCCGGGCGACGACGTCTCAATGCGATTCGCGCGCGGCGGCGCCGGCGCGAAGATCACGAAGGTCGAGAACTAGTGTGGTGAGTCGGAAGTTCCGAAGATAGCGGAGCGAGGCGATTTGGCTGTCAGGCAAGGCGCGAGACCGCAACCGCAGCCCGTGCTGCGGCGAGGTCCTGCAACGCTGCATGGCGGGCACGCATTGGCCAATGAGCGGCCGCGAACCATCGAGCGAATTCCTGACTCACCACACCAGGGGTTGCCGTTCGCGGCGATCCGCCGCTTGATTCGGCCGCCTGCACTCCGCCGGGGCGCTGGTCGCGCGTCGTCCGGCGCGCGACCGCCTTCACGCCTCGTCCGGGTCCGGATCGTCGACCTTCGCGCCGCCCGAAGGCCTCGCGTTCGGAGGAACCGACGCGGCGATCTTCGGCGTCGTCGTAACGACATCGGCGTTCTGCGCCCGATGCCGCAGCGCGTGGTCCATCAGCACCAGCACCAGCATTGCCTCGGCGATCGGCGTCGCGCGAATCCCGACGCAGGGATCGTGGCGGCCGTGCGTGTTGACGACGACGGCATTACCCGCCTTGTCGATCGACCGGCGATCGAGCCGTATCGACGACGTCGGCTTCACGGCGATCGTGACGACGACGTCCTGCCCGGTGGAAATTCCGCCGAGGATGCCGCCCGCGTGGTTCGACAGGAATCCCTGCGGGGTCATCTCGTCGGAGTGTTCCGACCCGCGCTGCGCAACGCTTGCGAATCCGGCGCCGATCTCCACGCCTTTCACCGCATTGATGCCCATCATCGCCTGCGCAAGGTCGGCGTCGAGCCGGCTGTAGACGGGTTCGCCCCAGCCCGCCGGCACGCCGCTCGCGACGACGGTGATCCTCGCGCCGCAGGAATCGCCCGACTTCCGGAGTGCGTCCATGAACGCCTCGAGCTCGGGCACGATCGTCGCATTGGCGACAAAGAACGGGCTCGCGTCGACCAGATCGAGGCTCTCGAACGGAATCACGTGCGGGCCAAGCTGGACGAGACGGCCGCGGACGGAAACGCCGAAGCGCTCGCGCAGCCATTTCTTCGCGATCGCGCCGGCGGCGACGCGTACCGCGGTTTCGCGCGCCGACGCGCGGCCGCCGCCACGGTAATCGCGGATGCCGTACTTCTGCCAGTAGGCGTAGTCGGCGTGCCCCGGACGGAACGTCTCGGCGATCGACGCGTAGTCCTTGCTGCGCTGGTCCTCGTTGCGGATGAGCAGCGCGATCGGCGTTCCCGTGGTCCGCCCCTCGAACACCCCGGAGAGGATCTCGACGGCGTCCGGCTCGCGCCGCTGCGTCACGTGGCGCGACGTCCCGGGGCGCCGCCGGTCGAGCTCGCGCTGGATGTCTTCGGCGGCGAGCTCCATTCCGGGCGGGCAGCCGTCGACGACGCAGCCGATCGCCGGGCCGTGCGATTCGCCGAACGAGGTGACGCAAAAGAGCGTGCCGAATGTATTGCCGGACATCGATGTCGGGGCGCGATCCGAGGGTGAAATCGAGTGTAGCACGCGCATTGCGCGCGGCTGGAGAAGCGCGCCGTGCGTGCGACAATTCGACGATGGCCGCGGCGTCTCCTCCCCCTCCCGTGCAGCTCGTCGCCGCGCTGCGGGCCGCACGCCGCGTCGCGGTGCTGACGGGCGCCGGCGTGTCCGCCGAATCCGGTGTGCCGACGTTTCGCGACGCGCAAACCGGTCTGTGGGCGGAGTTCGATCCGCTGGAGCTCGCAACGCCGGCCGCCTTCGCGCGCAATCCCAGGCGCGTCTGGGATTGGTACGCGATGCGGCGGGACATGGTCGGGCGCGTGGCGCCCAATCCCGCCCACGTCGCGCTCGCCGACCTCGAGAAGCGCATTCCGGAATTCCTCCTGGTGACGCAGAACGTCGATGGCCTGCATCAGCGCGCCGGCAGCCGCCGCGTCGTCGAGCTGCACGGCAACATCACCCGTGTGCGCTGCTCGCGTGAAGGCACGCCGGTCTTCCGGTGGAGCGACGACGATGTCGATGCGCCGCCGCGATGCGCTTCCTGCGGCGCGTTCCTCCGTCCCGACGTCGTCTGGTTCGAGGAGATGCTGCCCGCCGACGCGCTTGGCGCCGCCGAGGATGCCGCGAGCCGCTGCGACGTGCTGCTCGTCGTCGGGACGTCGGCCGAGGTCTACCCGGCCGCCGCGCTGCCGATTCTCGCGCGGCGTCGCGGCGCGCTGGTCGTGGAGGTCAACACCGAGACGACACCGCTGAGCGCGCAGGCGGATTACGCGCTGCGCGGCCCGGCGGGCGTCGTGCTGCCCGCACTCGTCGCGGCCGTGCGCGGCGATGCCGCGTCGACTCCGTAGCGCGATCAGTCGGGTGGCAGTTTGGCGTCGCCCGCTTCGGGCGCGGCCCCCATCTCGCGGGACAGGCGCCACGCCATCCAACCCAGTACCAGGGCGCCAAGCGCGAGACTCGCCCAGAGCATCCAGCGTTTGACGTCGGGAGGCTCGCGCAGCCGGTCCGGTCCGCCCAGCTTCACCGGCGGGCCGGCAAGCGCCATCAGCACGTTTCGCGGAAGTCCTTTCGCGCCGTCGTATCCGGGCACGAGCGTCGCGATCGGCAGCGCGCCCGGACCTGCGAGGCGGTTCCCGTAGGCGAGCGTGAAGGGCGGGGATCCGCGGGCCGCGAAGACGAGCTCCGCCGACTGCCAGCCCGCACGCATCGGCGGGGCAACGCTCGCGGACGCGCCGGACCGGGGATCGAAGCGGAGCAGCCAGTATCGGCGCGCGCCGCCGGCGACCGACGCGGGCACGCTCGTGACATCGCCGCCGGGCTCGCGCAGCCGATAGAACACGGTCGACCCGACGAACTGCCATGGCTCCGTGGAATTCGCGCGCGCGAGGATCTGCGCGGGAACGACCGAGTTCGGCTCCGCGAGGACGACATCGATCCGGTCGACCGGGTACGCGCCGCCGAGATCGTATTCGAATTCGCCTTCGCGTTCGGCGACGGGCGTGCCCTGCAGGACACGCCATTGCCGGGGCGACTCGACGACCTGCTCGGCGAATTCGGCGCCCACCGCCGTGAATTCGATGACCGGCCGACCGACGGTCCAGGAAAGTCTCAGGTATTTCGCCCGGGTCGGCTGGATTTCCACCCGGTCACGCACGAGCCGCCGTCCGCCCGATTCGAGGAAGACCAGCACCGCATCGGGCGCGACGCTGCGCCAGGTCGCCAGATCGTCGCTCGCGTCGACGCGCAGGTGCATCGTCGGCGCGCCGACCGCCTCCGGCATCGTGAACACCAGCGCGCTCAGCGGCTCGGTCAGCGCCGAGGCGTCGAGCACGAAGCCGCCGAGCTCCTGACCCGGCCCGGGTGCCGGCTCGGCCGACCTGATGTCGATGGCGGTGCCGGCGGCGTTGCGGACGACGCTGAGCGACATACCGGAGACGTCGCGCCGGTCGCGATCGACGTAGAGCGGAAAGAGCGGCAACGCCACCGCATCCGGCCGTGCGCGCGCGGCAGCGGGCCGCGGCAGCCACGCGAACGGGACGAGCTCCCCGTCGGCATTGAACACCCGCACGTCGGCGAGGTCTGGCCGAACCGCGCCCTCATACACGGCCGCGGGAACGGCGACGCGCTGGAACGAAGAGACGCCGGACGATGACAGCGGTACGCCGGATGCGTAGTCGGCCGGACGCTCGGCATGGGCTCCGGCCGCAACGAATGCGATCAGAAAAAGGGGGCGAATCACGGCGTGTCCTCCTTGCGCGGCGGCACCGGCGCGAGATAGCCGATCAGGAGCAACAGCAGGCCCACGCCGATGAACGAAACGATGCGCGTGATGGTGCCGACCTGTGCGAGCTCGACCAGGAACAGCTTGGCGACGACGACGGCCAGAAGCGCGGCGCCCGTCATCCACGGCGTGCGCCACTGTCGCCGATTCGCCAGCGCCATCGTCGCCAGCGCTATCGTCGACCACAGAAGCGAAAGCGTCGCCTGGACCAGCGCCGAACGCCAGAGCGCGTGCGCCGTGTAAGGCACGTCGTACCAGAAGTGAATGCTCCGCAGCGCGATGGCGTTGATCCAGAGGAACACGAGCGTCGCCAGCACCGCCGCGACCGCGCCGCGCGGCAACGCGCCGCGCAGGCCCGCCTCCACGCGGCCGACGCGCAGCGCCCACAGCGCGCCGGCCGTCAGCACGATCGCCTGAGTGACGTCGAGCGGGTTCGCGAACGGAAAATATTGCAGCGGCGCGGGATCGCCGTCGCCGTGCACGCTGGCGGCGAGCGACCAGAGTACGAGCAGCAGCGCCACCGGAACGCCGCCGAGGACGAGATATCCGCGGCGATGCGCACCGACCGGCCAACCCGTTCCCGATGCCAGCGCGCAGACGGCGGCGAGACCCATGGCGGGAACGAGCCCCCACGGCACCGCGGTCCAGACGCCGTGGCCGTAGGAAATCCGCCCGCCGACCCAGGCGAGCTCGTGCGCGGCCAGAAGGAGAACGAGCCAGAACAGCCCGGCGTGCCAAGGCTCGACCGACAGTCCCTTCAGGGCCGCGGCGGTCTCGTCGTCGCGATCGAAGCGATGGAGCAGCGCCACGGCGACGGCGACCGCGAACGGCCATGCGAGGTAACCGCCGTGCGCGAAGACGTGGTCGGACGCGTACCAGACCTCGCGAATGGCGGCCACGGCCACCGCGCCGAGGGCCGGCAGCAGCAGCAGCGCCGGCATTCGCGCCATCGGCCATTGCAGACGACGTCGCACCGCGAAGAACGCGGCCGCGGTGACGGCCAGCAGCGCCACGACTGCGGGAGCCTGCACGTCCTGTGGCAGCCACCGGTCGATTTCGCGCCAGCACGCGCCCAGCCACCAGAGCATCCCCCACGCAAAGACGAGGCCCGAAAGGGTTCGCTCGCCTTCCGACACCTCGCTCGCGCTGCGCTGCAGCTGCCACGCGCTGAACAAGCCGGCGATCGCAACGAGCACCGCACCGACGAACGCGCTGTTGGCGACGGGAATCGCCGCCGGTGCCGATGCCGGCACCCAGAGCGACAGGCCGAGCATGAATGCGGCGCCCGCCCCGAACTCGAGCAGCAGTCCGAAGCCGCGCATGGCGATGCGCTGCTGCCGGATTCCCGCCCAGACGATCGCAGCGCCTTCGATCGCCCACGCGGCGGACGTCCAGCGCGCGTCGAGCCCTAGAGGAACCGCGAGCGTCGCGAAAACGATACCGAGCGCGAGAAAGCTCTCGACGAGCAGCCGGATGTCGTCCCGGTGCCGCGCATAGAGAAGACGGCCCAGCACGAGGTAGACGGCCGACATCGCGAGCGCGCTGTACGCCATTGCGTACTCGATGTCGCGCACGAGCGCGCTCTGCAGCCCCGCCGCGACCAGCGGCGTGCCGAAGACGAGCCCGGCGTCCACGTAATTCCGCACCTCGACGGATCGGCGCAGCGCGTAGAGCACCGCGATCGCGACATAGAACAGGAAGAACAGCACGAGGAACGGCTCGGTCGTCGCGAAATGCTCCGGCCGGTATCGCGTCACGCCCCAGAACGTGCCCACCAGAAACGTGAACACGAATCCGAGCAGGTTGAGCGACCGCCACGCCTTGAACCACGCGATGCCGAGGATGCCCGCATTGAGCAGCGCGTAATAGCTGAACAGCATCACGTGATTACCGCTGTCGGTCGACGTGAGGATCGGCGCGAGGAAACCGCCGAGGACCGCAAGGGCGGCGAGCGAGATCGCGTCCTGACGGATCGCGAGCCATGACGACAGCGCCGAGATCCAGAAGAGGAGACCGAACGCCGCGACCGGCGCCACCAGCGCGTAGAGCTTCAGCGCCGCGAACACCGTCAGATACAGCACGCCCACGCCGCCGCCTTGCAGCACCATTGCGTACGCGCGCCGGCGCAGCCGCAGGCGCCAGCCGAGGACGAGCAGGGCGACGCCGCCCAGCGCGACGCCCGCGAGGCGGACCGAAATCGGCACGTGAACGTGCTCGACCGCGTATTTCAGGAGGAAGCCGACGCCGATGAAAAGCAGCAGGACGCCGATGCGGGCGAGCGTGTTGCCGCCGACGAGCCACGCCCAGACGGGATTCGGCGGTACCGGCGCGGTGCGCCGGGGGAACATCGGCGCTGCCGCCCGCGCGCGCCCGGCGCCGCCTCCGGGAAGTTCTCCTGACGATGCAATGTCAGCCGGCGTTGCGGCAGCCGGCATTTCCGGATTTGCGGCGGTCGGCTGTGTGCCGTCGGGGCTGAGCGCACCTGCGACGGACCGGGCCGCTGCGGACCCCGGCGCCGCCGCGGAACCTCGCGGCAGCACCGGTGCGGGCGCGTGGATCTCGATGTCGGATTCCGGCGCCGCGATCGTCGCCGCTCGGGTCGTGGCTGAATCCGCGGGTGCGGCCGGCGCTTCCGCGCCGCGCGTCCCGAGCATGCGCTCGAGTTCGACGACGCGGCGCTCGAGCATGGCAACGCGGTGCGAGAGCGGGGCGTCCGCGCCGGGCGCGGCACCCACGGACCCGCCCAGTGCGGTCGAGTCCGGCCGCATTCCCGCCTTGCGTTCACGCCGGCTCGCGACGACGACGCCGATGACGAATCCGACCAATCCGCCGATCGACGCGCTCCCGCTGCCACCGACCAGGCCTCCGATCAATGCACCGACGACAAGGCCTATCAACGCCGCCATTGTGTTTCTCCTGGTCCCCGCGACGCGCTATTTGCGCGCGCCCCGCAGCGCGAGCACGGTCGCCTGCAATGCCGGAAGCGAGACCTGCTCCGGCGGCACTGCCGGCGCCGCGCGAAGCGCGATGCGCGAAAAGATGCCGCGCAGCCGGCGCATCGCCTTGCCTTCGTACGAGCGGCTGAAGAAGCTGCCCCAGAGTCCCGACAGCGCGAGCGGGACGACCGGGACCGGAGTGTCCCGCACGATGCGCTCGAGGCCGGGGCGGAACTCGCCGATCTCGCCGGTGCTCGTGAGCTTTCCCTCCGGAAAAATTCCGACGATCCCGCCCTCGGCGAGCGCGTTCGCGACATCGGCGAACGCGCGCTCCTTGAGGGCGGCATCCTCCTTTGCGGGCGCAATCGGAATCGTGCGCATCGTCCGGAAGATGAACGACAGGACCGGTACGCGGAAGATGCGATGGTCCATGACGAACCGGATCGGCCGCCGCACGCATCCGGCGATCACTACCGCGTCGACGTAGCTCACGTGATTGCAGACGACGACGCACGGGCCGCTCTCGGGGATGCGGTCGAGGCCTTCCTTGTCGACCCGGTAGAACGTGTGGATCAGCAGCCACGCGAGAAAGCGCATCAGGAATTCGGGCACCAGCCCGAAGATGAACACGGCGACCGCCGCGTTCATGAGCCCGGTGACGAGAAAGAGCTCCTGGATCGTCAGGCCGGCCTTCAGCAGTCCGATGGCGATGCCGGCCGACGCGACCATGAAGAGCGCGTTGAGGATGTTGTTCGCCGCGATGATCCGGGACCGATGTGAAGGCTCCGAGCGCTCCTGGATCAGCGCGTAGAGCGGAACGATGTAGAAGCCGCCGAAGAGCCCGATCAGCACCAGGTCGATCGCGACGTGCCAGTGCACGGGCCGGGCGAGGAATTCGCCGAGGCCGGCCAGCTGCCGCGCGGAGAGCCCGCGGCTCGCGAGCCAGAGGTCGACGGCGAACAGCGTGAGGCCGATGGCGCCGAAGGGAACGAGCCCCAGCTCTATCTTGCGGCCGGAGAGCCTTTCGCACAGGAGGGATCCGGCGCCGACGCCGACCGAGAACGCCGCGAGCAGGAACGTCACGACGTGCTCGTTGCCGCCGAGGACCTCGCGCGAGAATCCGGCGAGCTGGGCGAGGAAGATCGCCCCGTAGAACCAGAACCACGAGATGCCAAGCATCGACAGCCACACCACGCGGTTGCGCTGTGCGAAGCGCAGGTTCTTCCACGTCTCGGTGAATGGGTTCCAGTTGAGCTCGAGGTCGGGCGACACCGAGGGCACCGCGGGGATCGCGCGGCTCACGAGATAGCCCGCGACGGCGACGGCGACCGCCACGCAGCCCGCGATGACCGGGCCGTTCGGGTGGATCGCGACGAGGAGGCCGCCCGCGATCGTTCCGAGCAGGATCGCGACGAACGTCCCCATTTCGACCAGCCCGTTGCCGCCGACCAGCTCCTCGCTCGAGAGGTTCTGCGGGAGGATCGCGTACTTGACCGGTCCGAACAGCGTCGAGTGAACGCCCATCAGCGCGAGCGCGGTGAACAGCAGCGTGAGGTCGCGCTGCCAGAATCCGGCGAGCCCTATGGCCATGATGACGATCTCGAGAATCTTGATCCAGCGGATCAGCCGCGACTTCTCGTACTTGTCGGCGAGCTGCCCGGCCGATGCCGAGAACAGCATGAACGGCGCGATGAACACGGCGCCGGCGAGATTGACGAGCGCGTTCGCGTCGAGCGACGTCATCTGCGCCGCCTCGAACGCGACGAAGATGATGAGCGCGTTCTTGTAGATGTTGTCGTTGCCGGCGCCGAGGAACTGCGTCCAGAAGAACGGCGCGAAGCGCCGCTCGCGCAGGAGGTCGTACTGGCTCGCGGAATGCATGATCGGTCGCCTTCAGGCCGGATTCGTGAAGAAGGACCGCGTCTCGAACACGCTGGACGCGAGGCGAGCGCCGTTGGACACGACGCTTCGTTTCAGGACGAAATCGAACAGCAGCGCGTTGTGCTCGCGAATCTCGCGCAGGGCAGCGACAGCGCCCGGCGCGAGCATCCCGCGCGAGACGAGCAGATCCGGCGAGATGAGCGGCAGTATACCGGGCAGTGGATAGTCGGAGCCGTTCAGAAGGCGTGAATGCCAATCGCTTCGTTCGACGATCGAGGCCAGCACGTCGATGCGATTGCCCTGCGTGATCGCCGAAATGTCGCCGAACACGCGGCCGACGTGCGCCGGCGAATCCATCAGGCGCGCGAACAGGGAGAAATTGGAGACGAGCGGCGCCGCATCCCCGCGGTCGAGGTCGCGCCCCGCGCCGAGCGAGCCGCAGTGCGCCACGACCACGCGCACGCCCGCGTCGAGCGCGCGGCGCAGGCGCAGCGGGTTCCCGAGCGCTTCGTCGTGGCCGCGCACCGCCCGCTCGTCGCCGGCATGCGAGATCAGCGGCAGCTGCAGCGCGCCGAGCTGTCGATAGAACGCAGCGCAGCGCGGTGACGCCGGGTCGATCCCCTGCGCCGACGGCAGCCATTTGACGGCGCGCGCGCCGTTGGCGGCGGCCCAATCGAGCCGGGCAAGCGCGTCCTTCGCGTGCGGATGCACGGAGGCCGCCCATTCGAAACGTCCCGGATCACGTGCCGCAACGGTCGCAGCGTACGCGTCGGGCACGTAGAACGTCGATCGCTCGCGCAACGGCGAGCCGGCGTCGTCGCGGGCCCAGTCGAACGCGAGCAGAAGGACTTTCGCGCCGACGGGCAGCATCGCGCATTGATTCCGGAGCCGGTCGACGACGCTCGCATCGACCTGCCCCGGCGAGTCGTGCACGCAGCCGGCGTTCATGTAGAAGAGGCGCTGCACGTATTGTTGCGGGCGCAGCAGGTTTTCCATCGCCGGGTTGAACCACGGCCCCGCGCCGGAGTCTCCGTTGCCGAAGATGTGGCAATGGACGTCCCACACCTTCGCCGGATCGAGGCCGCTCCACGCGCCGGTCACGATCGGATTCGCGGCGAGCCCGGAGGGCAGTTCCGCGCGGCAGGAATTGAAGAGCCCCTCGCGCCACGAAAGGTCGCAGCCGGCAACGAGCGCGCCGGCCGACGCAGCCAGGAACGCGCGCCGATTCACGCGGGCACCCACGCGAGACGCACGAAACGGAACGCGGGCCCGTTTGCTGGGCGGTTCAAGGCATTCCGGATCCCGGTCAGCATTCGATCCGCCGTCAGCGCTGCTGGTCGTCGAGAAACTCGAGGACGGATTCGAGCGCCCCGCGCACGGCGCCGGGATCGGGGCGATACCAGACTTCCTTGCCGACCTTTTCGCTGTGCAGCACGCCGGCCTCGCGCAACACCTTGAGGTGATGGGCGACCGCGGAGCGCGACAGCGTCGACGCCGCGACGATCTGCCCGACGTTGAGCCGCTCGCCCGGTTCGAACATCAGGAGGATCCGCTGCCGGTGCGCGTCGCCCAGCGCGACGAACATCCCGGCGGTGCGGCGCCAGGCGCGGGGAATCGCTTTCGCATAGCTCTGTCGCATTTCCGGGCTCGAAGGGGACCTCGTTACATAACTAACAGACTAGTTATATGGTTTCGAAGTCTACGTCGGCCGCGGCGTTTGTCAAGGGGTCCGGGCGCGATCGGGTCGCGCCGCCGACGAACGGTCGCCCGGCGCGCCGGATTCGGGCGGGCGGCAAGGCGGGCGGCGCCCTTGCAGACGCTACAATCCGGTACGGCGACCGAACTCCGGCCCAAACTCCGGCCCATTCCCGCGGCCCGCGAGCCGCCCTTGCAGCGCAGACACCACACGATGCGGCAATACCTCGATTTCATGCGCCACGTCCGCGACCGCGGTCACCGCAAGGCCGACCGGACCGGCACGGGTACGCTTTCCGTCTTCGGCTACCAGATGCGCTTCGACCTCGGCGCCGGATTCCCGCTGCTCACGACCAAGAAGGTGCACACGAAGTCGATCATCCACGAACTGCTCTGGTTCCTGCGCGGCGAAACCAACGTGCGTTCGCTGCAGGCGGCGGGCGTGACGATCTGGGACGAGTGGGCGGACGCCGAGGGCGAGCTCGGCCCGATCTACGGCTACCAGTGGCGCAGCTGGCCGACGCCCGACGGAGGGCACATCGACCAGATCGCCAACGTGCTGGCGGAGATCCGGCGCAATCCGGATTCGCGCCGGCTCATCGTCTCGGCATGGAACGTCGGCCAGATTCCCCAGATGAAGCTGCCGCCGTGCCACGCGTTCTTCCAGTTCTACGTCGCCGACGGAAGGCTCTCCTGCCAGCTCTACCAGCGCAGCTGCGACATATTCCTGGGCGTGCCGTTCAACATCGCGTCCTACGCGCTGCTGACGCACATGGTCGCGCAGCAATGCGATCTCGGCGTCGGCGACTTCGTCTGGACGGGCGGCGATTGCCATCTCTATGCCAACCATCTCGAGCAGGTCGACCTCCAGCTCGCGCGCGATCCCCGGCCGCTGCCGCGGCTTCGGATCCGCCGGCGCCCGGAATCGCTGGCCGATTACCGGTTCGACGACTTCGAGATCCTGGACTACGACCCCCACCCGGCGATCAGGGCGCCGGTGGCGGTGTGAGCAGCCAGCAGGGGCCTGCGGTGACGATTCCGGAACCGGAAAAAAGAAGCCCGCCGGGAGGAGGTTAGCGGGCAAGGGGGACTTGAGCGCAGCCGGCGTGCATCCACACCGTTCCGCTTACGGCGGCGCATCGCGCCGGCCGATCATTCCTGGCGCGCGCTGCGCCGTTCAGGCAATGGCGCGCGCAGCGCTGATCCGATCCGCAAGGGCTTCGAGCGTCTCCTGTTGCGCCGGTGACATGACCTCGCCCTTGTCGCGCGAGTCATCGACCGCGGGCTCAAGGCTTTCGAGCCAGCGCGGAGCGAGTTCGGGCGAGAACGTTTGCATGATCGTCATTTCGTTGCGTCTGTTTCCACTCAACTCAAAAGCAGGTTCCGTGCCACGTCGGCCGTAAGTGCGCAATGCAACGCCAAATCGTTGCGTTCTCCCTATGAAGGCGCGAATAGAGCGACGGGCGATTGCAATCGCGCGCGGTGACAGGCAATCCCGATTTTGTCGCGTGGAACCGACATGCCATGTGTCATTCATGTTAATGGCATGATTTCCATTGTCTTTTTATGTCGCTGTTCGGCGACAGCAAGACGACTTTGCGCCGCAACACGGCGACATTTCATGACATTGGAATTGCGGACGCAGGACGCCCGCGACGGCGGCTCCCGACAGCGGCCTGCGGAGGCACCCGCAGCCGACGCGCCCTCAGCGCGCGAAAGGTCAGCCTGGCTTGCCTTCCTTGAACATCGCCGGCTCGAGGCGATGACGCTGGAGGAGCTTGTAGAACTCGGTCCGGTTGCGCTTCGCGAGCTGCGCCGCCTGCGTGACGTTTCCGCCGGTGATCTTGAGGAGGCGGACGAGGTAGTCCCGCTCGAACTCCTTGCGTGCCTCCTCGAAGGGCACCAGCGCACTCGCATCCTCGCGCAACGCGCTCTGGACGAGCGTCGCCGGAATCATCGTCGTCGTCGCGAGCGCCACCGCCTGCTCGAGGAGATTGAGGAGCTGGCGCACGTTTCCCGGCCATGGCGCGGCGATCAGGAGCGCCATCGCGTCGGGCGCCAGCGCCGGGACCGGGCGCTTGTACCGCTCGGCCAGGCGCCGCAGGAAATGCGTCGCCAGCAGCGGAATGTCCTCCCGCCGGTCGGCGAGCGGCGGCAACCGCAGCGACACGACGTTGAGGCGGTAGTAGAGGTCCTCGCGAAAACGGCCCGAGGATTTCTGCGCCTCGAGGTCGCGGTGCGTCGCGGAGATCACGCGGACGTCTACGGGAATCGACTGCGTTGCGCCGACGGGTCGGACCTCTCCCTCCTGGAGCACGCGCAGCAGCTTCACCTGCAGAGCGAGCGGCATGTCGCCGATCTCGTCGAGGAAAATCGTTCCGCGGTCGGCCGCCTGGAACAGTCCCTTGTGCGCCTGCACCGCGCCGCTGAAAGCTCCCCGCGCATGACCGAAGAGCTCGGACTCGAGCAGCGGCTCGGGAATCGCCCCGCAATTGACTGCGACGAACGCCTCGTCGCGGCGCGGGCTCGCCCGATGGATCGCGCGCGCGAGGAGCTCCTTGCCCGTCCCGGAATCGCCGTAGATCAGGACGCTCGCGTCGGAGTCCGCCACCCTTCGCGCCTGGCGCAGCAGGTCCTCCATCTGCGGGCTGCGCGTGATGATGCCGGACCGCCATTCGCCCGAAGTCTCGGGCGTGTCGCCGGAGGAGTCGCCCGCCACCGCGAGCGCGGCGGCCACCTTCTGCAGCAGCTCCTGGCTGTCGAACGGCTTGGTCAGGAATCCGAACACGCCGCGTTGCGTCGCCGACACGGCATCGGGAATCGTTCCGTGCGCGGTGAGGATGATCACAGGCAGCGCCGGATGCTGCCGGTGGATCGCCTCGAACAGCTGGAGGCCGTCGATTCCCGGCATCCGGAGGTCGCTGATGACCGCCCCCGGCCGCGACACCGCGAGCGCGGCCAGCGCAGTCTCGCCGCTGTCGGCCGTGCGCACGCGGTAACCGGCCGACGTGAGCCTCAGGCTGATCAGCTTCAGCAGGTCGGGATCGTCGTCGACCAGGAGTATCTCGCCTGTCGGGATCATCGTTCCCATGGTCGCCGGGCAGGCATCAGCGCCCGCCCCCTCCTCCGCCGCCGCCGCCGCTGCCGCCTCCGCCGCCACCGGCGGCGCCACCGCCGCCGAGCCCGCGCAACCGGTCGCGCAGCAGACTTCGCTCCATGTTCTTCAGATCCTCGAGCTTCTGCAGCGCCGCGTCGGTCTTCTGCTGCTCGTCGCGCACCGCGCGCACGCGCTCGCCGATCTGCGCCTGGAGCACGGCGCCCAGCTGCTTCATCATCGGCGAGCCCGGATTGCTCCGCGCCACGTTCTCGAGCAGCTGCAGCGCGCGCTGGTCGTCCTGCGGCGACGTCCGCGCAACCGTGTAGAGGACCGCGAGCCGGATCCGGTTGGCGTCGCTGCGCTGCCGCGCCAGCGCCTGCGTGGCAACGTCCCGCTCGCGCTTCTGTTCGTCCGGACCGAGGGTGCCGTACCGCTGGAGATCGGCGATCAGGGCCAGCAGTTCCTCATCCTCCACGCTCATCGTCGGGCGCGCAGCCACCCTCGGCACCGTCGGCGTGACCGGGGTCGTGTCGACCGGAGCGGGCTCCACCCCCTTTTCCGTCAGCTCGGGCTCGGGCGTCACGAGCGGCGGCTCGACCGGCTCGATCGGCGGGTACTCGACCGTCGGTTCGGGCGCGAGCAGCGTCGGAGCTTCCTCCTCTTCCGGCGGAACGCGCGAAGGCGTCGCGCAGCCTATCAGCGCGGCCACGGCGAGCAGGACGAGCCAGCGCAAGATCGTCATCGCTCGCTCCCGATCGCGACCTGCGCGGGAGTCGGCGCGGAACCCGCCGGTGCCGCGGCACCGGACGTCGCGGCAGGCAGCATCAGACGGAACCGCGCGCCTCGGCGGCCGTCGGAACGGTCGAGGACCTCGATCCGCCCGCCATGGGCCAGCGCGTACTCGCGCGCGATCGCAAGACCGAGGCCCGATCCCTTCACGCGGCCCTCGACCGGCGGCTTGCCCTGGTAGAACGATTCGAAGATCTTCTGCCGGTCGCCGGGATCGACGCCATGCCCCTCATCGACGACGTCGAGCACCGCGTATCCGTCCTCCGTGCGCAGATCGATGCCAATCGCGCCCGACCGCGGCGAATACTTGATCGCGTTCGACACCAGGTTGTCGACGATCGTGCGTATCTTGTCGCCGTCGCCGATGACCTGCGCCGGCTTGAGGTCCGGCTCGAACGCGATCATCCGCGCGAGCGCGGCAAGCTTGTGCTCGCGCACGACGCGCCCGACGACGTCCGGAAGGAACACCGGCCCGAGCGTCTGCGGCTCCATCGCGCGCGTCTGGTGGTAGGTGAGGAGGTCCTCGATCAGCTTCTGCAGCGACAACGTGTTTTCGCGCACGATGCGCACGATGTCGCGCTGCTCCGGCGACAGCTTGCCGCCGACGTTGTCGCGCAGCAGCTCGGCGCCCTCGCGAACCGCCGTGAGCGGAGTCTTGAGCTCGTGGGACACGTGGCGCAGGAAGCGGTTCTGCTGCTCCTCGAGATCGTGCAGACGCGTCCGCAGCCACTCGAGCCGCTGCCCGAGGTAGCGCAGATCCTGCGGCCCGTTGACCTCGATCGCATGCGTGAAATCGGCGGTGCCCATCTGACGGATCGCCTGGTCGAGCTGCCGGATCGGGCGCGCGATGAGGACTGCGAACAATATCGCGAGAGCGAGCGCGATGCCGGCGGTCGCCAGGGTCAGGTAGAGCCACTTCTCGCGGCCCTGCGTGGCGATCTCCTGCAGACGCAGGATCGCGCGATCGGTGAGGTCGTTGGTCGCCGTCACCGTGGACTGGGAGGCCGCGACGAGCTTCGAGTATCCGCCGGCAAGCTGCGTCTGCATGTCGGGGGAGTGGAGCGGCGCCGCCAGCAGCATGTGGAGGCGCGATTCGTCGTCGGCGAGACGCTCGAGCGACGCCAGCTTGTCCTCGGCGAGCGGCAGCGACGCGAGCTGCTTGCGCGTCTGCAGGAACTCCTGCCGCACCCGCCCGTAATCGTCGAGCAGCGCACCGTCCTCCAGGATCATGTACTGGCGGACGATCCGCTCGAGCGTCGCCGACTGCTCGACGAGCTGCCGGCTGGCGCGTCCGGCCTGCGCCGCCTGCTGCACGGCCGCCTGGCCCTGCGCCTGCAGCTGGTCGAGCGAGAGGATGAGCTGCGCCAGCGCATAGATCAGCGGCAGGCTGACCAGCAGGAACCCGAGCAGGATGAACTTGAGAAACGATCTGGGGTAATACACGTGGATCGCCGCTATAATTTGCATCAATTATGACACCGGACTCGCTCCCGCGAATGTCGGCATGACCGGCATCCACGCCGTGCCCCCGTCCGGCACCGTCGCCGGCGCCGGAGCGACAACGCCTCTCGAGGTCATCGCCGCGGTCGCGGCAAACGGCGTGATCGGCGCGGGCAACCGGCTGCCGTGGCACCTTTCCGCCGATCTGCGCCGCTTCCGGGCGTTGACGACCGGCCACGCCGTGATCATGGGGCGCAGGACCTGGGAATCGATCGGCATGGCGCTGCCCGAGCGGCAGAACATCGTGGTGTCGCGGGCGCCCGGGTTCCGCGCCGCGGGCGCGCAGACCGCGCCGTCGCTCGACGCGGCGCTTGCGCTCGTCACGCTGCCCGCGCCCGCCTTCTGCATCGGCGGCGGCGAGCTCTACCGCGAGGCGCTGCCGAGGGCAACGACGCTGCACCTCACCGAGGTCGCACGGGCGTTTGCCGGCGATGCGACGTTTCCGGCGCTCGACCGCGCCGTCTGGCGCGAGACGGCGCGCGAAGCGCACCCGCCCGAGAGGCCCGGCGGCGCGGGCTACGCGTTCGTCACCTATGCGCGCGCAGGGGCATGACGCTTCATCCGGCACGACGCTACGCCGGCGCAGTTACTTCCACTCCCATTTCCATCACACGGAGAGATTCAATGTCCGAAGGTCAATTCCATGTCCATGGTCCGCACGACCACGAGCTCGAGCACGCCGCGCACTCGCGGGACCCTTTCGCCGGCCGGATCGCCGTGATGACGGCAATCTTCGCGACGATCGGCGCGATGATGGGTTACATGGCGGGAGCGACGCAGAACGACGCGCTGCTCTTCAAGAACGAGGCCGCGATCAGGAAGACCGAGGCGTCGGACCAGTGGAACTTCTATCAGGCGAAGAGCAGCAAGCAGAACATCGCCGAGCTCGGCAGCGTGCTCGCAACCGGCGAAGCGCAGGCGAAATTCGCCAAGGAGATCGACCGGTACCGGAAGGAAAAGGACGACATCATGGTCGAGGCGAAGAAGCTCGAGGCGGCGTCGACGGCGGCCGAGGCGCAGAGCGAGGCGTCGATGCACGTCCACCATCGCTGGGCGCAGGCGATGACGCTGATCCAGATCGGCATCGCGCTCGGCGCGATCGCGCTGCTCACTCGCAGCAGGCCGATGAGCATCGGTGCGATCGCGGTCGCCGGCGTCTCGGTCGCGCTCGGCGCGCTCGCGCTGGCGCACATCTGACGCCGCGGAAGCGTCCTGCCGCCGCGTTGTACCCGCCTGCGCGTTCCGCGATAATGGCGGGCCGGCGCAATCCGGGAGGCGCCCGATCCGGGCGCGCCCGGCACCCTCGGCCGGGATGGCGGAACTGGTAGACGCAGCGGACTCAAAATCCGCCGGCAGCAATGCCATGAGGGTTCGAGTCCCTCTCCCGGCACCACCGAAATCGGCGCTCGCGCTTTGATTGCCCGCTACACGCTCCGGGATTTCGACTATGCGCTGCCGCGCGAGCTGATCGCGCAGGCCCCGGCGCGGGAGCGCACGGGCAGCCGTCTGCTGCACGTCGACGGCGCCGCGCTCGCCGACCTCGCGTTCACGGACCTGCCGTCGTTGATCGCCGCGGGCGACCTGCTCGTATTCAACGACACCCGCGTGATCAAGTCGCGGCTCGCCGCGACGAAGCCTTCGGGCGGACGTGTCGAGCTTCTGCTGGAGCGCGTGACGGGGCGCGACGAGGGGCTGTTCCAGCTCCGCGCGAGCCATCCGCCCGGCGTGGGCGGCGTGCTGCAGCTCGCCGAAGGCGTTCGCGCGACGGTCGTCGAGCGCTCGGACCGGTTCTTCCGGCTGCGCTTCGACGCGACGTCGTCGCTGCCCGATCTCCTCGAACGCCACGGCGCGGTTCCGCTGCCGCCCTACATCGCGCGACCGGCCGACGCCGTCGACGCAGTGCGCTACCAGACCGTTTACGCCCGCCACGCGGGAGCCGTCGCGGCGCCGACGGCGGGCCTGCACTTCGATGGAGGCCTGCTCGCCGCGCTCGCGGCCGCGGGCATCGCCTCCGCGTACGTCACGCTTCACGTCGGCGCCGGCACGTTCCAGCCCTTGCAGGACGACGACCTCGCCGCGCACCGGATGCACGCCGAGTGGTATAGCGTTCCCGCGGCAACGGCCGCGGCGATCGAAGCGGCCCGGGCGCGCGGCGGGCGCGTCGTCGCCGTCGGGACCACCAGCCTCCGTGCGCTGGAATCCGCCACGGCCGGGACCGGGGACGTGCGCGCCGGCGAAGGCGAGACCACGCTGTTCGTGACGCCGGGCTACCGATTTCGCGTCGTCGATCGGCTGCTCACCAATTTCCATCTTCCGAAATCGACGCTGCTGATGCTGGTCGCAGCCTTCGCCGGTCACACGACCGTGCGCGCCGCGTATGCGCACGCAATCGAGCGGCGGTACCGGTTCTTCAGCTACGGCGACGCGATGCTGCTCGAGCGCGAGAGAGCACGCTGACGCCGCGGCGGGCCAGCCGAAGTCGGCTCCGGGCGCCGAAAAGCAGCGCGCGTGCGGCAATTGGGCAACAACGCCGGCGCCTCCGGACCCGGTTCGGCGCAAAAGGCTGTTCGCACGGCTGCGAAACATTTACTGTCCCGATCGACCCCAACCATTGCGGCAGCCGGCGCCGCCCCCGACCGCACGCTCAATGGCAAGCACCACCCACCAACCATCCGCTGCGTCGGCGCGCGCCCCCGCGCTGCGCCGTCGCGCTCCCGCCGCGGCAGGAATCGCCCTGTCGCGTGCGGCGCCGATGATTCCCGGCGATGCAGCGACGCCGACGCGACCGGCGCAGGCGCGCGCATGACGTCCGCGATGAAGTTTCGTGTCAGCGCCACGTCGGGCGAGGCCCGACGCGGTCAGCTCGAACTGCAGCACGGCACGGTGGAAACCCCGGTGTTCATGCCGGTGGGGACGTACGGCACGGTCAAGGCGATGGCGCCCACCGAGCTGACCGGCATCGGCGCGGAGATCGTCCTCGGCAACACGTTCCACCTGTGGCTGCGGCCCGGCGTCGACGTGATCCGCGCGCATCGCGGGCTGCACCGGTTCATGGGCTGGGACCGGCCGATCCTCACCGATTCCGGCGGATTCCAGGTGTGGAGCCTCGGTGCGTTGCGCACGGTGCGCGAGGAGGGCGTGACGTTCGCCTCGCCGGTCAACGGCGACCGTCTGCTGCTGACGCCCGAGATCTCGATGGACGTGCAGCACGCGCTCGACTCCGACATCGCGATGGTCTTCGACGAATGCACCCCGTGGCCGGCCACGCGCGACGAGGCGGCGCGCTCGATGGAGCTGTCGCTGCGCTGGGCGCGGCGGTCGCGCAACGCGTTCGCTGCACGCGAAAGCCCGAACGCGCTTTTCGGGATCGTCCAGGGCGGGATGCACGAGGACCTGCGCTCGGCCTCGCTCGACGGGCTCACCGGCATCGGGTTCGAGGGCTACGCGCTCGGCGGGCTCTCGGTCGGCGAGCCGAAGGACGAAATGCTGCGCGTCCTCGCCCATGCGGTGCCGCGGATGCCGGCCGCGCACCCGCGTTACCTGATGGGCGTCGGCACGCCCGAGGACATCGTCGCCGCCGTTGCCGCCGGCATCGACATGTTCGACTGCGTGCTGCCGACGCGCAACGCGCGCAACGGTCACCTGTTCACGCGCTTCGGCGACGTGAGGATCCGCAACGCGGCGCACCGTGCGGATCTGCAGCCGCTCGACGCGACCTGCGCCTGCTACACCTGCCGCACGTTCTCGCGCGCGTACCTGCACCACCTGCAGCGCGTGAACGAGATCCTCGGCGCGCGGCTCAACACGATCCACAACCTCCACTACTACGTCTCGCTGATGGCCGGATTGCGCGACGCGATCGCCGAGGATCGTCTGGACGGCCACGTGGCCGCGTTCCACGCGGACCGCGCGCGCTCGGCGTAGCGCCCGCGGGAGGCGGCGGGCCCGCCGCGGCGGCCGCCGGCCGGAAGCCGCGCCGTGGCAATGGTCGCGGGGGAGCGCCGCGCCATGCTAAAATTGATAATTTTCCGGCCGCCCCAGCGGCCCGGGCACCCGCGCGCGCCGCACCCAGCCTCCGGGCGAAGTGCGGCAAATTCAGCGCCGCCCGCGGCCCGCGCGTTCCCGCGTCAGTGCGGCCGAATCTTCGGAGGATGAACCGTGATCCTTGATTTCCTGATTTCCCCCGCCTACGCGCAATCGGCTCCTGCGGCCGGCGGGGGTGCCGATCTCCTGTCCTTCCTGCCGCTCGTCGCGATCTTCGTCGTCTTCTATTTCCTGATGCTCCGGCCCCAGCAGAAACGCGCCAAGGAGACGAAGGCGATGCTGGAGGCCCTGCAGAAGGGCGACGAGGTGGTCACCGTCGGCGGCATCGTCGGCAGGATCGCGAAGCTCACCGATCAGTACGCGACCGTCGAGATCGCGAGCGGCGTCGAGGTCACCGTGCAGCGTCAGGCAATCGCGACCGTCCTGCCCAAGGGTTCGCTCAAGAACATCTGACGCCGCGCCGGGCGCCTTCGCACCAGGGGCCTGCCGCTCCCGACGCACGCCCACCCCGACGTCTCCCGCCCACGCCAGGCCGCCGCCCATGAACCGCTACCCGCTCTGGAAGTACATCGTCATCGCCGTCGCGCTGGTCATCGGCTTCCTCTACACGCTGCCCAATCTCTTCCCCGAAGTGCCGGCAGTGCAGGTGTCTTCCTCGAAGGCGGCGATCAAGATCGACACCGCGTTGCTCGGCACCGTCGAAACCGCACTGAAGGACGGCGGCGTCCCGTTCCTCGGCGTCGAGCTCGACCCGGTGGGCGTCAAGGTCCGCCTTGGCGACGTCGACACGCAGATCAGGGCGAAGGACCTGTTGCAGACGAAGCTCGGCGAAAACTACATCGTCGCGCTGAACCAGCTGTCGACGTCGCCGCACTGGCTCGCCTCCATCGGAGCGCTGCCGATGTACCTCGGCCTCGATCTGCGCGGCGGCGTGCACTTCCTGCTCCAGGTCGACATGAAGGCGGCGCTCGACAAATCGGCGGACCGCTACACGACCGACATCCGGTCGCTGCTGCGCGAGAAGAAGGTCCAGTACGCGGGGGTCGGGCGCGAGGGCGCGAACGTCGTCCTGCGCTTCCGCGACGACGCCGAGCGCGTCCGGGCGCAGCAGGAGATCGAGAAGGCGTACACCGACCTCCAGCTCCGCAACGCGGACACCGGCGGCGAGCTGCGGCTCGTCGCGTCGCTGAAGCCGGAGGCGCAGACGCGCATCCAGGCGGGCGCCGTCCAGCAGAACATCCAGATCCTGCGCAACCGGGTGAACGAGCTCGGCGTCGCCGAGCCCATCATCCAGCAGCAGGGCGCGGAGCGCGTCGTCGTGCAGCTGCCCGGCGTGCAGGACACGGCGCGGGCCAAGGACATCCTCGGCCGCACCGCCTCGCTGGAAATCCGCATGGTCAACGACGACGCCGGCGCCCTGTCGGCGGCGCAGGCGGGGCAGGTCCCGTTCGGCAGCGACCTCTATACGGAGCGCTCGGGCGGGCCGGTGCTCGTCCGGCGCCAGGTCGTGCTGACCGGCGACCGGATCAACGACGCGCAGCCGGGCTTCGACCAGCGCAACAACGAGCCCGCGGTGCACGTGAACCTCGACGGCAGCGGCGCCCGGATCTTCAAGGAAATTACCCGCGAGAACGTCGGCAAGCGGATGGCCATCGTGCTGGTCGAGAAGGGCAAGTCCGAGGTCATCACGGCGCCGGTGATCCGCGAGGAAATCGGCGGCGGGCGTGTCCAGATCAGCGGGCGGATGAGCACGCGCGAGGCAAACGACATCGCGCTGCTGATGCGCGCCGGCGCGCTGGCGGCGCCGATGGAGATCGTCGAGGAGCGCACCGTGGGGCCCTCGCTCGGCAAGGAAAACATCGACAAGGGCTTCAATTCGGTCGCCTACGGGTTCGCCGTGCTCGTCCTGTTCATGTGCGTCTACTACCATTTGATGGGCCTCATTTCGTCGATCGCGCTGTCGATCAACCTGCTGCTGCTGGTGGCGATCCTCTCGATGCTGCAGGCGACGCTGACGCTTCCGGGCATCGCGGCCGTGGCGCTGGCGCTCGGCATGGCGATCGATTCCAACGTCCTGATCAACGAGCGGATTCGCGAAGAGCTTCGCTGGGGCGCGACGCCGCACGCGGCACTCACCGCGGGTTATGAGCGCGCCTGGGGCACGATCCTCGATTCGAACGTGACGACACTCATCGCCGGCATCGCCCTGCTCATCTTCGGCACCGGGCCGGTGCGCGGCTTCGCCGTCGTCCATTGCCTCGGAATCATGACGTCGATGTTCTCCGCGGTCTTCGTGTCGCGCGGGATCGTCAACCTGATCTACGGCTCGAAGAAGCACCTGTCCGCGATATCGATCGGGCAGGTCTGGCACCCCGCGCCCGCCGCCGGCGCGAAATGACCTTCGTGGCGCCTTCCGAAATGCTCCAGATCAACGTCCCCTCCGCAACGGCCGCCGGCAACGGCTGCCGCGCGGAGCGCGCCTTGCGCTGACGGCTGCCTCCCTCGCGCACGGCTGATTCACCCACACAAAGACCGCCATGGAATTCTTCCGCATCTCCCGCGACATACCGTTCATGCGGTATGCGCTCGTGTTCAACGTGATCTCGCTGATCACGTTCGTGCTCGCCGTATTCTTCCTCGCCACGCGCGGGCTGAACCTGGGCGTCGACTTCCGCGGCGGCACGGTGATCGAGGTCACCTACGGCAAGGCGGTCGACTTCAATCACGTTCGCGCCGCGATCGACACGCTGGGCCTCGGCGAGTACTCGGCGCAGAGCTTCGGCGGCTCGAACACCGCGCTGATCCGCCTGCCGCTCAAGGAAGGTGTCTCCAGCGCCCAGCTTTCGGAGCAGGTGATGGGCGCGCTCAAGGCGGACGACCCGTCGGCGCGCCAGCAGCGCGTCGAGTTCGTCGGGCCGCAGGTTGGCAAGGAGCTCTACGAGAACGGCGCGCTCGCGCTGCTGCTCGTTTCGCTCGGCATCGTGGGCTATCTGGCAATGCGATTCGAATGGCGCTTCGCCGTCGCGGCGATCATCGCCAACCTGCACGACATCATCATCATTCTCGGCTTCTTCGCGCTGTTCCAGTGGGAGTTCTCGCTGCCGGTGCTGGCCGCGGTGCTCGCGGTCCTGGGCTACTCCGTGAACGAGTCCGTGGTGATCGCCGACCGGATCCGCGAGAACTTCCGCAAGATGCGCAAGGCGACGGTCACCCACGTCATCGACAACGCGATCACGAGCACGATCTCGCGGACGATGATCACGCACGGCATGACGCTGATGATGGTGCTGTCGATTCTCTTCTTCGGCGGCGAGACGCTGCACTACTTCGCGCTGGCGCTCACCATAGGCATCTGCTTCGGCATCTATTCGTCGGTGCTCGTGATGGCGCCCCTCGTGATGTGGCTCGGGGTGTCGCGCGAGGACCTCGTGAAGCCGGAACGAAAGCCCGAAGCCGAGGGCGGGAAGATCCTGCCCTAGCGCGCCGCGGCGGAACGCGACGCCGCTCCGGCAGGTCGGAGCGGGACTCCCGGCCCGTCGCGCGTCGGCCAAGCGTCCCCGACCTCCAATGTTCACGACGATCTTCTACTCGCTGCTGGCGCTCGACCAGTCGGTCGCCACGCTCGCCGGGCAGTACGGGCACTGGCTCTACGCTCTGCTGTTCCTCGTGATCTTCGCCGAGACCGGGCTCGTGGTGTTCCCCTTCCTGCCCGGCGACTCGATCCTGTTCATCGCCGGAACGGTCGTGGCGAAGGCGGACCTCAGCGTGCACGTGCTGGTCGTCGTGCTCATCGCGGCGGCGATCCTGGGCGACACCGTCAACTACTCGGTCGGGCGCTACATCGGACCAAAGGCCTTCGATCGGCCGGATTCGCGCTGGTTCCGGCAGGATTACCTCCGGCGGACGCAGGCGTTCTACGACAAGTACGGCGGCGTGACGATCATCATCGGCCGCTTCGTGCCGATCATCCGCACGTTCGCGCCGTTCCTCGCGGGAGTCGCGGGAATGCGCTACCGGAAGTTCCTCGCGTTCAACGTGGTCGGCGGGGTCGCCTGGATCGCGACCCTCGTGTATGCCGGCTACCTGTTCGGCAACATCCCGTGGGTCAAGGGAAACCTGTCGCTGATCGTAATCGGCATCGTCATCGTGTCGCTGATCCCGGCGATCACGACGTACCTGCGCGAGCGGCGCAGGAAATAGCGTCAGACGCGCTTCGCGAGTTCAGCCGCCCTGCCGGTGTAGATCGCCGGCGTCAGCGCCTTCAGCCGCGCCTTCGCGTCGTCGGGCAGCGCGAGCCCGTCGATGAACGCGTGCAGCGTCGCGCGCGTCATTCCCGCCTTGCCACGCGTCAGTGCCTTCAGCTGCTCGTAGGGGCTCGGCAATCCGTATCGGCGCATCACCGTCTGGATCGGCTCCGCCAGCACTTCCCAGTTCGCGTCGAGATCGGCCGCGAGCCTCGCCGGATCGACGTCGAGCTTCGCGACCCCATGCGCCAGCGAGACCCAGCCGAGCAGCGCATGGCCAAGCGCCACACCCATGTTGCGCAGGACCGTCGAGTCGGTGAGGTCGCGCTGCCAGCGTGATATCGGCAGCTTTTCGGCAAGGTGGCGCAACAGCGCGTTGGCGAGGCCGAGGTTGCCCTCCGAGTTCTCGAAATCGATCGGATTGACCTTGTGCGGCATCGTCGACGACCCGACCTCGCCCTCGGTGACCCTCTGCCGGAAGTATCCGAGCCCGATGTACCCCCAGACATCACGGTCGAAATCGATGAGCACCGTGTTCGCGCGTGCGATCGCATCGAAGAGCTCGGCCATGTAGTCGTGCGGCTCGATCTGCGTCGTGTAGGGATTGAACTCCAGGCCGGCGCCGACGACGACCTTCGCCGCGAGGCGTTCCCAATCGACGCCGGGATAGGCGACGACGTGCGCGTTGTAGTTGCCCACCGCGCCGTTGACCTTGCCTTTGACCGGGACGCGCTCGATTCCCGCGATCTGGCGCTCGAGCCGCGCGTGGAAGTTCGCCATTTCCTTGCCGAGCGTCGTCGGCGTCGCCGGCTGGCCGTGCGTGCGGCCCAGCATCGGCAGGTCCGCGTGCCGGTGCGCGAGGTCGCGGAGCGACGCCGCGATTCCGCGCAGCGCCGGCAGGAGAATGGCGCGGCGCGAATCGGCGAGCATCAGCCCGTGCGCGAGGTTGTTGATGTCCTCGGACGTGCACGCGAAGTGGATGAACTCGCCGACGCGCGCGATCTCGGGCGTGCCGGCGAAGCGCTCCTTCAGCCAGTACTCGACCGCCTTCACGTCGTGATTGGTCGTGCGCTCGATCGCCTTGACGCGCTCGGCGTCGGCCGTCGAGAACCCCGTCGCCGCGGCCTGCAGCAGCGCGACCACGGACGCGGGGAACGGCGGGACCTCGGCGATGCCCGGCTCGTCGGCGAGCGCCATGAGCCACGCGATCTCGATGCGGACCCGCGCGCGGATCAGCCCGTATTCGCTGAAGTGCTCGCGCAATGCCGCGACCTTCGCCGCGTAGCGGCCGTCGAGCGGAGACAGTGCGGTCAATGCATGGTCGGGCGCGGACATCGGGCGCGGTGCCGCAATCACGCGGGCGTCATGGCAAGTTGGACTACCAAGTCTAGCACGCGTGACGCGGCGGCGATCGAAGGCGCGGGCGGCCGCGGCGAGGCGCGATTCCGCGGTCGCCGATGCTATACTCGCCCGCGATTTCGCAATCTTCCGCCAACGCGATGAAGCTGCTCGCAACGCTCACCAGCCCTTACGCACGCAAGGTCCGGATCTCGCTCGCCGAAAAGAAGATCGACTACGATCTCGTCGAGGCGTCGCCCTGGGACGCCGGCGGCACCGTCGCGGAGTTCAATCCGCTGGGCAAGATTCCCACGCTCGTGCTGGAGGACGGCACGACGCTGTTCGACTCGCGCGTCATCGTCGAATACCTCGATGCCGTGAGTCCGGTGAGCCGCCTCATCCCGGAGCCGTCGCGGCAGCGGATCGCGGTCAAGCGCTGGGAGGCGCTTGCCGACGGCATCTGTGACGCGGCGATGCTGATCACGCTGGAGCGCAAGCGCCCGGCGCGGCAGCAGAGCAAGCAGTGGATCGCCCATCAGGAGCAGAAGATCGCGCGCGCGGTCGACGCGCTCGGGCACGAGCTCGAGGATCGGCAGTGGTGCAACGGCGAAGGCTATTCGCTCGCGGACATCGCGACCGGCTGCGCGCTCGCCTATCTCGATTTCCGGTACGGGGAGCTCGACTGGCGCGACCGCCATCCGAATCTCGGGCGGCTTGCCGAAAGACTCGGCGCGCGGCAATCTTTCCTCGACACGGCCCCGCCGCCAGCCTAGCGCCACGCGCGCTGCGGCACCGGGGCATCGCACAAACCCGGCACGCCCAACGGCCCGACGCCGCGACCCCGGCGCCTATGCGGGCACCCGCGCCGCTTGCGAAATCTCCGGGACGTTCGTGTAGACTAGCCGCGCGAACGGGCTCGCCGAAGAAGCCCGAGGCACACCCTGGGCGGCACCGCCCCCAATGCTCTAGTGGAGGAGACTCGATGAGCACTGTCGTCAAACCCGCGCCTGGACCGGGCACGCAAGGCATTTCGAAGGAAGAGTCGCGCGTCATCTTCGCGTCGTCGCTCGGAACCGTCTTCGAGTGGTACGACTTCTATCTCTACGCGACGCTCGCCCCCTTCTTCGCCGCGCTCTTCTTCCCCAAGGGCAACGACACCGCAGCGCTCCTTTCCGCCTTCGCGACCTATGCGGCCGGCTTCCTGGTCCGGCCGTTCGGGGCGATCTTCTTCGGACGCATCGGCGACCTCGTCGGACGCAAGTACACGTTCCTCGTGACGATCATCGTGATGGGCACGGCGACGTTCCTTGTGGGCCTTTTGCCCACGTTCGAGTCGATCGGGTGGTTCGCTCCGGTGCTGCTCGTGACGCTGCGACTGCTGCAGGGCCTCGCCCTCGGCGGCGAGTACGGCGGTGCGGCAACCTACGTGGCGGAGCACGCGGCCCCGGGCAGGCGCGGCTACGACACGTCGTGGATCCAGACGACGGCGACGCTTGGCTTCTTCCTCGCGCTGCTCGTGATCGGGCTCTGCCGATTCGGCAACCTGATGACGCCCGCGCAGTTCGCCGAATGGGGATGGCGCATCCCGTTCCTCGTGTCCCTGATCCTGCTGATCTTCTCGATCTACATCCGGCTGAAGCTGAACGAGTCGCCGGTGTTCCAACGGATGAAGGCCGAGGGCAAGGGCTCGAAGGCACCCCTGACCGAAAGCTTCCTCCGCTACCCGAACAACAAGTACGTGCTGCTCGCGCTGCTCGGCGCGACGGCCGGGCAGGGCGTGGTCTGGTACACCGGCCAGTTCTACGCGCTGTTCTTCCTGCAGATCACGCTGCGGGTCGACATCCAGACCACCTACACGCTGATCGCGATCTCGCTTCTGCTCGGGACGCCGTTCTTCATCGTGTTCGGCTGGCTTTCCGACAAGATCGGGCGACTGAAGATCATCCTCGCGGGTTGCCTGATCGCCGCTCTCACGTACTTCCCGCTGTTCGCGGCGCTCACGCACTACGTGAATCCGGCGCTGGAGGCCTTTCAGGCGAAGACCCCGATCACGGTGGCGGCGAAGAACTGCCAGCTGCACGTGTTCGTCACCCCGTTCACGAAGTACTCGGACTGCGACCGCACCAAGGACTTCCTGACCAAGAAGGGTCTCTCGTTCGCATCGACCGACTTGCCGGCCGGCTCCGCCGATACCGTTGTCACGAAGATCGGCGACGTCGAAATCAGGGGCTGGGACGAGGCGAAGATCAACGAGACGCTGAAGGCCGGCGGCTACCCGATGGCCGGAGCGGACAAGAGCCAGATCAACTGGGGCATGACGCTCCTGATCCTGTTCATCTTCCTCATCTATGTGACGATGGTGTACGGGCCGATCGCGGCGTTCCTGGTCGAGATGTTCCCGACCAAGATCCGATACACGTCGATGTCGCTGCCCTATCACATCGGAAACGGATGGTTCGGCGGGATGCTGCCGCTGCTGGCGACGGCGATGGTCGCGGCGACGGGCGACATCTACTACGGCCTCTGGTATCCGATCATCGTGGCACTCATGACGTTCGTGATCGGGTTGATCTTCCTCAGGGACCGCAAGAACGTCGACCTGCACGCCGACGAATCCGCGTATCGCTGAACCGCGGCGGGCCGGTTCCGCCGCGTCGAGGCTCCGACTCGAAGCCCCGGCCTTCCCGGCCGGGGCTTTTTGTCGCCCGAGGCCGCGGCGCGGCTGCTAACATGACGTCCGGATCCTTTCCGGCGCGAACGAAACAGGCCGTGCGCATCGCATTGCTGTCCGACATCCACGCCAACATCGAGGCGCTCGACGCCTGCGTCGCGCACGCGCGTGCGCAGGGAGCCGACATGCACGCGCTCCTCGGCGACTTCGTCGGCTACGGCGCCGATGCCGCCGCCGTCGTCGACAGCGTGATGCGCCTCGCGGCCGAGGGCGCGATCGTGATCAAGGGCAACCACGACGCCGCGATCGAGCGGCGCGGCGGATACTTCAACGAGCAGGCACAGGCGGCGCTGGAATGGGCGCGCGAAACGCTGTCGGACGGACAGAAGCGGTTCCTGGCCGAACTTCCCCT
>Ga0209048_10001073_pt1 | contig 28693 bp, 22 predicted proteins | sample FrelakmetCRP12CR_FD_187146 | JGI IMG/M metagenome (GOLD analysis project Ga0209048, IMG submission 187146) | Freshwater lake sediment microbial communities from the University of Notre Dame, USA, for methane emissions studies - CRP12 CR (SPAdes)... | ecosystem: Environmental > Aquatic >... | reverse complement strand
CGGCCATCCCGAAGCTGCCGCCGCGCTCACACGCCTTCTGGTTCGAGGACCCCTGGGTCAGTGGCGACCTGCTCGGCTTGCTGCTGCTGAACGCCGAACCGCAGCGGCGCGGCCTGGAACCGCAGGAGGGCCCCCAAGGCACGCGCTACTGGACCTTTCCGCCGGACTTCAAGGACCGCGTGCAACGGCTGTTCACGCCGGCCTCGGCGACTTCGAGCCCGCGCTAGCCAGAACCTGTCGTCACCCGTCGGCGCCGACCTGCGCACGTGCCTCGTCAATCGATGGAAAAGTGAGTGGAGTTGCCCCGCACTCCCGTGCGCCAGCCAACCACAAAGCGGCCGTCCGGCTACGCTCGCTTTTGGCCGGGACGAGCCCGTCAGGATTCTTCCTGAAAGCAGCCGCTCCGCGCCTTAGCAACTCCCAATGACTGCGGAACTACCGGCACGACGTCGTCACGCGCCCAAGATCGCGTGTGTGATCGGCGGTCAGCCGCCTCGCCAGCACCGGGGTTGACGGCAACGGACATCGCTGCCTTCACCGTCTCCTTGCAGACCGATAGAGCCGCCGGTAGGGGGACCCATTCGAGATCGGCAGAAAGTGGGCGAGCCATTGGCCGTCTGGTCGAGAACGACGCCGATTCGAAACTATTGTGCGCGGGAGACGCATGACAACCAGTCATTGCATCAACGGTCAGCCTCCGCTGTTTGGAGGTCGACCGATCGCCCACGCTCGAAGCCTCTCCGAATTCTGTTGCCAATTCCGTCGCCACGGAGCCCAAAAAGACTAAAGGGTCAGTAGGCGCTAACCTACTGACCCTCGTCTTTACTGGTGCGGCTGGCAGGAATCGAACCCACGACCCCTTGGTTCGTAGCCAAGTACTCTATCCAACTGAGCTACAGCCGCATGGCGGCGAATTTTACACGATTGCCACCGTGCTCAAGCCTCTGCGCCAGCTCGCCATGCAGTGGCTCAGCCGATCTGCGCCGCCGCGGCGTAGCACAAGGCGGCACGTTCGAGGTCGGCCTGTTCCTTCGCCAACTCGGCGAGCTGGCGCCAGGCGCGGCGGCGCGATGCCTTGGGCAGCGTCTCGTCATCGGCCGCCTGCTGCAAAGCCTGCCTGGCCTTGCCCCAGAGCCGATACTCGGCCATCGCGCAGCCCACCGCAAAGGCGATCGCACCCTCGCGCGGATAGCGCTGCCACGCTGCTTCCAGGCGCGGCATCCAGTCGGTGCCGGCGCCGCCGATGCAGGCGACCAGGGCTTGCGCCAGCACCTCGCGATCGTCGGCGTTGGTCTCCGCGAGCGCGTCCCAGAACGGGCGCAGCCAGCCACGGCCGTCTTCCGCCGCGCCGAGCAGTGCCATGCGCGTCGCCGCGCGCGCAGCGACGAAGGCGTCGCGCCTGTCTGCCGGGTCGAGCTGCTGCCAGATGCGGCGCACCTGGTCGGCGTCACGGCCAGCGTCGAGCGCCTCGAAGGCGAGCGAGCGCATCAGGCCAAGTGCGGCTGTCTTTGAGAACCCCTGGTGCTTGGCGAGCAGGCGTGCCGTCTTCAGGGCCTCCAGCGGCTGACGCGCCAGGCGCGTGGCCTTCAGCTTCAGACGCAACGCGTGCGTGCGGCGCCCGACGCCCGGGGGCAGGTTCGCCAGCAACTCGATCGCCCGCTGCGCGTCGCGGTCGTCGAGCGCCCATTCGGCGGCCAGCATGCATGCCCCTTCCTCGGCCGAACGGGCGGCGGCGCTGCTGTGCGCGAGGTCGAGGGCGATCTTCAATTGCTCATCGCGCTGCGTCCGGTCCTGCAGCCGGTGCAGGCTGCCCGCGGCGAGCAGGTGGCCGAGCACGGTGAACTCGTTGTCCTGCGCCAGCTCTGCGGTGTCGGACTGGATCTCGAGCGCCCGCTGCGCCGAGCGATGGGCGCGACTATAGCGACCCCCGAAGTACTGCGCCAGCGCGTCGCGCAGCCAGGCCTGGGCACTGCGTTCGCGCCGCGCGACACGCCACGCGAGTGCCCGCTGCGGCAGGCCGACAAGCGCGCTGAACGCCTGGATCAGCGCGACCAGCGCGAAGCACGCGCCCACCAGCGCCAGCACGAAGAGGTTGAGCGACACATCCATCCGCCAGCCGCTCCAGTAGAAGCTGGCCATCCCGTCGTTGCTGCCGAACATCGCTGCGGCAATCACGGCCACCGCGAAGAGCAGCGTGAACCAGATGACGGTGCGCATCGGAAACGGGTGCAGTGGCTCAGCGCCCCGCAGCAGCGGCCGACAGCGCCGCCAGGGTGTTATCGGGCCGCGGCAGCCCGATCTGGCGTGCCTGAGCAGTGACCTGGCGGATCAGTTCGGTGGCGAGCTGGGTGCGGCGCGAGTTGCGGTCGAAGTAGCGATCGATGGCGCTCTGTGCTCCCTGCAGGTCGCTCTGCGCGGTGTCGAACTGGCGCGACAGCAGCGCCAGGCGGGCGTTGAGCAACCGCAGCTTCAGGTTCTCGCGCAGGAAGTACGCCTGCTCCGGCGCCAGCAGCATGGCTTCCGGATGCTCGATGCGGTTCACCCGAACGAGCGACCTGGCTTCGCTCCAGACGCGCTCGGTCAGCGTGTCCCAGCGCGCGATCCACGGCTGTAGCCAGACTGGCAGGGCGGCGTCGAGCGCGGCTGCACCCGAAGCTCCGTGTGACGGCAGCCGCGGCACGCTGGCCGCTGCCGCCGCGGGCCGGGACGCCTCCTTGCGCTGCTCGGCCTGCGAAAGCAGCGGAAGCTCGTCGACCATTCGCACCGTCTCGTCGAGCTTGATGGCCGCCACGCTGATGTCGATCGCACCCATCGCCTTGACGCGGTCGAGGTCACGCGCGATCGCGCGCCGAACGCCTTCGAGGCGCGGCTGGTTGTAGCGCGCCAGCCTTTCGTCGGCCTGCTTGAGCGTGGCCACCAGCGGTTCGGCGCTGCCGGTCAACGCCGACTGCTGCATCGCCACGCGCAACGCCGAGTCGATGTCGAGCACGATGTTCTCGTCTCGCGAACGCGAGAGGCTCTGGATCAATTCCTCGATCTGCCCGCGCTGCACCGCCACCTCGCTGACGCGAGCATCGACCAGCGCGAGCTTCGCGGCCGTCTCGCGCGCACTGTCTTGCGCCTGCCTGGCCAGCATCTGCGCCTCGGCCGACTGAACCTGTGTGTCCTGCTGGCGGCGCACCAGTTCCTGCTCAAGACCGTGTACGCGCTGCTGCGTCTGCCAGGCGACCCACACGCTTGCGGCGCACACCACGGCCAGTGCCGTGAAGGCAGCCCACACATACCGCGCCTTCAGCGCCGCCGAGGCCTCCGCTGCCGGCGTCGGGGCGGCCGCTGCAGTCGCTGCGATCTCGGGCGTGTCGGCGGGTTCATTCACGGTGGCATCGATTGTATGCAGGCACTCACCGCGGCCAGCGTCGGACGCGTCAGCGTGACGTGCACCAGCCCCAACTGTTGCGCCCGGGCTGCAATGCGCGGGTGCGTGGCCAGTGCGCGCGCTTGCGACCAGTCTGCAGCGGCGCCAGCGAGCATGGCCAGATTGGCGATCGCCTCCGAGCTGCTGAAGAACCACAGATGGGCGTGTGGTGCGTCGAGGGCCGCCTGCAGCAGCGCCTGCCCGGCCATGTCGAGCCGTGGCGCGCTGCGCTGGTACGCGGCCAGCAGGGCGACCTGCGCGCCATGTTCGCGCAGCCTGTCGGCCAGCCACTCGCGCCCACCGTCGCCACGCACGATCAGCACCTGCGCGCCACGCCAGTCGCTATGCTGAAGCTGCTTCCACAAGGCCTCGGAATCGAACTGCGACGCTTCCGCCGCCGGCTCGACGATCCGTTCACCCGGAACGCCGAGCCGCCGCAGCATCTGCGTCGTCCCGGGGCCGGTCGATCCCGCCTGTACGCCGGCCGGCCAGGCGGCGCCTTGCGGGCGTGCCGCCATGAACTGTTCGGCCGCATTCGGACTCACGAAGATCACCAGACGCTGCGCCCCCAGTGTCGCCCAGGCCTCCTGCACCGCCGCAGCGTCGGTGGCCGGGCCGATGCAGATCAGCGGCAACGCCACCGCGGCGATGCCGTCGCCGCGTAGCCTCGCCACCCACTCGGTCGCCTGCGGCGCGGGGCGCGTCACGAGCACGCGCATCGCTATGCCGAACTGGACAGCGCCGGCAGGTAGGCCGCCGCGCCGCGCTCGCGCAGCAGCGCGGCGGCGTGCCGACCGATCGCATCGGCGGCGGCCACGTCGGGCGCCGCGCCGCTCGCACTGGCTCGCAGCAGCGGCAACGCGGTCCGCTCGGGATGCCCGAGCAACGCGTCCACTTGCAGCACGTCGCCATGCCAGGTCGCGTGTGCGGCCAGCGGCATGCTGCAACTGCCGCCGAGCGTGCGCGACACAGCGCGCTCGGCATGCACCGCAAGCCAGGTCGCGTGGTGACTGAGCTGCGCCAGCCGCTCGCGCAACGTGAGCGCGCTGCTGCGTACCTCGATGCCGAGAGCCCCCTGCCCCGCCGCAGGCAGCATCTGCGAAGGCTCAAACACGCTGCGGATGCGCGCGGCCAGGCCCAGGCGCTTCAAGCCCGCCGCAGCCAGCACGATGGCGTCGTGCTCGCCGTCGTCGAGCTTTCGCAGCCGGGTGTCGAGGTTGCCGCGCAGTGGCTCGATCTGCAGATCGGGGCGCAGCGCGAGCAGCTGCACGATCCGGCGCAGGCTCGAAGTGCCGACCCGCGCGCCCTTCGGCAGCTCGGCCAGCGTGTCGCATCGGTTCGACACGAAAGCGTCACGCGGGTCTTCGCGGTCGAGCACCGCTGCCAGCTCGAAGCCGCTGGGCAACTCCATCGGCACGTCCTTCAGCGAATGCACGGCCAGGTGCGCACGGCCTTCTTCGAGCGCCGTCTCGAGTTCCTTGACGAACAGCCCCTTGCCACCGACCTTGGACAGCGCGCGATCGAGAATCTGGTCGCCGCGCGTCGTCATGCCGAGCAGCTCGACCTTCATGCCGAAGCGTTCGACAAGCAGCGCGCGCACGTGTTCGGCCTGCCACATCGCGAGGCGGCTCTCGCGAGTGGCGATCAAGGTGGTTTCGGACATGCGCGAGATGCTAGCAGGCACGCAAGCTGCTTGGCGAACCGGAGCACGCGTGGCCACTACCATCGGCACCGCCCAACCCCTATCGCATCGAGGTCCCATGCCGCGAACCCGAACCGCGCCCGCGTCCCGCCGCCTCGGCGCTGCGTCGCCACCCGCCAAGGCCCTGGCGCTCGGCGACGCGGCACGGAAGAACCGCCCGCTGGTGGACGACATCCGGCTGCTCGGGCGCATCCTCGGCGATGTGATCCGCGATCTCGACGGACGCGCCGCGTTCGAGCTGGTCGAGCGCGTGCGCCAGCTCTCGGTGGCGTACCGTCTGAAGCGCGACGCGCACGCCGGCCACGGATTGGATCGTCTGTTGAAGAACCTCTCCAGCGACCAGACGGTCAGCGTGATCCGCGCGTTCAGCTACTTCTCGCACCTCGCGAACATCGCGGAAGACCGCCACCACGTGCGCCGCCGCGAGCACCACGACCGTCTGGGCCATCTGCAGGAAGGGTCGCTCGCGATGACGCTGGAGCGGCTGGCCGAGCGCGACATCCACGCCGAAGACATCGCCCGCGTGCTGCAGGGCGCCTACATCTCACCGGTGTTGACCGCGCATCCGACCGAGGTTCAACGCAAGAGCATCCTCGACGCCGAGCGCGCCATCGCCGAACTGCTGGAACGGCGCGACGCGCTGCGCAGCGAGCCGGAGCGGGCCGACAACGAGGCTCTGCTGCGCGCCCGCATCACCCAGCTGTGGCAGACGCGCATGCTGCGCTACTCGAAGCTCACCGTTGCCGACGAGATCGAGAACGCGCTGTCGTACTACCAGGCGACCTTCCTGCGTCAGATCCCGCGCCTGTACCGCGAGATCGAGGACGCCCTGCCCGGGCACGCGATCGCGCCGTTCCTCCGCATGGGCCACTGGATTGGCGGCGACCGCGACGGCAACCCCAACGTCGGCGCCGACACGCTGAAGATGGCGCTCGCCCGGCAGTCCGAGACGGTGCTGCGCTTCTACCTGACCGAGCTGCACGAGCTCGGCGCCGAGCTGTCGATCTCGGCGATGCTCGCGCCGGTCACGCCCGAGATGCAGGCCCTTGCGGCGAGCTCGCCCGACAGCAACGCGCACCGCGAGGATGAACCCTACCGGCGCGCGCTGATCGGCATGTACGCGCGGCTCGCGGCGACGCTGCACGTGCTCACCGGTACCGAGGCGCTGCGTCACGCGGTGGCGCCGCAGAGACCCTACGCGGGCGCGGACGAGTTGCTGGCCGACCTGCGCGTGATCGAAGCCTCGTTGAAGGCGCACCACGCGCAGGCGCTGGTCGCGCCGCGCCTGCAACCGCTGCTGCGCGCGGTGCAGGTGTTCGGCTTTCACCTCGCGACACTGGACCTGCGGCAGAGCTCGGACAAGCACGAGGCGGTGCTCGCCGAGCTGCTGCGCGTCGCGCGCATCGAGCCCGACTACTCGGGCCTCGACGAGCCTGCGCGGCGCGCGCTGCTGCTTCAGATGCTCGACGATGCGCGGCCGTTGCGGGTGCACGCCGCGCGGTATTCGGCGCTGACGCAGTCCGAGCTCGCGATCTTCGAGACCGCGCTCGAGATGCGCCAGCGTTACGGCAGCGACGCCCTGCGCCACACGATCATTTCGCACACCGAGGACGTGAGCGACTTGCTCGAAGTGCTGCTGCTGCAGAAAGAGGCCGGCCTGCTGCGCGGCACGCTGGACGGCGGCGATGCGGTGGCCGACCTGATCGTCTCGCCGCTGTTCGAGACCATCGCCGACCTGCGCAATGCGGCGACGATCATGCGCGCGTTCTATGCCTTGCCCGGCATCGCCGCGCTGATCGAACGTTCCGGCGCCGAGCAGGACATCATGCTCGGCTACAGCGACAGCAACAAGGACGGCGGCTTCTTCACCAGCAACTGGGAGCTCTACCGCAGCGAGATCGCGCTCGTCGAGTTGTTCGACGTCCTCGGCCGCGAGCACGGCATCAGGCTGCGCCTGTTCCATGGCCGTGGGGGCACGGTGGGGCGTGGTGGCGGGCCGAGCTTCCAGGCCATCCTGGCGCAGCCGCCGGGCACGGTGAACGGGCAGATTCGCCTGACCGAGCAGGGTGAGGTGATCGGTTCGAAGTACGCCCATCCCGAGATCGGTCGTCGCAACCTCGAAACACTGGTGGCAGCGACACTCGAGGCGACCCTGCTGCATCCGACCCGTAGCGCGCCGCAGAGCTTTCTCGACGCCGCAGCTGCGCTGTCGGAGGCGGGCATGGCGGCCTACCGCCGGCTGGTCTACGAGACGCCTGGTTTCACCGACTATTTCTTCGACAGCACGCCGATCCGCGAAATTGCCGAGCTCAACATCGGTTCGCGCCCGGCTTCGCGCGGCGCCACCCGGGCGATCGAGGACCTGCGCGCGATTCCCTGGGGCTTCAGCTGGGGCCAGTGCCGCGTCGCGCTGCCCGGCTGGTTCGGCTTCGGCTCGGCGGTGCGCAGCTACCTCGGCGACGACCCGGAGATCTACCGCCAACGCCTGACGTTGCTGCAACGCATGCACCGCCAGTGGCCATTCCTGCGCACGTTGCTGTCCAACCTCGACATGGTCCTCGCCAAGAGCGATCTCGCGATCGCCGCGCGCTACGTCGAGCTAGTGGTAGACAAGAAGACCGGGCGGCGCATCTTCGCATCGATCCAGGCCGAGTGGCAGGCGACGGCGGAGGCGCTGTCGCTGATCACCGGCGAGGCGCGGCGCCTCGCATCGAACCCGTCGCTCGCGCGTTCGATCGAACACCGCTTCCCCTACCTCGACCCGCTGAATCACTTGCAGGTCGAACTGATGCGGCGCTTCCGCCATCGGCGCGAGGGCGACCCCGCCACCGAGCGCGTCAAGCGCGGGATCCACCTCTCGATCAACGGCATGGCCGCGGGTTTGCGCAACACCGGGTGAGCCGCGGCGAAGCGCGCAACGCGGTGGGCGGATGAGGGGTTGGCGATGTCGGCTTCAGGGCCTCGGCAAACTCCCGACCACGCCCTCGACGAAGTAGTTCATCGTCGCGATCTGCGCATCGGCCATCGCGCCATGGTCCTGGCGCACGCGGCCTTCGCGGTCGACGATGCGCCCCGCGAAGGGCTGCAGGCGACCGGCGATGAGATCAGCCTTGCGCGCCTGGACGAAGGCGGCCACGTCCTTCGGCACGGTGGGGTTCAGCGGTGCGAGCTGCACGAAGCTGTCCTTCATGCCACCCCAGACCGGCTTCGCGCGCCACGTACCGTCGAGCACCTGCTGGGCCACCTGCGTGTAGTAGCCGCCCCACTGATGAATGATGGCGGTGAGCTGGGCATGGGGTGCGATCCGGCTCATGTCGCTCTGGTAGGCGATCACGCCGACCTTCCGCTCCTCGGCGAGCTGCGCCACGGCCGTCGAGCCGCTGTGGTTGGTGAGCACGTCGGCGCCCTGGTTGACGAGGGCGATGGCGGCCTCGCGCTCGCGCGCCGGGTCGAACCAGGTGTCGAGCCAGAGCACCTTCACGGTCGCCTTCGGGTTCACGGCGCGCAGGCCGAGCGCGAAGGCGTTGATGCCCTGGATCACCTCAGGCACCGGGAAGCCGGCAACGTAGCCGGCGACGCCGCTGCGGCTGAGCTTGCCCGCGAGCAGGCCGGCGAGGTAGCGGCCCTCGTAGTAGCGCGCGTTGTAGGTGTTGACGTTGGGCGCGGTCTTGTAGCCGCCGGTCTGCTCGAACGCGACAGCGGGGAACTCGGCCGCCACGCGCAGCGCGGGCTCGAGGTAGCCGAAACTGGTGGCGAAGATCAGCTTGTGGCCCTGGGTCGCGAGGTCGCGCATCACGCGTTCCGCGTCCGGGCCCTCGGCGACCGCTTCGACGACGCTCGTGCTGACCCGCGCGCCGAGGGCCTTCTCCATCGCGAGACGCCCCTGATCGTGCTGGTAGGTCCAGCCCGCCTCGCCGATCGGGGTGACGTAGACGAATCCGACCTTGAGCGGGGGCCGGTCGTCGGCCCGGACGACCACGGCGAGCGCCGCGGCAAACCCCGCGAGCAACAGCCCGCGGGCGAGGTTTTTGTGCATGGTGTTCCTCTACATGGCCACGAATTGGGAGCTCGAACCGGAGGTGGCACGCCGGAGCAACAGGGAGCGGAATTGTAGGGGTCAGCGCTGCCGCGCCGGGCGGTACGGCCGAGCCGGTTGACCGTGCGCAACGGCGTGGGCAAGCGGGCAGGCTAAACTAGCGCGCTTGGAAATCGTAGCGATCCGACCTGATCGCGATCAATTGCCGCCCTGGCGGCGCTCATTCGAGGAACCCCCATGAACACCACCCGTCGCAGTTTCACCCTGATCGGCGCCGCTGTCGCGATCGCCGCCGCCTTCAGCAGCCTTCCGGCCCGTGCCGACGATGCCAGCGATGCAAAGAATACCGTCGACAAGGCCACCGCCACCGTCAACGCTTTTGCCGCCGACAAGGACTTCGTGACGCTGCCAGCGTTGCTCAAGAAGGCCAAGGGCGTGCTGGTCTATCCGCTCATCGTCGAAGGCGGCTTCATCATCGGCGGTTCGGGCGGCACCGGCGTGCTGCTGGTGCGCGACGAGAAGACCGGCGAATTCGGAGCGCCGGCGTTCTACTCGATGGGCGGCATGAGCCTTGGCTTCCTGGCTGGCGGCCAGGCGGCCGAGACCATGCTCGTGGTCAACACCCAGAAAGGGCTCGACTCGCTGCTGTCGACCAAGGTCAAGCTCGGCGGCGACGCATCGATCGCCGCTGGCCCGAAGGGTGCTGGCGCGTCCTCGTCGTTCACCGAGGACCTCGTTTCCTACTCCAAGTCGCAGGGCGCGTATGCCAACGCATCGCTCAATGGCCAGGTGATCGCTATTCGCGACAGCCTGAACGCGGCCTACTACGGCAAGCCCGTGTCACCGGTCGATATCCTGATCAAGAAGAGTGTCAGCAACCCTGGCGCAGCCCCGCTGCAGGCGGCACTGAAGTCGATGGCCAAGTAATCCGCACGACCCTCGAGGCCCGCCGAGGCGCGTCGCGCGCGTCGGCGGGCTTTCTCTTGGCAGTCACTGCCCGTCGTTCCCGGCGTCGCCGCGTGCGTAGGGCGCCTTCAGGTGAGTCGGTGGCGACGTTGCCTTGCGCACGCGGATGTTGAGCATCTCCACGCCGACCGAGAACGCCATCGCGAAGTAGATGTAGCCCTTGGGCACGTGGTGGTCGAAGCCCTCTGCGATCAGCACGACGCCGACGACGACCAGGAACGCGAGCGCGAGCATCTTGATCGTCGGGTGGCCCGACACGAAGCGTCCGATCGCGCCCGCGAAGAGCATCATCAGCGCGACCGACGCCACCACCGCGGCGATCATCACCGCGACCTTGTCGACCATGCCGACGGCGGTGATGATCGAATCGAGCGAGAACACGATGTCGACCACCATGATCTGCAGGATCACTGCGGTGAAGGTGGCCCGGACGGCGTTCGACGCCTCGCCCTCCTCGCCTTCGAGCGCCTGGTGGATCTCGCCGGTGCCCTTCCAGATCAGGAACAGGCCGCCGAGGATGAGGATCAGGTCGCGGCCCGAGATCGCCTGCCCGAGCAGCGTGAACAGCGGCGCCACCAGGCCGACGACCCAGGCCAGCACGAGCAGCAGGCCGATGCGCATGAACATCGCCATGAACAGGCCCAGGCGGCGCGCGAAATCGCGCTTCTCACGCGGCAGCTTGTCGACCAGGATGGCGATGAAGATCACGTTGTCGATACCCAGCACCAGCTCGAGCGCGGTGAGGGTTGCAAAGGCGATCCAGGCCTGGGGGTCTGACAGCAGCTCGAGCACGGCGTGATCCGTTTCGCGAGTTGAACTCGTCAGGCGCCGGAGAACAGCGCGTCGAGCGCCGCTTGCCAGCGGCGCTTGTCGTCGCTGCCCGCGAAGCTCGCCTCGAAGCTGTTGCTCGCGAGCTGCCAGGCCTGGCGCGCGCCGAGCATCGGCAGTGCGGCGAAGGTCTCGACGAAGTTCTGGTTCAGGTAGCCGCCGAAATAGGCCGGGTCGTCCGAGTTGACCGTCGCGCACAGGCCGGCGTCGAGCAGCGCGGCGAGGTTGTGCTCGGCCATCGTCCTGAACACGCGCAGCTTGACGTTGGACAGCGGGCACACCGTCAGCGGCACGCGCTCGCGGACCAGACGCTGCACGAGCGCAGCGTCCTCGACGCAGCGCACGCCGTGGTCGATGCGCTCGACCTTCAGCACGTCGAGCGCGCTGCGGATGTACTCGGGCGGGCCTTCCTCGCCGGCATGGGCCACGACGTGGAGCCCGGCCTCGTGGGCCTTGGCGAACACGCGGGCAAACTTCTCCGGCGGGTGGCCGCGCTCGCTGCTGTCGAGCCCGACACCGATGAAATGGTGCCGCCAGGGCAGGGCCTGCTCGAGCGTCGACAGTGCCTCGTCCTCGCTCAGGTGGCGCAGGAAGCACAGGATGAGCTTGGCGCTCACGCCGAGTTCGCTGTGTGCGCGATGGCAGGCGTGATTCAGCCCCTTGATCACCGATTCGAAGGGCACGCCGCGTGCGGTGTGCGTCTGCGGGTCGAAGAAGATCTCGGTGTGCACGACATTGTCGGCCGCGGCGCGTTCGAGGTAGGCCCACGCCAAGTCGAAGAAGTCCTGCTCACCCTGCAGCACGCTGGCGCCGGCGTAGTAGATGTCGAGAAAACTCTGCAGATCGGTGAAGGCGTAGGCGGCACGCAGCGCCTCGACGCTGGCGTAAGGCAGCGCGACACCGTTGCGCTGCGCAAGCCTGAAGATCAGTTCGGGTTCCAGCGACCCCTCGACATGGATGTGCAACTCGGCCTTGGGCATCGCGCGCAGCAGCGCGGGCAGGCGGTCGCGGGGAATGGCGTCGAAGGCTATGGGCTCGTTCATGATCGGCTTGCTCCGTGGCGGATACCTCGCTTGACCAGACGCGAAATTGCAGAAAGAAGCCGCCGGGTGCTCGTCACACCGCGGCGGCTAGCTTGCGATCGAGCTTCTCTCTCGCCGGCTCAATTGCCGCCCGGCACCTTGCCTTCCACACCCTTCACGTAGAACTTGATGCCACCGAGGAACTTGTCGTCGGCGACCGCGTCCTTGGCCAGCACTTCCTTGCCATCGGAACCGACGATCGGGCCCTTCCAGATGACGAGGCTGCCGTCCTTCAGGCCAGCCTTGACCGCCTCGACCTTGGCCTTGAGCTCGGGCGGCACCTTGTCGGAGATCGACACGAGATCGATCGCGCCTTCCTTGACGCCCCACCAGCTCTGGCCGCTGGTCCACTTGTTGTCGAGCACGTCGCCGACTGCCTTGACGTAGTACGGCCCCCAGTTGATGACGGCCGACGCCAGATGCGCGTTCGGTGCATAGGCCTTCATGTCGCTGTCCCAGCCGAAGGCGTACTTGCCGGCCTTCTCGGCCGTCTGCAGCACGGCCGACGAGTCGGTGTTCTGCATCAGCACGTCGGCGCCGCCGTTCATCAGCGATTGCGCGGCCTCGGTCTCCTTCGGCGGGTTGAACCACTCGTTGACCCACACGACCTTGGTCTTGACCTTTGGATTGACCGACTGCGCGCCGAGCGTGAAGCTGTTGATGTTGCGGATCACCTCCGGGATCGGGATCGAGCCGACAACGCCGATCACGTTGGTCTTGGTCATGCCGCCGGCGACGACGCCCGCCATGTAGGCGCCCTCGTAGGTGCGGCTGTCGTAGGTGCGCATGTTCTCGGCCGTTTTGTAGCCGGTGGCATGCTCGAACTTCACGTCCTTCAGGTCGGTCGCGGTCTTGAGCATCGGCTCCATGTAGCCGAAGGTGGTGCCGAAGATCAGCTTGTTGCCCTGGCTCGCCACGTCGCGCAGCACGCGCTCCGCGTCGGCCGACTCGGGCACCTTCTCGACGAAGGTGGTGACGACCTTGTCGCCGAACTGCTTCTCGACGGCCTTGCGGCCGTTGTCGTGGGCGAAGGTCCAGCCACCGTCACCGACGGGTCCGATGTAGATGAAGGCGACCTTCAGCGGCTCGGCCTTCGCCGCCGCGACCGAGGCCGCCGATGCCGGGGCCGAGGGCGCCGGCGCCGCGGCCGCAGGGGCCTCTTCCTTCTTGCCGCAACCGGCCAGCGCCGCTGCGGTGGCCAGCACGGTCCAGCCGGCCGCCTTGACGAACGAGCGTTTCGAAATTTGAGTCATGGTCTCTCCAGTTTGAGTCGTCTAACAGGGCAGGAACTCGGGCGTCCGATCCAGGCGCGCCCGCGGATTATCGGGCAGGTTTGGATGGTCAACTGCCGGGGAAGAACGGCTTGCCGATCGATGCCGGCATGTTGGCGCGGATGAAGCTCTCGTTGCGCGAGATCAGCACCAGCACGACGATCGTGGCCAGGTAGGGCAGCATGGTCAGGAACTGGCTCGACACCTGCACGCCCTCGCCCTGCAGGTGGAACTGCAGCATCGTCACGCCGCCGAACAGGTAGGCGCCGAGCAGCACGCGGATCGGACGCCAGGTGGCGAAGGTGGTCAGCGCGAGAGCGATCCAGCCTTTGCCGGCGACCATGCCTTCGACCCACAGCGGCGTGTAGATCACCGACACGTAGGCACCCGAGATGCCGCACAGCGCGCCGCCGACGATCACCGCGAGCATGCGGATGCGCCGCACCGGATAGCCGAGCGCATGTGCCGACTCGGGCGACTCGCCGATCGCGCGCAACACCAGACCGGCGCGCGAGTTGTAGAGGAACCAGGTCAGCGCAATCGTGAAGCCGATGGCGACGTAGACCAGTGGATGCTGCTTGAACAGCGCCGAACCGAGGAACGGAATGTCGGCCAGGCCGGGAATCTCGTAGCGCGTTCGCTCGCTGAGCTTCTCCGGCGCGTAGCCGATGCCGACGAAGGCCGAGAAGCCTGCGCCGAACAGGCTCAGCGCCAGCCCGGTGGCGTACTGATTGGTGTTCATCCAGATCACGAGCAAGCCGAACGCCGCCGCCATCAGCCCGCCGGCAGCGGCCCCGGCGGCGAACGCGAGCCAGTCGTTGCCGGTGTGAAAGGCGGTCGCGTAGCCGGCAACCGCGGCGACGAGCATCATCCCTTCGGCGCCGAGGTTGACGATGCCGGCGCGTTCGTTGATCAAGAGGCCGAGCGCGGCGAACGCGAGCAGCGTGCCGGCGTTCAACGTGGCGGCCAGGAGCAGGGCGAAGGATTCCATCATGCCTCCTTGGCGGCCGTGGTGCTGTGCTTCGGTGCGAGCCTCGCAGCGACCCAGCGAATGCGGTAGTGAATCAACGTATCGCAGGCCAGCAGCGTGAACAGCAGCAGGCCCTGGAACACGCCGGTGAGCGATTTCGGCAGGCCCAGGCGCGACTGCGCCAGTTCGCCACCGATGTAGAACATGCTCATCAGCACGGCCGAGAATACCGTGCCCACCGGGTGCAGCCGCCCGACATAGGCGACGATGATCGCCGCGAAGCCATAACCCGCCGGCACGTGCGGTGTGAGCTGGCCCAGCGGCCCGGCCACGTCGAGCGCGCCGGCGAGCCCGGCCATGCCGCCCGACAGCAGCAGCGCCGTCCACAGCGCGCGGCGCGACGAGAAGCCTGCGTAACGCGCCGCCGCGGGCGCCAGCCCGCCGACCTGCAACTGGAACCCCATGTAGGTGCGAAAGAGCAGCACCCAGAAGCCAGCCACCGCAAGCAGCGCGAGGATCAGTCCGATGTTGGTGCGAAAGCCATCGACAAGGCGCGGGATCTTGGTCGCCGCGGCGAAAGTGATGGTCTGCGGGAAGTTGTATCCGGCCGGGTCCTTCCACGGGCCGTAGACGAGGTAGTTGAGCACCATGTCGGCCACGTAGACGAGCATCAGGCTGACCAGGATCTCGTTGGCGTTGAAGCGGTCGCGCAGCAACGCGACGATCGCCGCCCAACACATCCCGCCGAGCACGCCGGCAAGCAGTATCGGCACGACGATCCAGTGGCTGGTCGTCGGACCCGCCTGCATCGCCACTCCGCCGGCGAAGACCGCGCCGAGAATGAACTGCCCTTCGGCACCGATGTTCCACACGTTGGAGCGAAAGCACACCGCAAGGCCGAGCGCGATCAGCAATAGCGGCGTGGCCTTCATTGCCAACTCCGACAGGGCATACAGGCTCTTCACCGGCTCGACGAAGAACACGTACAGGGCCTTCGCCGGATCCTTGCCGAGGATCATGAACAAACAGGTGCCGATCACCACCGTGATCGCCAGCGCCAGCAGCGGCGAGGCAACCGACATCAGGCGCGATGCCTCGGGGCGCGCCTCGAACTTAAGCATGGGCCACCTCCTTGCGCGACGCCGTGCCGTCGGCCGTCCACAGTCCCGACATCCATTCGCCTATCGTCTCGATCGTCGCCTGCGCCGTGGGTACCGAGGGCGACACCCTGCCCTGCGCGATGACGAGCAGGCGGTCGCAGATCTCGAACAGCTCGTCGAGCTCCTCGCTCACCACCAGCAGTGCGCAGCCTTCGTCGCGCAGCTTGAGCAGTTCGCCGCGGATCTGCGCCGCGGCACCCACGTCCACGCCCCAGGTCGGCTGCGAGACGATCAGCAGCTTCGGATTGGCGGCAATCTCGCGTCCGACGATGAACTTCTGCAGGTTGCCACCCGAGAGCGACCTGGCCGCGGCGCCGGCGCCTGCGGCGCGCACATTGAAGCGGGCGATCAGATTGACCGCCATCAGATGCACCGCGCCGGTGTTGATCCAGCCGGACGCAGACACCGTCTCGGTGCGCGTGAGCAGCGTGTTCTGCGCCAGCGACAGCGTGGGCACCGCGCCGCGCCCGAGACGCTCTTCGGGCACGAAGTGCAGGCCCGCCTTGCGTCGCCTTCGTGGCGAGTGGTTGCCGATGGGCTTGTCGAACAGGCGGATCGCGTCGGGCGCCGCGCGCGGGTCCTCGCCCGACAGCGCGGCCATCAGCTCCTGCTGGCCATTGCCCGAGACACCGGCGATGCCGACGATTTCGCCGGCGCGCACCTCGAAACCGATGTCGGTGAGCGTCATGCCGAACGGATCTTCCTTGGTCAGACTCAGGCTCTGCACCTTCAGCACGACGGCACCGGGCCTGGCCTGGTGGTGCTGCAACTGAGGCGGCTCGGCGCCGATCATCAGGCGCGACAGGCTGGCGTTGCTTTCCTTGGTCGGGTCGACCTCGCCAGTGACCTTGCCGCCGCGCAGCACGGTGCAGTTGTGGCACAGCGCACGGATCTCGTCGAGCTTGTGGCTGATGTAGAGGATGCTGCAGCCCTCGGATGCGAGCGTGCGCAGCGTGACGAACAGCCGCTCCACGGCCTGCGGCGTGAGCACCGAAGTCGGCTCATCGAGGATCAGCAGCTTCGGGTGGGTCAGCAGCGCGCGCACGATCTCGACCCGCTGCCGTTCGCCGACCGACAGCGTGTGCACCGGGCGCAGCGGCTCGACGTCCAGCCCGTAGTCTTTCGCGACCTTGGTGATGCGCTGCGTCACCTCGGCCAGCGAAAGCGACTTGGCGAGGCCGAGCCAGACATTCTCGGCCGCGGTGAGCGTGTCGAACAGCGAGAAGTGCTGGTAGACCATGCTGATGCCGAGCTGGCGCGCCTGCGCCGGGCTCGCCACCTGCACCGCCTGGCCGTTCCAGCGGATCTCGCCCTCGTCGGGCCGCACCGCACCATAGATCATCTTCATCATCGTCGACTTGCCGGCGCCGTTCTCGCCGAGCACGGCGTGGATCTCGCCCGCCTTGACGCGCAGATTCACGCGGTCGTTGGCCTTGACGGCCGGGTACTGCTTGCTGATGTTGATCAGTTCGAGTCGAAGCATGCGTTGTCTCCTGTTCGCTCGCAGGCGCGGCCGATTGTGCAGCCGCCGGCCTTGTCGTGGGGCCGGTGCACGGCGGACGCGGGTCTCATCCGCTGACTTTCGTGGCCGAGCGCGAATGGCGCTCGACACCACCGACGAAGGCAGTCACCAGATTGCGTTCGTCGGCCAGAGTCATCCACGCGAACGCCCGTTCATGCAATTCACGTGCCCTCTCCATGCGCCATCCAGCCGCGAGGCCGACCGCCCAGTCCCAGACGCAGACATCGGCCATGCAGCCGATCTCGAGGCTGCCGATCTCGAGCTCCAGGCCGAGTGCCAGCGCGGCGCCCCGCGTGGCGGCATGCAGCGCCTTCCAGGCCGTGAGCCGCTGGCCTGCGAGCGCCTGGATCTTGTACGCGTCGGCCATCGTGCGCAGCATCGACAGGCTGGTTCCGCCGCCGACATCGCTGGCCAGGCTCACCGCCACGCCGGCTTCCTCGAGCGCCCGCCAGCCGAACAGGCCGCTGCCGAGAAAGAGGTTCGACGACGGGCTGTGGGCGATCTGCGCACCGCTCTCACGAAGCACGGCACGGTCGTCGTCGTCGAGCCAGATGCCGTGCGCCAGCACGCTGCGCGCATGCAGCAGCCCGGCGCGTGCGTAGACGTCGAGGTAGCTGCGCGCGTCGGGGAAGAGTTCGCGCACCCAGCGCACTTCGTCGCGGTTCTCGGCGACGTGCGTCTGCATGTAGACGCCCGGCCAGGCCTGGCAGAGCCGTCCTGCCATCGTCAGCTGCCGCTGCGTGCTCGTCGGCGCGAAGCGGACCGTCACCGCATAGGCCAGCCGGCCACGGCCATGCCAGCGTTCGATCAGATCGACGCAGTCACGCTCGGCCTGTTCGACGTCGTCGCAAAGGTCGGCCGGCGCATTGCGATCCATCAGCACCTTGCCCGCGACGAGGCGCATGCCGCGCCGCCGCGCCGCCGCGAAAAGCGCGTCGACCGACACCTTGTGCACGGTCGGGAACACCACCGCCGAGGTCGTGCCATGCTCGAGCAACGCGTCGAGGAACCGCGCGGCTCCAGCCTCGGCGTAGGCGGGGTCGGCATGGCGCAACTCGGCCGGGAAGGTGTAGGTGTCCAGCCAGGTGAGCAGCTCGGCGCCGTAGCTCGCGATGACCTCGAGCTGCGGGCTGTGCACATGGGTGTCGATGAATCCGGGCAGGATCAGCCGCCCGCGATGATCCCGGCAGACCCAGCCCGCGTCCGGCGCCTGCGCGCCCGGCTGCGCGCCGACGATGCGGCCGTCTTCGACGAGCAGCCAGTGATCCGCCCGGAAGCGCACGCCGTACTCGCCGGTATCTGCCCAGTCCGGCGCGGCGGTGAAGTCGAGCAGGTCGCCGCGCAGCGCAAGACGCGCGGCGTCGCGATGCGGGGCTTCGGCGAGGCTCGTCATCGCTTCGCCCATGCAAGGCCGCGAGCAGGCTGCCGGGACGCCCGGGCGTGGAAGTGCGGCATCCTATGCGGCCTGCTCGACACCGCGCCTCGGCATCCGCGCCGAGCCGAGCTGTCGCGCCACGTCGCGCACCTGCTCGCGGAACCAGCGCATCGAGCTCGACGCATGGGTCAGGTCGTGCCAGAGCTGGTAGTAGGTCAACGGCGGAAAGACGATCGGGCAGCGCACGATGCGCACCGGCAGCGTGTCGACATAGCGGGTGCAGAAGAGCCGTCCGGTGGTCAGCACGAGCAGGCTGTCGGCGACCATCAGCGGGATCAGGCTGAAGTGCGACGCGCGCACGGCGATCTGGCGCCGCAGACCCATGGCCTGGAGGTGCTCCTCGAGCACACCGATGGCGCCGGGGTGAAACGGCATCGGCGCCACGTGTTCGCAGCCGAGGTACTTCTCGACCGTCCAGGACCGGGTACCGGCGGATCGCGTGGCCGGATGATCCTCGGCCACCAGGCAGACGATCTCGTCGGTGATCAGCCTGCCGAGGTGCAGTTCGCCGGGAGGCTCGAGCCAGTTGCCGATGACGAGGTCGACCTCTCCGCTGGCGAGGTGGCGGCGATAGTCGTAGGCAACCGACAGCGGCAGCAGTTCGAGCCGGATGCCCGGCGCCACCCGCTTCAGGTGCGCGACCAGCCGCGGCAGGAACATGGGGTCGAGGTAGTCGCTGGCGGCGACGCGAAACATCGCGCTGCTGTGCGCGGCATCGAAGGCTGCCGAGCGCGCCCGCGGGCTGAACAATCGCTCGGCCTCGTGCAGCAGGTTCGCGGCGTGCCCCACCAGCTGCAGTGCGATCTCGGTGGGCGACATCCCGTTGCCGGCACGCACCAGCAACGGGTCTCCCGTCAACTCGCGCAGGCGCTTCAGTTGCGCGCTGACGGCAGGCTGCGTGCTGTGCAGGCGCAACGCGGCCCGCGAGACACTGCGTTCGGTGATCAAGGTGTGGAGGACCCGAATGAGGAACAACTCGATCTTGTCGAAATCCGCACGCTTTGCCATACGCCGAAATGGATAGGTGTTATGAGCCGCATCGTATACGTGTCGCCCCGTCGAGGGGTACCCTTCGGGAAACTCCCGAGTCAGAGACAACGCCCATGAGCAGTCGACCGATCCGCTTTTTCCACCGCGGCAAGATCGTCGAGATCGACCGCGCGTCGCCGACACGCACCGTGCTCGATTGGCTGCGCGAGGACGCGCGGCACACCGGCACGAAGGAGGGCTGCAACGAGGGCGATTGCGGCGCCTGCACGGTGGTCGTCGCCTCGCTCGCCGAGCCCGGCGACTCAAGAGCGGTGCGTGGCCTGGCGCTGCGCAGCGTCAATGCCTGCATCCAGTTCCTGCCTGCGCTGGACGGCAAGGCGTTGTTCACGGTCGAAGATCTGAAGGGCATCGGCGGCGACGGGCTGCATCCAGCGCAGCAGGCGATGGTCGAGTGCCACGGTTCGCAATGCGGCTTCTGCACGCCGGGCTTCGTGATGTCGCTCTGGTCGGCCTACGAGCATCACAACGCCTGCGGCAGCCGCCCGAGCCGCCAGCAGCTTGCCGACGCGCTGTCCGGTAACCTTTGCCGCTGCACCGGCTACCGGCCCATCATCGACGCCGGGCAGCGCATGTTCGAGTTGCCGCGGGCCGACCTCGACGCGGCGCCGGTCGTCGACGCGCTGCGATCGCTGCAGTCCGATATCGGGTTCGACTACGGCGAGCAGTTCCACGCGCCGCGCACGCTGGCCGCCCTGGCCGCGCTACGCGCGGCGCGGCCCGACGCGAAGATCCTCGCCGGCTCGACCGACATGGGCCTGTGGGTGACCAAGGGGCTGCGCAACCTGGGCGAACTGATCTACGTCGGCGAAGTGGCTGAACTCAAACGCGTCGAGGTTCGCGCTGGCCAGCTCCACATCGGCGCAGCCGCCTCGCTCGAGGATGCGTGGCGTGCCCTGGCAGCGCAATGGCCGTCGCTCGAGGACGTGTGGCTGCGCTTCGCCTCGCCGCCGATCCGCCATGCCGGCACGATGGGCGGCAACGTCGCCAACGGCTCGCCGATCGGCGACGCGCCGCCGGTATTGATGGCTCTCGATGCGCAGATCGTGCTGCGCCGGGGTGAGCGCGTACGCACGATGCCGCTGCGCGAGTTCTACGTCGCCTACATGAAGAACCGGCTCGAGCCGGGCGAGTTCGTGCAGGGCCTGACCGTACCGGTGCCGCAACCGGGCTGGCAGGTGCGGGCGCACAAGGTCTCGAAGCGATTCGACAGCGACATCTCGGCTGTCTGTGCCGCGCTCGCCATCCGCCTCGACGGAGGCGCGGTGCGCGGCGTGCGATTCGTCTTCGGCGGCATGGCGGCGATCGTGCGTCACGCCGAGCGTGCCGAGGCCGCCGTTGTGGACAAGCCGTGGACTCAGGCAACGGTGGACGCCGCGAAGCAGGCGCTCGGCGAGGACTTCACGCCGCTGACCGACATGCGCGCCAGCGCCGGCTACCGGCTGCAAGTGGCGGCGAACGTGCTGCAGCGCTTCTGGCTCGAGACGCGCGCGGCCGACCCGTTGCCCGCCAGCGCGCTGAGCGTCTGGCGCGTGATGCCGCACGAAACCGGCGCGGGAGAGATCGCATGAACAAGGGCTTCGATCTGCCGCTGCCGCGCGACGCAGCGCTGTGGCCAGACCACGGACAGCACGAGGCCGCTCGCATCGACAGTGCGGCCGAGCTGGCGCGCGAGCGAGCCGGCGCGCGCGTCGGCATCAGTCGCGCGCACGAGTCGGCGCACCTGCATGTGGCCGGCGCGGCGCCGTACATCGACGACCTGCCGGAACTCGCCGGCACGCTGCATGCGGCGCTCGGCCTGTCGCCGGTGGCGCATGGTCGCATCAACGCGATGCACCTGGATCGCATCCGCGCGCTGCCGGGCATCGTTGCCGTGCTGTCGGCGGCCGACATTCCGGGCCCCAACGATTGCGGGCCGATCGTCCACGACGACCCGATCCTTGCCGACGGGCTGGTTCAGTTCCTCGGTCAGCCAGTGTTCGCGGTGATCGCCGAGACCCGCGAAGCGGCCCGCCGCGCCGCCGCGAAGGCGGGTGACGTGCTCGAGATCGAGCCGCTGCCGGCGATCTTTGCGCCGGTCGAGGCACATGCAGCCGGCCAGTACGTGCTCGACCCCATGCATCTGAAGCGCGGCGACGCGCGCGCGGCCATCGACGCCGCGCCGCACAAGCTGAAGGACAGCTTCGACGTCGGCGGCCAGGAGCAGTTCTACCTCGAAGGCCAGATCTCCTACGCCATTCCCGCAGAGAACGACGGCATGCTGGTGCACTGCTCGACGCAGCACCCGAGCGAAATGCAGCACCTCGTCGCCCACGCGCTCAAGCTGCACGCGCATCAGGTGCAGGTCGAGTGTCGCCGCATGGGCGGCGGGTTCGGCGGCAAGGAATCGCAGTCGGCCCTGTTCGCCTGCGTCGCGGCGCTCGCCGCGAAGAAGCTCGATCGACCGGTCAAGCTTCGCCCGGACCGCGACGACGACTTCCTGATCACCGGACGCCGCCACTGCTTCCACTACGAGTACGAGGTCGGCTACGACGACGCCGGCCGCGTGCTCGGCGCCGAGCTGACCATGGTGTCGCGGGCTGGCTTCTCGGCCGACCTGTCGGCGCCGGTGATGACGCGCGCGATCTGCCACGTCGACAACGCATACTGGTTGCCCGATGTGGCGATCCACGGATTCAGTGCCAAGACCAACACGCAGAGCAACACGGCGTTTCGCGGCTTCGGCGGCCCGCAGGGTGCGATCGCGATCGAGAACATCCTCGACTCGATCGCCCGCGCGTTGGGCAAGGACGCCCTCGAGGTGCGCCAGGCCAACTTCTACGGCGTCGACGAGCGCAACCGCACGCCCTATGGCATGGAGGTCAAGGACAACATCATCCACGAGCTGACGGCCGAGCTTGTCGCCAGCAGCGAGTACCGCGCGCGCCGCGAGGCGATCGCCGCCTACAACGCGACCAGCCCGGTGCTCAAGCGCGGACTGGCGCTGACGCCGGTGAAGTTCGGCATCTCGTTCAACGTCGTGCACTTCAACCAGGCCGGTGCGCTGGTGCACGTCTACAACGACGGATCGATCCTCGTGAACCATGGCGGCACCGAAATGGGCCAGGGGCTGAACACCAAGGTGGCGCAGGTGGTGGCGCACGAGTTGGGCGTCGGCTTCGAGCGGGTGCGCGTCACCGCGACCGACACGCAGAAGGTCGCCAACACCTCGGCGACCGCTGCGTCCAGCGGCGCCGACCTGAACGGCAAGGCGGCGCAGGATGCGGCGCGCCAGGTCCGCGAGCGCCTCGCCGCCTGCGCGGCAAGCCATCACGGCGGCGACGCGGCCGCGGTGCGCTTCGCCAACGACAAGGTCCTTGTGGCCGGACGCAGCCTGCCGTTCTCGGCGGTGGTGGCGCAGGCCTACATCGACCGCGTGCAGCTCTGGTCCGACGGCTTCTACGCGACGCCCGGCCTGCACTGGAACCGGGAGACTCTGCAAGGCCGGCCGTTCTTCTACTTCGCCTACGGCGCCGCCGTCAGCGAAGTCGTGATCGACACCTTGACCGGCGAATGCAAACTGCTGCGCGCCGACGTGCTGCACGATGTCGGCCGCTCACTGAACCCTGCCGTCGACATCGGCCAGGTGGAAGGTGCGTTCATCCAGGGCATGGGCTGGCTGACGATGGAAGAACTCGTGTGGCACCCGAAGACGGGGTTGCTGACGACGCACGCGCCCAGCACTTACAAGATCCCGACCGCCAACGACTGCCCCCCCGTGTTCAACGTCCGCCTGTTCAACGGCGACAACCCGGTCGACACGATCCACCGCAGCAAGGCCGTCGGCGAGCCACCGCTGCTGCTGTCTTTCTCGGTGTTCTATGCGATCCGCGACGCGGTCTCCGCCGTTGGCGCGCATCGCGTCGATCCGCCGCTCTCGGCGCCGGCGACCAGCGAAGCGATCCTGCGCGCAATCAGCGCCGTGCAGGCGGCAGGGGCCTAGTGGACCGGGGCATCCGCGTCGCTGCGCGGCAGGCGCTCGCAGCCGGGCGCGACGCCGTTGTCGTCGAGGTTCTCGAGGCCCGTGGCTCGGCGCCGCGAGCGGCCGGCACGCGGATGCTGGTGTCGCCGCAACAGGCCATCGGCAGCGTCGGCGGCGGTCACCTCGAGCTGAAGGCGCTGCAAACGGCGCGCGCGATGCTTGCAGCGAACGACTTGTCGCCGCGCACCGAGCACTTCCCCCTCGGCCCGGCGCTGGGCCAATGTTGCGGCGGCGCGGTGACGCTGGGATACGTGGCGCTGAGCAGCGATGCGCTCGCCCGCTGGCCCGAACCCGCACCCCTCTTCCACCTGCAGCTCTACGGGGCGGGTCACGTTGGCCGCGCGATCGCGACGCTGCTCGCCACACTCGATATCGCGGTCCACTGGATCGACGAGCGCGACGAGGAATTCCCGGGCGCCACGGCCTTCGGCACGCCCTGGCCGCCGCACATCCGCCAGGTCTGCGTCGACGCCGTGGAAGGCGAAGTCCGCGCCGCCCCGCCAGGCGCCTTCTACCTCGTGCTGACGCACCAGCACGAGCTCGACCTGCGCATCACCGAGGCGATCCTGCGCCGCGGCGACTTCGGCTATCTCGGCCTGATCGGCTCGAAGACCAAGCGCCAGCGCTTCATCCATCGCTTCGAGGAACGGGGTGTCGCCGCTGCTGCGATCGCGCGCATGACCTGCCCGATCGGCATCGAAGGCATCGCCGGGAAGCAGCCGGAGGTCCTCGCGCTGGCCGCCGTGGCGCAATTGCTGCTGGCCGCGACAAGGCATCCCGAGTCATCTTTGGTGAAGACGCCCGAGGAGAATCCGGACCGGGCGAAATGACGCGACGCGGGCCGATCGCAGCGCTCGCGCGCTCCGCGAAGAACTCAGGACTCGGCCAGTCGGCGCAGGGCTCGCAGATCGAGCACCTGTACCGTATAGCCGTCGACCTCGATCAGGCGTTGATCCGACAGCGTGCGCATCAGGCGCGACATGGTTTCCGGCGTCATGCCGAGTTGCGACGCGATATCGCTCTTGCGTTCGGCCAGCCGCACGACGACCTGGTTCGACGCCCCGTCCCCCGGCTGGCATCGCTCGCAGAGCCAGGTCGCGAGCCGCGCCGGCGCATCCTTGTGCATCAGCTCGTGCGTATGCACGGTCAGCCGGCGCACCTCGCAGGCCAGGCTGACGAGCAGGCGCTGCGCAAGCTGCGGCCGGCGATCGAGCAAGGCCTGCAGCGGAGCGCGCGCCAGTTCGGCCACCTGCACCGCGGTCAGCGCGACGGCATCGAGCACATAGGCCCGGTCGAGCCACGCCGAACTGGCGTCGAGCCAGGCCGGGCCATGCACGAGACGCTCGGTGCGCATCGGTCCGCCCGGTGTGGCCAGGCCCATCGCCACGTCGCCGCTGAGCAGCACGACCAGTGCACGCGACCGTTCACCATGCGTGAATACCGTCTGACCGGCGGCAACCCCGCGCAGATGCGCCAGCGCATCCAGCGCTTCGCAGTCGGCTCGGGCCGGCGCGGGAGCCCCGAACAAGTCCCCCCAGCGAACTCCGATCGTGACGGACTCCGTGGCAGCGGCTGGGCGCCGCGGCGCTTGGGGCAGACGCGGCGGCCTCGCAATGATCATGCTGGCGGTTTCGGCATTCATATCGACATCGACGCCTGGTAGGGACGACGCGGCCGGCACCCGACCGCTGACTCGCACTTTCGCCTGCCTGCTGCCCGCTCGGTTTGCGCCAGATCAATGACGCAAAGCCTCGCCCGCAAGGGGCGAGGGACAATGTCGCGCGTCAATCGCGATCCCGATACCCGATTGGTGCGCGCCGGCCGCAAGTCGCGCGGGGCCGTCGGAGGTGCTCGGGAGGCGTCACGGCCCCGTGCACCGGACCCGTCACCGCCGGGAAAGCGAACAACCCTCAAGAAAGCCGCCAAGCGGCCTGTCGCAAGGAAGTTTCTAGCCAACCAACAGCGCCCGGAAGTCGTTCACATTGGTGAACGTCGGCCCCGGCACCACGAGGTCGCCGAGCGGCTTGAAGAAGTTGTAGGCGTCGTTGCGGTCGAGGAAGTCCTGCGCCTTCAGGCCCAGCCGTGCGGCGCGGGCCAGCGTGTCGGGAGTGACGAACGCGCCGGCATTGTCTTCCACGCCGTCGATGCCATCGGTGTCGGCCGCCAGCACATGGACGCCTGGCTCGCGCTGTAGCGCGATCGCGCAGCCCAGCAGGAACTCGGTGGCGCGCCCGCCCCGGCCGCCCTTGCTCCTCACGGTGACCGTGGTCTCGCCGCCGGAGAGGATCACGCAGGGCCTTGCGAACGGTTCCCCGCGCCGAGCCGTCGCGCGCGCCAGTGCCGCATGCACGCGGCCCACCCCGTGCGACTCGCCCTCGATCTCGTCGCTCAGGATGTGCGCCTCGAGTCCGGCCGCACGCGCCAAGGCGGCCGCCGCTTCCAGGCTCTGCTGCGGCGTCGCGATCAAGTGCACCTCGTGGTTGGCAAAGCGCGCGTCGCCCGGTTTCGGCGTCTCGAACGCGCCGCTTTCCAGGCCGGCGCGCGCGGCACGCGGAATCTCGATGCCGTAGCGCGCGAGAATCTGTAACGCGTCGGCGCAGGTCGTGGCATCCGGCACGGTCGGGCCGCTCGCTATGACCGCCGGGTCGTCGCCCGGAACGTCGCTGATCAGCAGCGTCACCACCCGCGCCGGAGCACACATCGCCGCCAGCCGACCCCCCTTGATGGCAGAGAGGTGCTTGCGCACGCAGTTCATCTCGTCGATCGCCGCGCCGCTGCTGAGCAGCGCCTTGTTGATGGCCTGCTTGTCTTCGAGTGCCAGGCCATCGGCCGGCATCGAGAGCAGCGAAGAGCCGCCGCCGGAAACGAGGCACAGCACCAGGTCGGCGGGCCTCAGACTTCGCGTCAGGTCGGCGATGCGCTGCGCCGCGTGGCGCCCTGCCTCGTCGGGCACCGGATGCGCCGCTTCGACCACTTCGATTCGACCGGGTCGCGCCTTGTAGTCTGGGGGCACGTGGTCGTAGCGCGTGACCACCAGGCCCGACAACGGAGCATCGTGCGGCCACAGCGCGTCGACCGCCGCGGCCATCGCGCCGCCCGCCTTGCCTGCGCCGAGCACCAGCGTGCGTCCGCGCGGCGGCGGCGGCAGAAACGCAGCCGTGTTCCGCGCGGGCAGCGCGCGAGCGACCGCGGCGTCGTACAGCGCGCGCAGGAAGCCGCGCGGGTCGGCCTGGGGCGACGGCGTGCTCATCGCGCGATCGCCTGGCCTCCGGACAGCGCTTCGCTCATGCGTCAGGCGCCACGGTGTGATTGGCCATCAGTTCGAGCGCGCGGACCAGTGCCGAATGGTCCAGATTGCCCATGCCGTTGGCGGCGCAGGCCTGCATCAGCTGCGCCGCGTTGGCAGTCTGTGGCAACGCGACGCCGAGAGCGCGCGCCCCTTGAAGTGCGAGGTTCAGGTCCTTCTGGTGCAGCCCGATGCGAAAGCCCGGCGCAAACGTGCGCTTGATCATGCGCTCGCCATGCACCTCGAGGATGCGGCTCGACGCGAAGCCGCCCATCAGCGCCTGGCGCACCTTCGCCGGGTCGGCGCCGGCCTTGCTGGCGAACAGCAGCGCCTCACCGACGGCGGCGATGTTGAGTGCGACGATGATCTGGTTGGCCACCTTGCAGGTCTGGCCGTCGCCGTTGCCGCCAACGAGCGTGATGTTCTTGCCCATGAGCTCGAACAGCGGCTTGACGCGCTCGAACGCCGCCGCCGGCCCGCCCACCATGATCGTGAGGCTGCCCGCCTTGGCGCCGACCTCGCCACCCGACACGGGGGCGTCGAGGTAGTCGCACCCGAGGGCGTTGATCTTCTGCGCGAACTGCTTGGTTTCGATCGGCGAGATCGAGCTCATGTCGACCACGGTCTTGCCCTTGGCAAGACCGGCGGCCACGCCCTCCTCGCCGAACAGCACTGCGGCGACATCGGGCGTGTCGGGCACCATGACGAAGACGATGTCGGCGCGCTCGGCGACGCCCTTCGCGCTGCTGCAGACGGTAGCGCTGCTTCCCGCGATGTCGGGATGAAGCCTGCCGCGCGTGGCAACGAAGAGCCGATGGCCGGCCTTGATCAGGTGGCCTGCCATCGGCGCGCCCATGATGCCCAGACCGATGAAGCCGAGCTTGAGGGGAGTATGGGTCATGTCGACGATTCCTTCGTTGGTCTGAACGGCGGCGCTTGTCGCTGCGGCGTCACTGACGGCGCGCCGCAGCGAGCCAGCCGAGGCCCGCTTCGGTGGTCGTGGCGGGCTTGTACTCGCAGCCGACCCAGCCCTTGTACCCGATGCGGTCGAGGTGCGCGAACACGAAGGCGTAGTTGATCTCGCCCGTGCCCGGCTCATTGCGCCCCGGGTTGTCGGCCAGTTGCACATGCGCGATGCGCGCCAGGTGCCTGGCGAGCGTTGCCGCGAGTTCGCCTTCCATTCGCTGCGCGTGGTAGATGTCGTACTGCACGAACACGTTGTCCGAGCCGACCTCGTCGAGGATGGCCAGCGCCTGCGCGGTACGGTTGAGGTAGAAGCCCGGGATGTCGTAGGTGTTGATCGGCTCGACCAGCAACCGGATGCCCGCGTCCTTGAGCTGTGCCGCGGCGTAACGGAGGTTGCCGACGAAAGTCTGACGCAGCGTCGCGTCATTCGCGCCCAGCGGCGCCTTGCCGGCGAGGCAGTTCAGCTGCGGCACGCCGAGTGCGGCGGCGTAGGCTATCGCCCTCGCCACGCCTTCACGAAACTCGTCGACGCGGTCGGGCAGGCAGGCAACGCCGCGCTCCCCGGCGTCCCAGTCGCCGGCCGGCAGGTTGTGCAGCACGAGCTTGAGTCCGTTGTCCTTCAGGCGCGCCTGGATATCGCCTGCCGGGTAGGCATAGGGAAAAAGGAACTCCACCGCATCGAAGCCCGCCTTTGCGGCGCGCTCGAAGCGGTCGAGGAACGGCACCTCGTTGAAGAGCATCGTGAGGTTGGCGGCGAACTTGGGCATGGCGCATTCCTTGGTCAGTGTCTCCGGCCGGCGCTTCGGGCCAGGGCCTGTTCATACTACTGGAGGCGCCTTCCCGAAGGGTTGCAGCCAGAAAGGCCGCATGCGGCGTTGCAAGTCCTCGCCGGGTGTTCAACCCGGCTGCGGCTTGCGCCTTGCCTGCGGCCTTTCTGGCTGTCAACGCGATCCCCTCCAGTAGTGTGGACAGGCCCTAGTCCAGCA
>Ga0209048_10001072_pt1 | contig 28699 bp, 33 predicted proteins | sample FrelakmetCRP12CR_FD_187146 | JGI IMG/M metagenome (GOLD analysis project Ga0209048, IMG submission 187146) | Freshwater lake sediment microbial communities from the University of Notre Dame, USA, for methane emissions studies - CRP12 CR (SPAdes)... | ecosystem: Environmental > Aquatic >... | reverse complement strand
TCGCCGAGGCCGTGCTACACAAGGCCCCGATGCCCGTCGTCATCGTGCCTGTCCGGCCTCGATGAACCGCCGGGCACCGATTCCCCATCGCGGTCTGACCTGCGGGTCGCGAGCGGGTCGGGCGTAGGGACTTTTCGCCCTAGCCGCCACTCCCCCTCGGGGGGAGGCTCAGGGCGAGGGCCGGCACTCTCCGGTCACCATCTCAGGAGCGGCACATGCCGAACGAGCAGCCTAAGGACGAATGGACCTTCCTCCGTCCGGAGGAGTTCAACGACGACGCCGCGCTCGACGCCATCGACCGAATCGTCGAGCGCGGCCCCGAGGAGCGGGCGATGCACGTCGAGCACCTCGTCCGTCCGGTAACCGACCCCGCCCGCTCCGAGGTGACCACCGGCCTTCCACCGGCACGCGAGTTACCCGTCACCTACTTCGACGATGAGCAGCCCGAAGTACCGGTAGCCCCGGGGCCCGAGAGCGACCACGAGCAGGACATCGAGGAGTTGCTCGAGAGTCAGCACTATGCATTCGGCTCCGACGAGACCGACGGCAGCGAGGGCTGACGACGACTCCGCTCACCGCCACCCATCCGATCGGCCGGCCGGCGCGCCCCTGCTGTTGCAGCGGCCCGATCCGCCGTCGAGGATGTGCGGCACGACGTAGAAGGAGATGCGTGTGGACGTGCAAGAACTCGAGGTGACCGTGACCACCCACGGGGAGGTCACCGAGGCGGCCAAGCAGTACGCCACCGACAAGATCACCCAGCTCGCCCGTTACACCAAGAAGCCGATCCTGTTCGCGCAGGTCAAGCTCTCGCTCGAGTCGAATCCCTCGCGCGAGCGACCAGCGCTCGCAGAGGCCACGCTCGACCTCAACGGGCAGCCGGTACGGGCCCACGTCGCGGGTCGCGACCTGCTCGAGGCCGTCGACCTCCTCGAGGACCGACTCCGTCGACGTCTCGACCGCCACAACCACCGCGCCGACCGCACCCAGCACCGGGCGCCGGTCGCCGAGAACGGCGAGTGGCGTCACGGCGACCTGCCGACCCAACGCCCCGAGTACTTCGACCGGCCGGTCGAAGACCGCGAGGTCGTGCGCCACAAGACCTTCGCCCTCGAGCCGATGACCTGCGACGAGGCCGCGTTCGACCTCGACGTGCTCGGCCACGACTTCTACCTGTTCACCGACATCGACACCGGCTTCGACAGCGTCGTGTCCTACGCCAACCTCGACGGCCGCCTGGTGCTGATGCAGGCCGCGGCCGAGGTGCGCGTGCCGCCCGCCACCGCCGTCCCCATCGAGGCCAGCAGCCAGCGCCCCGCCGAGCTCAGCCTGCAGGAGGCCCAGGAGCGCCTCGACGCCGGGCGCGAGCTGTTCGTCTTCTTCGTCAACGTCGAAACCGGCCGCGGCAACGTCGTGTACCTCCGCTACGACGGCCACTACGGCCTGATCACCCCGGCCTGACGACGATGGGCACGGTCGTCGTCGGTGTCGATGGCTCCGAAGGCTCGCGCACCGCGCTGCGGTGGGCGGCCGAGGAGGCCCGCGCACGTGGTGCCGTCCTCGAAGCGGTCATCGTGTGGCAGTACCCCGCGCTGACCACCATGCCGGCGTTCGGGGTGCTGCCCCCCGCGGACGAGATGGACGCGGAGGCCAAGGCGACGCTCGGGGCGGTGCTCCAAGAGGAGCACCTCCTGTCGTCGCCCGAACTCACCGTGCTGGAGGCCATCACCCAGGGCCCACCCGCGGCAGGTCTGCTCGAAGCGGCCAAGGATGCCGACCTGCTCGTGGTGGGGAGCCGGGGTCACGGGGGGTTCACGGGGTTGCTGCTCGGCTCGGTCAGCCAGCACTGCCTCACCCACGCCACCTGCCCGGTGGTCGTGGTGCCGAGCGGCCGCGACTGACCGCGTCCACTCAGTGCTGGGGCGACTGCGACGGCGCGTGGCCGGGCACCGGGGTGAGGTCACCGCCGTGCAGGCGGAACCAGTGGCCACAGACGTTGCAGCTCCCGGTGATCCGCCCGGGGGCCACGTCAAGGGGCTCGAACATGACCCGGCCGTCGTGACAGTCGGGGCACGGCATCGAGATCCTCACGAAGTCACCGGCCACGTCATTCGGCCCACACGCGGACCCTAGCGCCGGCCAGGACCCATGCCAGGTCAGGTGGGTGAACGCTCAGCAACCATCGAGTGACCGTCACTCCGGGCCGTCGGGGGCGAGCGCGCCGAGCGCCAGTTCGACCAGCACCTGGTCGACGACGTCGTCGATCGCGGCCTCGACCGCTGGAGAGAGCCCGGCACCGGCCTCGGTGTCGACCGCCTCGACGCCGAAGACGATCACCTGCCCGGGGAGCCGACCGAGCGACCGACCCAGCTCGATCGCCTCGGCCAGACCCAGACCGTGCGTGCTGGCCGGGGACTCGTGAGGAAGGGGGTCGACCCCGACCTCGACCCGACCCACGGTTCCGGGAGCAGCGCCTGAGCGGACCGCATCGACCACCACCGCCAGCTCCGCCCCCTCCCACGCGTCGAGCAGGCGGCTCGCCTCACCGTCGAGAACGACGACCTCGGCCCGGCCGGCGACGAGTGGGGAGAGACGCCGAGCCACGGTCGGGCCGACGCCGTCGTCGTGGCGCATCGGGTTGCCCATACCGATGACGATCTGACGGGTCACCGCCCCCTCCGGCCGGGCGGGCGGCGGTCGGTCGCCCCGGGCCCGGCTCCGTCGTCATCCTCGATGGTGAGGTCGAGGAAGTGGGTGGCACAGCTGATGCACGGGTCGTAGTTGCGGATGGCCTGCTCGCAGCGCAGCGTGAGCGTTTCGTCATCGAGGTCGAGGTGGCGGTCGACGAAGCCGGCCAGGTCGTCCTCGATGGCGGCCTGGTTCTGTGAGGTGGGCGGGACGATCCGGGCATCGAGCACGAGACCCTGATCGTCGAGGTCGTAGCGGTGGTACAACAGCCCGCGGGGCGCCTCGGTGGCACCGTGCCCGACGCCGGCGCGCGGAACCACCTCCACCGCGGCCACATCGGGCTCGTCGTAGCGCTCGATGATGGCGAGGGCCTCGTCGATCGCGTGCAGCGTCTCGACGGACCGCACGACGATGCTCTGGAACGGGTTGCGACAGGTCGGGCCCAGGCCCGCGTCGGCGGCCGCCGCCTGCGCCCCTTCGGAGAGCTGGGCCGAGTTGAGCGAGTAGCGGGCGAGCGGTCCGACGAGATAGGGCCCACCGTCGCTCAGATGGGCCCGGAGCGCGTTCGACCGGGCGACGTGCTCCTCGTGCACGTGATCGTCGAACTCGGCAATCGGCGCCGACCACCCCGCGCTCGAGCCCAGTTCACCGCCGACGACCGCGTAGCGATCAGGGTCGCGCAGGGCCACGAAGACGTAGTCGCGCTCGAAGTCGGGGATGTCGAACCCGGCCACCCAGCGGATCATGGCCTCGGCTTGGTCACGGGCGACCAGCAACGCCTCCCGCATCGGTGCCAGCTCCCGCCGGGTCGGCACCCGGTAGAAGCCACCCACGCGCACGTTGACCGGGTGCACCGCCCTGCCGCCGATCAGGTCGACGAGGTCGTTGCCGGTCTTCTTCAGGTCGAGACCCTGCTGTACCGCGTCGGCTTGGTCGCGGGCGAGGGCCAACGCGCTCGGATAGCCGAGGAAGTCCGGGGCGTGGAGCAGGTAGATGTGAAGGACGTGGCTCTCGATCCACTCACCGCAGTACAGGAGCCGACGCAGATCGGCGAGCGGTCCGTCGAGGGTGACACCGCAGGCGTCCTCGATCGCCAGGCACGCGCTCATCTGGTAGGCGACCGGGCAGATGCCGCAGATGCGGGCGGTGATGTCGGGTGGTTCGGTGTAGGACCGGCCCCGGAGGAAGGCCTCGAAGAACCGTGGCGGCTCGTAGATCTGCAGCTCGACCTCGGCGACCCGGCCACCGGAGGTGCGCACGTACATCGCGCCCTCACCCTCCACCCGAGCCAGCGCCTCGACACGGAGGGTGCGCTCGTCCGGGATCGCGGGCGGAGGTGCGGGATCGCTCACGACGCCCGCTCCGGCGATGCGGTGATGGTGACGGGGGTACCGCCCAGCGCGAGCGAAGCCTCGCGGAAGGCATCGGCGTAACCGTTGAAGGTGCGGAGCATGCGCACGATGTCGGGGTCGGTGAGCCCCTGGCGGTGGAGGTCGTCGACGAGCCCGGCGACGTTCGCGCCCTCGACGGGGCCGAAGCAGCCGTAGCAGCCCCGCAGGTACGACGGGCACAACGCGCCGCAGCCGGCCTGCGTGATCGGGCCGAGGCAAGGGGTGCCGCCCGCGACGGCCACGCAGACGTTGCCGCGCTGCTTGCACTCGAGACAGACGCTGGCTGTGGAGAGGTCGGGGCGACGACCGTGCAGGTAGGCGCCGATGACGTCGAGCAGCTGCCCCTTGCTGATCGGACACCCGCGCAGCTCGAGATCGACGGTCACGTGGTCGGCGATGGCCGTCGAGGTGGCCAGGGTCTCGATGTACTCGGGATGGGCGTACACGACCGAGAGGTAGTCGTCGACGTCGGCGTAGTTGCGCAGGGCCTGGATGCCGCCGGCGGTGGCGCACGCGCCGATGGCCACCAACGTCGTCGACTGGGCCCGCACCCGACGGATTCGCTCGAGGTCGCCGGGCGTCGTGATCGAGCCCTCGACCAGGGACAGGTCGTAGGGACCGGCCACGGTGGCGCTCGACGCCTCGAGGAAGTGGGCGACCTCGACCCCACCCGCGATGGCCAACAACTCGTCCTCGCAGTCGAGCAGGGTGAGTTGGCAGCCGTCGCACGAAGCGAACTTCCACACCGCGAGCGTGGGCTTGCGCGACGCGGCCATCACAGCTCCCGCGTCCGCAGCAACGGCGCCACCTGCTCGTAGGTGAACACCGGGCCCTCGCGGCAGACGAAGGCGGCACCGAACTGACAATGACCGCACTGGGCGATGGCGCACTTCATGTTGCGCTCGATCGACACGCGCACGTTGCCCGGCTCGAGGCCCCGTTCGAGCAGGCCGTTGGCCACGAAGCGCATCATCACCTCGGGGCCGCACACAAAGCCGATCGTCCGCTCGGGGTCGCCGAGCACCCGCGGCACGAGCATGGTGACCACCCCGACGTCGCCGTGCCAGCCCGAGCCGGCCCGGTCGACCGTGACCCACACGTCGAGATCGAAGCGGCCGCGCCAGCGCTCGAGCTCCTCGGCGAAGAGCAGCTCGGCCGGGCTGCGGGCGCCGACCAGCAGGGCCACCCGCCCGAAGTCGTCGCGGCGGGCCAACACCTCGTCGACGACCGGACGCAGCGGAGCCAGCCCGATGCCGCCACCGATGATCACCACGTCATGGCCGGTGGCCGACGACACATCCCAGTCGGTGCCGTACGGCCCCCGGAGGCCGACGACGTCGCCGACCCGAGCGTCGCACAGCGAGCTGGTGACGGCACCCACGCCGCGGACGGTGTGGATCAGGGGACCGGCCACGGTCGGATCGCCACTCACCGAGATGGGCACCTCGCCCACGCCGAACGACCACACCATGTTGAACTGGCCGGCCCGAAACGGCGCCAGCGGCTCGTCGACCGGCTCGAGCGCGAGCGTGATCGTGCGCGGCTCGGCCAGCTCGACCCGCGTGTCCACCACGCGGTAGCGGTGGGGCACCATCGGGCCGGCCGACACCGGCGGGCGATCAGTCGACGGCGCTACGGAGGTCATGGATCTCAGTGCCGTACACGTCGAGCAACTGCAGGCGGGTCGCCTGCAACCGGTGGATGGAGAGCTCGGTGAAGCGCTTCATCAGCTCGTAGCCGAACCGGGGGTCGGCCTCGCACCGATCCCGGACGGCCGGGCCGTCGAGCACGACGGCGAGGACGTCGGTGACGGCACGGGCGTCGAAGTGCCACCGGAAGGGGGGGAACAACCACGACCAGCCGAGTAGCTGGCCGGGGCCCACGGTCGCGAGCACGGCAACACCGCGCCCCGGCGTGCCGAGCTCGAGGGCGGCCCGACCATCGACCACCAACCAGCACGTGTCGGCCGGCTCGCCCTCGGTGAAGATGCGGCCGCCGGCCCCGACCCGAACCGCTCGGGCATGCTCGGCCAGCAGGTCGAGGAACGCGGGATCGAGGTCGCCCAGGAACTCGTGCTCGGTGAGCAACTGCGTCAGCGTCTTGGTCATCGCACGGTGACTCCCACCTCGTGGTCGTGGTGCGGTGCTTCCCGCAGTTCGCGCACTTCGACCGTCAGGTCGATGCCGACGGGGCACCACGTGATGCAGCGACCGCACCCCACGCACCCCGACTGGCCGAACTGGTCGTGCCATCCGGCCAGCTTGTGGGTGAGCCACTGGCGATAGCGGGCCTTGGTGCTGGTGCGCACCCTCCCACCGTGCAGGTGGCTGAAGTCGAGGGTGAAGCACGAATCCCAGCGCCGCCAGCGCTCGGCGTGATCGCCGCTGAGATCGGTCGCGTCCTCGGTCGTGGAACAGAAGCAGGTCGGGCAGGCCAGGGTGCAGTTGGCGCAGCTCAGGCACCGCTCCGCGACGTCATCCCACCGCGGGTGGTCGGGATTACCCTGCAGCAACTCCTTGACGCCCGCGGTGTTAAGGGTCCGACCCATGTGGTCGCGCGCCGCTTCGGTGATCTCGTCGGCGGCGAGCTCGTGCTCGATGCCCGCCGCACGGTACGGAACCGATCCGAGGACCTCCGCACCCGCGTCGGATCCCACCTCGACGAGGAACGCCCGGGCGTCGGCCCACCCCTCCGCCCCGCCGGCGGCCGCCAGTTCGGTGAGGGCCAGGTCGTAGCCCACCTGGGCCCGCGGCCCGGTGCCCATCGAGACGCAGAAGCACGTGCCTCCGGGATCGCTGCAGTTGACCGCCACGATGAACGAGGCCGCACGCCGGGCGGCGTACGACGGGTCGGCCTGCTCTCCGGACGCCAACACGCCGTCGAGCACGGCCAGAGCGACCAGGTCGCAGCTGCGTACGCCGATCATGGCCACCCGGGGCACGGGTTCGAGCTCGGTGTCGACGCTCCAGCCACCATCGGCCGCGCGGTTCGCGGAGAACAGGCGGTTGTGGGGCGGATAGACCTCCCGCTTCCACGAGCTCGGCCCGGTGGCGAAGCCGAACAGGCGGTCGTCGTCCCGACGGCGCAACCGGTAGCGGCCGGCATCCTGCTCTTCGGTCCAGCCCGCGGGCAGGTCGTCGACCGACTCCATCGGCGCCAGCACGATGGCGTCGTCGCGCGGGGTGGGACCCACCAGGTCGTACCCACGCTCGACGAGAGCGTCGAGCAGGTGGGCCACGTCGTCGCGGTCGACGAGAACCCGGTCGCCGGGCACGATCACGGCGAGCGGCGGATCGGCCATGGCCCCAGTCTGTCGGGTCGACACGCGAGGTGCGCAGGGGCGAAGGTCCCGAAGCGCCAACGACTAGAAAGGCGGGATGGAGACCGGCGAGCTGACGGGGCTACGCCCGTCCGATGTTGCCGAGCGGGTGGCATCGGGCCGTAGCAACGACGTCCCCGACCCGACCAGCCGCTCGGTCGGCGACATCGTCCGGGCAAACATCTTCACCCCGTTCAACTTCCTGCTCGGCTCGCTGCTGGTCGTCATCATCGCCGTGAAGGAGTACCGCGACGGCCTGTTCGGCATCGTGCTCGTGGCCAACGCGGCGATCGGCATCGTGCAAGAGGTGCGCTCCAAGCGCGCCCTCGACCGGCTCGCCGTGCTCAACGCACCGCGCGCCACCGTGCGCCGCGACGGCACCACGACCGAGGTCAGCACCAAGGAGTTGGTGCTCGACGACCTGATCGTGTTGAGCCTGGGCGACCAGATCAGCGTCGACGGCGACCTGCTCGAAGCGACCGGACTCGAGGTGGACGAGTCACTGCTCACCGGCGAAGCCGACCCCGTCGAGAAGGCGTCGGGCGACGACGTGCTGTCGGGCAGCTTCATCGTGGCCGGCAGCGGCCTCATGCGAGCGACGAAGGTCGGGGCCGACGCCTACGCGTTCAAGCTGTCGAGTGAGGCCCGCAAGTTCTCACTGGTCAAGTCCGAGCTGCGCGAGGGCATCAACCGCATCATCCGCATCGTCGGCCTGATGATGATCCCGGTCGGCATCTTGTTGATCACGGCCCAGCTGCGCGCCGACGAGGGTCTGGTGTCGGCGGTGCAGGGCTCGGTCGCCGGCCTCGTCGCCATGGTGCCCGAGGGCCTCGTGCTGCTCACGAGCATCGCCTTCGCGGTCGGTGCCACCCGCCTCGCCCGCAAGAAGGTGCTCACGCAGGAGCTCGCCGCTATCGAAGGGCTGGCGCGAGTTGACGTCCTGTGCGTCGACAAGACCGGCACCCTCACCGAGGGACGCCTGGTGCTCGCGACCGTCGAACACCTCGACGGCGGCTCCGCCGACGTGTCAGCGGCGCTGGCCGCGCTGGCCGCCAGCGACGAGCACCCCAACCCGAGCCTCCAGGCGATCAAGGCCGAGTTCGACCACCCCCCGGGATGGGGCCTCGCCGGCACCGTGCCGTTCTCGTCGGCCCGCAAGTGGAGTGCGGCCGCGTTCGACGGCCACGGATCCTGGCTGCTCGGCGCGCCCGACATCCTCCTCACGCACGTCGGGTCCCCCGGCGACGCGCCGGAGCGGTTGCAGCACTACGCCGAGCGGGGCCGGCGGGTGCTCATGCTTGCGCTCGCGCCGGACGGGCTGACCGGCGATGTGCTGCCCGATCGGGTCGAGCCGGTCGCGCTGGTCGTGCTGGAGGAGAAGCTCCGCGACTCGGCCCCCGACACCGTCCGCTACTTCTACGACCAGGAGGTCGAGGTCAAGGTGATCTCGGGCGACAACCCGGTCACCGTCGGCGCCGTCGCCCAGCGTTGCGGCGTGCGCGAGGCCGATGATCCCTTCGACGCCCGCCAGTTGCCTGAGAACCCGGCCGCGCTGGCCGAGGTGCTCGAGCGTCACAACGTCTTCGGTCGGGTGACGCCCCAGCAGAAGCGGGCCATGGTGCATGCCCTGCAGTCGAAGGGCCACGAGGTGGCCATGACCGGTGACGGCGTCAACGACACCCTCGCCCTCAAGGACGCCGACATCGGCGTGGCCATGGGTGCCGGCAGCGCCGCCGCCCGGGCCGTCGCCCGCTTCGTGCTCCTCGACAACGACTTCGCCGTCTTCCCGTCGGTCGTGGCCGAAGGTCGCCGGGTGATCGCAAACGTCGAGCGCGTGGCCAATCTGTTCCTCACCAAGACGTTCTACGCGGTCGTGTTGGCGCTCGCCGTCGGCGTGTTCGGGGTGCCGTTCCCCTTCATCCCCCGCCACTTCACGATCATCTCGAGTCTGACGATCGGCATCCCGGGCTTTTTCCTCGCCCTGGCCCCCAACGCCCGGCGCGCTCTTCCCGGGTTCCTCCCCCGGGTGCTGCGGTTCGCCGTACCTGCCGGCATCGTCGCCGCGGTGTTCACCCTGATCGGCTACGCGGTGGCCCGCTCGCAGGATGACCTCACGGTCGAGCAGGACCGGACGGTGGCGGTCATCGTGCTCTTCGTCGTGGCGCTGTGGGTGCTGGCGATCCTCGCCCGGCCATTCAACACCTGGCGCCTGGTGCTGGTGCTCTCGATGGCCGGTGCCTTCGCCACTGTTCTGCTCGTGCCCGGGCTGCGCGACTACTTCGCCCTGCCCCTCCCGGGCACGCCGATGGTGCTCGCCGCGCTCGGTCTCGGGGCGGTGGCCGGGGGGCTACTCGAGATCGGCTGGCGCTTCAGCGGAGGCCGGATGCGGCCCGACGTCAGTCGGCCTGGCGCCGGTGCCGCTCGTTGAGACGAGCGGCGTACACGGCGGCTTCGGTGCGCCGCTGCATGCCCATCTTGGCCAGCAGGTTCGACACGTAGTTCTTTACGGTCTTCTCGGCGAGGTACATGCGGTCGGCGATCTCACGGTTCGTGAGGCCTTCGGCGAGCAGGTCGAGGATGCGCCGCTCCTGATCGGTGAGGCCCTCGAGGCGCTTGTCCTCGGCTGACCCGGTGCGGAGGCGATCGAGCACCCGGGCCGTGACCGTGGGGTCGAGCAGTGACTGGCCCTGGGAGACCTTGCGGATCGCATCCACCAGCTCGGTGCCCCGGATCTGCTTCAGGACGTACCCGGCGGCCCCCGCCATGATCGCGTCGAACAGCGCCTCGTCATCGGCGTAGGAGGTGAGCATGAGGCACTGCACCTCGGGATGACTCGACCGGATCTCGCGGCAGACCTCGACCCCGTCACCGTCGGGCAGGCGCACGTCGAGGACGGCCACGTCGGGGCTGGTGGCCGGCACTCGTCGGAGCGCCTCCTCAGCCGTGCTGGCCTCGGCCACCACGTCCATGTCGCCCGCCGCCTCGAGAAGCTCTTTCAGGCCGCGACGAACGATCTCATGGTCGTCGAGAAGGAAGACTCGAATCGTCACGGCCGACATTCTGCCCTGTCGGCGACCCCAGCGGGTCTTTCGGCCCTCTGACCGACCCCGACGAGGTGGCAGGATGACGCCATGGTCGTCGTCCCGGTGGTGATCTGGATCGCCGTCGGCGTCGTTATCGCGCTCGTCATGATCCGCCGCGGTCACAGCCCGGCGATCTGGCTGGCCCTGTCGTTGTACGGCCCCCTGCTCTTGTTGCTCGCCCTCACGGCCCGTGACACCGAAGAGCCCGGTGAGCCCGAGGTGCTCGACCCCGGTGACCTGGGTCCGGGACCGCTCACCGTCGTAGCCGGACTCGACGGCTCGGCCGAATCGCTCGCCGCCGTGGCCGACACGCTCGAGCTGCTGGGCCCACAGCTGGGGCGACTCACCCTGGCGACGGTGCTCGACTACGACATCGACCAGGTGCCCGAACCGACCACCCGCCACGACCGGGCCGCCATAGATCTGCAGGCCATCGCCGGCCAGGTCGAGGAGCGCACGGGATGGCGGCCGGCGACGGTGCTCCTCACCGGTCCACCGGCCGAGGCCCTGGTGGCCCACGCCCGCGACGAGGGCGCCCACCTCCTGGTGGTCGGGAGCCGGGGGCACGGCGCATCCCGGGTCGTGCTCGGCAGCGTGGCCACCCACCTCGCCGCCGGCGTCGACATCCCTGTGCTCGTGGTGCCCAGCGCCGCGGTCGAGCCCTGACCGCTCATGGCCGGCGGTGCCCGGCCGTGCTCCCCGGCGTGCCGCTACCCCAGCCGATCTGTCCCTAGACTCCGCCCATGGCGTCGCCTGGGGTCGACCCGAAGGACCTGCGGCACCTCCTCGATGCCGTGGTCACCGTGGGCTCCGAGCTCAGCCTCCCGGTCGTGCTGCGACGCATCGTCGAGGCCGCCGTCAAGCTGGTCGATGCCCGCTACGGGGCGCTCGGTGTCCTCGACGAGACCGGTCGACGCCTGAGCCAGTTCCTCACGGTCGGCCTCGACGACGACGCCGTGGAGCGCCTCGGTCGGCCGCCCGAGGGCCACGGCATCCTCGGGCTGTTGATCGTCGATCCCGTACCGCTCCGTCTCCCCGACCTGACCCGCCACCCCGACAGCTACGGCTGGCCACCCCAGCATCCGCCGATGAACAGCTTCCTCGGCGTCCCCATCCGCGTTCGCGACGAGGTGTTCGGCAACCTCTACCTCACGGAGAAGGAGGGTGGCACCCTCTTCACCGACATCGACGAGGAGCTCGCGGTGGGACTGGCGGCCGCCGCCGGCGTCGCCATCGAGAACGCCCGGCTCCACGCGCGCGTCGGCGAGCTGATGGTCGTCGAAGACCGCGAGCGCATCGCCCGCGACCTGCACGACACCGTTATCCAGCGTCTGTTCGCCACCGGCCTGGCCCTCCAGGGCGCCGCCGTGCGCACCTCGGATGCCGAGCTGGCCGAGCGGCTGCAGGTGGCGGTCGACGACATCGACGACACGGTTCGCCACATCCGCACCACGATCTTCGAGCTGCAGCGCCAGCGGGTGCCGGGCCGCAGTGTGCGCCAGGAGGTGCTCGACCTGGTCGGCGAGGCCGCCGAGGTGTTGGGCTTCGATCCCGTCGTGCGCTTCGACGGGCCCATCGACCTGGTGGTGCCGGAGGACATCGCCGACCACCTCCTGGCGGTGGCGCAGGAGTCGCTGTCGAATGTCGTGAAGCACAGCGGGGCCGGCCGCGTCGCGGTGCGCCTCGACGTGGCCGGTGACGTGCTCACCTTCGAAGTGATCGACGACGGCATCGGACCCGACGGTGCCGACGGCCCGCCCGACGGCACGGGCCACGGCCTACCCAACCTCCGCTCCCGCGCCGAGAGCCTCGGCGGCGCCCTGTTCGTCGAGCCGGTCGCCGACGGCGGCACCCGGCTTCGGTGGCGCGTGCCGCTCGGTCAGACCTGACCGAGCGCTTCGAGCGCACCGATCGCGTCGATGCCGGCCAAGGCCTCCAACGCGACGTGGCCGGCGGCCGGGATGGGATGGTCGGTGTCGACCACGATCGCGTCCGGCCAGGGATCGAACGACTCGGCGAGGGCCTGGGCCACCGCCGGCGTGGCATCGGAGGCGTCGGCCCCCGCCGCCATGCGCTCGGCTACCCGCTCCGCGGCCACGTCGAGCGGGGCCGCGCACCGGAACTCGACCAGCTCGGTCCGGGTCGCAACGGCGAGGTCGCGCACCATGGCTCGGTGCCGCCGGGCACCCCAGGACGCGTCGAGCACCACCGACTGACCCTCGGTCACGAGAGCGCGGGCCCGGGCGACGAGCTCGGCGTAGGTCCGGTCGGTCATCTCGGCCGAGTACAGGCCCAGTCCCAACCCCGCCCCGGACGAGGTGCCCGGCGCAAGACCGGCCAACTCCTTGCGCACCTCGTCGGAGCGGAGCACGGGCAGGTCGAGGCTGTCTCCGATCGCCCGGGCGAGCGTGGTCTTCCCGGTGCCGGGCGAGCCACCCACGAGGATCACGTGCACGAGCGCCCGCTCGAGGTGGCTCCGGCACATGGCCACGAGCCTTCGGGCCTCGTCCACCGAGGCCCGAGCCTCGGCCGAGTCGACGGGTTCCTGGGCCCATCGCAGGCACGCCACCTTTACGCGGATCAGCGCTCGCGAGGCGACGTAGAAGTGCCGCAGCGACATCGGGGCGGTGTCATTCGAGAACTCGTGGTAGTCGCGAAGGAAGCGGTCGGCGGCGGGCTCGTCACCCAGTCGCTCGAGGTCCATCGCCAGGAAGGCGACGTCGTTGATCACGTCGCCGTAGCGCAACCGGTCGTCGAACTCGATGGTGTCGAGCACCCGGGGTCCATCGTCGAGGCAGAACACGTCGGCGGCCTGCAGGTCGCCATGACCGTCACGGCAGTGACCGTCGGCGATCCGTCGCTCGAACAGCGCACCGCGCCCGTCGAGGTACGCGTGGGCGAGCACCGCGATCGGGGCCACCTCGTGGGAGGTGAGCACCGTGTCGGCCGGGTCGACCAGGTCGTCGTCGTCATCGGCGACGAACGCCGCCACCTCGGCCAGGTTGGCGTCCCACCCCGCTCGCACGGCATCGCGGGTGGACGCTTCGGCCACGGCCGGACCAGCCGACGCGCCGGTGTGGAACACCGCGAGCAGGCGGGCCAACTCGCGGAGGTGGTCGGGCACCCCTGGGTCGCGACCGGTCACCAGCGTGGCCAGGCGACGCTCCGACGGCATGCGCCGCATCACCACGAGGTGATCGGCGGGCTCTCCGTCGGGGCCGAGCACGTCGGCGACACCGAGGTATACGTCCGGGGCCAGTCGACGGTTCAGCTCCACCTCTCGATGACAGAAGTGCTCACGCGCCTCCCGCGTCGAGAAGTCCAGGAACCCGAAACTCACCGGCTTCTTCAGTTTGTACGCCCGATCGGCGATGAACACGAGCACGGAGATGTGGGTCTCTACCAGCCCGGCCGGGAGGTCGACCGACTCAGGTCGAGCCGGCACAGGGGCCGGCGAATGGGTCATGGCTCAGGCCCAGCGACCGAGCAGGGTGCGATCCTGGGTGTCGGGCTGGTACCAACCCCGCACGCGTCGGCCGCTGACGAGGTCGGTGCTGACCGTCACCCAGAAATCGGTGGCCTCGTTGGCCCAGGGCCGAAGCGGCAGCCGCCGGGCGGCGTCGATCTCGTCACGGTCGATGAGCACCGACGACGACCCCCTCACCAGCACGCTCCAGCCGGTGTGGTTCATCGGGTTGATGAGATCGGCCTCGAACGCCACCACGGCACCCATCAGCGCGGCACGCAGCTTCGCGCCCTCCGCGGTGCGCAGCACCAGACGGTCGTGGTCGTCGTCGACGACGAAGTTGACCGGCAGAACGACGGGTAGCGCGTGCATCGACAGGCCGATGCGACCCACCGGGACGGTACGCAGGAGGGCCAGACAATCGTCCCTCCCCAGCACCTCGAGCCCGTTGCGGTCGAGTTCCATCCCAGTCATCGTGTCCGCGCCGGCCGCTGGGCGGCTAGGGCCGAACGTCCCGCCGGTCGGGTCGCCGTTCCGAGGTTACGCTGGGGCGACGTGCACGGCCCCGGGGGACCGCCATGTATCAAACCGTGATCGTGCCGCTCGACGGATCGGCCCTGGCCGAGCGAGCGCTGCCGGCAGCGAGAGCCGTCGCCGCCGCCGCGGGCGCGTCACTGCAGCTACTGCAGGTGGTCACCGACCGTCACGCAACGGAGGCCCGGGCCTACCTCGACGACCTGGTCGCCACGATCGATCAGCTGACGACCCCGCCCGTCGTCATCGAGGCCGACTGGCCCGCCGAGTGCATCGCCGACGCGGCCCAGGACAGCAAGCGGTCGCTGGTCGTCATCAGTAGCCATGGCAGCAGCGGGGTCCGGCGGGCCCTGCTCGGCAGCGTGACCACCGATGTCCTGGCCCTGCTGGCGGTGCCGGTGGTCGTGGTCGGCCCGGCCTGCGCCGACGAGGTCATGCTCACGGGGGGGGCGGCTGCTCGCGTGCACCGACGGCTCCGCGCTGTCCGAGACCATCATGCCCGTCGCAACCGACTGGTGCGGGGCCTTCGGGCTCGACCCCTGGCTCACCACGGTCGTCGAGCCCAACGGCACGCTCGACGACCTGCCCGGCATCAGCGACGCAGCCGAGGCCAACTACGTCCGGACCCTCTCGAACCAGCTCGCCGAGCGGGGCCTCGACGTCGGCTGGGAGGTGCTCCACGACCGCCATCCGGCCGAGGCCATCGTCGGCCTCGCCGGTTCGCTCCCCGCGTCGGTCGTCGCCCTCGCCACCCACGGGGCCACCGGGCTCCACCGCGCGGCCTTGGGTTCGGTCGCGTCCCGGGTGGTGCACGCCGGGCCCTCACCGGTGCTCGTGCTGCGCCCCACACCCGACGTCGAACGCGCGAGGCTGGCCCCATGACCGGGAGCCCCATGCCGACAAGAGTCGTCGCCAGGTGAGCGAGGACCAGATCCGGCTGGTGCTCCCCGCACGCGCGGCCTACGGACGCATCGCCCGAGTCGCCGCCTCGGGCCTGGGGCTGCGCCTCGGGCTCGACTACGCCGCGGTGGAGGACCTCCGGATCGCGGTCGACGAGGTGATGATCCTGCTGCTGGCCCCGGCCGACGACCAGGGTCGGGTGCGCCACGACGGGGAGCTCGCCCTGACCTTCACCGTCGGTCCTGACCGCCTCGTCATCGACGCCGGCGACGCCGCCCCCGGGAGGGCCGCGCCGCTCGACCACGGGGCCCGGGCACGGTTCGACGAGATCATCGCCGATACCGTCGACGTGGTCGAGGTGGACGAGGCCACGGCCACGGTGCATCTCGAGAAGGCCTTCCACGACGCCTGAGCGGTATCGGCGGCGGCGGGCCCGGAGACCCGGCTTCGAGTCGGCGGCGCCAGGCTGGGGGCCCAAATCACCGTTGACGAGCCAAGACCAGCGGTGCCCGCCGTCGCCCTCGCGCCGAGGCCGACCAGAAGCCTTCCCGCAGCACGCTGGTTCATGAGTATCAGTGACAACGACGGACAAGCCCACAAGAACCGCAACTATCTACCTGAATGGCCATGCGAGATGACCCACCGCGCGTGCATCACCGCCCGGTGTGACCGAATCCCCCCTCACCCCGGTGCGTGCCGTCGAGATCGTCGAGCACCTCGAACACCACATGGTCGACCCGCTGCACGACCAGCTGGGCGATGCGTTCGCCCCGGCGCACCTCGAAGTCGTCACGCGGATCGGTGTTGACGAGCAGCACCTTCAGCTCGCCCCGATACCCGCTGTCGATGAGCCCCGGCGAGTTGAGGCAGGTCACGCCGTGCTCGAGGGCCAGTCCGCTCCGGGGCTGGACGAACCCGGCGTGCCCGGCGGGGATGGCGATGGCGAGCCCGCACGGCACCAACGCCCGGCCACCGCCGGCCTCGAGCACCACCGGCTCGCGAGCACGTAGGTCGAGCCCGGCATCGCCGATGCGGGCGTACTCGGGGAGCGGGAGGTCGGGATCGAGGCGGACCACGGGCACCAGCAGCACAGGCGCAGCCTAGGTCGGGGTCGCGCGGCCCGCAGGGGGCCCGTCCGTCCGAGCCGGGAGTGTCGGACCGCTACGCTTCGCCCCCATGCTCGCCTGGATGGACCTCGAGATGACCGGCCTCGATCCCGGCCGCCACGTCATCGTCGAGATCGCCACCCTGCTCACCGACGACGACCTCGACCTGGTGGCCGAGGGCCCCGATCTGGTCGTGCACGCCACCCCCGAGCAGCTCGCCGAGATGGCGCCGGTCGTCGTCGAGATGCACACCCGCAGCGGTCTGCTCCCAGCTATCGCCGCCTCCACCGTGACCCTCGAGCAGGCCGGTGAGGCCACGCTCGCCTTCCTGCGCGAGCACATCGCCGAGCCCCGCTCGGTGCCGTTGTGCGGCAACTCCATCGGTACTGACCGGCGGTTCCTCGCCGCCTACCTGCCCGAGATCGAGGAGTACCTGCACTACCGCTCGGTCGACGTGTCGACCGTCAAGGAGCTGCTAAAGCGCTGGAACCCGGCCCTGCGGGGCAAGGCACCCCGCAAGGCCGAGGGACACCGGGCGCTCGACGACATCAGGGAGAGCGTCGAAGAGCTGCGCTACTACCGGGACCACTTCTTCCGCCTGGCCGGCGCGCCCTCGACCGGCGACGCCTGAGCCGGCATGGCGAAAAAGCAGGAGCAGGAGGACGCCTCACCCGAGATCACCGAGGTCGCACCCGGAATTCTCAGGCTGCAGCTGCAGATCAACTTCACCGGGCTCGGTCACGTGAACACCTACGCCCTCGAAGACGACCGGGGCTTCGCGCTCGTCGACCCGGGCATGCCCGGCGAGGCGCCCTACAAGATGCTCCTCGAGCGCATGGCCGCCGCCGGGGTCCCCGAGCACCGGGTCCACACGGTGATCGTGACCCACTCCCACATCGACCACTTCGGCGGCGCGGGCATGCTGGCCGAGCGGTCGGGTGCCGAGTTGGTGGCCAACACGCGCTTTCGCACGTGGTGGGATCCCGACGAGGTCGACGAGGCCGAGCTCGAGCTGGCCGGGGCCACCGAGGTGGTCGACGTCGACAGCCGGGCCGGTCACGCCGCCCACAAGCGGCCCTCGTTCAATCGGCCTGCGCCCTGGGGCGGCACGATCAACCCGCTGTCGTTCCGCGAGCGACTGCGGATCAAGCGCCAGTGGCGCAAGAACGCCGCCTGGTTCCGCCCGCCCAAGCCAACCAAGCGGCTGGCCGACGCCGATCACATCAAGCTGGGCGGCCGCGAGTGGGTGGCGTTGTGGACCCCGGGCCACAGCAGCGACCACCTGTGCCTGCTCGATCCGGCCAACGGGGTACTGCTGTCGGGCGATCACGTGCTACCCACGATCACCCCGCACGTGTCGGGCATCTACGACGACGCGCTATCGGCCTACCTTCGGTCCCTCGACAAGGTCGCGGCGCTCGAAGGCGTCACCGACATCCTGCCCGCGCACGGCCACCCGTTCACCGATCTGCCTGGTCGCGTCGCCCAGATCCGCGACCACCACATCGAGCGCCTGCAGAAGCTCCGCGAGATCGGCGACGCGCTCGGATGGGCGTCGGTCACGGCGTTCTCCCACGAGCTGTTCGCCCAGCGGTCGTGGGGTTCGATGGCCGAGGGCGAGACTTACGCCCACCTCGAACACCTTCGGGTGAACGGCGAAGCCGAGCGACGCGAGACGGCAGGACGGGCGGAGTACCTGATCGGCTGATCAGGTAACCGACCACTTGCCGGTGAGGGTCTTGCCGGTGACCCTGCCTTCGGCGGCGAGCTTCAACAGGTGGGCGTGCACCGTGTAGCGCGCCACGGGGTGCAGCTCCGGGGGCACATCGACGTAGATCTGCTCGACCAGGGTGTCGATCTTGGCCGTACCCGCCGCCGTGAGCGCGGCCAGCACCTGTCGTTCGCGTTCGGCCCGGTGTTCGAGGTACTGATCGATCACCGCGTACGGCTCGTCGATCAGGTGACCGTGGCCGGGGGCGATCGACCGCAGGCGGAGCTTGCGCACCCGGGCCAGCGATTCGAGGTAGACGGCCATGTCGCCGTCGGGGGGACGGATGACGACCGTGGATCCCTGCATGATGTGGTCGCCGGAGAAGAGCATGCGCTCCTCTTCGAGCACGAAGCACACGTGGTTCGAGGCGTGACCCGGGGTAGGCACCGTCGTGAGCCGGAACTCCGTGGCCTCGATCACGAACCCCTCACCGATGCGCCGATCGACCTTCAGCCCGTCGCGCGACGCCGCGGCCAGCACCTCGGCCCCCGTGCGCTCCTTGAGCCCGGCGGCGCCGGGCGCATGGTCGGGATGGGTGTGGGTGCAGAGGATCCAGCGGATGCGGTCACCGCCGCAGCCGGCGATGGCGTCGAGGTGCTCGGGGTCGTCGGGGCCGGGATCGATCACCGCGATCTCGTCGATGCCAACCAGATAGGTGTTGGTGCCGGGGCCGGTCATGAGGCCGGGGTTGGGCGCCACGATGCGACGGGCCAGCGGGCTCAAGGCCCGGGCCACGCCGGGGATGAGCGGCGGCGGCTCGGGGACCTCGATCTCGGTGTCGGTGGCCATCAGCCCGCCTCGCCCACCGCGGCACCCGACGCCGCGGCCGTGGCCGTGGCCGCGTCGAGCACGGCGTTCATGGGCACACCCGGCGGAAGCGTGGCGGTGACCAGGCTGTCGTAGCCCGCGTCACCCGGCAGCACGATGCGGTACCCCTGCCCACTCTCGTCGAGCACGATGCGGGGCAGGATGGTGGGCACGTCGTCGATGGCCCCGGCGGCCTCGAGCACCTCGTCGGTGGTGGCGAAGCGGGCCAGCGTCTCGAGCGTGCGGATGGTGGGGAAGATCAGGTCGTACTCGCCGGCCTCGTAGCGCTCGAGCGCGGTCGTCGGACGGATCCAGAGGTTGGCGATGACCTCGCGGTCGTCGTGCAACGGCGCCTGGCCCTCAGGGGCACGGGCCACGAAGAAGCGGGTGTCGTAGCGGCGCGGCGCACCCTCGGGGGTGATCCAGTGACTGAAGTAGAACATCGTGTCGACGGCCAGGCGCAACGACTCCTGCGCGCACACGTCGACCAAACGGCGCCCACCGGTGTCGACCTCTCGGCGGTGCGCGGCGAACCGCTCGGCGCGGCCGGGCTCGTCGAGGCGGATCATCGAACCGTCGGCGTCGTAGGCGAGCAACACGCCCGCTTCCTCGAAGCTCTCTCGGATGGCCGCGACGAAGTACGCGAGGCCGCCACGATCGACCCCGAGGCGCGCCGACGAATCGGCATCGGTGCGCCCCTCGCACACGGGCTCGAGGTTCGCGTGGCGATCGTGGTCGTCGACACCACCACCGGGGAACACGTACGCGCCGCCGACGAAGTCGGAGTTGAGGTTGCGCCGAAGCATGAACACCTCGAGGCCGTCGGACCCGTCGCGCAGCAGCATCACCGTCGCGGCGTCGCGGAGCTCGACCGCCTCCGGAAACGCCTGGCCGTCACGCATCGCGGCCCGGTCCCAGCTCGGGGAGAGGCGTGCGGGCGTCGGCGTCGGGCCCGGTTCCCGGTTCCCGGTACGCCGGTGGCGTCACATCGCCCACGTACTGCACGTCGTAGACCCGGCCCGACCCGAAGCCCGCGGGGGCATCCACGCCGAGCAGCGCGAGCCGCTCGCTGAGGCGACGCACGAACCGGCGGCGAACCAGATGGCGCACGGGCGGGAGCAACAGCACCAGGCCGACCGCGTCGGTGACGAAGCCGGGCACGACGAGCAGCGTGCCCGCGGCCAACAGCACCGCGCCGTCGACCACCTGATCGGTGGGCAGCTCACCCCGATCGAGGGTCTCCTGCATGCGTCGCAGCACGCCGACGCCCTCGCGCTTCACCAACCACGCCCCGGCCAGGCTGACCGACAGCAGCACCGCCAGTGTCGGCACCACGCCGATGGCCCCGGCCATCTGCACCATCACGTAGATCTCGACGATCGGCACGACCAGCAACACGAGGAAGAGCACACCGATCATGGCTTTCCATCCTACCGGTGCAGGCCTCTCCTTCCCCGGCGGCGATACGACAGGTCGCGCCCTATCCTCACCGCGGTGCGCCCACCCTCGGTCGACTCGCTGGCCCGCTCCCTCGCGGACACCGGGCTCCCACACCCCTTGTTGGTCGACGCGGCCCGCGCGGCCATCGCCGCGACGGCCTCCCCCGTAACCGGCACCGCGCTCGAGGCCGAGGCCCGCGCCGAGGCCGAGCGCTTGGGACGCACGCTGCTGCGCCGGGTGGTGAACGCGACCGGCGTGCTGTTGCACACCAACCTCGGCCGGGCACCGTTCGCCTACGAGCAGGACCGGGGCTACACCAACCTCGAGCTCGACCTAGCCACCGGCCAGCGGGGCTCGAGACGGGCCCACGCCCCCGCGCTGCTCGCCCGGGCCTGCGGCGCCGAGGCGGCACTGGTCGTGAACAACGGGGCCGCGGCGGTGCTGCTCGTGCTGGCGGCGCTGGCGAGGAACCGGGGCGTGGCCGTGTCCCGCAGCGAGCTCGTCGAGATCGGCGGCGGCTTCCGCGTGCCCGAGGTGATGACCGAGTCGGGGGCCCGGCTCGTCGAGGTGGGCACCACCAACCGCACCCGCAAGGCCGACTTCGCCACCGCGGTGGCCGATCCCGCCGCCGACGTGGCCCTCGTCCTGAAGGTGCACCAGTCCAACTACCGCATCGTCGGATTCACGCAGGCGGTCGAGGTGCCCGCCCTCGGCGAGTTGGGGCCACCCGTCGTGGCCGATCTCGGGTCGGGTCTGCTCGACGCCGCCTGCCCCTGGCTGGCCGATGGTCCCCCGGCCTGGCTCGGGCGCGAGCCCGCGGTGCGCCAGACGCTGGCCGCGGGGGCCGCGCTGGTCACCTTCTCGGGCGACAAGCTGCTCGGAGGGCCCCAGGCCGGCATCATCGCCGGGCGCGCCGATCTGGTCGAGGCCTGCGCCCGCCACCCGCTGGCCCGAGCTCTGCGGCCCGGAGGGCTGGTGCTCGGGGCGCTGCAACAACTCGCCCTCTCCTACCTCGAGCGCGACGGCAAGGCCATCGACTTCTGGCGCATGGCCACCGTGCCGGTGTCGACGCTGCGCGGCCGCGCCGAGCGCCTCGACCTCCCGGCCGGCGTCGAGATCGTCGTCACCGCCGCGGTACCGGGAGGCGGCACGCTCCCTGGCGTCGAAATCGAGTCGGTGGGGCTCGCACTCGCCGGCGACCACCGGGCTGCGCTCCGCGCCCGCGACGTTCCCGTGGTGGCGCGGGTCAGTGACGACCACACCGTCCTCGACCTGCGCACCGTCGAGCCCGCCGACGACCGCGGGATCGAGGCCGCGCTGCGAGACCTCCGACCGGACGCCCGTCGTCCGCCCCGGACGGAGCGCTAGACCGAGCCGTGCACGTCGTCGCCACCGCCGGTCACGTCGATCACGGCAAGTCGACGCTCGTGCGGGCCCTGACCGGCACCGACCCCGACCGCCTGGCCGAAGAACAGGCCCGCGGCCTCACCATTGACCTGGGGTTCGCGTCCACCGTCCTCCCCTCGGGCGAGGGGGTGGCGTTCATCGACGTACCCGGCCACGTGCGCTTCCTCAAGAACATGCTGGCCGGAGTCGGCGCGGTCGACGCCTGCCTGTTCGTCGTTGCCGCCACCGAGGCGTGGAAGCCGCAGAGCGAGGAGCACCTGCGCATCCTCGAACTGCTGGGCATCGACCACGGCGTGGTCGCGCTGACCAAGGCCGGCCTCGTCGACGACGAGCACCTCGCCCTCGCCCGCCTCGACGTCGCCGACCATGTCGCCGACTCCTTCCTCGAAGGCGCGGAGATCATCGCGGTCGACGCCCCGACCGGAGTCGGCACCGCCGATCTGGTAGCCGCACTCGAACGTCTCGTCGCCACGACACCGACGGCAATCGATCGCGACCGCCCCCGCCTGTGGGTCGACCGCGCCTTCGCCGCCCGTGGCGCGGGCACGGTGGTCAGCGGCACGCTCGCCGGCGGGACGATCCGCGTCGACGACGAGTTGGTCGTCCTGCCGCGCCGGCGGCCGGTCCGCGTGCGAGGGCTGCAGAGCCTGCACGCCGACCGCACCGAGGTAGGCCCCGGCAATCGGCTGGCCCTCAACCTCGCCGGCATCGGCCACGACTCGGTGACCCGCGGCGATGTCGTGGTGCGCCCCGGGCAGTGGCACGAGACCCGCACCGTCGACGCCTCGCTGTCGGTGCTCGCCGGACTCACCCATCCGGTGTCACGGCGTGGGGCGTTCGTCGCCTATCTGGGTGCGGGCGAGTTCCCGGTGCGGCTCCGGGTGCTCGGCCCCGACGCGCTCCATCCGGGCTCGACCGGGCTCGTACGCCTGCACCTGCCGACCGCGCTCCCCCTGCTCCCCGGCGACCGCTACGTGTTGCGCGAGTCGGGGCGGGCCGAGACGGTCGGGGGTGGTGAGGTGCTCGACGTGGACCCCGTGGTCGCCGCGGCCCGCGCCCGTCCCGACCGCTCAGTCGAACGGGTGGTCGCCGAACGAGGCTGGGTGCATGCCGACGAGCTCGAACGACTGACCGGCGAGCAGCGACCGCCCGATACAGGATCGTGGGTCGTCGACCCGGCGGCGCGGGCCGAAACCGTCGCCGCGGTGCGCGCCGCGGTCGCGGCGGCCGGGCCCCTGGGCCTCGACGTTGCCGCCCTCGACGACCGCGGTCGGGCCGTGCTCGAGGGGCTCGACGACATCGTCGTCGAGCACGGGCGGGCCACGAAGGGACCGGTGGTCGATCCCCTTGCCGGGCACCCCTACCTCGCCGCCCTCGCCGCCGAGCCGTTCACCCCGCCCGCTCCTGACGGCGTCGACCGCGACGAGTTGCGCGAATTGGTGAGGCGCGGCCTCGTCGTGGCGATCGACGGGCTCTTCTTCACACCCGACGCCATCGACGCGGCCGCGCTGACCGTGGCGATCCTGCTCGCCGCTCACCCCAAGGGGGTGACCGTCGGCCAGGTGCGTGAGGCCCTCGGTACGAGCCGGAAGTACGCGGTCCCGCTGCTCGCCCACCTCGACGCGACCGGCCGCACCCGGCGGCGCGGCGACCTGCGCATCGGCGGCCCGCGCCTGACCGGTCCCGAATCGGACCCGTCGCCGCCGGTCTGAACGGGGGCCCGACGCCGACCTGGGCCCGGGCGCGGGCGGGGCGCCCGTCCCCCCGAACGGGCGCCCCGAGGGAGCGTCAGTCAGCCGACGCGTTCAGCGAAGAGCTGTTTGCGCTCGACCTCGTTCAACCCGCCCCAGATGCCGTGGGGCTCTCGGATGGCGACGGCGTACTCGAGGCAGTCCCGCTGCACCGAGCAGTCGGCGCAGATGGCCTTCGCCCGACGCTCGCGCTCGAGCTTTTCTTCCTTGCGCTCGAACTGGGGCGGGGGGAAGAACACAGCGGCCTGGGGTCCCCGGCACGCCGCTCTCACCTGCCACGACTCCTCAATGCGCTGTGCACTCAAGGTACGTCCCCCTTTCGAGGGCGACCATACAACCGCCTATTTCGCCGAAACAAGGGCCAATTCCGGATTTTCACATGCTCGCGATCGCGAACATGTGCTGCTCACCGGGGGTGCACGGCCCCGAGACCGCGGGCTCCGGCGGGTCTATGGGTCCCGCGATTTCGCTCCAATACCGCAAACTACATCTGTGTGATTTACCCGTATGCGGCGTCGTGGCAAGGGTCACCACGGTTCACACCGACACCGATCACGCGTCGGCCGGGCCACCCTTCTTCGGCCGCCGCTCGCGGTAGTCACGGGCTGCGCCCGCCTCCGGCTCCACCTCGAGCACCAGGCCCTCGATGCCGATGACCCGGACTCGATCGAGCTCCTCGATGGGCGTGGCCCGGTTGGTGTAGGCCCGCCAGAGCGCCTCGCGGATCTGCACCACGCCGTCGGGCGACACCGTGGTGACGGCCCGGCCCATCTCCCCGATCATCCACTCCCGTCCGATGGTGGGGGTCGAGAAGCGGGTGCGCACCATCGACGGCATGCCGGCGAGGAACGTGAGCAGCACGCCCACGATGCCCGCGAGCAGGGTGATCCACGACAGTGAGACGCCGTCGTACAACGTGAGGGAGCCGGCGACGAAGAGCACGACCCCCGCGCCGGTCCAGAACCGGGGCACCCCGGTCTGCACGTCGATGGCGAAGGCGATCATCGATGCCACCAGCAGGGCCACGCCCCAGGGTGTGGTGGGCAGCACGGCCAGGCCGTAGCAGGCGAGCACCAACGAGCCGGCACCCACCACCCCGGCCACACCGACCCCGGCGGTGAACAACTCGAACACGATGAGGGCCATGCCCACGATGAACAGGAGGTACGCCACCGCCGGGCTGGCCACGGTGTGCATGAGCTGGGCCACCAGCGAGAGCTGCCCGAACCGCACCTGGGTCAAAGGCTCACGGCGGGTCTGGTCGCCCTGGGTGATCTCCCTGGTCTGCACTCCGGGCAGGTTCACGAGGAAGTCGCCGATCGTGGGGGCGGCGAACGAGGTGATCCCGAGATCGCGGGCCTCGTCGGCGCCGAGGGTGCGGTCGCGGATGAGGTCGAGCCTGCGCTGATCGAGATACGGGTTGTCGAGGTTGCCCGCGTCGCCGACGCGCGTGCCCGGAGCCATGCCGAGGTGCTTGGCCACACCCACCAGTTGGGCCGAGAGCCCGGTGAGCTTCGACCCGCTCGGGCCGATCCACACGTCGACGGGCACCGTGGCCGTGGCGATCTGGTCGATCAGCGCCGACAGGTCGGAGTCGGACACCACCACACCGGTGCTGTTGGCCTGCAGGACGATCGATGTGGCCCCCTGGCTCTCGGCGGTGCGAATCGACTCGGAGACGAAGTCGAGCAGCACCGGATCGAGCAGGCCGCTGACCTTCACCACGTCGACGAACCCCGCCGACGCACCGGTCGAGCCTCCGCCACCCTCCTGGGCCAGCGCAGGGCCGGCGAGGCCGAGCAGCACGCCCACGACGGCGAGGATGGCGCCGGCAATGGGTAGTCTGCGCACCACGTTCCTCCGAAGGGAAAAGGTTGGATCCTGCGCAGTTCTTCGCAGCATCTCGCGTGCTCATCGTGGCCGGGAAGGGCGGCGTCGGCAAAACCACGGTGACCGCGGCCATCGCGCGCGCCGCCGCGCTGGCGGGCCTGTCCACCCTGATCATCGAGGTGGAGGGCAAGAGCGGGCTGTCCACCCTCTTCGGGCAGCCGGCGTTCGATTACGAGGAGGTCGTCCTCTCCCCCGGCGGCGGCCCCGCAGGTGACGCCGACGTCCGTGCCCGCACCCTGACCCCCGACGACGCCCTGCTCGAGTACCTCGAGGATCACGGCATGTCCAGGGTGTCGCGCCGGCTCGCCTCGTCGGGTGCGGTCGACATGGTCGCCACCGCCGCACCCGGCATCAAGGACATCCTGGTGCTGGGCAAGGTCAAGCAGCTCGAACGCGAAGGGCGAGCCGACCTGATCGTGCTCGACGCCCCCGCTGCCGGCCACGCCATCACGTTCCTGCGCTCGGCTCGGGGCCTGCTCGACGCAGTCCGGGTCGGGCCCATCAACACACAGGCCCGCGATGTGCTCGAGATGCTCACCGACCCCACCCGGTGCCAGGTGGCGCTGGTCACGCTGCCCGAGGAGACGCCGGTCAACGAGCTGGTGGAGACCGCCTACAGCCTCGAGGACGAGGTCGGGGTCAACCTCGGCCCGGTGGTCGTGAACGGCCTCTATCCCGAGCTGCCCGGGTTGGCCGCCGACCCCGAGGCGGCGGCCCGGGCGGCCGGCGCCTTCCTGCACGCCGGTGAGGCCGAGTCCCTGCGCCAGGCGGCACGGTTCCGTCGCCACCGCATGACACTCCAGGGCGAGCAGGTCGCCCGCCTGGCCGAGACCCTCCCCCTCCCCCAGTTGCACCTGCCGTTCGTGTTCGAGGCCGACCTGGGCCCCGAAGAAGTCGACCTGCTGGCCGGCCTGCTCAGCGACGGGGTGGCCGACCTGGTGGCTCAGCCGTGACGCCGCCCGCCGTGAGCCTGCGCGAACGGCCGGAGGCCGACCTGCGCCGGCTCCTCATCGACAACCACATCGTCGTGTGCACCGGCTCGGGCGGTGTGGGAAAGACCACGACAGCGGCGGTGCTCGCCCTCGAGGGGGCACGGCTCGGGCTCAACACGGTCGTGGTGACCATCGACCCCGCCAAGCGCCTAGCCAACGCCATGGGCCTGGAGGGCCTGAGCAACACGGCCACGCGGGTCGACGGGGAGTGGCCGGGCGAGCTGTGGGCGCTGATGCTCGATACCAAGAGCACGTTCGACACGCTGGTCACGACCCACGCCGACGATGCCGAGAAGGCCGAGAACATCCTGAACAACCGGTTCTACCGCAACATCTCCGGGGCCCTCTCGGGCACCCAGGAGTACATGGCGATGGAGAAGCTGTACGAGTTGCACGAGGAGGGGGGCTTCGACCTGATCGTCATCGACACACCGCCCACCCGAAACGCCCTCGACTTCATCGAAGCGCCCCGCCACCTCACCCGTTTCCTCGACCACCGCCTCTACCGACTCCTCGTGGCCCCCACGAGGGGGCTCGTGAAAGCGGTCAACGTCGCCGCGCAGGCCTTCCTGCGCACCGTCTCGCGTGTGGTCGGCGGCGAGGTCGTCCGCGACGCCATCACCTTCTTCCAGGCCTTCGACGGCATGGAGCAGGGCTTCAAGGACCGCGCCGAGCTCGTTCTCGATCTGCTCACCCACGACGAGACCGCCTTCGTCCTGGTGGCCGCGCCCCGACGAGACGTCGTGGCCGAGGCGGCGTTCTTCGCCGAGAAGCTCAACGAGGCCGACATCCCGGTGCGGGCGCTGATCGTCAACCGCATGCACCCCCGCTTCAGCGACGCCGCCCCCGAGGCGGTGCGCGAACGGGCACGCACTCTCGACGGCACTGAGATCGGTGGCCTCTACGCCAACCTGGCCGACTTCCTCACGGTCGCTACCAACGAGGAGGAGCACCTGGCCGGCCTGGCCGAGCGGGTGGCGCCGGCACCGGTGATCCGGGTGCCGTTCCTGCGGTCGGATGTGCACGACCTCGACGGCCTGGCCGAGATCGCGACCCACCTGTTTCCGCCTCCAACCCGCTGAGCCGGGGCGGGCCGGTGGTATCGGGCCTCAGGCCTCGTCCGAGGGCGGCAGAGCCTCGGCCGCGGCGGCGACCGTGTCGGTGACGGGCACGATCCGATCGAAGCCCGTCGTGTGCAGCAACCGGGTGAGCGTCGGGCGGCTGCAGGCCACCGCCACCTCACCCTCGGCCTCACGGGCACGACGGATCCCGCCGATGAGCGCTCCCAGCCCCGCGGAATCCATGAAGGGCACCTCGGACAGGTCGATCAGCAGGCGCGGCACCGAGGCCAGCTCGGCCAACACCTCCCGGAACTGTCCCACGGTGTACGCATCGAGCTCACCCACCGGCCGGCACAGCGTGTACCGGGTGGTGGTCTCGACGTGGATCTCCAGCAACCTCGGTCCTCTCACCAACGACGTAGCCCGCGACCTTAGCGAAGTGGCCAACCCGGCCCGGTCTTTCGAGGCGCGGACCGGTTTTCCGAACCAGGTTCGGCGGAAGTAGCCTCAGGTCGTGCCCACCGTGCTGCTGGCGACCGACGCCGACTGGATCCACCGCGAGGTCGACGCGGCCCTGGCCGACGACGAGCTCACCGTCTACCGCGTGCGCGCCGGCGTCGACGTCATCCCGGCCATGAAGGAGGTCGAGCCCGACCTCGTCATCCTCGACCTGCAGATCGGCAACATGGGCGGCATGGCCACCTGCATCGCGATCCGCAACGAGGAGAGCGTCGACCGGGTCCCGATCACCGCGGTCATGATCCTGCTCGACCGCGCCGCCGACACCTTCCTGGCCCACCGGGCCGAGGCCGATGGCTGGCTGGTCAAGCCGCTCGACTCGTTCCGGCTGCGCAAGGCCGCCGACACCCTGATCGAGGGGTACTCGTACTACGAGGGTGTCGACGAGGTCAGCGACCTGGCCGATCCCGAAGCGGCTGCCGTCGAGGCCTGAGCGCCCGCCGTTCACCGCCACACCGATCGTCGGATACCATCGGACGTCCACCGGGGTGTAGCGCAGCTTGGCAGCGCGCTTCGTTCGGGACGAAGAGGCCGTGGGTTCAAATCCCGCCACCCCGACCAGTGGAGGTGAGCC
>Ga0209048_10001071_pt1 | contig 28720 bp, 25 predicted proteins | sample FrelakmetCRP12CR_FD_187146 | JGI IMG/M metagenome (GOLD analysis project Ga0209048, IMG submission 187146) | Freshwater lake sediment microbial communities from the University of Notre Dame, USA, for methane emissions studies - CRP12 CR (SPAdes)... | ecosystem: Environmental > Aquatic >... | reverse complement strand
TGCCGCCGCCGTCGTGTTCTCCTCATAGATTCCAACCCAAACATAGGTGTTATTCGCAATGGCATAGGTCCGTGCCTGGTCGAACACACCGGCAATTGTGTTGGCGGCGTTAGTAATATCCCCGGCAGTTCGGAGGTTGGTGAAAACTGGGACGAGCAGTGCGGTCAAAACGCCGGTGATTGCGATAACGCAAACGAGTTCGATCAGCGTGAAGGCGCCAGGTGGATTTTGAACCGGTTCAGGGGGCACGGGAGGACCAAGGGTGGGGGTGGCCGATTTATATCGCATTACGGCCCGACAATGAAAGGAAAAAGGCGCGGGCCAGCTGTTTGGTTTGGGAGCGATTTGGGAAAGGGGCGGGTTCCGAGATTCTCGCGTTGGTTTGCGGGGACCAGACTGGAGGGGGGCACGGTTCTAGCTTTTGTGTGAGCGTTGTGCTGGAACACACTTTATCCGAAGAGGAGCATAGTCAGATCGTCCAGACGATCGAGATGTTTGAGGTTATAACTCAAACACAGCCGGACGATTATCAGTCGCTCGAAATCCTCAAGGAAGCGTATCAAAAGGTTGGGCGCGGGCCCGACTCGCTCAAAACTTCACGCCGTTTGGCGGAGGCGTACTTTAACGTCGGCTCCTACACGCTCGCGATGCAGGAATGCGAAGTCATTCTGGTCAAGGAGCCCAGCGCGCCGGAGATCCTCGCGATGCTCGGCGATATCGAAACACGCTTGCAAGCGGCAGGGCACGTGATTGCGACGGGCGGTTCGAAAAATGGTTTGATCGCGTCGACCGGGGGAAAAGGGTCACACGACAGTGGACTCGTGGATCTCCATGGCAAGGCGCCGGAAAATTCGCATGATCGCGGGGACGATCATCTCGCAAAATTTCTGGTGATGCAGCAACTCTTCACCGAGGACCAGGTAACCAAAGCGCTTGAGACCGTGCGGCACCTGAACAAGGATTTGAGCGGACAATCACTCGCCGCATCTCTCTTGGACAAGCTCTGTCGACAAGACACCGACAAGGTGGATCAGTCGCTTTCCGGCTTGATTGACCGGACCAAATTTGCCTATGTGCCGTTAGAATATTACGACGTCGACCGGCAGATCGCGCGGATGCTGCCGGACCATTTAACTCTGGGCCGCCTGTGCGTGCCGTTCGATTTGATTAGCCGCACAATCATGGTGGCATGTTGCAACCCATTCGATGCCGCGGGCCGGGAAGCGGTGCAGCAATCGCTGGATTACACCGTGACATGGTACCTCGCACGGCCAGACGCGATCATAAGTTCCTTGCAGGATATCTACCGCCTGGAAAGCCGGGTCTGATGGGCGCGACGACGATGAGAAGCAAATCCTTCGCTGAACGCATCGCCGATGTCTTGATTGAGGAAGGTCTCCTCCTGCCGAATCAGCTCGAGGAAGCAGTCGCCATTCAACAAAAGGAAGGTGGCCGGCTGCTCAAGATATTGACCGATCGGCAATTCGTCACAGACCAGGACATGACGGTGAGTATGGGCCGATGCCTGAATACGCCGCTCATCAATCTCCCGAAGCTGCGGGTACCCGAGGCAATAATGGAGTTGGTGCCGCGCGATATGGCGAAGGCCAACCGGCTCGTTCCGATCGCGCGTCTCAACGGCAAGCTCTTCGTGGCGATGGCCGATCCGACGAACGTGCTTGCAGTCGACGACGTGAAACGGCGCGTGCAACTCGAAATCGTGCCGATGATCGCGACGGAGAAGGCGATCAGCGATGCGCTTGCTGGGGTGCATGGCGCCTCGAACATGAGCCAGGTGCTCAAGCAGGTGGCCGAAGACGTGGCGAACGCCGGTGAGGTGGAAGTGCAATCTTCGAAGTCCGATGAGATCGATCTCGATCGACTCGCGACGGATAGCGAAGACGCGCCGGTGATCAAAATCGTCAACTTGATTCTCGTTCAGGCTGTAAAGGAGAAGGCGTCGGACATTCACATCGAGCCGTTCCAGCGCACGCTCAGGCTGCGCTATCGCGTCGACGGAGAATTGATTCAAGCCGAGTCGCCGCCCAAGGCGCTCCAGCTGGCGATCACGTCGCGCATCAAGATTCTCGCCGGACTGAACATAGCGGAACGCCGGGTGCCGCAGGATGGGCGTTTTCGCATCAAGGTCATCGGCAAGGAAGTGGACTTGCGTGTCTCGATTCTCCCGACCGCCTATGGCGAGAAGATCGTGGTTCGTATTCTCGATAAAACGGCGCTCACTGGCAGCATCGAACAGATGGGCATGGACCAGGGCACGCTGGACAGGTTCAAGAAGGCCATCGACGCGCCACACGGGATGATTCTCGTGACCGGTCCAACAGGTTCCGGCAAGACGACAACGCTGTACTCGGTGCTGCAGGAGCTTAACAATCCACAATACAATATCGTGACGGTTGAAGACCCGATCGAGTACGAGCTTACAGGCATCAATCAGGTCTCGGTGCGCAACGAGATCGGGCTCGATTTCGCTTCGGCGCTTCGTTCCATCCTTCGGCAGGATCCGGACATCGTGATGGTGGGTGAAATTCGCGATAACGAAACTGCCGACATTGCGGTGAAAGCGGCGTTGACGGGTCACCAAGTCTTGAGCACGCTCCACACGAACGACGCCGCCGGCGCAATTACGCGTCTTGACGATATGGGGATCGAGCCTTTCTTGATCGCCAGTTCGGTCATCATGGCTTGCGCGCAACGGCTCGTCCGGCGCATTTGCACGAACTGTCGCGAGGAGTTTGTGCCGGAGCCGGAAATTTTCGAACGGCTTTCGATGAAGGAGCCGGAGGGCGCTGTTTTTTATCACGGAAGCGGTTGTGACCGATGCAAAGGTCGCGGGTATCTCGGTCGCGTCGCGATTATCGAAGCGCTCCCGGTGAGCGAGGCTATCCGTCGCCTCGTGATCAAGCGGGCTTCGGCCGCGGTTGTGAAGAATCAAGCAATCTCGGAGGGAATGAGAACTCTGCGCATGGTCGGTCTCGACAAGGCGCTCGATGGCACCACGACGCTGGAGGAGATCTGGCGCGTCACGGGAGAGGACCACTAAATGACGATGACAATTCCATTCCTGAGTTATTTCAAAAAGGTCAGGGACCAGGCCATGGCCAGGAAAGAGCGACCAATCGCGGGACCGGACTCTGCGCCGCCGCTCGAAAAGCCAAGCAATGAACGTTTCAGCAAGACCGTAATGCCGAACGCGACCCGAACGGTGGCCACCCAGGATCCATTCGAGATGGCGGCACGTTCCCCGTCTACGGGAAGCCAAGCGCCGGGGCCGGGAGCTACGACCTCGCCCCCGAGTTCTGGCACGATCTCATTTGGTGCACCCGCAGCGTCGGCCGCTCGCCCCCGCGATTTGCCACCGGCCATCGCGCTGGCGCTCGAGCCCCGAGTGGAACGAGTGATTTCTCTCGAACTCGCGGATATCGTGGAGCAGATTCCCTCAGACTATATCAAGCCGCTCGAAAGTATCGACGGGACCCGGCGTGTACTCCTCAAGGCGTCCGAAGTTGAAAAGGGGATGGCGAGCGGGAAACCGGCCGTTTCGCTTGCGACTATTTACCAGCAGGTGCCGGAAATTTTTCTGCGTTCGATCGCGCCGGCCGATGATTCGCAAGTGCTGCTTCCGTTCGAGAAGGTGCTTAACCAATTTACGAGTCTGCAAGTTCGCACCGACCAGGAGAAGCATCGGGCCGTTCCGCAGGTCGAGACGCCGTTTTTGCAGGTCACACTCGAAGACAATTCTCGTTTCGGGACGACAACCGAGACCGGAGTCGAAATTGAAGATCTGCCGCCGGTCCTGCCGCCGGTGCGGATCGAGCTGGCCACAGCGGAAGCGTATGCCGCTGCCGAACCGGAGGCCAACGGATTTGTGCGACAACCAGCCAGCGAGGGAACATCAGCTCCGCCCACACGCATCTCCTTGAAACTTTCACCGAATGGAACGGGCGGCCCTGCACCTGAGAGTGTTCCAGCCTCAAGCGGGCCGTCCGTTCCGACTACTTTCCCGTCCCAGCCGGCCCCGACACGGATTCCGTTTAAGATGACTCCTCCGTCGGACGATCTGCGTTCGACCGACGAGCCGTGGTTGACGGCGGAGAGCCTGGCGGCCTCCGTGGAGCCGCCCATTGCCTTGGCGTCCGAGGCTGACTCTCAGGTGAAAATCACTCTCGCGCTCAAGCCGATCTTGCAGGCCCTTCCGCCATTTCAATTGAGCGGTGACCCGGAGAGCATTCCAGCGGAAGGTCTGATCGAGCTGCCGTTTTCATTGATTGAACCGCAACTCGCGACTGGACGAATTACCCTGACGTCCGCGGTATTTGCGGCGGCGCTCCCAGCGGAATATCGGGGCCTCTTCCAGGCGGGCGAAGAGCCGGTGGATGTTATCCTTCCGTTGCATGACGTCCTCAAGAATCTCCCGGTGGCGTCCTTACGTATGCGGGACGATCAGGAATTACAGGAAGCTGGAGCAAGCTTTTCTACGCCGTTTTCCGCGAAGGCGGAAGAAGACGCTAAGCGTTTCAATCTCGCCGGCCCGGTGGCGAAGCCGGCGGAAGGGCCGGCGATGGCCGCAGGGGATCCCCAGCCAGACGCGGCGCCGGTGAAAAAACCGTTCGAGCTGGAGCCTGTGCCCTTGCCGGTCGCGTCCGAAGCCGATGAGAAGCTGGACGCGAAGGTCGTCATTACACAGCTCAACAAGCTTGCCGGAGTCCAGGCCTGCGCGCTCATGTTTGGTGATGGTTTGAGCCTTGCGGGAAGTCTGCCGGCCGAATTTGAAACCGACGGGCTTTGTGCCATGGCACCTTCTCTGATGCAGCGTCTTGAGGGCCACATGGTCGAGACGAAGCTTGGGCTGCTTGGTTCGATGACGCTTTCCTGCGCCAAGGGTGCCGTTTCATTTTTCATGCACAAAAATCTCTGTCTTGCTGCGTTCCATTCGGGGGAGGCGCTGGCGACAGAGGTGCGAGAAGAACTCGCGCGGGTTGTGCATGAAGTTTCCCGAAAGTATTCGCACCCGGTTTAGGAGGTTCATTGTATGTCGATCATTAATTATGCGAGTCGCGAGATTCAGTTCAAAATCGTCTACTACGGTCCCGCGCTTTGCGGGAAGACGACGAACCTCGGTTATATTCATCAGCGGATTAATCCGGAGAATCGCGGCGATCTTGTCTCGCTGGCCACGGCGGCGGATCGCACCCTGTTCTTCGATTTCCTGCCGCTGAATGCGGTCGTGATCAAAGGCTTCGTCACGAAGTTTCAGCTCTATACCGTCCCGGGTCAGGTCATTTACAACGCGACGCGGCAGCTCGTTCTACGCAGTGTAGACGGCATTATTTTTGTCGCTGATTCGCAATGGGAGAAGATGGAAGAGAACGTCGAGAGCTTCAAGAACCTCGAAGACAATCTCGCGAAGCAAAATATTTCCATTGATGAAATTCCCTATGTTCTTCAATACAACAAACGTGACCTCGAAAACATCGCGCCGGTCAATTACCTTGAGTACGTTCTCAATAACCGAAAGAGGCGCGTCCAGAGTTTCGAAGTTGTCTCGAGTACCGGGCAAAATGTCTTCGCCTCGCTGAATGCCGTTTCGCAGATACTCCTTCACAAGTTCAGCAAGCAAAGCGATGTGCCGAGGACGGCCCCGGCTCCGGTGGCCATTCCGGTCGAGCCTCCGGTCGCTCAGAAACAGAGCGCTGCCGTATGAGCGCGATCCCTTGTCTGACCATCGAAGACGTCGCGAACCTCGACGGTGTCCTCAGTAACTTCCTCAACAAGGCCGAAGCGGAACTCACGGTCGTGATCGATCGCGGTGGAAATGTGATCTCGCAATTTGGCGACATGACCGTGATGGACGTGACGATCATTGCCGCGCTTGCGGCGGGCTCATTTGCCGCGACCAAGGAGCTCGCGCGGCGCATCGGCGAAGTAGAATTTAACGCGCTCTATCACCAGGGGAACGGAAGCCATATCTTCATGAACTCGGTCGACGACGACACGATCATGATCACGGTGTTCGGACGCCGGACGACTGTTGGTCTCGTGCGGTTTTATTCCGCGAGCACGGCCCAAAGCGTGGCTGCCCTCTTGAAATCGCTGTCAAATACAGGCCACGGGTTTTCCTTTGACGCTTCAGATATTACCGCCGCGCCGGTTTTCGCGGATCAATAGTCTGGTCCCGGGGGACATGCCTTCGCCGGTCCATGTTGCCTCCTGAGAACGATATCGCGCGAACGTTGAAATCGCGTCCCGTCAGCGGCAAGAAAGGACGCACCGCGAAGCACTTCCCCTCCGAGGTGATTAACCGGTAAACTCAGTGGCAACGAGCGTGGCGTTGTGACCGCCGAAACCAAATGAATTGTTAAGTGCCACCCGCACCTTCTTTTCCTTCGCGACGTTAGGGGTGTAATCCAGGTCGCACTCTTCATCAGGATTCTCGAGATTGATCGTCGGTGGAATAACCGAGTCGCGGATCGCCAGCGCGCAGGCCGCCATTTCCACCGCGCCCGCGCCGCCTAACAAGTGGCCCGTCATTGATTTGGTCGAGCTAATGGAAACTGTTCTCGCGTATTCGCCAAAAATCGTCTTGATGGCCCGCGTCTCACAGACATCGCCGAGTCCGGTGGAGGTGGCATGCGCATTTACGTAATCCACCTGGCTCGGGAGGATCTTCGCGTGATCGAGTGCCATTTTCATCGCACGGACGGCGCCTTCGCCATCTGGGGGAGGCGCCGTCATGTGGTATGCGTCGGCGGAAAGTCCGTAACCGGTCAGTTCGCAATAGATTTTCGCGCCACGGGCCCTGGCGTGCTCCAGCTCTTCCACCACCACGACTCCGGCACCCTCGCCCATGACGAATCCATCGCGATCACGATCCCACGGGCGCGAGGCCGCGTGCGGGTCGTCGTTGCGGGTGCTAAGCGCTTTCATCGCGGCAAAGGCGGCGACTCCGACCGGAATAATGGAGGCTTCAGAACCGCCTGACAAAAAAATGTCCGCGTCGCCAAACTTAATTATCCGCCATGATTCCCCAATAGCGTTATTTGAGGTGGCGCATGCCGTAACGATGCAAAGGTTCGGTCCCTTTAATCCGAATTCCATCGAGATCAGACCGCTCCCCATGTTGCTGATCAACATCGGGATGGTGAAGGGCGAAAGGCGCGACGGCCCTTTATCCAGCAAGACACTGTGTTGATCCTCCAGCGTTTTCAGTCCGCCGATACCGCTGCTGACGATCGCGCCGAAGCGACAGCGATCGACTTTTTCCATGTCCACCCCGCAGTCGACCATCGCCATTTTCGCAGCGGCCATGGCCAGCTGCGAAAAACGGTCCGTGCGTCGGGCGTCCTTCGGATTATTGAAGATTTTTTTCGGATCGAAGTTGCGCACTTCACCGCCGATCTTGCAGGCATAGTGTTCGGTATCGAAAGCTTGAATCCGCTCAATGCCGCTGACGCCGTTCTTAAGGTTGTTCCAAAAGGTGTCGACGTCGTTTCCGACCGGCGTGATGACGCCCAGGCCAGTGATAACCACTCTGCGATCATTCATCATCGCGTGCCCATTCCTACGCTCTGTACTGTCTGGAACAGTTTTCCTTCTGTCTTGATGGACGGGGCGATAATGATTTCGGTTTGTTGAAACTCGGCAATGCTGCGCGCGCCGACGTTGCCCATGCAGGTCGTGATGGCACCCACGAGATTCTGACTCCCGTCATCCACCTCGGCGGGACCGAAGAGAATTTGCTTCAGGGAACCGGTTGCGCCGACCTTGATGCGCGTGCCGCGCGGCAGGTTCGCATGTGGCGTGGCCATACCCCAATGGTAGCCGCACCCGGGCGCTTCGTATGCTTTGGCGAAAGCGCTACCGACCATGACGGCGTCCGCACCGCAGGCCAGGGCCTTACAAACGTCCCCGCCCTTGCTCATTCCGCCGTCCGTGACGATTGGAACGTAACGCGAGGTCTTTTTGAAATAATAATCACGCGCGGCGGCGCAATCCACCGTCGCGGTTACCTGGGGCACGCCGAGACCAAGGACGCCGCGTGAGGTGCACGCCGCACCGGGTCCCACCCCAATGAGAACGGCGGCGGGGCCACATTCCATAATTTCGAACGTGACCTCATATCCAACCGTGTTTCCGACGACCACGGGAATCTTCATCTCCCGGCAGAATCTTTCGAGATCGAGCGATTTATATTCCGAAGAAATATGGCGGACGGTCGAGACGGTGCTTTGGACAACAAAAACGTCTGCGCCAGCTTCCTGCGCGATCCGGCCGAATTCCTTGGCCCGTTGCGGAATGGAGCTGACCGCCGCGATGGCACCGCTCTCCTTGATCTGGCGAATCCGCGCTGCGATCAAGTCTTCCTGGACCGGTTCCTGATAAATTTTTTGGAGCAAGTGCGTAATCTCCGCCTTGTCCGCTTCGACAATTCTCTGGAGAACTTCCTGAGGGTTTTTGTAGCGAGTCTGGACACCTTCCAGGTTCAGGACGGCGAGGCCGCCGAGTTTGCTCATCTCGATGGCGAAACGCACATCCACGACGCCATCCATGGCGCTGGCCAGGATGGGAATTTTGAAATCCAGCGGCTCCGCGTCTCGCCGAGGCAGGCGCCAGGCGATCTCGACTTCGTTCGGGTTGATCGTAACCCGGCCCGGGACAAGCGCGATCTCGTCGAACCCGTAGGTCACGCGCGCTTTTCGATTACGGCCAATCCACATTCCCATGATTATATTTGTTCCGGCTTAAATCTTTCGTTCAAACTTCCGCAGCGTGGACACCGCGGTAGCAAAGCGGGCGTTCGATCTTCGAACTCGAACGCGCAAATCACGCAACGCAGTCGATAGCGTAAAGCGTGACGCTCACGTCGGCGACGATTCCACTCACCAACTATCCAGAGGAGGAAAACTGCCGCAAGAAAAACCAGCAAATAGATCGTGACCAGGGCGGACAGGCTGACTCGAATCACGGCGCAACACTTTCAGTCGCTGCCGGAGGCGGGGCGACGATATCATTTCCCCACTCGATGGTTGCGGTCCCCCATACCAGGCCATCGCGGGCTTCGGGTGGCGGATGGCGGAACACCGGGAAGCGAGAAAGCGTGAGATATTTTCTCGCCTGTGCATCGAGGGCCGCATCGCCTGATGAATTGTCGAGGAAGCAATAACGCAGGTCCCCCTTTTCCCCGACGGCGACGTGAAATTGGGCCGCCTGCGGAGCTTCACGCCCGGAGGCGCTGAATCTCATTTCTGGAATTTGGACGGCGCTCACGGTCTCGAGTTCGGCGGAAAAGCTCATAACGGTGGGGAAGATTCTCGTTACGGTTTTGATAGGCATGCGCAGCGGTTCAACTGGGGCCGGGGGGTGCGCGCTGGGTATGCCCGGACTGATTGTGGACGGTGGCGCCTCTTTCAGCACAGGTTGGTGCGTCAGGTAGGAAGGCGCGTGCTGGACTGTGGGAACGGAGACCGGCTTTTGGTCGGACGGCTGGGTGGTAGACGCCAGTGCCGGATCTTCGGCTTCGAGCCAGCGGAGCAGGACGCGCTCCTCGGCGGTGTTTGGTGCGATCACCGTCACGCGCGCCGGAGGGGGCAAGAGAGCGACAGCCGGAGGATAAATGATTTGAAAGGCGTAGAAGCAGAGGGCGTGCAGGAGCAGAGACGCAAAAAGAAACCCCGTAATTGCCAGTCGCCGGCGTACCGGCTCATCCCAGGCAAAGATGAGGCCGAAATCGTTCTGAGGCGCCAGGGGAGCGCTCACTTTGCAGGAGTCGTGGCGAGGGCCACGGACGAGAGGCCATGTTCGAGAGCCAGATTGGTGACCTCGACGACGAGGGCGTAGGGAGTCAGGCGATCAGCCTTGATGATGATTGGCCGGCCGTCCCTCTTGGCGGCGTCGAGCAGAGGCCCGAGTTGTTCCATAGTAGTTTTCTGATCGCGAAAATAGATCGCCGGCACTGCACCACCGGTTATACTGATAATCTGCGGGTTAATTTGGGGACTGAGTGTAAACCGCGACAAGGGCACCGAGACCGATATCCCCGGCTGCAGGATGAAGTTCGAACTGAGCACCAGAAAGAAGATCAAAAGAAAGATTACATCCAGCATCGGAATCACACCCAGCCAGCCGAATTGATATTCTTTGGTTCGGGAGAGCCTCATGCGATGATTGGCCAGCCGGGCCGATTAAACCTAGCGACCCTGTTCTTCGACCGGCGCCTGGAAGGTAATAATGTCGCTCATCGGCTTGCGATCGGTCAGCATGCGCACCACTTCGATCCCGGCCCGCTCCATTTCATGCATTAACCTGTTCACTCGGGAAGAAAGATAACTGCAGGCGACGAAAGTCGGCGTCGCCACGACAAGTCCAGCCGCGGTCGTAAGCAAACTCTTGTAAATACCATTGGAAAGTTCCGTGACCGTCGCGTACCCGCCATTTGACGAGAGCGTTCCGAAGGCATCGATCATGCCGGCGACCGTGCCAAGCAGGCCCAGGAGTGGCGCCAGATAGGCCAGCGTAGCAAGTACACCAAGGAATCGCTCAAGCTTGGGCACCTCGAGTTGACCCGCTTCCTGGACGATCTCCCGGAGTTCTGCGCGGGGGGCGTTATGGTGGAGGATCGCGGCGTGAATGACGCGCGCGACCGGTCCCGGCGTTCCGGCCGATTCATGCAGTGCCTCGGCGAAGTTCCGTCGCTGAACCAGGTTCGAAAGCCCTTGAAGAAACTCACCAACGTGGATCGTGGCGCGATGCAAGTAGAAGAGCCGCTCCGCGAAGACAGCGATCGAAATGACGCTGCAGGCCAGAATCGGCCACATCAACAAGCCACCCTTCTGGATGTAGTCGATCATCTGAGAAGGTTTTAGCCGTCTTTCCGGTCCGTGGCAAGGATGGGATGATGGGGAACAGGGTTCGAGAGTGCCTCGTTTGAGGGGAAGGCAGACCGCCGTTTGGCCGTGCGAACCCTAGGAAGGAAGCCCCGGAAGCTCCCGGTAAAAACAACATGAATTTTTTATTGACCCCTCGTACCGGAAGTGGTTAGAAGTGGGGGAAAGTGGATTAGAATGGAACAAATATCCGCTGGTGTATGGAATCCGAACCTCAACCCCAAAAATTCTTTGCCGGCGAATTCCGTCATTCCATCGACGAGAAAAATAGGATCACGATCCCCTCTCGCTGGCGCCGGGATGAGGGCGAAGACTTTATTATTCTGCCCGAGCCACACGATCAGTATCTCCTGGTCATGTCCGCGGAGGAGTTTGCTCGCATGAGTACGCAAGCCGAGTCGGATGCCACGATCTCAGCGCGCGATCGCCGGATCTTCTCGCGTCAATTGCATTCCCGCGCCGAGCACGGCGCGTCTGACCGCCACGGACGTCTGGTTCTCCCGGAGGATTTTTGCAAGCAACTTGGCTTGAAGGGCGAAGTCGCACTCGTCGGCGGGCGAGGCCGTTTTGAAATTTGGAATCTGCAAAAATGGAAACGCGCGCACGAAGAAGAAACGCCGACTTATCAACACGTCGCGAATGTGATCGGGCTGTAGCAATCGCGGCACGGAAATTATGAACGCATTGTTGTTTGAACGGCCCATCTGGTTCGCGACTGGGCCATTGGAGGTGGAGGAGGCACAGGAAATGGAAGACTTTGCATATCATCGTCCGGTGCTCGTGGCGGAGGCAGTTGAACTGCTCGCGCCGCGCGCCGGCGCGCTGGTGGTGGATGCCACCTGTGGTGGCGGGGGCCACACCGAAGAAATTTTGCGCACCGGGGCGGACGTGTTGGCGCTGGATCAGGATCCCGACGCGATCGAGCACGCCAGCGCCAGGCTCATTCCGTACGGCGGCCGTGTGACGCTGCGGCAAGTCAATTTCCGCGACGCGGGAGTGGTTCTTGACCAACTTGGCATCGTCGGAATCGGCGGAGCGCTGCTCGATCTTGGCGTCTCCTCCCGTCAGCTGGAAAATGCGGAACGCGGTTTCAGCGTCATGCGCAGCGGTCCGCTTGATATGAGGATGGATCCGCGGCGCGAGCTTACAGCCGCGATGATCGTCAATTCCTACTCAGAAGAAGAGCTGACGCGGATTTTCCGCGACCTGGGCGAAGAGCCGGCCGCGCGACGCATTGCCAGCCAGTTGGTCAAGTTGCGCAAGACCGCCCCTTTTTACGACACGCTGCAGCTGGCGAAAGCCGTCGAGAAAATCGTCTGGCGCCATGGTCGTCGTCATCCCGCGACCCAGGTTTTTCAAGCATTGCGCATGGAAGTGAACGACGAGCTCGGTGCGCTGGAAGAGGGTTTGCACGTTCTGACCGCGCGACTGGAGCCGGGCGCGCGCATCGCGGTCATCACCTTTCACTCTCTGGAGGATCGGATCGTGAAGAATCTCTTTCGCGATCGCAGCCGCGAGCTGCTGGATCGGCCGGAGTGGCCGGAGCCGCGGCCGAACCCGGATTTTTCCTTGCGCCTGATCACTTCGAAGCCGGTCGAGCCTGGTGAAAATGAACAGAGGATCAATCCACGTTCCCGCAGCGCGAAGTTGCGGGTGGCCGAGAAAGTCTAATGCACGCCCCGCGTCGAAAAGCCTTTAATTCGGTAAACGCCGCTTCGCTGGCGCGTTGGATAGTGATCACGGCGTTTCTGGCTTTGACCGGGTTGGTCTACGTTTACCTCACGTTACAGCTCTATCATTTGGGCGAGCACAAGAAAGCCCTCGAAAACGAACTGACCAGTTTGCGCGCGCAAAACAACGTGGCCAGCGTGCAGATCGCGGCTTTGACCTCGCGCTCGGCGATGCAGCGCCGGCTCAAGGAAGGCTATCTCAAGATGGTCCCGATTTCCGAGCGCAGCATCGTCCGATTGAGCGCGCCCCCGCATCCGCTCGGAGAAGACGCCGTCCAACCGGTGGCGAACAAACGTGCCGGCAGATGAAGTGGAACAGCCGGATTCGTTGCGCGCTGGTCTGCCTCGGGTTCACGGTGCTGTTCAGCTTGTTTTCCTTCCGGCTTGTCTACCTGCAGATGATCAAGCACGAGGAGTACGCCGGACTCGCCGCGGAAAAACACGTCTACAAACAGGCGATCTATGCCGAGCGTGGCTTGATCCTGGACGCAAACGACGAAGTCCTCGCCCACAATACACCGGTCGAGACGGTGGTGGCCGATGCGACCCACCTGAATAATCGCCAGTCGCTGATTCCACTGCTGCGTGACGCCCTGCAAATTCCGGCCGGCGAGCTTTCGGATAAATTGGAGGGCGACCGGCGTTACATCATTCTGAAGCGAGGAGTCCCGGAAGCCGTTGCGATCGCGCTGAAAGAAAACCTGCGCGCGCAAAACCTGCGTGGCATTTACTTCGAGCGAGATTCGACCCGCGTCTACCCAAATGGCTCGATGCTTTGTCACGTGATCGGGTTCACGGATTTCGAGCACCGCGGCATTCAGGGCGTGGAAGCCTCCATGGAAGAGTATCTCCATGGGCAGGACGGTTACCGCTACATCGAGCACAACCGAGCCGGTCAGGAAATGGTGCTTTATCGCGGGCAGGAGCGGACGCCGCGCAACGGCTATCAGGTGCACCTGACGATCGATCTCAATCTGCAAAATATCGTTGAGAACGAAATCGACGTGGCCATGCGCGAATACACGCCGCAAAAAGCGACAATTATCCTCATGCGTCCGCGGACCGGCGAGGTTCTGGCGATGGCGAACCGCCCGCATTTTGACCTGAACCTGCGCTCGGAAGCGAAGCCGGAACAGATGAAGAACCGAGCCGTCATTGACATGATGGAGCCTGGCTCAACTTTCAAGATCGTTGCTGCCGCTGCGGCCCTGAATGAGCACAAAGTCCGGCTCGACACGACCATTTTTTGCGAAAACGGTCTTTGGAATTTCGGCGGTCGCCCGTTGCACGATCACAAGCCCTATGGGGACTTGAGCGTGCGGGATATTCTCGTGAAATCGAGCAACATCGGCGCCGCGAAGCTGGCGATCTCGATCGGCGACCAGAGATTCTACGAGTACATCCGGCGCTTTGGATTCGGCGAGCGCACCGGAATCGAGTTGCCCGGCGAAATCGGAGGCGTGATTCGGCCGCCGCAATCCTGGAGCAAGATTTCCATCACGCGCATTCCGATGGGCCACGAGGTTGGGGTCACGCCTCTTCAAATGATCTCCGCCATGGCGACGATCGCGAATGGCGGCAAGCTCGTCACGCCGCGCGTGGTCAAGTCGATCACCACGGAAGATGGCAAGACGCAGAGCACATTCTCTCCGGTAGTGCTGCGCCAGGTCATCGCCCCGGAAACGGCGGCCCAAATCGGGAACGCGTTGCTCGGTGTGGTGAGCGACCGGGGCACTGCCGCCGCTGCAGCGGTTCCGGGTTTCACCATCTCGGGTAAGACCGGCACGGCCCAAAAAGTGAGTCCGAAAGGCGGGTACGAGCAGGGAAAGTATATCGTTTCCTTCATCGGTTACCTGCCCTCCGATCATCCGGAGTTTGTCGGACTCGTGGTGCTGGACGACGCGCACACGGCCACGCCGGAATTGAATTACGGCGGCCTTGTCGCTGGTCCCATCTTTTCGCGCGTGGCGGAGAAGGCGGCGCGTTATCTCGATCTTGAGCCGCATGAGGAACTGGGGAAACCGCCGGTGGCGGGACGAGTAGCCTTAACCAATGCCCCACGCCATTGAGCGTCTTGCGCCCGCCACCCGCCACCTCATGCAGCTCAAGACTCTCGCCGCGGCGATTTCCCCCCGCCAAATCATCGGCCCGCTTGATCGCGTCGTGGAAGGCATCGCGTATGACTCGCGGCGTATGCAAAGGAACTTCCTTTTCGTCGCTTTGCGCGGTGAGAAAAGCGATGGCCACCAATTCATCGATCAAGTCATCGAAAAGGGTGCATCGGTCATCGTGACTGAGCAGGAGGTTCAACAGGCGCGCGCCACCTGCATCGTGGTCGAGAATACGCGCCACGCGCTGGCAGATCTCGGCGCCGCTTTTTACGAACGGCCCGCCCGTCGTCTCAAAATGGCAGCGGTCACGGGGACAAACGGCAAGACCACGACTTCGTTCCTGCTCAAACACATTTGCGAGAAAGCCGGACTGCGCTGCGGGTTGCTCGGGACCGTTCGCTATGAAATCGGCGATCGCGTTCTGCCGGCCGTTCGCACGACCCCGGAATCGCTCGACATTCAGGACTTGCTTGCCCAGATGGTGGATGCGGGATGTAAGGCAGCGGCCATGGAAGTGTCGTCCCACGCGATCGCGCAGGACCGCACCCGCGGACTCGAATGGGACGTCGCTGTCTTCACCAACCTAACGCAGGACCATCTCGATTTTCACGGAACGATGGAAAGCTATTTCGAGGCGAAGGCGAAACTCTTCACCGGTCTCGCGGAACAGAAAAGCAAGACCAACCCTCTGGCAGTGATCAATATCGATGATCGCTACGGCGCGCAATTGGTTGATCGGCTGGAGAAGAAAGTTCCCGTGATCACTTATGGCATGGGGGCTCGTGCCGACTTTCGCGCTTCGAATTATCACGCGGAATTTGGTGGCACATCGTATCAACTCGACGCCCGGGGAAAGAGCTATCTCGTGCGTGTTCCCCTGATTGGCCGATTCAACGTTGCGAATTCAATGGCGGCGCTGGCTGCCGCTGGCGGCCTGGGGATTAACTTACGCGAAGCGATTTTGAGCCTCTCGCGATCTCCCCAGGTGCCAGGGCGACTCGAAGCCGTCCCGGCGAAAAGGCAATTTCAGGTCTTTGTCGACTATGCGCACTCCGACGATGCGTTGCTCAACGTCCTCCGGACGCTGCGCGAACTTTCGCCGCGGCGTCTCATCGTCGTCTTTGGATGCGGTGGCGACCGCGACCGGCAGAAACGGCCGCTCATGGGTCGAGTCGTGGATGAAAATGCCGACCTCGGTATCATTACCTCGGATAATCCACGGAAAGAGGATCCCGACGCGATCATCGCGGAAGTGGAGAAGGGTTTTCGTTCGGACCACTACGAAAAAATCTCCGATCGCGCAAAAGCAATTGCGCGCGCGATCGAGCTGGCTCAGCCGCGCGACATTGTGCTGATTGCGGGCAAAGGGCATGAGGCTTATCAGGAATTCACCGATCACACGGTGCCATTCGACGATATCCAAGTGGCGCGCAGAGCGCTGGAAGACCGTCCGTTGGCGTTTTGAGCATGGACACGGAAAACAGATCGCACCGACGCTGATTCACATGGATCCGCTCCCAATATCCAAGATCGCTCAACTTGCCAACGGGTTGCTGGTCCAGGGCGACGCTGAGAAGATCGTCTCACGCTTGAGCACTGATTCGAGGACGCTCCAGTCGGGCGATTTTTTCATCCCCCTGCGAGGGGAGAATTTCGACGGCCACCGTTTTGTCGAGCAGGCCAGCGAACAGGGCGCGGTCGGCGCAATGGTCGAGGAGAGCTGGAGGGGCGCGGTGCCGAAAGCATTCGCTTTGATCCGCGTAACGGACACTCTCGTTGGATATCAAACGCTGGCCGCGAACTACCGAAAATCGTTGCCGCTAAAAGTTATCGCCATCACCGGGAGCAACGGGAAAACGAGCACCAAGGATTTTGTGGCGGCCACGCTTGCCCGCGGGTTTCGAGTAACAAAAACCGAAGGCAATTTCAATAATCACGTTGGCCTGCCGCAGACCATGCTGGCGGCAAGCGCCGAGGACGAAATCGCCGTTTGGGAAATCGGAATGAATCATCCGGGAGAAATCGCCGCGCTGGCGAAGCTCGCCGCGCCGGATGCCGCGATCATCACCAATGTCGGGCTCGCGCACATTGAATTCCTGGGCAGTCGCCATGCGATTGCTTTGGAAAAGGGAGCTCTGGCGGAAGCTGCAGGTGAGGGCGGCACGGTTATCCTGAACGCGGACGATCCGTTCAGCTCGAGCATAGCTGCTCGCACGGAGGCGAGAATCATTCTCGCCGGAATCGAGAATGGGTCGGTCCGCGCGACCGATCTGCGCCAAAGCGCGACTGGATGCGAGTTCACCATCTTGGAGGGCGCGCACCGATGTCGCGCGCAGTTGCCCGTGCCGGGGATTCACATGGTGCAAAATGCGATGCTGGCCGTGGCGGCTGGCCGCGCTTTTGGCCTTTCCCTGGAGGAATGTGCCGCCGGCCTTGCTTCCACCCCGCTTACGAAAGCGCGTCTGCAAATCAAGGAGATCAACGGAATTCAGTTTATCGACGATAGCTACAACGCGAATCCCGATTCGATGAAAGCGGCGATTCGCACGCTCATCGAACTGGATGCTGATGGCCGCCGCATCGCCGTGCTCGGACAGATGAGTGAGCTCGGTGAAGAATCGGACCGTGGCCACCGAGAAGTTGGTGAGGAGGCCACGGCGCTTGGCCTCGATATCTTGATCGCGGTCGGCGCGATAGGCGCGGGCATTGCGCGTGCGGCGCAGAAAGCCGGCTTAGAGAAAAGCTTCTCCGTTGATTCACCCGAAGAAGCCGCCGTCCTCCTTGGGAAAACGGCTGCGCCGGGCGATTTGATTCTGGTCAAGGGAAGCCGTTCGGCCCGGATGGAGCGAGTGCTGGAAGCGTTCGCAAAACGCCAGTTAACCGCGGGGGTCACACCATGATGTATTACCTCCACCTCCTGAGTGAGCAAATCAAAGGCTCTAACGTCTTTAGTTATGTGACCTTCCGGGCCGTGGCGGCAGCGATCACCGCTTTCGTCCTTTCGCTCGCCTTTGGCAATTACGTCATCCACAAATTGGTTTCACTCAAGGCCGGCCAGCCCATCCGGACCGCGGCCGAGGTGCATCGTCTGGCCGAATTGCACAGCGGCAAACAAGGGACGCCAACCATGGGTGGTGTCCTGGTCATCGGCGCGGTGGTGCTCTCGTGCCTCCTTTGGGCTCGGCCCGATAATCCGTTCGTCTGGCTCGCGCTCTTCAGCATGGTCTACCTCGGCGTCCTCGGTTTCGTGGATGATTACTTGAAGGTCGCCAAGAAGAAATCGGATGGAATCAGCGGGCGTCTGAAATTGGTTTTCCAACTCGCACTCGCGGTCATCGTCACGGTCGTTTTTCTGACCAACCCGCTGATCGAAGTACAAGCGCGCTCGCTCTATCTCCCGTTTTTCAAGATGCCGGTCATCCCCAACATGGGCTGGCTCACGGTGGCGTTCTTTGCCCTTGTGATTGTCGGCTCTTCGAACGCGGTTAATCTGACCGACGGTCTCGATGGGCTCGCCATCGGCTGCACGATCACGGTGGCCTTCGCCTATGCACTGCTGACCTACGCAGCCGGAAATTTTCGGATCGCGGAATATTTGCAGGTCCCGTTTTATCCGTTCACCGGTGAGCTCACCGTGGTCTGTGCTTCGCTTGTCGGAGCGGGCCTCGGCTTTCTGTGGTTCAACTGCCATCCCGCCAAAGTGATCATGGGCGACACGGGCTCACTCGCGATCGGCGGGGTCATCGGTGTCATCGCGATCTGCTGCAAGCAGGAACTTCTTCTCACGGTCGTGGGTGGCGTCTTCGTGCTGGAAGCGGTTTCCGTGATCCTTCAGGTGCTTAGTTTCCGACTGACCGGAAAGCGCATTTTCGCGATGTCGCCGATCCATCATCATTTCGAGCTGAGTGGCTGGAAGGAGAACACCGTGATCGTCCGGTTCTGGATTCTATCTGCGGTCTTCGCGTTGCTGGGGTTGGCTACGCTGAAATTGAGATAAAATCGTGAAATATCAGGGCAAGAAAGCTGCGGTGCTTGGGGCGGGTCTGAGTGGAACGGCCGCGGCGCTCCTGCTTCGAACCGAAGGGGCCGAGGTCACGGTCCTCGATAGTGCGGACGAAAAGACGCTGCTGAAGGCGACCATCGAAAACCTTCGAGCGCGCGGGGTAAAGGTTCGTTGCGGTCCCGCGGCCGAACAGGAATCGGCGCCGTATGATTTTGTTGTCCTGAGTCCGGGTATTGATCCGATCTCGCCTCTCGCGACGAATTTCTCCTCACGAAATATCGAGACCATGGGAGAACTCGAGTTGGGCTGGCGTTCCGTGAACGTGCCAGTCATTGCCATCACCGGCACCAACGGAAAGACAACCACGACCGAGTTGCTCGCGCAGATGTTGAACGCATGCGGCCAACGCACCGTTGCTTGCGGCAACATCGGCAAACCGCTGTGCGAAGTGGCCCTTGAGCAGCGCGACCTCGACGTGCTGACCGTGGAAGTGAGCTCGTTCCAGCTCGAAACCATCCGAACATTCCGGCCTTCCATCAGCGTCTGGTTGAATTTTGCTCCCGACCACCTCGATCGCTATCCGTCGATCGCGGAGTATCGCGCGGCCAAGCTCCGCATCTTCGAGAATCAAACGGCCGGCGATGTCGCCGTGGTTAATTCCGGTGAGACCCTGCCCCAAGTCGCAGCCCGCACCGTTACCTTTAGCGCTTACGCGGACCTGGCCGATTTCCGCCTCGAAGGCGGGTCGATTGTTTATCACGAAACTCCGGTCCTCCGCATGGCGGATACGAAATTGCGTGGTTCACACAACATCGAGAATCTCATGGCGACGCTCGCGGTGGGTCTGGCTCGCGGTTTGTCCTTCGAGCAAATGCTCCCGCCGCTTTGCGTGTATGAGCCGCAACCTCACCGGTGTGAATTTGTGCGGGAAGTCGGCGACGTGACCTACGTCAACGACTCAAAGGCGACGAATCTTGACGCCGTGGAAAAGGGACTGCTGGCGCAGAACAGACCCGTGATTCTGATCGCGGGCGGAAAAGACAAGGGATTTACCTTCGAAACGTTACGGCCGCTTATTTCCGAGAAAGTCCGGGCTGCGGTTCTGATTGGCGAGATGGCGGAGCGCATTGCGCAGGACTGGAAATCCGTCGTTCCTTGCGAGATTGCGCATTCGCTGGCGGATGCGGTGGAGCGGGCGCACGCGATCGCGAAACCCGGTGAAGTCATCCTCTTTTCTCCGGGAACTTCTTCCTTCGACATGTTCAAGAGTTACGCCGATCGCGGCGATCAATTTCGTGCTCTGGTGCACGCGTTGCCCAAATAACACTATGAAACTACCACAGCTTCTCAGTCGCAAAAAACTGCGCGCCACGACTGCACGACGCGCTCTGGGCGCGGCGGAAATGGACTACGAAGAGATGTCCGAGCCGAACATGAAGCTCTCTCGCGCACTTCTTATCGTGCTCGTGCTTCACGTGGTGGCAGTCGCCGGCATTATCGCGTTCAATACCATCAAGACGCGGCCGGGACCCCTTCCGCCGACTTCGGGTGAGGGCGCCAGCGTGAAAGTCGCGCCGCCGTCCTCCGTGAAATCGGAGGTTCCGCCGGTTGCTGCTTCAACGCGGGCCGATGAAGCGAAGGTCGCGAAGACGTCGTTGAAGGCAGTGGCGCCAGACGATCGCAAGAGCGAATACTCGAAACCAGCGGAGAACAATTCGACCAAATCGGGCGGCCCGAAGACATACGTCGTCGCGAAAGGGGATACCCCTGTTTCAATCGCGCGAAAGCATAAAGTTCCGTACGACGACCTCATGACGGCGAACGGCATCGAGGATCCGCACAAGCTTAAGATTGGACAGAAACTAATCATCCCAAACAAACCCACGAAGCCGAAGAAAACCGACTAATGAAATATCGAACAGAGATAAGAGCGATCGGTGAGGCGAGCGCAAATCGCGCGGACGGGCCACGCTTTTGCCCGCCGGTGCCGCCGCCGCCCCGAACCTAATGCATCGCAAGAGTGCCTACTTCCTGTTCCTGGCCGTGCTCGGCATGCTGGTCATTGGCATCGTCATGCTTTTCAGCACGAGTGCGTTCGCGCGCGATAGTCACGGTGACGTCTATTTTTTCATAAAGAGACAGGTGGTCTGGCTCGGCGTCGGCCTCTTTGTTTGTACCGTGGCCGCGCTCGTCGATTACCATTTCTGGCAGCGGACATGGTGGATCTGGTTTGGTTTGGCCGTCATTGCTCTCTCGCTTTGTTTCGTGCCGCACTTTGGAATGCGGATCAATGGTTCGCGTCGTTGGGTTGGGTTCGGCCCGGTTACATTTCAGCCATCGGAAATCGCCAAGGTTGCCGCGGTCTTTTTTCTCGCCTGGTGGTTCGCTCGTTATGAGACGGGAAGCAGCCGGATCCTGCAGGGTTTTGTCATGCCCTTTGCCATGGTTGCGCTGCTTTTGCTCCTGATCGTGATGGAGGTCGATCTTGGAACGACTGCGTTGATCGGGGCCACGATGTTCGTGATCATGTTCGTAGCCGGAACGCACCCGCTGCTCCTTGGTTTGCTCTCGTTGACCGGCCTGGGTGGAATTCTCTTCGTGGCCACGCAAATGTCGGAACGCATGGCCCGGCTCTCCGCTTTCATGGATCCGGAACGCTTCAAGGATGACGCGGGTTTACAGCAAATGCAGGCGCTCATCGCGTGGGGGAGCGGTGGAATGGAAGGTCTCGGTCTCGGGAACGGCCGGCAAAAAATGCTCTACCTTCCCTATGCGCACACCGACTTTATTTTTCCCATGATCGGGGAGGAGCTCGGTCTGCGCGTGAGTTTGCTCGTCGTGTTTCTGTTTGTGGTGATCATCATCTGTGGGATGATGATCGCGCTCCACGCCAAGGATCGCGTCGGACTGCTCCTCGGTTGCGGGATCGTCTCTCTGCTCGGTTTACAAGCAGCGGTGAATATCGGTGTGACGACGTCGCTTCTGCCAAACAAGGGGTTGCCGCTGCCCTTTGTGAGCTACGGCGGGTCAAACCTCGCTGCGTGCCTTTTTGGAATAGGATTGCTCCTGAACATCTATCGCCAGGGAGTCCTGGAACCGGCGAAGCAAAAGCGAACGATGATCCAGGCCCGGACGACGCCCAGAATCTGAGGAACCGATGATCCTTAACCGACGTCGAATGAATCCCGGAACGAATGCCTCACATTCGTCATTCGTCATTCGTCATTCGTCATTTTCTCTGTTGCCATGAACACCGTCATCGCATGCGGAGGAACCGGCGGACATCTGTTTCCAGGACTTGCAGTCGCGGAAGTGCTGCGGGCGCGCGGTCACGAGGTGATGCTTTTCATTTCCGAGAAGGAGATAGACGCGCTCGCGCTTTCCGGTCAGGCCGACTTTCGCTTCGAGAAATTGCCGACGGTTGGACTCCCTTCGCCTTTTTCACCGGCGGTCCTCGGATTCCTGCGCCGTTTCAACGAAAGCCTTTCGCTTTGCCGTGGGATCTATCAGAAATTCAAACCCCACGTAATCCTTGGGATGGGCGGTTTCACCTCGACCGCGCCGGTGCTCGCCGGAAAGATGCGGGGCGTTCCGACCTTCATTCACGAATCCAATGCGATTCCAGGCAAGGCGAATCGGCTCACTGCGCGAATGGTGCGTGCTGTTCTTCTGGGATTTAAGGAGTGCGCGCCTTTCTTTCCGAAAGTGCGCACGGAAGTTACGGGCACGCCAATTCGCCGGGAGCTCCAACGAATTGAGCGCAAGGTCGCGCGCCAGCGGCTGGGCTTGCAGGAGGATTTGCTCACGCTTTTGGTTATGGGCGGGAGTCAGGGTGCGACGGGCATCAACCAGGCTATGATCAAATCGCTCCCGGCTCTGCAGGGATCGCCCCTTCAAGTGATCCACCTTTCTGGAACGCGCGAGGAGCGGCTGGTGGCCGAGCATTATCAGCGCGAAAAAATCCCGGCGCATGTGGCCGCGTTCCATCACGCCATGGAGGAAGTTTACAGCGCGGCGGATTTTGCCATCGCCCGTTCCGGTGCTGCCAGCCTCGCGGAACTGGCGGTATTTTCCTTGCCCGCGATCTTGATTCCGTTTCCGTACGCGGCGGAAGACCACCAAACCCGAAACGCCGAGATCTTTGCCCGGGCCGACGCTGCTATTATTCTGAAGGAGTCTGATCTCACGGCCGATCTGCTCGCGCGGAAAATTCGGGAATTAAGCGACGACGCGGGCAAACTACGGCAGATGTCTGAAAACTCCGCACTCCTCGCCCCGAAGAACGCCGCGGCCCTCGTCGTGGAAACGATGGAAAGATACACGCAATCGAATCATGACGCTCGCCTCTGAGATCAATCTGCCGCAGCTCCTCACGCGTGAACATCACCGGATTCACCTGGTGGGCGTGGCCGGTAGTGGCATGAGCGGCCTCGCGGCTCTCTTGCTTGAGCTCGGTCACGAGGTGAGCGGGTCGGACAAGGTCGGTTCGCTCGAGATCGATCGCCTGCAACGGCTGGGATTGCGCTTCCAGGCACAACATCAGGAGGAACAGGCGAATGATGCCGTCCTGGTAATTGTTTCGTCCGCGATTAAGGAGAACAATCCGATCCTGGTGGCCGCTCGCCAAGCAGGCCGGCCGCTCGTGCGGCGAGCGGAGGCTCTGGCGGCGATCATGTCAGGCAAACGCGGAATTGTCATCGCGGGCATGCATGGCAAGACGACAACTTCCGCGATGGCCTCGCATGTTTTGCGCGAGGGTGGGATGCACCCGTCCCATTATGTGGGCGCGGAAATTCCGCTGCTCGGCTCGAACGCGCATTGGGATCCACGCGGGGAGTATTTCGTGGCGGAAGGCGATGAGAGCGACGGAACGTTGCGATTTTTCAAGCCAGAACACACCCTGGTCCTGAACATCGAGGAAGAGCATCTCGATTTTTACGCCGACCTCGCCGCCATCGAAGCGGTCTTTTTGCAACTCCTCGATCAGACGTCTGGAACGATTTTCTATTGTGCGGATGATTTGCACGCTCGGAGGATATGTCGCTCGCGCCCTCCTGGTTCCATCTCCTTCGGTTTTGCGCCGGAGGCGGACTATCGCGGCACGGACCTGGATCTCCAGGATTTCGCATCCGTCTTTTGCGTCTCACGCCGCGGTCAGCAGCTAGGCGAAGCTGTCTTGAACGTTCCTGGCCGCCACAATGTGAGCAACGCTCTTGGAGTAATCGCCCTCGCCACGGAACTGGGAATATCCTTCGACAAGATCGTCGCTTCGCTGCGTCGCTTCGAACACGCCCGGCGGCGTTTCGAAATAAAGTACCAGAGCGATCGCTACCTGCTCGTGGACGACTACGCGCATCATCCCACCGAGATTCGCGCGACGCTGGCGACGGCGAGATCCGCCGGCCGCAATCGTGTGCTCACCATGTTTCAGCCGCACCGGTATTCGCGCACCAAGGCGTTGCGGCGCGAATTCGGACGTGCTTTCGACGACGCCGACCGAGTCGTCGTGACCGACATCTATCCCGCGAGCGAAGCGCCTCTGCCGGGCATCAGCGGACAAACAATCGCCGATGAGATCATCGCGCACGGCCATCGCGGCGTCAGCTACCAGCCAAAACTCGAGCGCTTGCATTGCGACCTCGGCAATATGATCACCTCCGGCGACCTGGTTTTGAGCCTGGGCGCCGGCAATATCCATGAGCAGCTTTCGATTCTGGCCGCCGACTTGGTGGTCGTCGAGAGATTGAAGGAGATCGTAGGCGAAGAAGGCGACGTTCGGCTTTATGAGTCGCTGGCGAAGCACACGACGCTACGCGTAGGCGGGCCGGCGCAGTATTGGGTCGAGCCACGGAACGAGGCGGCCTTCGTCGACCTGATTCATTATTGCCGTCGGGAGAATCTCCCGCTCTTCGTTATTGGACGGGGGTCAAACCTGCTCGTCCGGGATGGAGGAATCCGGGGCGTTGTCGTGCATCCTTGCGGCGGTGAGTTCGACCGGGTAGACGTCGCCGGAAACGAAATTACCGCCGGCGCTGGTGCGAAACTCAAGCAGGTCGCCTATGCGGGCAAAGCGGCCGGCCTCGGTGGGCTCGAGTGGATGGAAGGGATTCCCGGGGCGGTCGGAGGAGGCTTGCGCATGAATGCGGGCGCGATGGGCTCCCAGGTTTTTGAACAAGTCGTGCGCATTCGGTATCTCGATGCCGAAGGAAATGTGCATACGAAGGTTCCGGCGGAGCTCGAGATAAATTACCGTCACGTTCCCTCGCTGGACCTTAGCTATGCGGTTTCCGCGGTTTTCCGGGGCACCTCTGCCGCGCCGGAAGAGATCGCTCGCCGGCTGGACGAATCGCAGGAAAAGCGGCGCACGACCCAGCCAAGCGCGAAGAGCGCCGGCTGCATTTTCAAGAATCCGAAGAATATCCCGGCCGGCAAACTGGTCGACGAGCTGGGGTTGAAGAATTCATGCGTGGGGGACGCCCGCGTCTCTGAAGTCCATGGAAATTTTATTATCAATGAGGGTAGTGCCACCGCGACGGAGGTCCTCGCACTGATCGAAAAGATTCAGGACGCCGCTCGCACACAGCGTGGAATCGAATTGGAAACCGAAGTGCAAATCGTGGGGGAACCCGCGTGAAGCCCGCAGTCAACGGTAAATTCGTGCGATGAACACTCTTTCCGTCAAAAATATTGCCGTGCTCATGGGCGGCCCCGGCTCGGAACGCGACGTCTCGATCGCAACCGGTCAGGGTGTGGCGAAAGCGCTGCGGTCGTTAGGTGCGGCGGTTACGGAAATTGATGTCAAAGGCCCGGATTTCGCGTTGCCGCCGGGAGTCGAACTCGCCTTTATCGCGCTGCACGGAACGTTCGGGGAAGATGGCCAGGTTCAAAAAATCTTGGAAGAACGCGGCCTCGCCTACACGGGAGAAGGCGTGGCGGAAAGCGCTCTCGCCTTCGACAAGATTCGCTCGAAGGAAGCATTTCGCCGGCATGGAGTCGCGACCCCATACTGGCAGGTCGTTACGTTTGGACAACGCCCAACGATTCCCATCCCATTCGTCATTAAAGCGCCACGACAGGGTTCGACCGTTGGCGTGCACATTATCAAGAACGAACGGGACATTGATGCGGCCATGGCGGACGCGTCCAAGTACGATCGCGAGCTTCTCGTGGAGAAGTTCATTCCCGCGCGAGAACTGACCATCGGCGTTCTGGGCGATCAGGTCTTGCCCATTTTGGAAATCATTCCGAAAGGCGGTTTCTACGATTTTACGAATAAGTATCCCTTCTTGAATCCGAAGGCAGGGGGTGGCGCCGAGCATGTTTGTCCCGCGAAAATGCCGGCAGATCAGGCCTGCGCGATTCAGGATCTCGCTCTGCGGGCGCATCGCGCGCTTGGCCTGCAGGTCTATTCGCGCGTCGATATCATGTTACCCGAGGAGGCCGAACCAACCGTCCTCGAAGTGAACACAATCCCGGGGATGACTGAAGCCAGTTTGCTTCCGGAGGCCGCGGCTGCGGCCGGCATCGGCTATGCGGAATTGTGTGCGCGGATCATTGAACTTTCGCGGAAGCGAACCGAGGCCAGGCGATGAAGGCGATGAAGGCGATGAAGGCGACGAAGGCGACCAAGCGACGTCCCCGCGCGCGAAACGAGCGCGTCTCAAATCCACGGCAGCGCCGGAGACAGCATCTGCTCGATGTCCGGGTGCGGTCGCACAAAGCCACGCAGCATCGCAACCGCAAGGTCCTGGTTGTCGTCTCCAAGGCGCTGCTCGCCGTGGTCATCGGCATCGGCCTTTATTTCGGCGGGCGGTTGGGAGCGAAGCGCCTCTTCTTCGAAAACCCAGACTATCAGTTGAGCCAGATCGAAGTGCAGACCGACGGCACTTTGCAGCGGGAACAGATTTTGAAAGCGTCCAATCTGCACGAGGGCCAAAACATCTTCAGCGTCAGTCTTTCGCAGGTGCATGATCGCTTGCAGCAATTGCCGCAGGTGGACGAAGTGCAGGTGCTGCGCAAGATCCCGGGGGAAATTGACATTTCGATCGTCGAGCGCAAACCGGTCGCGTGGCTCACCTCGGACAGACAAATTTCGGATCCGTTTGCGTCGGATGTCGCTTTTCTGGTGGACGCGCGGGGCGTTCTGATGAAAGAAAAGAAGTTGTTGCCTGAATATCTCGGCCTGCCGTTGATCACGGGATGCACGAGCGAGTCGCTCGAGGCGGGCAAAGTCGTCGAGTCTTTCGAAGCGAAGGCGGCGCTCGAACTTTTACGGCTGAGCACACGCAGCTTCATGCAAACGCGCTTTCAGATTCGCGAGATCGATGTCTCGAAAGGCTATTGTTTGCTCGTGTCCGACAAGAACCACACCCGCGTGACTTTTGGCTTCGATAATCTCGACCTGCAATTGCAGCGGCTCGAGCAGTTCCTCATCTATTCCGATGACTCCAAACGTGAACTTGAAACGGTGAACCTGCTCGTGCAGCGCAACATCCCCGTCACCTTCACGAAAAACCCTGTCCAGGTAATTAACGAAACGATTGATCCGGAAGGTTCGGAACCAAGAATTCTTAAGGCGGTTCCGGTTCTTCCTCAGGCGAAAACACAACCCGCGCCGGTTTTTTCGGCCAAGTCGCGCACCAGCGCATCTTCCCCGCCGGTCCGCAAGGCAATTCCCATCCGGCGGGACAGAAAGGATTAAGCGAAATGGCAAGCAGTGATCTCATGGTTGGTCTCGAAATTGGCACCTCGAAGATTTGTGTCGTGGTGGGCGAAGGTCGCCCCGACGGCACGATCAAGATTCTCGGGGTCGGCCAGGCGCCGTCGCGCGGGGTGCGGAAAGGCGAGATCGTCGATTTCGAAACGGCCATGAAGTGTGTGCATGAGGCGGTGGTGGACGCCGAGACGAAGAGCGACGTGATGATTCGGAGTGTTTACGTCGGGGTGGCCGGCTCCCACATTCAAAGCTTCAACAACCGTGGTTCCGTGGCCTTGCCGGAAGATCGTGACGAAATCGACGAACAGGATATCGAGGACGTGAAGATCAACGCGCGCGAAGTGAGCATTCCCGCGCAGAACGCCTTCCTTCACTCCATCATCCAGCACTACCACGTCGATGGACAGGACGGGGTTCTCAATCCGGTCGGCATGCTCGGGCAGAAACTCGAGGCCGATTTTCATATTATCCACGGCGTGCGCACCCGCATCCAGAACACGATCCGGTGCGTGAAGGAGTTGCCGCTCGAAGTGGAAGACGTGGTTTTTACCGCGCTCGCCTCCGCGCAGGTCGTCCTGACCCAGCATCAAAAAAATCTTGGAGCGCTCGTGATCGATATCGGCGGCGGCACGACGGATTACATTCTGTATGTCGACGGCGCGGTCAAGCAAAGCGGCGTCCTGGGCGTTGGTGGCGATCACATCACCAACGACATCTCGATGGGCCTTCGCATTCCAATGACGCGCGCGGAGAAACTAAAGATTGAGGAGGGGAGCGTTACCCTGGGCAATTGTCTGCCGGGCGACACCGTCCTGCTCAAGGATGATTCCGGATTTGCCGGAAAGGAGATCGAACGCGAAACGCTCAATACGATCATTCATTTGCGGCTGCGCGAAACCTTCGAACTCTTAAAACGGCAGTTGGAAGAAGAGCCGTTCATCCACTACATCAGCGAAGGGGTTTTCATTACCGGCGGCTGCAGTCATTTGAATGGCATCGACCACCTGGCCGAGGAGATTTTCGAGCTGCCGGCCCGGGTTGCTCACGCGCAAACGATGTCGGGGCTCACCTCTGCTTTCGAGAATCCGCAGTTTTCGGCGGCCATTGGATTGATCAAGTACGCGCAAGCCGTCCAGGTTGATCGGCGCCCGCGCCGTGGTTTCGGTCGCATTTTCGGCAAGATCTTCCACGGGATGCGCTCATGACCGGCACCCGTTCTTATCTGTCATTCGCGAGGTCGCCGCGGCGACCGAGGGACC
>Ga0209048_10001070_pt1 | contig 28730 bp, 26 predicted proteins | sample FrelakmetCRP12CR_FD_187146 | JGI IMG/M metagenome (GOLD analysis project Ga0209048, IMG submission 187146) | Freshwater lake sediment microbial communities from the University of Notre Dame, USA, for methane emissions studies - CRP12 CR (SPAdes)... | ecosystem: Environmental > Aquatic >... | reverse complement strand
CCCGGTGAAGGACTCCTCCTTCGACGGGAACGCGCCGTTCTTGACGTCCTGCGTGAACGAGCGCGCGGCGTTCTCGATTGTCGTGGACAGGTCCGCGTACCGGCGCACGAACTTCGGGCGCAGGCCGCGCGTCAGCCCGACGACGTCGTGGAAGACGAGCACCTGGCCGTCGCACGCGGCGCCGGCTCCGATGCCGAGCGTCGGGATCGCGATCTCCCGCGTGATCTCGGCCGCGAGCGAGTCGGGGACGCACTCGAGCACGATCGCGAAGCAGCCGGCGTCGGCCAGAGCCTTGGCGTCGTCGCGGATCTGGCGCGCGGACTCGGCCTCGCGCCCCTGCACCTTGAAGCCGCCGAACTTGCGGTAGGACTGCGGCGTGAGGCCCACGTGGCCCATGACGGGAATGTCGGCCGCGAGGATCGCCTCGACGGCGGGGAGGATGCGGCGCCCGCCTTCGACTTTGACGGCTGCGGCGCCGCCCTCGGCGAGAAAGCGCCCTGCGTTCTCGACCGCGCGCGCGGGCTCGGCCTGGTAGGAGAGAAACGGCATGTCGCCGACGACGAGAGCGCGCCTGGCGGCGCGCGCGACGGCGCGCGTGTGGCGGATCATCTCGTCCATCGTCGCGCAGAGCGTGTTGGGCTCGCCGTAGACCGTCATCTCGACCGAGTCTCCGACGAGGAGCACGTCCACGCCGGCCGCGTCGAGCAGGGCGGCGGTGGGCGCGTCGTAGGCGGTCATCATCGCGATGCGCTCCTGCCCCTTGGCGGCAACGAGCAGGGGGATCGAGACGGGATCCTCGGGCGGTAGGGCGGCCATCGTTCGCTCCTTTCCTTTCGGTCGACGTCCCGAACATCCGGGATCGCCGCCGCACAGGGCGAGCCGGGAATTATAGGGCGAATTCGAGGGGGCCTGTCGAGGGGCAGCGGGGCACCCCCCTGTCATCCTGAGGCGCGCAGCGCCGAGGGATCCCTTTAGGCGCCGTGCGGCGGCTCGACGCGCCTCGCGACAATCCTTCTGTAGCCGCCACGCGCACCTTCTGGGTCTACATCCTCGGCAGCCGCTCGGGGACGCTTTACGTTGGCGTGACGAACAACCTCGAGCGCCGCCTGGCGGAGCACCGGAGCGGCGTCGAGGGCGGCTTCACGTCGCGGTACGCCGTCCACCGGCTCCTGTACTTCGAGCAGACGACCGATGTGGTCTCGGCTCTGACACGAGAAAAGCAGGTCAAGGCCTGGAGCCGGCGTAAGAAGGTCGAGCTGATCGAGTCCGCCAATCCATCCTGGAAGGACCTGTCGGTCGGCTGGTAGTTGGACCGCTTCACTCTCCCTTTGTCATCTCGAGCGAAGCGAGAGATCCCTTTCGAGTCCGAGTGCGGCTACTAAAGGGATCCCTCGTCGCTTCGCTCCTCGGGATGACAGGGTGCGGGCGTTGGTGTCGATGGTCGTCTGCCGCCAGAGTCCCCTGGTCCGGCTGCGACTACCGCGGCGCGCTGCCGGCGGGGACGTAGTACTGGACGCCCTTCTTGACCCGCTGGATCTGCGCGACGAGGTCGTCGAAATCCGCGGGGCGGTTGACGAAGTCGATCTCGTTGGTGTCGACGACGAGAAGCGGCGTCTCTTCGTAGTGGTAGAAGTAGTAGTTGTACGCCTCGATGAGCTGCGCCAGGTACTCCGGCGTAACGGCCTTTTCGAGCGCGCCCTTCTTCTTCTTGACCCGCTTCAGGCAGGTCTCGAGCGAGCCCTGCAGGTAGATGACGAGGTCGGGCTTGCGCACGGACTCGGACAACATCGTGTAGAGCTTGTCGTAGATCAAGAGCTCCGAGTCGTCGAGGTTCAGGCACGCGAAGATCTTGTCCTTCGGGAAGTGGTAGTCCGCCACGACCAGCGTCGAGAACATGTCGATCTGGGCGATCTCCTGCTGCTGCTGGTAGCGGGCGAGCAGGAAGAAGAGCTGCGTCTGGAACGCCGCGCCCTTCTTCTTCTTGTAGAAGTCCGGCAGAAACGGGTTGTCGACGTCTTCCAGGATCTTCGTGCCGTGGAATTTGCGGGAGAGCATCTCGACGAGCGAGGTCTTCCCGACGCCGATCGGCCCGTCGATCGCGAGGTGCCGCAGCTTGACGTCGCCTTCGGTCGGGATCGGCATCGCAGGGGGGATTCTATTCCGTTCGCGCCGCGGCGTTGCCGCCCGACTCGAACCGCGCGACGACGCGGTCCCCGGCGAGAAGCTCGAGCTTCGCGCCCTCGATCCGGTAGGCGGTCGTCGACCGCATCGCCTCGAGAAAGCTCGTTTCCTGCTGCGTGACCGGGCCCGCGCAGGCCATGAGCGTCATCCCGTTGGGCTCGAGCTTCAGGCCATAGCCCTCGCCGGGCGTGTAAGTGCCCATGAAGCGGTTGCAGCCGGTCGAGCCGGAGATCCGCCGCTCTCTGCCCTCGAAGACGAGGCTTGCCTCCTGGCCCTCGGGAGGCGCCAGGGCGGGGGTCTCGCCGAGCGCCACGAGCTTCCACGCGGTGCCGCCGAGCCCGACGCTCGTCGTCGAGACCACGGGTTGGGCCTTGCGGCCCGCGCCGGCGGGCTGGACGAGGATCTCGAGCTTCGTCGGCGCTCCCTTCGTGATCACCGGGTAGGGTGTCCGCGACGCGAACAGCGCCTTGTCGCCGGAGCTGATCGTCGCGCGGACCTGGTAGCGCGTCTGGGAATGGATGTCGGACGCCCTGTACGTCAGCTCGAACGGAATCGGGACCTGCCTGCCCTCGGTCGGGATCGTGATCTCGGCCACACGCCTGGCCGGCATTTCGGGGGCCGCGGCGGCCTCGAGGCGCACGCGGACGATCGCGTCGGGCGGCAGGGCGATCCGCTCCCGGTAGGCGACCGTGCCGGTGATCTTCGGCGGCGCGGTGTCCTCTTCGGCGCGGGCGATGCCGGCGATGGAGGCCGCGGCCGCGATCAGGAGCGCGAGAGCCGTCAGCGGGTTCGTCATGGAGAGATCCCTCCTATCGGGTCAATACGTCCGCGATCCCGCAGAGCGCGAGCGTGACGGAGACGAAACCGTTGGCAGTGAAGAAGGCCGCGTTGACGCGCGAGAGGTCTCCGGGTTTGACGATCGCGTGCTGGTAGACGAGCGCCGCGACCGTGGCGGCAATGCCGGCAAGCAGGATCCGGCCGCCGCCGGAGAGCCGCCAGACGGCGACGAGCAAGGCCGCCATCACGACGTGGAAGAGGGCCGATACCGCCAGAGCGCGCCCTGCGCCGACGCGGGCGGGGATGGATTTCAAGCCCGCGCGCCGGTCGAACTCCTCGTCCTGGAGCGAGTAGATGACGTCGAACCCCGCCGTCCAGAAGAGGACGGCGAGGCCGAGAAGAATCGGCAGCGCGGTGATCGAGCCGCGCACCGCGATCCACGCGCCGACCGGTGCGAGCGCCAGGCATAGCCCGAGGACGAGGTGCGAGAGCGCAGTGAAGCGCTTCGTATAGGAGTAGAGCAGCAGCAGTGCGAGCGCGACGGGGCAGAGCAGGAACGCGAGGCGATTGAGGCTCGCCGCCGCAGCGACGAACAGAACCATGGACGCCGTCAGGAAGAGCCTCACGAATCCGACCGAGAGGGTGCCCGCGGGAAGCGCCCGCCCGGCGGTGCGGGGATTCGCAGCGTCGAGCGCGCGATCGGCGAGCCGGTTGTGCGCCATGGCGGCGCTGCGCGCGCCGACCATCGCGAGCAGGATCTTGCCGAGCGTCGCCGCCTCGGGCCAGCCTCCGGCGGCGAGGAACGCGGAGTAGAGCGCGAAGGGCAGCGCGAACAGCGTGTGGCTGAACTTGATCATCTCGAGCGTCGTCCTGAGCGATCCCAGGACGCCGGCGCGCGCGCTCACCGCTTTCGGACGCTGCCGCGCGGACCGCCGCCGCCATCGCCATCGCCCTCGTCTGTCGAGGCGCCGTTCCAGCGGAACTGCTCGCCGCGGGGCTCGAGCCCCAGCATGCGCGTCACGCGCGCGCAGTACGCGTCGAGAAACCGGTCGACAGAGGGTGACGCGATGTAAAAGGCCGGCAATGGCGGCGCGACGATCGCGCCGGCGAGCGTGACGCGGCGCATGTTCTCGATGTGGACGAGCGAGTACGGCGACTCGCGCAGGGCGAGCACGAGCGGGCGGCGCTCCTTGAGGCACACGTCGGCCGCGCGCTGGAGCAGGTCGCGCCCGATGCCGTTGGCGATCGAGCCGAGCGTCCCGCCGCTGCACGGCACGACGGCCATGGCGGCGGCCGGGTAAGAGCCCGAGGCGATCGAGGCGCCGACGTGCGAGTTCGCGTGGATCTCGAGGCGGCGCGCGAGCTCGCGCGGGACGTCGAGCTTCGCAGCCCAGGCTTGCGGCGAATCGAGCTTCGGGGCGAGCTCGTTGCGCGCGACCATGAGCGCGGCGTCCGAGATGACGAGGTGAAGGCGCGTCAGGCCCCTGGCCGCGAGCGCGATCTCGACGAAACGCTTCGCAAGACGCGCCCCTGACCCCCCCGAAACGCCGACGACGATCTCGCGATCCGCCACGACGGGCAGTCTATACGGGCCAACCGACAAGAAATTGGACACACCGCAAGTCGCTTTGCCAGCCCCGTCGCTTGCGCCGCTTCAGTGATTTGCGTGGAGTGAAGGCGCCGTGATGACAGCCCCGTTGTCACGGCGCCGCAGCGTTGCTTCCCGCCCTGACCGGCCCTAACTCGCTCCGGCCCAGCGACTTGCCGTTGGCCGGCCGGAGCGGCACGGATCTCGCGATTGCCTCCACGCGAAACGAAAGGAGGTGCCGATGGAGAACGCCTGATCGCACAAGACCCGATGAGGACAAGCCCATTCGCACACATCACCCAAGTCGAGATCGATCCACCTCGAAATCAGAAGGAGTTGTCGATGCCATCGTCCAGGATTCGCGCCGCAAGCCTGGCAGTTCTGCTCACCCTCGGCGCGGGAGCGCTGCTCTTCGCCGAGGGCACGGAGCCGGTCGCGTCCGGCAAGAAGGTCAACATCAACACGGCCACCCCGGCCGAGCTCTCTTACCTGCCGCGGCTCGGCGCCAAGGTCGCCGCCCGCATCGTCGAGCATCGCAAGGAGAAGCCGTTCGCCCGGCCCGAGGACCTGATGGAGGTCAAGGGCATCGGCGAGAAGCTCTTCGTCACGCTCAAGCCCTACGTCGCGGTCAGCGGCCCCACGACATTGAACGCCAAGGTGCGCTCCTCCTCCTCCTCGGCCTCCCGCCGCTCCTCCCACTCGGCGGCGCCGAAGGAGAAACCCGCAAACGCCGTCCCGGTGGGCAAGGGACGGTGACGCCTCAGCCCGCCCGGGGCCCTCAGGGCCCCGGGCCTCTTCGCTCCGACGCCGGGGTGTCGCTCTTCGAGCTGCTGCTCGCGCTGACGACGGCTGCCTGGATGCTCGCGATCGCCACCCCGGGCGTGACACGCTTGAGGGAGCAAGTCTCGCTGCGGTCCGCTGTGCACGAGACCAGCGTGGCGTTCTACCTGGCGCGGTCCTACGCGATCTCGAAGAACCGCAACGTCGGCCTGAAATTCCGCAGGAACGGGGATCGCTACGAGTGGGCGCTCTACGCCGACGGCAACGGCAATGGCGTGCGCTCGGCCGAGATCGCGAGCGGCGTCGACAAGTACCTCGGCGTCACCTATCCCTGGACCCGCAACGACGTCCTGCCCGGGATCATGACCGGCACGCGCGTGCCGGACCCCGGCAACCCCGGCCACTACCTCGATCGCATCGACGATCCGATCCGCTTCAACAGCTCCGACATTTGTTCCTTCTCCGCCATGGGGGAGTGCACGCCGGGCTCCGTGTACCTCTGGGACGCGCGCGACGGGATGGCCGTGCTGCGTGTGTTCGGGGGAACGGCGAAGCTGCGGTTTCTCTACTACCGGCGCGGAGAGAGAGGGTGGGCGCCATGATCATCTCCGTCGAAACCGGGAAGCGGGAAGGCAACGACGTCGCTGACGCCGTCGCCTGCCCAGAGAAGGGCTTTCTCATAGTGGGCGCCCGCCGGCAGGCGCCCGCGAGCCGCGACGCAATCCGTCAGGCGCGCGCCCTGGCCCACGGTGACCCCGTCCCAGACGGCCGAGCGCAGGATCCGCGCTTGCGAGCCGACCGAGACGCGCCCGAGGACGCTGTCGGAGGCGTCGAAACCGGAGGGCGGCTCCTGGGAGAGGACACGCAGCCTTCCGTCGAAACTCCCGCTTCCCCGCGGAAACGGCCCTCCGCGAGCGAGCGCTTCGAGCGACGCGCCGAGAAAATCGCCCGCGCGGCCGAGATCGGCGTTCGGTCCCTCGTGGAGGAGAAAGCCGATCTCCTCCCGCCCCTGGTCGAGCAGCGGCTGCCAGAGATGAGCGACGAGGGCCGTCTCGCCCGGGGGAATCCGGGCGAGCAGCCGCGGCGCGAGCACGCAGACCCCGGTGTACAGGAGAGGCCGTTCGCCGCGGACCCCGAAGGCCGCGATGCGGTCCCCTTCGGCCTGAAGCGGCGTGTACCGATCGGGGTGCCGGTTTTCCGTTACCAGGAGCGTCGCGGCGCGACCCGATTCCCGGTGGCGGGTCACGAGGGCGGCGAAGTCGGGCGCGATGGCGGCGTCGGAGTTCACGACGAGAAAGTCGGCGCCGGAGAGAAAGGACGCGGCGTTGCGCAGCGCGCCGGCCGTGCCGAGGATCGTCGGCTCGCGGAAAAACGAGAGCTCTGGAAGGCGCGAAACCTGCTCGCGCAGTCGGCGCTCGATCTGATCGCCCAGGTGATGCAGATTCACCGCCACCTCTGCGACGCCGGCCTCCTGAAGCCGCTCGAGGTGCGCGACCGCGAGGGGAACGTTGAGAAACGGTAGGAGCGGCTTCGGGATCGCTTCGGTGACCGGGCGAAAGCGCGTCCCCTTGCCCGCGCAGAGCAGGATCGCCCGCAGGGTCACCGCGTCTCGATCACGAATGGACCGACGACCTGCCCCCGGGCTTCGCGCCGGTAACTCACCACGAGGGTTCCGGGAACCGAGGCCGCCCGCGCGATCCTCTCCCGGGTCTGGTCGATCGGGCCGAGGTACGTGAGCCAGGGGTGCACATAGAGCCTGCCCGGCGGCATCAGACCCGATCGCGGAAGGATGTTCGCCCAGAGGTCGGTGACCAGAGGAGTGTCGGCCGCGTAAGTGCGCAGGCGCGCCGCCAGCGCATTGAAAGCGGGGTCCTCGTTCCAGAAGAGAACCTCGCCGGTCCATCGTTCGCCCATGGCGAGGATCGCCGCCATCGTCAGGACGATGGTCGCGACGAGCGCGAGGGCCGCGGCGTGGACGCCTCCGGTCCTGCGCAACAGTCGCGCGGCTCCCACCGCGAGGCAGGGAACGCTCGCGACGGCCTGGAGCAGTGAAAAGCGCGGATACACCATCAGACAGAGACCGATGGCCACGAGCAGGTACCAGCGCGTCGCAACCTCGGCCTCCCCTGGCCGTTCGAGGAAACACTCGATCGTTATCGGCACGAACGCGATCAGGAGAGGGTAGAACGCCGCCAGCGTCGGGGCAATGTTGATCGTTCCGTAGAGGTCGCGGAAGGGCACGAGCAGGGTCCACTCCAGAAAGTGCCAGCCCGCGCCGGCGAAGGCGAACAGGAGCCACGCGACCGCGAACGGAAGCGAGGCGAAAGTCGCGACCACCGCCGTCTCGCGAACCCGCCGCGCTGCGAGAAGGCGAACGACGACCACGATCAAAAGGTACGCGGCGGTCTGCTTCATGAGGATCGCCAGGCCGATCAGGATTCCGGCACTCCTCGAGCGGCCTCGTCCGAGCGCCCGCGCGATCGGGATCGCGAGTGCGCAGATCATGACCGTCGGCCAGACCGAGTTTCCCTGCCAGCCGTAGAAGACCACGAGAAAGAACGCGGAGGTCAGGGCGCGCTGCGGCGTAGCGTCCGCTCGCGTCTCCCGGAGAATCGCGGCGTGCGCGAGCAGCGGCCAGAGCAAGGCGAACAGGCGAACGACGGAGGTCCTCACGCCAAAGAGCGCGAAGCTCGCGCCGAGAGTCTCCATCAGGAGCGGGGTGTGAACGAACTTGACGTCGCGGTAGAGCACGAGACCTCGGGCGATCAGGTAGCCCGGTGTGGTGACCTCGGGCCAGGCAATCGTTCGAAGGCAGAAGGCCAGGGCGGCGTGCGTGGCGAGGGCGCCGGCGGCGAAGAAATCCGGGCGCCGTCGATTCAAGCCTCGTGCTCCCGTCCGAACACCATGTCGGGGGGCAGCGAGGGCTGCTCCTTGCGCCGCCGCATGTAGAGCTCGGCGTAGGAGTACGGGATCGCCTCGGCGGGGTCGAGGGCGAGCTCGGCGATCGCCTTGCGGATGGCGGGCGGAGCGCCCTCGATCTCGACGAAGGCGCCGATGGGTGTCTCGTCGAGGGCGACGATGCAGCTGGCGCAGTCCCACTCCTCGCGCCGCTTTTCGTAGCGAAAGCGTCGTTCGAGCCCGAGCCCCCGCAGGATCGCCTCGGCTTCTCCCGCGTCGGAGACCTCGACCTCGCGCTCCTCGCGGATCCTGGCGCCGCCCTCGAACCGCGCGCTGCCCTTGTAGGTGAGGATCGCGCGGCCGGCCGCGCGGCGCAGGCGCACGGTTCGCCCGCCGCCCGAGAGCTTGCGCTCGGCGTCGTCGTAGAGGTCGTTCGACTCGTCGTGCCGGGCGGCCCGCAGCGTCGCCCCAACACTCGTCAGTTTTGCGCGGACAGCCGCGAGGTCCGGGGCCGGAAGCTTGACCTCGATCTCCTCGCGCGTTCCGGAAGGCACGTCGCCGCTCACGGAAGCAGCCGGCGCGCGATCTCCTGGGCCTGCTTGCCGTCCACGCGGCCCTTGTGGCGCGCCATGAGCTCCTTCATCGCGAGGCCGACGTCCTTCTGTGCGGAAAGCCCCTTTTCGGCGATCACTTCCTTGAGCGCCGCCTCGACCTCGGCCTCGGACAGGCCCTTCGGGAGGTATCCCTCGAGGATGGCGAGCTCTTCGGTTTCCGCGTCCACGAGGTCCTGCCGGCCGCCGCGTCCGTACTGCTCGATCGAGTCCTTGCGCTGCTTGACGGAGCGGCGCAGGGCGGCCTCCACCTCTTCGCCGGTCAGGTCGCGCTGCGCCTGGATTTTCTCGTTCTTGAGCGCGGACAGGAGAAACCGGAGCGTGGAAACGCGCCGTTTGTCCCCGCTCTTCATCGCGGTCTTCAAGTCCTGCTCGATCCGAGCCAGCATGCGAAAAGGGTATCACTCGGTGCCATCGGCCGGGAGTTGCGGAAGGCGATACCCTCTTGGCGTGAAGCGATTCCTGATCGGCACGGCCGGGCACATCGACCACGGAAAGACGGCGCTCGTGAAGGCGCTGACCGGGATTGACGCCGACCGGCTGCCCGAGGAGAAGCGGCGGGGCATCACGATCGACCTCGGCTTCGCGCACGCGGAGTGGGAAGGCGCGAGGGTCTCCTTCGTGGACGTGCCGGGCCACGAGAAGTTCGTGCGCAACATGCTCGCGGGGGCAGGCGGGATCGAGGCGGTGCTGCTCGTGGTGGCCGCCGACGAGTCCGTCATGCCGCAGACGCGCGAGCACTTCGAGATCGTTCGGCTGCTCGGTCACTCGAGCGGCGTCATTGCGGTGACGAAGAGCGATCGCGCGGCGCGCGAGCTCGTCGAGGTGACCGTGTCGGACGTGCGCGATCTCGTCCGGGGCTCGTTCCTCGAGGGCGCGCCCATCGTGCCGGTCTCTTCCGTCACGGGAGAAGGCCTGGCCGAGCTCAAGGCGGCGCTTCTCGCGCTCGCGGGTCGCGCGCGCGGCGAGGAGCGCGAGCCGCGGGCGATCCGGCTCCCGATCGATCGCGCCTTTCTCATCCCCGGGTTCGGCCCCGTGGTCACGGGCAGTCTCGTGTCCGGGACGATCGCGCGCGACCAGAAGCTCGAGCTTCTGCCCGCGCGGCTCCCGGTGCGCGTGCGGCGGCTCGAGGTGCACGGCCGCGAGGAGCAGGTCGCGCGCGCGGGCGAGCGCGTGAGCGCGAACCTCGCCGGCGTCGAGCTCGCGGACCTGCACCGCGGGATGGTGCTGTCCTCTCCGAACGCGCTGCCGGTGTCGTCGCGGCTGCTCGTGAGGCTCGACGTGCTTTCCGGCGCGGCACCGGTCGAGAGCGGCGACCGGATCTCCTTCCATCACTTCGCGGCGGAAGCCCGGGCGGGAGTGCGCGTTCTCGGCGGGAACGGGATCGCGCCAGGCGGCTCTTCCCTCGCGCAGCTGCGGCTGTCGACGCCGGTGGCCGCCCTGCCGGGCGACCGCTTCGTCGCGCGCCGGTTGTCCCCGGTCGAGACGATCGGCGGCGGCGTGGTGCTCGACCCCCTGGCGCCCGCCGTGCGCGGCCGCCTCGGGCCCGAGGCTTTCGCCGCCCTTTCGGCGCTCGAGTCGGGATCCCTCGCGGATCGCCTCGTCTTCTGGGTCGAGCTGGCGCGAGAGCGCGGGGCCGCCGAGGAGACGCTCGCGCAGCGCGCCGGGGTGAGGCCCGAGGCGGTGCGGGAGGCGCTCGGACCATCGGTCGCCGCAAAGCGCCTCCACGCCCTGCGCCGCTCGCCGGACCGCTACGTCAGCGAGGCGGCGCTCGCGCGACTCTCCGCGCGTGCTGCGAAGGAGCTCCCGGCGCTGCTCGCCTCGGGCGGCGCCGGTGTCGGCGTCTCGCGCAGCACGCTGCTGCAGCGCCTGCTCCCGGGCGGCGACCCGCGCTGGGCGGAGGCCGTCGAGGCGGCGCTCGCGGCGCGCGGCGTGATCACGATCGCCGGCGACGAGGCCCGTGTTCCCGGCAAGAGCGAGCTCGTCGGGGTCGAGCGCGAGCTCTCGGACCGGATCGCCGCGGTCTTTCGCGAGCGGGGGCTCGATCCGCCGTCGCCTCTCGAGGCCGCGGAGGCGGTCCATCACCGGCCGAAGGTCGTCGAGGGAATCATCGCGTACCTCGTGAAGAGGGGCGATCTCGTGCGCCTGCCGGGCGGCTGGTTCATCGCCCGCGACGCCGTCGACGGCGTCATCGCGCGTGTGCGGGCCTCGGGCAAGCCCTCGCTCGACGTGGCCGCGTTCAAGGAAATGTTCGGTTTGACCCGCCGCCTCGCGATCCCGCTGCTCGAGTACCTCGACGGCGCCAAGGTCACCCGCCGCGTCGGCGACCGCCGGGAGATTCTCTAGACCTACTGTCCTATGTTCTTGCGGAGCGCGACGATCTGCTTGATTTCGTTGGAGGAGGAGATCTGGCCGCCGAGCGTGAGCTCGTTCCACGAATCGACCGGGGCGCCGCCCGACTGCGCCGGCCGGATCGCCCACGCACTCATCATGCGGCGGAAGTAGGCCAGCAGGACGGGGTCGCTGACCTCGATCGCGATGGCGCGCTCGATCCTGCCCGTCTTGTCCACCTTCACCCAGTACTTCACGGAGAAAGGGCCCTTGAACGAGTCGGCGGACCACGGGGTCTTCTGAGGGATCGGCGCGGTGTCCACCTGGTCGATCGGGACCGAGCCGTCTTCCGGCGCCGGTCCCTGGCGTCCCTCGAGCCACTCGGCGTCGGTCTTCCAGTCGAAGGGTCTCGGAAGCGGGGTCCCCGGCGCCACGGGCGTCAAAGCCATCTGCGCGATCCTTGGCGATCGGATCTCGACCTCGAGGTCCACGCGATAGGCGCCCCAGGTGTCCACCGGCTGCCCGCCGCGCCGGCCCGGCGCGAACGTCCAGCGCGAGATGGACCGCAGCGACTCGGCCGCAAGGGAGGGAATGGGGTCGCGGTCGCGGCGCACGGACAGGGGCTTGCCGGCCGCATCCACGTGCACGGAGACGAAAAATCCGACGGGCAGTGTCGCGTCGGTGAAAGGGAGCTTCGGCGGAAGGGCCGCCGCAACCTCGGCCGGCTTGCCGAACGGATTGTCGGTTGGAACTCGCTCGACGACGATGGTCGAAATGTCGCGGATCCTGAGGGCGGTCGGTGCAATGGGTGTCGGCAGCGGGAGCGCGAGTTCAGCCGCCGAGGGTGTCGGCGCCGGTGTGGGCTCTGCCGCGGCCGCGGGCGGAGCTCCCGGAGTCGGCGTGGGCGGCGGGGCCTGCCCTTGCAGGGGGAGGCCGAAGACCGCGGCGACCGCCGCAAGCGACAGGGCCCGAACGATCAGTCGCATGGAATTGGGAGAAGTATATCCAAGAGGACTTCGGGGTGAAATTGAACTGGCGTTCCTTTGTCTTCACGGCGTTTCGCTTCAGCGCCGCAACCCTCGGGCAGCCCCCACTCTCCCTCTGTCATCCGAGCGCAGCGAAGGATCCCTCTCGTGTCCGGGTGCGGCTGCCAAAGGATCCCTCATTTCGCCTCGAGCCAGTTCTGCCCGGAACCGACGTCCACGCTCAGGCGGACCTTGAGCTGCGCCGCGCCCTCCATGACCTCCCGCACGAGCTCCTTCGCCTTGGCGACCTCGGCCGAAGGCGCCTCGAGGACGAGCTCGTCGTGGACCTGGAGGACCGCCCGCGTCTTCAGTCCGGCCTTCGGCAGGGCGGCGTCGAGGCGGATCATGGCGATCTTGATGATGTCGGCCGCGGTGCCCTGGAAGGGAGCGTTCAGGGCCATGCGCTCCGCGTTCGCTCGGACGGCGCCGTTGGACGACGCGATCTCCGGGATGGGCCGCACGCGCCCGAAGAGTGTCGCGACCTCCTTCTTCTCGCGCGCCTCCGCGAGGATCCGGTCGAGGCAGCCGCGCACGCCCGGGAACTGCCCGAAGTAGGCTTCGATGAACGTCTTGGCCTCGGCGTTCGAGACGCCGAGGTCCTTGGCGAGAGAGAACGCCCCCATCCCGTAGAGCAGGCCGAAGTTGATGCGCTTGGCCGCGAAGCGCATCTCGTTGGAGACGAGATCCGGCGCGACGCCGAAGACCTTCGCTGCCGTGATGCGATGAATGTCCGATCCGTCCGCGAAGGCCTGGATGAGCGCCGCGTCCTCGGAGATGTGCGCCAGGATGCGCAGCTCGATCTGCGAGTAGTCGGCGACGACGAGCGTCCTGCCGGGTGGCGCCACGAACGCGCGCCGGATCTCGCGGCCCGCGGCGGTCCGGATGGGGATGTTCTGCAGATTCGGATCCGAGGACGAGAGGCGCCCCGTCGCCGCGACCGTCTGGCGAAACGAGGTGTGCACGCGGCCGTCGGCGTCGGCGAGCGCGGGCAGCGCATCCACGTAGGTTCCCTTCAACTTCGAGATCTCGCGGTACTCGAGCACGAGCTTCGGCAGCGGGAAGCCCTGCGCCGCGAGATCGTTCAGAACCTCGACCCCCGTCGAGAGGGATTTCGTCCTGGCGGTCTTCTTCCCGCTCGGAAGGCCGAGCTTGTCGAAGAGAATCGTCCCGAGCTGCGCGGGCGAGTTGATGTTGAACTCCTCGCCGGCCGACTCCCAGATCTTGTGCTCGACGGCCCGCAGGTCCTTTTCCATGCGCGCCGACATCTCGTTCAGAAACGGCGCGTCGATCGCGATGCCGGCCCGCTCCATGCGCGCGAGCACGGGCGTGAGCGGCCGCTCGATCTCCCGGTAGACCTTCTCGAGCTCCGGCCTGGCCGCGAGCTCGGCGGCGAGCAGGGGAGCGAGCTCCGCCGCCCCCGACACGCGCTCGGCCAGCCAGCGGTCGGCGGATTCGATGGCCTGCTGGGCCGGCAGGGTTCCGTTGACGACGCCGGCTTCCTTGTCGGGCGTCACGCGGCGCCCGAGGCGCTGAAAGACGAGAGGCTCGAAGTCGGAGCTGCCGACGCCCGGCGACAGGACATACTGCGCGAGGCCGATGTCGAAGAGCTCGCCGCGCACGGCGTGGCCCGATTCCTCGAGAAGGCGGTCGAGCGGCTTGGCGTCGGGGATCGCGACACGCGCTCCCGGACGGTCGATGGCGGTCCAGCGCTCGGCGATCTCGACCGAGGGGCCCTCGGCGATCTCGGCTTCGCCCGGACCCCCGATCGCGAGCAGCGCCTGCCCGTTGCGCGTCAAGAGCGCCGCGCCTGGCCAGTCGCCCGCGCGCAAGAGATCGAACGGGGCGCCGGCGGCGAGGTGCCGCGACGAGAGGCTCGCCTGCGCCTGCTCGCCCTGGATCTCGGCTGCGAGAGAGGTGAACTCGAGCTCCACGAAGAGCGCCTTCAGTTTTTCCTGGTCGGGCGCCGAGCGCTTCAGCGTCTCGGGATCGAAGGGCACGGGCAGGTCCGTCCGGATCGCCGCGAGGCGCCGCGACAGCAGCGCGTCCTCCTTGTGCTCACGCAGGCTCTCGCCCACCTTTCCCTTGACCTCTTCGGCCTTCTCGAGGAGGTTGTCGAGGCTGCCGTACTCGGTGATCCACTTCTTCGCGGTCACCTCTCCCACGCGGGGCACGCCCGGGATGTTGTCGGAGGCATCGCCCATGAGCGCGAGGACGTCCACGACCTGCGAGGGCACGACACCGAAGAACTCGAGGACTCCCTTGTCGTCGAGAAACTTCTCTTTGCCCGTGTGAAAGACGCGCACGCGGGAGCCTTCGACGAGCTGGAGCATGTCCTTGTCGGCCGTGACGATGACGACGTCGTAGCCCGCCTCGCGCGCCCGGTGGGAGAGCGTGCCGATGACGTCGTCCGCCTCGTAGCCCGGCATCTCGAGCACCGGGATGCGGTAGGCCTCGCAGGCGCGGCGGACCTCCGGGATCTGCGAGGCGAGGTCTTCCTCCATGGCCGGCCGGTTGGCCTTGTAGCCGTCGTACTCCTCGTGCCGGACCGTCTTCTCCTTGCGGTCGAAGGCGACCGCGAGGTACTCGCTCGGGTGCTCGCGGAGCATCTTCCGGAGCATCGTGACGAAGCCGAAGACCGCGTTGGTGGGCCGGCCGTCCCGGGTCGAGAGGCCGCGGATCGCGTGGTACGCCCGGTGGATGTTGGACATGGCGTCCACCAGGTAGAGCGTCGGGCGGGCCTGCGACATGGAATCCGGATTCTATGGTGCGGTGGCGGGAGGGCTGCTCTGGCTGCGAAACTGCCGTTTGGCGCGGTCTTCGTCGTTTCGGAATCGTCGGGGAAGGGCGATGGCGCGGCGGGCTCGTCGGGGAAACTGGAACTCGCTCAGTCGGTTGAGTCCGGAAAGGAGGGGCGCAAAAAACAAAACGCGCGACCCGTTCCCGGAGTCGCGCGATTCAATAGAGCCAGAATACTAAACGGGCACGGGTCTGTCAATCAAAATCTTCGCAGCGGCGTCCGGGCGCAGCTGTCCCTGTTAACCGACTCCTTTTCAGTCAAATAGAGCGCGAGCTAGAAGCGTTTGCGAACGAGCGCGACGACCTGCGAGCGCAGCCGCTGCGACTCTTCCTGGAGGATGGCGGTCTCGCGCTGCATTTCCGCGACGAATGTCGGGTCCTCGATCCCCGAAAGGTTGATGCCCACGTTCAGGAGGGCCCCTTCGGCGCAGGCGTCGAGCAGGAGGGCCGCGGCGCCAACGTCCGAGGCGGCGTTGGGGTTGCCCCTCTCGGCAAGCTCGGGCAGGGCGGCAAGAAGGCGAACGGCTGCCCGGGCCGTCCGCATGGGCACTTCCGCGGCACGGAGGTTCGCGACCGCGATCCTGTGGGCGCGCGCCGACTTCTGCTCGTCCGTCTCCTTCGGGAGGCGCCTCGCCCCGACGACGTCGTCGTAGGCCTCGGAATCCTCGCGCGCGAGGGCCATGAACTCGGACCGGGCGAGCTGCGCCGCCTCGGCGATCGGGCGCATGGCCTCGTGCGAGGCGGCGTACTTTTCCTTGGAAAGCGTCAGCGCCGATACCATGTCGGCCAGCGCTGCGCCCATGGCGCCGGCGACCGCCGCCGCCGTGCCGCCGCCTGGAGTCGGCGCGTCGGACGAGAGGGCTTTGAGGAACGCGTCGAGGGTGAGTGAGGAAAAATCGGTCATGGCCGGCTGCTCCACGCCACCCGGCCGCCGAGGATGACGGTCGAGGCCAGGTTGACGCCCCAATGATAGATGAGGTGTCGGTCGTCGGGGGCGTCGAGAATGACGAGGTCGGCGCGCTTTCCAGGCTCGAGAGACCCGATCTCCCCGGCGAGGCCGAGCGAGGCGGCGGCGTTCAGGGTCATGCCGGTCAGCGTTTCCTCGACCGAGAGGCCGGAATCCAGGCACGCATGGGCCGCGACGGCCGGGAGCGACTCGGTGCAGCAGGTCCCGGGATTCGCGTCGGACGCGACGGCGACCGGCACTCCGGCCGCGATGAGGTCGCGGGCCGGCGCCCGGCGCGAGCGCATCCACCAGGCCGTTCCCGGAAGGATCACCGCGATCGTGCCCGCTTTCGCCATCGCCGCGATCTCCTCCGCGCCGATGAAGAGGAGGTGGTCGGCACAGGCCGCGTGGAGCTCGGCCGCGAGGATCGCTCCTCCCGAGCGGGCGAGCTCGTCGGCGTGGACGCGCAGGCCGAGGCCCGCCCGGCGCGCCGCCTCGAGGATCCGTCGCGACTCCTCCACGGTGAAGACGCCCTCCTCGCAGAAGACGTCGCAGTAGCGCGCGAGCTTCTCGCGGGCGACACGCGGCACGATCTCGTCGGCGACGAGCCGGACCCATTCGGCGCGGTTGTCCCGGAATTCCGGAGGGACCTCGTGCGCCGCGAGCAGCGTCGGCACGAGGCGGGGCAGACTGTCCTCGGACCCGAGCGAACGAAGGAGCTCGAGCGCGCGGATCTCGTCGTGGACGGTCAAGCCGTAGCCGGACTTGGCCTCGGCCGTCGTCGTGCCGTGCGCGAGCATCGTCGCGAGGCGGCGCGTGACGGTCGCGCGCAGGTCCGCGTCGGAGCCGGCGCGCGTGGCGCGGACGGTGGCGTTGATGCCGCCGCCCTCGGCCGCGATCGTCGCGTACGTCTCGCCGGCGAGACGGCGTCCGATCTCGGCACCGCGGTCGCCGAGCCACACCGGGTGCGTGTGCGCGTCCACGAGGCCCGGGATCACCGCGCGGCCGGCGGCGTCGAGCGAAACGTCGGCCTTGCGACCCGCGTCGGCGCGCGCGTAGTCGCTCTCGGTGCCGACGAAGACGAGTCGGCCGCCCTCGGCACGGACGGCAGCGTCCGCGATGCGCCGGATCTCCCCCTGCGCCTTCCCACCGCGGGCCGAGGTCCCCAGCGGCGTCGCGAGGCAGCCGATGTTGCGGATTTCGAGAGAGGGCATGGGGTCAGGTCTCTACAATTGCGCCTTCAACTGCGCCTCCAACACCCTGACAAAAGACGGCTCCGGCTGGAGGAATGGCTCTTGCATCGTCCGGCCGCTCAAGGCGCAATTGTAGAGACCTGACCCCTACCCGGCCGTCTCTTCCTTCGCCTTGCGCGTGATGTACGACAGGGGCCTCTCCTTGTCGTCCTCGTCGCGGTCGAATTCGAGGACCTGCTGGAAGAGCTCGATCATCTTCTGGAGCTGCAGCCTGAAGTTCGTCCGCTGCATCTTGAGCTCGTGGATCGCCTTCTCGATCTCGGCCGCGCGCTGGAGGGCGCTGTGGGTGAGCCGCTCGGCCGAGTCATGCCCCTCGCGGACGACGAGCTCGGCTTCCTTGCGGGCGGCCTCGCGGATGTCCTCGGACGCCTGCTGCGCCGAGAGGAGCGTCTGCTTCAGGATTCGCTCCCTCTCGCGGTGCTCTTCGTTCTCCTGCTCGAGAGAGCGCAGGCGCCCGTCGAGCTCGGCGTTCTCGCGGGCGAGCGCCTCCATGTCCTCGGCGACGTCCACCAGGAACTGCTGGACCTCGACGGGGTCGAGTCCCTTCCAGGTCTTGCGCGAGAACTCGCGCTTCTGAATCTCGAGCGGGCTCATCCGAGGGCGCATGAAAACCTCCTGATCACCTTGGTCACATGGAAAAGGCGAGTCGAGCGACGAAGCGCTGGACGAGAAAGATCACGAGCAGGACGAAGAGCGGCGAAAGGTCGATGCCGCCCGTGCGCGAGGGAGGCAGGAGCCGGCGGAACGGCCGAAAGAGCGGCTCGGTGACGCCCCAAAGGAAGCGCACGATGGGATTGCGCGGATCGGGATTCACCCACGAGATGAGCGCGGCGATGATGACGATCCACTTGACGCCTTCCAGCGCGTACAGGATGACGTCCACGATCGCGCCCGCTGCCGATCCGCCGACGTTCACGCCGCCTCCCGCGGGCCGAAGAGGGCCGTGCCGACGCGCACTTCCGTCGCGCCCTCTTCGACGGCAACGGCGAAGTCGTGGCTCATGCCCATCGAGAGCTCCGGCAGGGGCTTGCGAAACTCCGCGGCCAGGTGGTCCCGGATCCCGGCGAGCCGGCGAAAGTGCGGCCGCGATTTCTCGGGGTCCTCGTCGTACGGAGGCACGGCCATCACGCCGCGCACGTCGAGGTGCGGGCAGGCGAGCGCGGCCTCGAAGAGGCGCGGGGCCTCGTCCGGCTCGACGCCGGACTTCGAGGCTTCGCCGCCGAGATTGATCTCGAGCAGGACAGGCAGGATCCGACCTTCCGAGGCCTCCCCGAGAAGGCCCTCCAGCCGGACCGCAAGTCGTTCTCTATCCAGACTTTCCACTGCTGCGAACCATTGTAGCGCCGACCTGGCCTTGTTTGACTGCAAGGGTCCGATGAGCCGCCACGAAAGTCCGGAAAACTCCGGGCCGAGGGCCGCGATCTTGGCCGCACCTTCCTGGACTCGGTTCTCGCCGAAGAGGGTCAGTCCGGCGCGGGCCGCGTTGGCAACCGTCGCGGCGCCGTGTCCCTTGGTGACGGCCATGAGCGCAACATCCCCGACCTTGCGGCCCGCCTTCGCGGCCGACCGCGCGATCGCGTCGAGGAGACCATCGCGGCGGCGTGCGATGTCCTCGAGCGGGACGGCGCTCATTTGTCCCGGTGGAAGCGCTCTCCGGCGAGGTGGAGCTCGCTGGCGTCGGCCCCGAGGTTGGCAAGACGATCGGCCTTCTTGTTGTCCTCGCGGGGCACGTGCGCGATGGCGAAGCGCCGGAACTTCTTTGCGAGCGCGAACGCTTCCGCGTAGAGGGGCTGGAGGTGCGGCGCCTTGACCCGGTAGCGGCCCAGCATCTGCTGGACGAGCAGGAGGCTGTCGGAGGCGATCGAAACCTCGGTGGCGGCCCGTTCCTCGGCGCGCTTCAACGCCAGGAGCAGGGCGCGGTATTCGGCGACGTTGTTGGTCTGGTGGCCGAGCGCCTCGAAGAGCTCCTCGGCGGGAACCTCGCCCTCGGCCGAGACATAGCAGCCCGCGCCCGCCGGGCCAGGATTGCCCCGCGCCGCGCCATCGATGAAGGCCCGGAATCTCACGGGGACTCTACGAGCTCGCGGGCTCGTAATAGAGGATGCGCTTACAGCTGTCGCAGTAGAGGATTTCGCGGCCCTGCTTGAGGGACTGCATCGCCGCAGGCCGCACTTTCACGTGGCAGGCGGAGCAGGAGCTGCCGGTGACGAGCGCGACGGCGAGACCGTGCTTCTTGTCGATGAGGCGGCGGAACTCGGCGCGGTCGCGCGGCGGGATCTCCCCCTCGAGGCGGGCGATTTCCTCGCGGGCGCTGTCGAGCTGCTCGTTGATCGTTCGCTGCTCGGCGCGCCAGTCCTTGAGCCGCTCTTCGTGGGCTTCGGTCTCGGCCGGCAGCGTCTTGTCGCGTTCGTCGAGCTCGGCGCGCGCCTTCTCGATCTCCTCCTCGAGCTCGAGGAAGCGGTCCTCGGTCGAGCGGATGAGCTTCTCGACGCCGTCGATCTCGTTTAAGGCGGCCGAGTACTCGCGCGACGACGACACGGCGCGCAGCTGCGTCTGGTACTTCTTGAGCTTCTCCTTGAGGTCGGAGAGCTCGCCGTCGGCCTTGCGCTTCTCGAGCTCGGCCTCGGAGAGCCGCGCCTTCAGGGCGGCGACGGTCTGGACTTTCTCCTGAAACTCGCGGTCGACCTCGACGAGGTCCTCGGGGACCGTGTCGCGGCGCTTCTCGCTTTCGTGGACGAACCGGATGCGGGTCTGGAGGCGGTAGAGCTGGCCCAGCAGATCGGTCACGCCAGGCCTCCGGGCATAAAAAAGGGCGTTCCTGTTGTGGAACACCCTTCGTCGGAAGACGCTTTTTGGTTTCGGTCTCGGTTCAGAATCCTCAAAATCTCGTTCCCTCGTCTGGTGGGTCCACCCGGATTCGAACCGGGGTCTGACCGGTTATGAGCCGGTGGCTCTGGACCGCTGAGCTATGGACCCCGATAAATATAACAAATAGGGTCCAAAGCCAAGCTGCCGGACCCGGGGTCAGGTTCATCGCGTTTTCGGAGCGACGACGGCAGGTCGACTCCTTCCGAGAGGAGCTCCGAAAACCGAAGACCTGACCCCATCGACGCGCGCAGGCCCGACTTGCGGAGTGCTGCTTTCCGTAAGCGACTTGGTCGCCGCGGGACTCGCGGGCCCGTCCTCCGAGCTTCGTCCTGGGGCCGCTACCGGATCGTCTCGAGGAACGGCTTCAGTTTCTTGGCCCGGGACGGGTGGCGCAGCTTCCGGAGGGCCTTGGACTCGATCTGCCGGATGCGCTCGCGGGTCACGTTGAAGGACCGGCCGACCTCCTCGAGGGTGTGCTCGGAGCCGTCGCCGACGCCAAAGCGCATCTTCAGGACCTGCTCCTCGCGGGGGGTCAGGGACTTCAGGACCCGGCGCGTCTGCTCCTGCAGGTTCGAGACGAGCACCGCGTCGATCGGGGAGAGGACGCCGCGGTCCTCGATGAAGTCGCCCAGATGCGAATCCTCCTCCTCGCCGATCGGGGTCTCGAGCGAGATGGGCTCCTGCGCGATCTTCATGATCTTGCGGACCTTGGAGACCGGCATGTCCATGCGCTTGGCGATCTCCTCGGCGTTGGGCTCGCGGCCGAGCTCCTGCACGAGCGAGCGCGAGGTGCGCGTCAGCTTGTTGATGGTCTCGATCATGTGAACCGGGATGCGGATCGTGCGCGCCTGGTCTGCGATCGCGCGCGTGATTGCCTGACGGATCCACCAGGTCGCGTACGTCGAGAACTTGTAGCCGCGCCGGTGTTCGAACTTCTCGACCGCCTTCATCAGGCCGATGTTGCCCTCCTGGATGAGGTCGAGGAACTGGAGGCCGCGGTTGGTGTACTTCTTCGCGATCGAAACGACGAGGCGCAGGTTGGCGACGATGAGCTCGTGCTTGGCCTGGTCGGCCTCCTCTTCACCCTCGCGGACCATCCGGAGCGTCTTCTTGACGTCCTCGTGCGACACGCCGAACTTCTGCTCGAGCTCGCGCAGCGTCTTCTTGTATTTGGCGATGCGCCGCTTGTAGAAGTCGATGCGCGTCGGGTTCTTTTCCTTCTTCAGGATGTTGGTGTCCTGGCGGATCGTGACCTCGGGCGCCCCCATCTGGCGGTCGATGTCGCGCAGGATTCCGATCGCGCGGTTCAGGACGGCCGGCGTGAAGTCCGCGGCGCGGATCAGCTTGGCCATCTCGGCGATCTTGCGGTCGATCGAGCTCTCGATGCGCGCGACGGCCCTGGTGCCCTTCTTGATCGTGCGCGCCTTGAACTTCATCCGCTTGATGTCGGTATCGAGCGCGCCGATTTTCTTGAAGCTGTTGAGAATCCCCTCGATGCGGCGCGTGGAGCGGTCGTCGAGATTTTCCTGCTCGGAGGCGTCGTCTTCGTCGTCGTCCTCGGGCGCGTTGACGAGCTCCTGCACGATGCGCGAGTCGCGGCCGGCGCTCTCGAGCAGCTTCAGGATCTCTTCGAGGACGACCGGGTTGTTGGCAAGCGCCTGGTAGATCTTCGCCTCGCCCTGCTCGATGCGCTTGGCGATGCGGACCTCGCCCTCGCGGTCGAGCAGCTTGACCGTGCCCATCTCGCGGAGGTACATCCGCACCGGGTCGTTGGTCTTCTCGACGGCCTCGCGCGCCTCCTCGGCGGTTTCGCTCTCGAGCGCGGCGCGGCGTCGCGCGGCGCGGTCGGGGTCGGTGACGATCTCGATCCCGAGCTCGAAGAGCCGCTCGTAGACCTGCTCGAGGTCCTTCGGGACGGCCGTCGCCTCGTCGGAGAGGACCGTGTGGATCTCCTCGTAGAGGAGGTAGCCCTTCTCGCGCCCGCCCTTTACGAGCAGCTGGACTTCGGGAAACTTGTCTTCAATTGCAATGGCCAACTTCGTCATCCTTTCCACTGCGGCGGCCGGCCGAGGTCAGCCCTGCGCCGCGAAATCTCCGACTTGCGGCGCATGAGCTCGTCGAGCTCGGGACCTGCCGCCGCGACCGCCTGATCGATTGCCCTCTGGATCTCTGCGCTTTCCCGGTCTAAGTACTTCTTTTCGAGGTCCTTGAGGAGCTGATCGACGCCCTTCTCGGTCGGCTCAGGAGATTCATCCAGCGCGATACCAGAGATAAACGTCCGCTCGTCATCCGTAAGGTGTGCGATTTGACCTTGAAAATCAATAGGTTCCGACGCCTGTCCGGCCCCCCGGAGCACCGCAACGACCCTTTTTACCCGCGGGTCGGTGAGAAAATCATCATTCAAAGTCCTTAGAATCAGCGAGTTGTGATCGCCGCCCGCCGTCAGGAAGCGCAGCAGGCGCGTTTCGACCGCGGGCGCTTCCACAGCGGATAACACGGCCGTGTTCCCGGGCGTTCCCACACTACTAGAACGCGTCATTTCCGGCCGAAGGTTCGCTTTTTCTCCTCCCCAGAGCACTTCGAGGGGGACCGAGACGGCCCGTGCAAGCTTGCGGTACTCCTCGTAGCGCAGCACCCGGTCCGGGATCGCGGCCAGGGTCTCCTGGATCCTGGCAATCCTCTCGCGTTTTTCCCCCGACGCGATCCCCGGCTCGTCGGGGCGGACGTCCTCGAGGACCCAGGTGAGGTAGTCCGGGGCCTCGTCGATCCGCCGGGCGAGGGCCTCGGGACCCTCGCGGGCCAACAGATCGTCGGGGTCTTCGCCCTCGGGCAGGCGGGCGACCCGGGCCTCGAACCCCTGCGCGAGCAGAAGCTGAAGCGCCCCATGGGTGGCCTTGCGCCCGGCCGAGTCGCCGTCGTAGCAGACGACCGCGCGCGGGCACAGACGCTTGAGCTTCTCGGCTTGCTCGGGGGTCAGCGCCGTGCCCATCGAAGCGACGGTCTCCGCGACACCCGCCCGCGCGAGGGCGAGATGATCGAAGTAGCCCTCCACGAGGACGACGCGGTCGGTGCGGCGGATCGCCTCGCGCGCTTCGAAAAGGCCGTAGAGCAGGCGCTTCTTCGAGAAGACCGGCGACTCGGGCGAGTTCAGGTACTTCGGCTCGCCCCCGGGAGAGAGAGCGCGTCCTCCGAAACCGACCGGCCGCCCGCGCTCGTCCTTGAGGACGAAGAGAAGGCGATCGCGGAACCGGTCGTAGGCGCCCTTGCCCTCCGCGCGCGGCTGCAGGAGGCCGGCCTCGATCAGGAGGTCCTCGGGGTACGCGCCCGAGAGAGCTTGAGAGATGGAATCCCAGGCGTCGGGCGCGTGGCCGAGGCCGAGCGTCGTCCACATGTCCGGCGGCACTCCGCGCTCGACCAGATATTTCGCCGCGGCGTTGCCGGGCCGCGACAGCCGTTGCGCGTAGAAGCGTTGCGCGGCGGCGAGGACCTCGTAAAGCGTGTCGCGACGGTCCTCGCGCGGGCCGCGCCGCTGCCGGCGGGGGATCGTCACGCCGAAGCGCGACGCGAGCGCCTCGACGGCCTCGGGGAAATCGAGCCGGTCGATCTCGCGCACGAAGCGGATGACGTCGCCGCCCGCGCCGCAGCCGAAGCAATGGTAGAGGCCCTTGTCGCGGTCCACCGTGAAGGAGGGCGTGCGCTCGTTGTGAAACGGGCAGAGCCCCTTCCAGGAGCGGCCGGCCTTCTTCAACGTCGTGTGGTCGCCGATGACCTGCACGATGTCGGAGGCGCTGCGTAGCTCCGCGAGGACGGTGTCGGTGATGTCGAGGTCGGAAGAGGTCATTAGAGTCGTGAGTCGTGAGTCGTCGAGAAAGCGACTTCTTATCTCAATTCGAGGATGGTGGCGCCATTTCCGCCTTCGCGGGCGTCGGCGGGCCTCAAGGTGGCGACGGATCCGTGCGTCCGAAGGTGCTCGCGCAGGCCGTCGCGCAGTCGGCCGGTCCCATGGCCGTGGATCACGCGCAGGCGCCCTGCACCGGACAGGAGCGCCTGGTCGAGGGCCTTCTCGACCATGTCGATCGCCTCGTCGAGGCGCTGGCCGATGACGTTGACCTCGGCGGTCGGGCCCGCGGACGGCTGGGAGTCGGGAGGAGTCGGGGGTCGGGGGGAGGCGCCGCGTTCTGCCTTCTGGGGTTTGCCGTCCGCTTTCTTTCTCCTGGCGGGCTCGAGCTCCGAGCGCCGGACTCGCAGGCGTTTTCCCTGGATCTCCATCCGGGCCCAATCGCCCTCGAAGGCGACGACGAGGCCTTCCGCACCGAGGCTGCGAACGCGAGCGCGGGAGCCCGGCTCGACGGCGCGCGCGATCTCTTCTTCCGCCTCCCGGGCCTCGGCGATCACGCCCTCCGCGGCCGCCGCGCGCGCGGCGTCCTCGACGAGCCGGGCGGCCGAGGCCTGCGCGAGGCGAGCGGTCTCCGAGCGGGCTTGCTCGAGCTCCTTCTCGACGCGGCGCCGCAATTCCGTCCCGGCGCGCTCGAAGCCCGCCAGGCCCTCCGCGAGCATGCGCGCGCGCTTTTCGGAGAGAAGCACGCGCTCGGCCTCGAGACGCTCGGCGTTGCCGCGCGCGACCTCGCGCTCGGCGGCGAGCTGTCGCTCGGCTTCGCGCAGCCGCTCTAGCGCCTGCTCGGCCTCGGTCTCGGTGCGCTCGCGCCGCTTCCACGCCTCGCCGAGGAGGACCTCCGCGCGGCCGAGAACGGCTTCCGGCAGCCCGCGTTCGCGCGCGACCGAGAGCGCATGGGATCGGCCCGCGAGGCCCGCGTGCAGCCGGTAGTTGGGGCGGCCGGTCCGATCGTCGAACTCCATCGCGGCGCAGAGCGCGTCCGGCCGCGACGCGGCGAAGGTCTTGATGGCCGACAGGTGCGTCGTCACGAGCGCGCGGCCGCCCCGGGCGATGAAGGCCTCGAGAAACGCGACGGCGATCGCGGCGCCCTCCTCCGGGTCGGTTGCGCCGCCGATCTCGTCGATCAGCGCGAGCGTGTCGGGCCCCGCCTCGGCCAGGATTTCCGCCAGCCGCTCCATGGACGAGGAGAAGGTCGACCGGTCCGAAAGGATCGCCTGTGCGTCGCCGATCTCCGTGCGGACCGCGCGAAAGACCGGAATGCGCGTTCCCGCGGCCGCCGCGACCGGGATCCCGCACTGGACGAGCATCGCGAAGAGCCCTGCCGTCTTGAGCACCACGGTCTTGCCGCCGGCGTTCGGGCCCGAGACGATGAGCAGGCGCCGGTCCGCGGGCAGCTCGAGGTCGAGCGGCACCGCGTCGCCCCCTTCCCGGGCCTGGGCGAGCACCCGTCGTCGCAGCTTCTCGAAGCGCGCGTCGAGCAGGGGATGGCGGGCCCCCTTGAGGACCCAGCCGCCGTCGTCCGAGATCTCGGGCAGGCGCCCCTCGCCCATTTCGCCGAAGGCCACCTTCGCCTCGAGGGCGTCGAGGCCGGCGAGCTCGGCAACCGCCTCCTCGAGCGCGGCGCCTTCACCGAGAATCGCCCGGCCGAACTCCGAGAGCAGGCGATCGGCCTCGCGGTGCTCTTCGGCGGCCAGCAGGGCCAGATCGTTGTTCGCCTCGACGACCTCGAGCGGCTCGACGAAGACGGTCTGGCCCGAGCCCGAGCGGTCGTGCACGATGCCGGGAACACGGCCGCGCGCCGAGGCGAGGACGGGGAGGCAGTAACGGTCGTTGCGCAGGACGACGACGGCGTCGCCGAGGGCCTCGTGCCGCTCGCCGGCGATGCGCTCGAGCTGGCGCGACACCTCGCCGCGGCGCCGGCGCAGCTTCGTGCGCGCGGAGGAGAGGGCCGGGGACGCGTCGTCCTTCAGGAGCCCGTCGGCGCCGAAGAGCCGCGCGGCATGAGCGAGCAGGGCCTCGAAGGATGGCAGGCGCGCGAGGCGCGTCTTCAGGTGGGGCCTGTCGGCTTTCGCGAGGGCGCGCCGGACGGCCTCGCACGCGCGGGCCGCGCGCACGATTGGACGGAAGTCCTCCGGAGCGCCGGAGCCGCCCGCGGCCTCGAGCGCCGCGAGCAGCGGCCCGATGTCCTCGAGCCCGGCCAGGGGAAGACCGCCGTGGCGGATCCGGAACGCGACGGCCTCGTCGGTCTCGGCGAGGAGGCGGCGGACCTCGGCCTCGTCCGGAGCGGGCGTCAGAGACAGAACCGCCGCCCTTCCGGGCGGCGTTCTTGCCAGGGACGCGATGAGGCGGAGGACGACGCCGAACTCGAGGGCTTCCCGGTCGGCGCCGTCTCCGTTGGACGGATCTACGGGGTTGCTCGCTTCTCTTCCGAGAGCTTGCGAAGCATCTTCTTGCGCGCTTGAATCATCTTGCGCTTGCGCTTGGCGCTCGGCTTTTCGTAGTGCTGCCGCTTCTTCAGCTCGGACAGGATTCCGGATTTCTCGCACTTGCGTTTGAAACGCCGCATGGCGTTTTCGAAAGATTCATCTTCCTTTACGTGGACCAGAGGCACTGACACTCACCCCCTTACCCGACCAATTCAGAGCAGCCAATAATATGGACGCCGGTGGGTCGTGTCAACGATTTCTGGTCTATCTGTAATGATTACAGTCATTTAAGTCCGATCCTGTCCTCGAGGGCTCTCGTCGCCGGCCTTTGCCGGCCGTCCTCCCTCGGCCGTCCGCGCGCGCGGGTCGACCGAGAGCGGACAGCTGATGGCTGAGAGCTTTACCTGGAACGGCCCGACCCCCGATAATGCGGGGAATGGCTTCTATCGACGCAGAAGAGCGACTCAAACTCCTCGAAACCGAAATCCAACGCCGGCTGGCCGAGCGGTTCTCCGCCCTGCGGGAGGAATTCGACCGCATGCGGCTCGAGTCGGACCGCCGCTGGTTCGGCTTTCTCGAGCGCTTCGACCAGGACCTGAAGGGCGTCGTCCCGGCGGAGCTGCTCTCCGGCGAGGGCGGGAAGTTCGTCGAACGCAAGGGGCTCGTCTCGGTCGACGCCGTGCGCGCGCTCGACCAGGCGACCACGCAGGTCGACGTGCTGCACAAGTTTCTCGACGAGTGCCGCCGCTACTGTTCGCGGGCGGCGCTGCTCGTCGCGCGCGGCGGCTCGATCGGAGCCTGGAAGGCGGTCGGCTTTTCGCAGCATGGCGGCGACGACGAGGCGGTGCGCCAGATTTCGATGCCGCTGGCCGAGGGCGGGCTTCTCTCGCGCGTCATGACGGGCAACGCCCTGCGCCTGCATGCCTCCAACGAGATGTCGTCGCTGCTGCGCGCGACCCGCATCGCCGACGGCGTCGCGATCCCGATGGTCGTACGCGAGAAGATTTCGGGCGCGCTCTACGCCGACGCCGCGCTCGGCGAAGAAGAGAAGTTCGACCCGGAGGCGCTCGGCCTCCTGACGTTCATGGCGGGTCTGCTGGTGGACCGCCTCGCCTCGCGAAAGTTGAAGCCCGCGCCCGCGCTGCGCGTTCCCGAGGCGGCGAAGAAGGCGGAGCCGGCGGGAATGTGGATGGACTCGGGACCTGCCCCCTCGGTCGGGGAGCCTCTGCCGGCCGCGGCCGAGAGCATGGAACCGCCCGCGCCGCCGGCCGAGGAGCGCCCGGCCGCCGAGCCCACGTTCATGGCTCCGGAGCCCTCCACGAGGCCCGCTACGGATTCCGGCCGGCGCCTGGCCGGCCCTCTGGCCGACGCGTCGCCGGGCGACGAGCGCCGCGAGGAAGCGCGGCGGTTCGCGCGGCTGCTCGTCTCGGAGATCAAGCTGTACAACGAGCGCGCCGTGCTCGAGGGCCGCGATCACGGGAACCTCTACGAGCGCCTGCGCGACGATATCGACCGCAGCCGGCAGATGTACGAGGATCGGATCCCGCAGGACGTTCGCACCGGGACCAACTATTTCTACGAGGAGCTGGTGCAGATCCTCGCCGATGGCCGGCCCGAGGCCCTGGGGCTCTGATCGTCTTTTCCCGGCAGCGGCTCGGGGCGTTTTCCGCCGTTCTGACTTGAAGCGCGCCGCGGCTCTGGCGTCCGCACTGTGTCTGGTCGCGCACCTGGCCTCCGGCGACCTCGGAGCTCCGGAGGCTGCGGCGGATTTCGACCCGGACTTCGCGCGCGCGGCCGATCTTCTCGAGGCCGGCAAGCGAGCCGAGGCCGAGGTGATTCTCGAAGCGATCCGCCGGAAGGCGAATCAGCCGGCATGGGACGCGCGCGCCGCCTTCCTTCTCGCCGCGGACGACTCGCGCCGCCGGGACTTCGCGGCAGCGGCCGCGCGGCTCGAGACTCCGGCGTCCTCGATCGGGCTCGAGGCCTACCGCGAGCTCGCGCGTGCCGAGGCATTCGAGCTCGCGGGAGACCCCGGCGCGGCGCTCGCGGCCGCGCGGCGCGCGTTCATGGCCGAGGGGCCCTTCGCCTTCCGGGTGCGCGCGGCGACGGTCCTCGCCCGACTGCTCGAGAAGGAGCGCAACAGCCGCGAGGCGGCCGAGGTTCTCGCGCTCGCGGCCAGCGCGGCCGCGTCGCCGGCGGAGGCGGAAGATGTCGCGATCGCGCGGATCCGGCTCGGGCTCGCCGCCCGCGACAAGGCGGCGGTGCGCGAAGCGGCGCGCGCGATGCTGCTCGAGGCGCCGACGGCCGACGGCAACCGTGCGACGCCCGCGTTTGCCCGGCAGGCGGCTGCCGAGG
>Ga0209048_10001069_pt1 | contig 28731 bp, 25 predicted proteins | sample FrelakmetCRP12CR_FD_187146 | JGI IMG/M metagenome (GOLD analysis project Ga0209048, IMG submission 187146) | Freshwater lake sediment microbial communities from the University of Notre Dame, USA, for methane emissions studies - CRP12 CR (SPAdes)... | ecosystem: Environmental > Aquatic >... | reverse complement strand
GCGCCCGGGAGGCGGGCGGCGGGCGGCGGTCGTCCGCCCCGCGATCGTGCGGCGGCCGTCCGCCCCGCGATCGGGCGGCGGTCGTCCGCCCCGCGATCGTGCGGCGGTCGTCCGCCCCGCGATCGTGCGGCGGTCGTCCGCCCCGCGATCGTGCGGCGCCGCCGTCGCGTCGCGTCGCCCTCGCCGGGTCCGGGCGTCACGCCGAGCGGTGGACGCGTACGATGACCGCCTCATGGCCGTCCGGAAGGACAACGAGGTCGTCGACGCGCTGACCCGGAGTCAGGCGGCACGACGCGGCCGTGTGCTCGCCGCGGCGATGGAACTCGCGGCCGAGGGTGGCTACGACGCCGTGCAGATGCGCGACGTGGCGGCGCGGGCCCAGGTGGCGCTGGGCACGATCTACCGGTACTTCACCTCCAAGGACCAGCTGCTCGCCGCCACCCTGGTCGAGTGGTCGAGCGACATGGAGCGACGCCTGGTGCAGCGGCCGCCGAAGGGCGAGACCGTCGCCGACCGGGTCGTGGACGTGGTCCGGCGGGCCTCCCGAGCCATGGAGCGCAACCCCACGCTCTCCTCGGCGTTGGTCACGGCGATCGCCAGCCCGGATCCGGCCGTCCTCGAGTGCCAGCGCGACGTGTCCCTGATCATGGTCAAGCTGCTGTCGGGGCCGCTCGACGGCCTCCCTGCCGACGAGCGGGACGGCATCATGCGCACCCTCTCGCTCGTCTGGTTCGCGGCCCTGATCGGCTGGGTCAACGGGTGGGCCAACGCCCGCACGGTCGGCGACGAGCTCGAAGCGGCGGCCCGGCTCCTCCTGCGTCCCTGACCCTGCCGCGGTGCCAGACTGTCGACCGCCATGAGCGCGGGGGACTGGGAATCTCGAGTGGAGGACCTTCGGACCCGCCGATCCGCGGCCGTCGCCATGGGCGGGCCGCAGCGCCTCGAGCGCCAACACCGCGGCGGTCGGCTCGATGCCCGGGCTCGGGTCGCGGCGCTGTGCGACGCCGGCAGTTTCGTCGAGCTCGGCACCCTGGTCGGCACGTCGGCCGGCGCGCCGGCCGACGGGCTGGTCGCCGGCTACGGCCTGATCGACGGGCGGCCGGTCGTCGTGGGGGCCGAGGACTTCACGGTCAAGGGAGGGTCGATCGGCCCCGGGACCCACGCCAAGCGCTACCGCTTGGCCCAGCTGGCGGGGCAGGAGCAGGTGCCCATCGTCATGCTCCTCGACGGCGCGGGCGAACGGGTCACGAACGCCCTCGAGCCGCCGGGCCGTGCGCCCAACGACCTCCAGGCCATGGCCGGGCTGGCCGGCGTGGTGCCGCGGGTGAGCGTGGTCATGGGGCCGTCGGCGGGCCACGGGGCACTCACCGCGCTCCTGTCGGATCACGTCGTGATGGTCGAGGGCTCGGCCATCTTCTCCGCCGGCCCCCCGCTCGTGGCCCAGGCGACCGGCGAGGTCGTGAGCGCCGCCGATCTCGGTGGTCCCGAGGTGCACGCCGCCGTGAGCGGCGTTGCCCACGACGTCGCGCCCGATGACCCGAGCGCCCTCGAGCGGGTCCGACGGTGGCTGTCGTACCTGCCGTCGTCCGCCTGGGACCACCCCCCAGCCGGCCCGACGGAGGACGCCGGGCGGCGGTCCGTGCCCGAGGTGTACGAGCTCGTTCCGGCGGACCACCGGCGCCCCTACGACATCCGCGGCGTCCTCGACGTCGTGTTCGACGCCGGGTCCGTCCTCGAGGTGGAGGCCGGCCACGGCCGGGCCGTTGTCACCGCGCTCGCGCGACTGGGCGGGCGGTCCGTGGCCGTCGTCGCCAACCAGCCGGCGGTGCTCGGCGGTGCCATCGACGTGCCGGCCGCCGGCAAGGCGGCCCGGTTCCTGGAGGTCTGCGGTGCGTTCCACCTGCCGGTGGTGTTCCTCGCCGACAACCCGGGGGTCCTTCCGGGGTCCGCCTCCGAGCGGGCCGGGATCCTGCGGGCGGGCGCCCGGATGTACGCGGCCCAGGCCCGGTTGCGCTCACCGAAGCTGCACGTCACCCTCCGCAAGGCCTACGGCTTCGGGAGCTCGCTCATGGCGATGAACCCGTTCGACGACCAGACGGTGACCCTGGCGTTTCCCGGGGCCGAATTGGCCGCCATGCCGGCGGCGGGCGCCGCCGGCGCGACCCGGGCTGACGAGGCCGCCCGGGCGACGCTGGAGGCGGCCACCGCCAGTTACCGCTCCGCGGACCGGCTCGGCTACGACGAGGTCATCGACCCGGCGGAGCTGCGCGACGCGCTCCTCGGCGGAATGCGGCTCGCCTCGTCCCGGCTGGACGCCCGGCCGGTGGGGCCCGTGGCCCACATCGGCCCCGTGCCCTGAGGGCTGGCCCGGCGGACGTGCTGCCGTGCCGTCAGGCTGCACCAGCCCTCCACACCCGTTACAGTCCGGCGCCGATCGAGGAGGTTCGCCCATGACCATCGACCCGAGCAAGGCGGGGACGACGTTCGGCCCCACCGAGGCGTACTGGACGTCCAAGGACTGCCTGCTCTACGCGATCGGCGTCGGTTCGGGTACCGACGAGCTGGCCTTCACGACCGAGAACTCCCAGGGCACCCCCCAGCAGGTGCTCCCGACGTTCGCCTGTGTGGCGACGGCGCCCGAGCGGGTCCGGTCCGCCGGCTCGAGTCCCTTCGCCGTCATCGGCGACTTCAACCCGGCCATGCTGGTGCACGGCGAGCAGGGCATCGACCTCCACCGCCCGCTGCCCACCGAGGCCGAGTTCGTCAGTACCGGACGGGTCACCGGGATCTACGACAAGGGCTCGGGGGCCGTCGTCGCCACGGAGACGACCGCGACCGACAAGGCCAGTGGGGAGCCGCTCTTCACCGTGCGGATGAGCGCCTTCATCCGCGGGGAGGGCGGCTTCGGCGGCGACCGGGGTCCCTCGGCCACCAGCCGCATCCCCACCGACCGGCCCGCCGACCACGTGGTCACCTACCAGACCAGGGCGGAGCAGGCGCTGATCTACCGCCTGTCGGGCGACCGGAACCCGCTTCACTCGGACCCGAAGTTCGCCGCCATGGGCGGCTTCGACCGGCCCATCCTGCACGGACTGTGCACCTTCGGTTTCACGGGCCGAGCCCTGCTCCACACGGTGTGCGACGGGGACCCTGCCCGGTTCCTCTCGATGGACGGGCGGTTCTCCAAGCCCGTGCTCCCGGGCGACGCGCTGACCGTCTCCGTCTGGGTCGTGGGGGACGAGGCCCTCTTCCGGACCGAGCGGGCGCCCGGCGAGGTCGTCCTCGACAACGGCGTCTGCCGCTTCAGCCCCGCGTAGGCGGTCGACGGCCCGACCATCGGCGCCCCACGCCGACCGGCGCGGGACCACTGCGACCGGATTCGGGCCGACCGGCCCTAGCAGGAGCCTCCCTGGGAGGCCCAAGGTTGACGCGGGCGTGGCTCCGCAACGCCCCGGGTCCCAGGGCCAGGGCGGGGCAAAGGCCACCATCAGCACCAGCACCAGCACCAGCACCAGCACCAGCACCAGCGCACCAGCACCAGCACCAGCACCAGCACCAGCACCAGCACCAGCACCGGCACCGGGACGGGACGAGGGGCAGGACCGGGACCGGGACCCGGTCGGGATGACGGATCACCGAGGGGCGAGCGCAACTCGCAAGGAGGGCCCACATGAACGGCGCGTCAGCGGTTCGGATCGAAGGCGACACGATCGTCCAGGCGTTCCGCACCAACCTCCGCCGCATCCCCGACCGTCCCGCGCTGCGTCGACGCGTCCGGGGATGGGAGACGTTCACCTGGGCTGACTACGGCCGAGCCGTGAGCGAGCTCACGGCCGGCCTCGCCGAGCTCGGGGCCGCGCCGGGTGAGCCGGTCGGGATCCTTTCCGGGAACCGGGTCGAGTGGCACCTGGCCGATTTCGGGGTGCTGTGCACCGGGGGGGTGTCCGTGCCCGTGTACCCGACCAGCTCGGTTGAGCAGGTCGCCTACATCCTGGGTCACGCCGAGGTGTCCGTGTGCTTCGTCGAGGACCGGGAGCTGCTCGCCAAGGTCCTCGAGGCGAGGGACGAGCTCCCCAAGCTCGGGCGTGTCGTCGTGTTCGACGACGACGAGCGGCTCGACGATCCGTTCGTCATGGGCTTCGAGGCGCTCCGCGCCATCGGCGCGGCGCGCCTCCAGCGCGAGCCGCAGCTGTTCGAGGCCCGAGCCCAGGAGGTGACCGCCGACCAGGTGGCGACCCTCGTCTACACGAGCGGCACGACCGGCCCGCCGAAGGGCACCATGATCACCCACGCCAACATCATGTGGACGATCCGCAGCGCAGCGTCGCTGGCCAACCTGCGTGAGGGCGAGCGGTTCCTGTCCTTCCTCCCGCTCAGCCACATCGCCGAGCGCATGATGAGTGACTTCGTCCCCGTCGCGCTCGGCGGCGAGACGTGGTTCGCCCGCAGCCTGGCCACCGTGGCCGAGGATCTGCGGGACTGCCATCCGACCGTCTTCTTCGCCGTGCCCCGCGTCTGGGAGAAGTTCCAGGAGGCGATGCTCGAGAAGCTCGGGGAGGAGCACGGCCTGCGCAAGCTCGTCATTGACCGCTACGTGGGACTCGGCGAGCACGTGGTGACCCATCACGACTCCCCGGGACACGCACCGGTCTGGGAGAAGCTGCCCTACGAGGCGCTGGACGCAACCATCGGCACCAGGATCCGCCACGAGCTCGGCCTGGACGAGGCCCACATCCTGGTGACGGCCGCGGCGCCCATCCATCCCGATCTGATTCGCTGGTTCCACGCCATCGGCCTGCCGATCGTGGAGCTCTACGGCCAGACGGAGTCGTGCGGCCCGACCACCTGCAACCCGCCGGAGGACAACCACGTCGGCACCGTCGGGCCGCCGATACCGGGCGTGCGGGTCCATATCGCCGACGACGGGGAGATCCTGGTCAAGGGCGGAAACGTCTGCGCCGGCTACTTCCGCAACCCGGAGGGCTCCGCGGAGCTCCTCGACGACGACGGCTGGATGCACTCCGGTGACGTGGGAACCCTCGACGGCGACGGCTACCTGCGCGTCACCGGCCGCAAGAAGGACCTCATCATCACCGCGGCCGGGCAGAACATCGCCCCCCAGGAGATCGAGACCGACCTCCGCCAGCACCCGCTGGTGTCGGAGGCGTTGGTCGTCGGCGACGGCCGCCGCTACCTGACCGCCATCCTCACGCTCGACGCCGATCCGCTGGCGGACTGGGCCCGTGAGCAGGGCAAGGTGGCCAAGTACGAGTCCCTGGCCGCAGATCCCGACCTGCGGGCTGAGATCGACCGGTGGGTGGAGGACGTGAACGGCCGACGATCCCGCCCCGAGCGGGTGAGGAAGTACCGCATCCTGGCGAACGAGCTCACCATCGCGGCGGGGGAGCTCACGCCGACCCTCAAGGTCAGGCGGAGCGTCGTCTACGACCGCTACGGGGACCTGATCGAGGAGATGTACGCCGGGGAGGGCTGAGGGAACCAGCCCGGGTTGCCCGACGGCGCCGACGCCGGGGGTGGACCGGCCCGGCGCGGTCCGCCTGCCGGTTGCGGTGGCGCGGCCCGGGGCCCGTCATCGCGCTCGCTCGCCTTTGCCGACCGGCTACGGGGCCACCGATCCCCAGTCGGTGAAGCCGGACGGGTCGTGGCGGCCGAACGTGCCGTGCTCGAACAGGCCCCAGCCCTCGGCCCCGTCGCAGGTCGCCCTCGCCACGTGGTCGACGACCCCGAAGACCCCCCGACCGGCGACCGCCGGGTCGGTCTGGTCCTTCACCACCGACTGCACCCAGCCCCGACCCTTCCACATCCCGTGGGCCCACTCCTCGTCGCCGCCGTACCCGGAGCCCGCGTTGAGGTACACGAAGCCGAGGGTGTCGACCTCGAGGGTCAGCGGTCGGCGGCTGCGGTCCGTCAGGTGGACGGTCGCGTGCTCGGGGTGTCGGGTGCCCGACCGGTAGCTGATGTCGATCTCCGGCCAGCCGAGCTGCTCGACCCTGCCGCCCGACCGCTCCGGCCACACGCGGACCGCCTCGTTGAGGAAGCGGTGGCCGTCGGCGTCCTCCTGCATGATGACGATCAGGGCGAAGTCCTCGAAGCGGAGCGGGACGTACACCCACCAGAACCCGTCCATCGGGGGCTCGGCCGCCCACCGTCCCGGCGCCTCGGGCTCACCCACCGGACGGATGCCCCACGAGCGGTCACGGGTGCCGAGCCAGCGGTCAGGGGTGACCGGGATCTCCTGACCCTCGACGCGCAGCACGCCGCTCCACGTCCCGACCTGGGCGAACCGGCAGGCGTCGAGCATGACCTTGGTGCCCGTCCGCTGGATGTGCCGGGGTTCCTCGACCGCCGGGAACGAGCCCTCCCACGTGAGGTCGAAGCCGACGCCGTGATCGTCGCCGTCGCAGGCCAGCCGGATCCGGTGAAGGGGATCGAGGACCTCGATCCGGTACGGGCCCACCCGCTGGGCCGTGCGGTCGTCGCCCAGCGCGTCCGACGTCCGGACGGAGACGAGGCGGGCACCCCGCCCGACGGTGGCGTAGGCGTCGATCACCCCGAGGTTGGGGTACACGCCGAGACCGGTGATCACGAAGATGTCGCCGGTGCGGTCATGGGCGTTGAAGTAGGACCGGTCGTAGAAGTTCCGGTCACTGCTCGCCGGGTACTTCGCCGACAGGGGGACCTGGTGGATCGGGAACTCGTCGAGCGGGATCGGCACGGGACTGCCTCCTGGGTCGGGGTCGGGGTGGACGGCGGCACACCCGGGCGCCTCGCCGGCCGCCGGGTGTCGGGTGGCGGTCAGCCGAGGACGGCCTCGGCGACCCGCCGGAGCTCCTCGACGTCGCGGGCACCGATCACCAGCATGGTGATCCCGGCCTCCTCCCACCGGGCGAGGTCGTCGCGGATCTTGGCCAGGGGGCCGATGAGCGAGATGTCGGTGACGAGCTCGTCGGGCACGGTGGCGATCGCCTGGTCCCGCTTCCCCTCGAGGAACAGGTCCTGGATCTGCTGGACCTCCTTCTCGTAGCCCATGCGCGCGAACACGTCCTTGTGGAAGTTCATGTCCCTGGCCCCCATGCCCCCGATGTAGAACGCGAGCATCGGCTTCAGGGCGTCGATGGCCGCCTGCACCTCGTCGGTGACGACCACCTGGCAGTTGGTGGCGATCTCGAAGTCGGCGGCCCGCCGCCGCGCCCCGGGCCGTGCGAACCCCTCGGCGAGCCACTGGCGGTACATGGGTGCGACCTTGGGCGAGTAGTAGATCGGCAGCCACCCGTCGGCGATCTCGGCGCAGAGCGCGATGTTCTTCGGACCCTCGGCGCCGAGCCAGATCGGGAGATCGGCCCGCAGGGGGTGCGTGATCGGCTTGAGGGGCTTGCCCAGGCCGAGCCCGTTGGGGCCGCTGTAGGGGAGCGGGTAGTGCGGCCCGGGGTTGGTCACCGGCCCCTCCCGGGCGAGGATGCGTCGGACGATCCCGACGTACTCCCGGGTCCGGGCCAGCGGCTTGCCGAAGGGCTGGCCGTACCAGCCCTCAACCACCTGGGGGCCGGACACGCCGAGGCCGAGGATGAAGCGGCCGGCGCTCAGGTGGTCCATGGTGAGCGCTCCCATGGCCGTGGCCGCCGGCGTGCGAGCCGAGATCTGCACGATCGAGGTGCCGAGCTTGATGCGGGAGGTCTGCGAGCCCCACCAGGCGAGGGGCGTGAAGGCGTCGGAGCCCCACGACTCTGCGGTGAAGGCGGCGTCGTAGCCGAGCCGCTCGCCCTCCAGGATCTTCGCCAGCGCGTCAGCCGGTGGCTGCGCGCCCCAGTACCCGATGGTCAGGCCGAGCTTCATCTCCGGGACTCCCTCGCTCTCGCCCGCCGCCTCGCGGTGGCCGGCCCTCGATCGTCATTGTCGTACACGGCTCCGCCGCCGCGCAGCGGAGCTCAGCCGCCGAGGTACGCCTCGGACAGCAGCGGGCGCAGCTCGTCGGGCGTGCCCTCCATGGCCACCCGGCCGTGGAGCATCACGACGGCCCGGTCGGCCACCTTCAGGACGGTCTGGACGAACTGCTCGACCACGAGGATCGACACACCCTCGCCGGCGATCCGGTGGACGATCTCGAACAGCTCCTCCACGATCAGGGGGGCGAGGCCCATCGAGAGCTCGTCGAGCAGGAGGACCGCCGGGTTGGTGGTGAGCGCCCGGGCCATGGAGAGCATCTGCTGCTCCCCGCCCGAGAGGGTGCCGGCCGCCTGCTGACGCCGTTCCCTCAGCCGGGGGAATCTGGCGAACGCGAGCTCCTCCACGGACGAGAGGCTGACGCCCGCATAGGTCACCATGCGCAGGTTCTCGCGCACGGTGAGGTTGGGGAACACGCCCCGCCCCTCCGGGATGGTGCACACGCCCCGCCGGGCCAGCTCGTCGGCGCTGATGCCCGTGACCCGCCGACCGGCGATGAAGATGTCGCCGGCCGTCGCCGGGTGGAGCCCGGCGGCCACCCGCAGCGCGGTGCTCTTGCCGGAGCCGTTCGGTCCCAGGACGGCGAGCACCTGCCCGGCGTGCAGGATCCAGTCGACGCCGTGGAGGACCTCGACGGGACCGTAGCCGGCGCGCACGCCCCGCAGCTCGAGGACCGTCCCGGACGGCCGGGACGGCGGCGCGGTGGTGGGCGCGGTCGTGTCGACCACCGTACTGTTGGCCTCGGCGGCTCGGGCGTTGCCGTTGTGTTCGACGCCGGTCATCGCTGGCCGGCCGGCGTGTCGTGCGCCCCGTGCCCGAGATAGGCGACGAGGACGGCGTCGTTCGCCCGGATCTCGGCGGGGCCGCCGGAGGCGAGGACGCTGCCGAAGTCGAGGACGTGGAGGATCTCGCAGACCTCCATCACGAGCGTCATGTCGTGTTCGACGAGCAGGATGCCGATCCCGGTCGAGGCGAGACGGCGCAGCAGCTCGGCGAACCGGGCCGTCTCCGTCTCGTCCTGGCCGGACGCCGGCTCGTCGAGGAGGAGCAGGCGTGGCCGGCTGGCCATCGCCCGCCCGAGCTCCACGAGCCGGGCCTGGCCCGTGGGGAGCGCGTCGGCGCGGACGTCGGCGACCTGCTCGAGGCCGATCTCGCCGATGATGCGGTCGGCGGTCTCCGTGGGCGTCTCGTGGGCGGCCGGATCGCCGTCGGCGGCCACACGGCCCCGGCGGTCCCAGCTCCGTCGCACGTCCGCTGCGACCCGGAGGTTGTCCCGCACCGACAGGAGGCCGAACAGCTCGAGGCGCTGGAACGTCCGGGCCAGCCCCCGGCGTGCCCGTCTGAAGGGGGGCACGCCGGACAGATCCTCGCCGGCGAAGAGCACCTTGCCGGCCGTAGGCGCCTGCAGGCCGGTGATGACGTTGAACAGGGTGGTCTTGCCGGCGCCGTTGGGTCCGATCAGCCCCGTGATCGTTCCCTTGTCGGCCGTCAGGCTGACGTCGGCCAGGGCCGTGTTCCCGCCGAAGCGGACGGTCACCTCGACGACGTCAAGCAGTGCCATGGGCGTCCAGCTCGGGGAGGCCGAGGGCCCGGTCGATGGTGACGAGGTCGTCGGCGGTGAAGGGTCGTGCCAGGCCCAGCCACTCGAGCGGCACGACGGCGCCCGCGCCCCCGGTCTCCCCGACCGGTTCCGGCCGCCGGCCGACCATGCCGGCGGCGGGGGCGAGCAGCAGGATGGCGAGGGAGATGATGGCGTAGGGCCAGTTGGTGATCACGTGGGCGATGCGCAGGAGCCACACCCCGACGAGAGCGCCGGCGATCCCGATGGCGATCAACGGCCGCTCGAACACCGGCCGCCACGCCTCCCGGATCTCGATGATGAACCCGTTGGGGTTGCGGGCCATCCCGACCCCGGCCGTCCCGGACAGCACGAGCTGCAGCTGGGGCTCGCCGGGGAAGAAGTTGGACAGCAGGGGGGCGCCCAGCAGGATGCCGCAGGCGAGGGCGCCGCCCACCAGGCTGATGCCGCAGATGACCATCACGAGCAGGACGGGAAGACCGGTGAAGAAGTCGAACTGCCCGGCGCTGGCGACCCGCAGGGCCCCGCCGTAGAGGGCTCCGCCGAACCCGGCCATCGCCGCCGAGATGGTGAACACGGCCAGCTTGGTGAGGGTGATGTTCATCCCGAGCGTCGCGCACGCGGCGGGGGAGTCCTTCATGGCGAGGAGCCGTTGGCCGAAGTTGGACCGTCGGATCCACACGACGAGCAGGGCGCTGAGGGAGAAGACGACGGCGAGCAGGACGAACTCCGACTTCTGGCCGTCGAAGCTCATCCCGAGGAGCCGGGGACGGGGAATGGTGAGCGAGCCGTCCTGGAACAGGTTGAACCGGTGTCCGAAGACGCTGAACACGGGGAACGGGAAGATCCACCGGTCCATCGTCACCGCGAACGCGGCGGTCGCCAGAGCGAGGTAGATGCCCTGGAGCCGGAGGGCGGGAAGGGCGATGACGGCGCCCACGGCTCCGGCGATGACCGCCGCGGCCAGCAGGCCGAGGGGATTGCCGTTGGTGCCGAGGTGGGCCATCACCACCGCGCCGATGCCCGCGAAGCTGAACTGGCACAGCGAGATCTGACCGGCGAATCCGACCAGTGGGATGAACGACAGGCCGATGAGGGCGATCCCGAAGACCTTGGTGATGTTCTCGAGGTCGGACCTGCTGATCACCGACGCGACCATGAAGGCGCCGACCACCACCGCGGCACCGAAGACGAGGGCTCCCCGGAAGGTGGGGAGGACCACGATCTCCCGACCCCGCGCCGTGGAGTGGCCTCGCAGGCGGGGGTTGGGAAGCACGAGGAGCACGATGAACAAGACGATGACCGGGATCGAGAGGTAGAGCCCTTCGATGTACTTGGCGGCCGAGCCGTTGGTGGCGAACACGTTGAGGAACGTGAAGGGGCTTCCGTGCCGCCGGCGCAGGTAGTCCGGCAGGTACTCGTTCGCCATGCCGAGGATCAGGGCCCCGAGGAAGGTGTAGGGCAGGCTTCGGAGGCGCCCGATCACGGCTGCCGCGTAGGCGTTGATGATGAGGAGGGTCAGCGGGAGCGCCGACACGTTGAGCGTCGGGGCGATGAGGATGCCGGAGAGGGCGGCGAGCGACGCGCCGATGGCCCACGCCAGCATCGATCCGAGGTCGGGTCGGGCCCCGGTGAGCCGGGCCAGCGACCGGTCGTCGACGGCCGCCCGCATGGCGATCCCGACCCGGGCCCGGTAGAGGAAGAGCCTGAGGCCGATCGCGACGATGGCCGCCAGGGCCAGGCTGATGATCTGGTCGGCCGAGATGCGTGACCCGAGGACGCGCAGGACGGTGCCCTGGAAGAAGGCGCGCACCGGCCGGGGCGACTGGGGGTTCCAGATCCACAGCGAGATCCCGAGGAGCCCGACCAGCACGCTGATCGTGGCGACCAGTCGGGTGGTCTCGGGGGTGCCCTCCAACCGCCGCATCACCACCAGGTCGAGGACGGCACCGAACAGCGGACCCAGGAGGAAGAGCACCACGACGAGGGCGACCGCAGCCGGCCAGTGCCACCCGAAGCGCATCTGCCAGTAGGCGAAAGCGGCCAGCATGCTCGTCGCCCCGTGGGCGAAGTTGAACGTGCCGGTGGTCGTGTAGGTCAGGACCAGCCCGGCGGCCGCCACGGCGTAGATCGCCGAGGTCGCCAGGCCGCTGAACGTGTAGTTGAGGAACTGGTGCAACCGCTCGGCCTCCTCAGGACTTCGGCGCGTAGTTGCCGGTGAGCGTCACCACGTTCCCCGGGTCGCAGTTGAAGAAGCGACTGCCCTTGGGGGGCAGGAACGCCTGGTCGATCGAGAAGCCCGACGGCCCGGCCTTCATCGCCAGGTAGCACTCGGTCATGTGACGGTTCGTCGGGTCGGTGCTGTTCGGGGCCTTGAGGCCGCCGGCGTCCCAGCTGGGGTGGGCGCCGGCCTTCTGGAGGAGGCAGCTGCGGGTGAGGCTGGACCCGCAGTCCCGGGCGGCGGTGGCGAACAGGAGCCAGGCGTCGAAGGCGTTCAGCCCGAGCGCGGCGACCTTCCCCCCCGACTGCTTCATGATGTCGAGGTACTGCTGCGTGGCCGGGTTCTGGGCGGCGGCCTCGAACGGGACGTAGTTGGTGTAGACCCAGGTGTTCTTGACGGCGTCGGCCCCGTTCTTGATGAGCAGGGTGTCGTACTGCTGGGGTGCCTCGATGATGGCCTTCGGGTACCAGCCGACCGTCTGCATGGCCTTCTCGAGCTGGATCAGCGCGCTGACGTCCCCCGTCTGGGTGAGGACCTCCACACCCGCATCCTTCATGCGCTGGACGTAGGACTGCGGGTTTTCCATCCCGGTGACGGGGTAGATCTCGTCGTAGACGGACTTGAACCCGGTCTGCTCGACGGCCTCCCTGAACCGGCTCTTGGTCACCGTGATGCTGGTGATGTTCCCGGTGAGCCACCCGATCCTGGTGACGCCGAGCGCCTGTCGGGCCGCCTTCCAGATGGCGACGGTCTGCTCGTCGGTGGGGAGGCTGGTGGCCTGCACCTTGAGCGGCGCCTCGGTCGCCTTCACCGAGTTGTCGTAGGCGGGGATCTCGGGGAGCCTGCACTTGACCCGCTGGTCCACACCGGCGTCGTCGAACGCCTCGCCGTTGCCGACGAGGGAGAAGTCCGTCTGGCAGGCCTCGACCATCCGGGCCGCGACTTCGAACAGCTTCGAGTCGCGCTGGTGCAGGGCGAGCTTGCGGCCGAGGATCCCGCCGGCGGCGTTGCACCAGCCGACGAACGCCTTGGCGGTGTCGAACAGCTCCTGGTCGAGTCCCGGAGCGGCGGCCGCGCCGGGGTCGGCCATCGTCCCGACCTCGATCCCGGTGTCCGTGACGCCCTGGTCGGTGGCCCCACGCGCGCTTCCCGGGCCGCACACCGCCGCCAACGACCCGAAGGTACCCGGCCCGGGCCCGGCCCTCGTCGTGGGGCTGGTGGCTGGCGGGCTCGTGGGTGCGGCCGTCGTGCTGCCCGAGCGCCCGCAGGCGGCGGCGGCGAGGGCGAGAGCCGCCCCGACGGCGACCGCTGTCCACCACCTCCGACGCACTGCCAACCCCCCCCGGACCGTTAGGCCGACGATCATCGCCACCAGACGCGTTGTCAGGCTAGCGCCGTCGCGCCCTGGACCGCTTAGCGGTCGTCGGCTCCCGGGCGCGGGGCGGCCACCATCCGGTCGGACTGGGCCCGCTGTGCGGTGACGAGGTCGGCGAGCCACGACCGGAGGAAGCCGGCGATGGCGTACCGCACCACCAGGGTGGCGCCGAGCACGGCTATCGCCACCCCTGCCAGCGCGAGGGTCCGGTCGGCGCGTTGGTGCTGGAGGACGGTCGTCGAGTGGGAGCGGAGGTAGGCGACGACGCCCAGCGCGAGACCCAGGACCAGGGCGGCGACGCCGAGGCCGAGCCAGCGGGCCTCGTGAGCCGTCACCGGGTCCGTGAGCCGCACGTGGGCCATCTCGTCCCTGAACCGCCGCAGGCGGTTCTCCGGCTGCCCGGATCGGTCCATTCCCGTTCCCCCCCGGCCCGTGTCGCCCGTCAGAGGAGTCCGGCCTGGCTCATCTCGGTCGTCCCGCTCACGGTGGCCGGGGGCCGCCCCTCGAGCAGGCGGTCGGTCTGGACCCGCTGCTCGAGCACGAGCCGGGCCATCCAGAACCGGAGGAACCCGCCGAGCGAGTACCGCAGGAAGGCGGCGGCACCGGCGATCGTCACGGCGATCCCGATGAGGGCGATGATGGTGTCGTCGCTCTGGTCGAGCGGGTTGGTCGTCGAGTGCGAGGCGAAGTAGGCGAAGAGGGCCACGACCACGCCGGTCACCATCAGCACGGCGCCGACCCGGGCCATCATCGTGTCGCGGCCGGCCACCGGCTCCTTGATGCGCTGGCCGGCGATGTCGGCCTTGAACTCCTCGAGCCTGTCGTCAGCCATCATGCCCCCCCAAGGGTGTCGTGCCCAACGGCGAAAACCTACCCACACGATGGGCGCTCGGGCGCCGATCGCGCAAGGCGGGGCGACGTGTCCATGTAGTGTCGGCGCCTGACGCCCTGTCAGCGGGCGGACGGAACGAGGGGAGGGGCCGTGCAGGTCTACAAGGACTTCTTCATCGGTGGCGAGTGGGTCCAGCCTTCCGGCTCGGGGACGATCGACGTGGTGTCCGCGTCCACGGAGGAGCTGATCGGCCAGGTCCCGGACGGCGCTCCGGCCGACGTCGACCGGGCGGTGGCCGCGGCCCGGCGGGCGTTCGACGACGGGCCGTGGCCCCACATGACGCCGGTGGCCCGCGCCGAGGTGCTGGGCCGGCTGTCGCAGGCCCTGCAGGCGCGGGCACAGGCGCTGGCCGACACCATCTCGGCGGAGAACGGGTCGCCCAAGCAGTGGTCGATCTTCGGCCAGGTCTACTCCGCCACGATGGTCCTCGACACCTACGTGCGCCTGGCCGCCGAGTACGAGTGGGTCGACACCCGCCCCGGCGCGCTCGGCAAGCCGGTCCGTGTCCGCCGGGCGCCCGTCGGCGTGGTGGCCGGGATCATCCCGTGGAACGTCCCGCTCTTCATCGCCGCGCTCAAGCTCGGTCCGGCCATGGTCAGCGGCTGTCCGATGGTGCTCAAGCCGTCGCCCGAGACGCCGCTCGACGCCTACCTTCTGGCCGAGGCGGCCATCGAGGCCGGGGTTCCGGAGGGCGTGCTCAACGTGATCCCCGCGGGCCGGGAGACGGGCGAGTACCTCGTGCGCCATCCGGGCATCGACAAGGTCAGCTTCACGGGCTCGACCGCCGTCGGCCAGCGCATCGGCGAGATCTGCGGCGGCCAGCTCAAGCGCTTCACCCTCGAGCTCGGCGGCAAGTCGGCCGCCATCGTCCTCGACGACGCCGTGCTCGACGACCAGCTCCTCGGCGAGCTGGTGATGTCGGGGCTGATGAACAACGGGCAGGTCTGTGGCGCCCAGACCCGGATTCTCGTGTCACGGAACCGCTACCGCGAGGTGGTCGACGCCCTCGGCGCCGCGGTCGGCGCCCTGAAGGTCGGTGACGCGCTCGACGACGCGACCCAGGTCGGGCCCCTCGTCGCCGAGCGCCAGCGCACCCGGGTGGAGGGCTACCTGGAGGCCGGCAGGGCCGCCGGGGCGCGGGTCGTCGTGGGGGGTGGCCGCCCGGCCGACCTGTCCCGGGGGTGGTTCGTCGAGCCGACCGTCTTCGCCGACGTCGACAACTCGATGAAGATCGCCCGCGAGGAGATCTTCGGACCCGTCCTGTCGGTCATCCCCTATGACTCCGAGGACGAGGCCGTGAAGATCGCGAACGACTCCGACTACGGCCTCTGCGGCTCGGTCTGGACGTCGGACGCGGCCCACGGCGAGCTGGTGGCGGCCCGGGTGCGGACCGGCGTCGTCGCCATCAACTCGTCGACCATCCTCGACTTCAACGCCCCCTTCGGCGGGTTCAAGAAGTCGGGCATGGGACGCGAGCTCGGCCCGGAGGGGATCGACCCCTACACCGAGCTGCAGTCGATCATCCTGCCGGGCTAGGCCCGGGGTCGGCGGACGGGGCCGGTCGCAGCGCGGGCCGCGGTCATGAGGACGGCGAGGGAGAGGGTGTCGGGATGAGCCTCGAGGGTCGGGCGGTGCTGGTCACCGGGGGCGGTACCGGCATCGGCCGGGCGTGCGCCGCCCGGCTCGCCGCCGAGGGCGCGGCGGTGACGATCTGCGGGCGCACCGACGAGCGCCTGAAGGACGCCGTCGGCGTCATCGCCGCCGACGGGGGTCCGCCGCCCCGGGCGGTGGTCGCCGACGTCACCGTGGAGGATGACGTCCGGGCCGCGGTGGCCGCCGCGCTCGAGGCCACCGGGAAGCTCGACGGTGTCGTTGCCAACGCCGGCGGGGGCGGGATGATCGCGCCGTATCACCTCCAGGACGCGGCCGAGTTCCTGCGGGTGCTGACGCTCAACGTGATGGGCACCATGTTGTGCGTGAAGCACGCCGTCCCGCATCTGGTGGCGGCGGGCGGGGGCTCCTTCGTCGGGATGTCCTCCATCGCCGGTCTCGTCACCCATCCCCATTTCGGCGCCTACCCGGTGGCCAAGGCGGGGATCCAGGAGATGATGCGCAACGCGGCGGACGAGTACGGGCCCGCCCAGGTGCGGTTCAACGCCGTCCAGCCGGGCTTCACCACGACCGAGATCATGGAGGGCATCCCGCGGGACAGCTCGGTGTACGACAGCTACCTGCGCAACACCCCCATGGGCGGCGTGGCCGAGCCCGAGGACGTCGCGGAGGTCGTCCGGTTCCTGATCGGACCCGAGTCGCGCTGGGTCACGGGTCAGATGATCGCCGTCGACGGCGGCCACCACCTGCGGCGGGGACCCGACTTCAGCCCCTTCACCGGCCTCACCCGCGACGAGCTGCTGGCCCGGGGCTGACGGCGGGCCGACCGGGCCGCTCGCGGGGCCCGGCGACCTCAGCCGGCCAGCAGGGGCCCCACCTCGGCGCCGAAGGCGCTGATCTGATCGCACAGCTCGCCGGCGCTGCGGGCCTTGAAGCGCACCTGGAGCTGGTTGACGCCCATGGCGGCGTAGCCGCGGAGCGACTCGGCGATGGCGTCGGGCCGGCCGCTCAGCACGCCGGGGCCGACCTCCCATCCCGGCTCACCCACGTAGCAGAACTCGCAGTTGACCCCGATGTCGATGGGCTCACCCCCCCGGTCCCGCTCCCGGAGGGACCGGAGCGCGGCGATCTGCTCCGGCATCTGGGCGCGGGGCGTGCCCTGCGGCAGCCAGCCGTCGCCGCGGCGCGCCGCACGGCGGATGGCAGCGGGGGAGGAGCCGCCCACCCAGATCGGTGGTCGCGGCTGTTGCACCGGCCGGGGGGACTGTCCGGCATCGTCGAACGACCAGGTCGGTCCCGAGAACGACGCGAACTCGTCCGACAGGGCCACGGACAGGGCGTCGATGGCCTCGTCCAGGAGCGCCCCACGACGCTCGAACGGGATCCCGAGCTGGGCGAACTCCTCCGGCACGTGCCCGGCACCGACCCCGATGATCACCCGGCCCTTCGACAGGTGGTCGAGGGTGGAGAACGCCTTGGCCGACACCAGCGGGTGGCGGAACGGGAGCACCGTGATGTGCGACAGCAGGCGGGTGCGCTCGGTCACGCCGGCCAGCAGGCCCAGGGTCGCGATGGTGTCGTACCACGTCGTGCCCATGGCGGGGGCCAGACGGCGGGGGATGGCGACGTGGTCGCAGACCGCGACGTAGAAGTAGCCCGCGCGGTCGGCGGCCTGCGCGACGGCGACGAGCTCGTCCGGACCGGCCGAGCGCTCCCAGGCCGCGGCGTAGATCGAGCTCTGCGACTGGATCGGCAGCTGGATGCCGTAGACGACCTGGCCGGCGGGGATCACGCTCACGGGATGCTCCTCGGGTAGTCGACGCGTGTGGGGCGAGCGCGGTGCGGAGCCCGGGTGGCGTGCGGTCCGTTCCGCTGACGCCGCGTCAGACTAGCCATCGGCCGATCCCGCCGAGATGGAGCGGCCCGGGGTCCGCCACGGGCTCGACCCGACAGGGTCGTCCCCCGGGAGCGAGACGGCGACCGGTGCCTACGAGCGGGTGCCGGCCGGTTCGAGCTCCGGTGGCGGAGGGGCTGGCGCCTCGGCACCCGGCACCGGGGCCGGGGGCACCGGGGGCTGGTCCGCCGGGGGCTCGGGCGCCCCTGGCCGGGGGACCGGGACGCTCCCGGGGTCGGTACCGCCGGTGTCGAGGCGGAACGGTGGATACTCGTCACGCAACAGCGCGGCGTAGGCGAGCACGCGGTAGCACCAGCGGTTCATGCCCATGATGAAGTCGAACAGCGACTCGGGGTAGCGGCCCTGCACGGCCAGCATGACCGCGGCGACCACCACCAGGATGCCGATCAGCCCGATGCCGCCGGCGGTTCGCCAGCCGCCGGTCCCCCAGCCGAAGGGGGCCAGGGCGCCGCCGGCGAACGCCGCCACGATCAGGTACTGGGGGATGGCGAGCAGCCACCACTTCACGAGCACGAGACCCCGCGAGAGCCGGTCGGGGTAGTCGACGTCGAAGTCCGCCGGGTAGGTCGGGTCCGGATCCAGTGTGAAGGGCGGGTAGCGGTCGGTGCCGAGCGCGCTGAACGAGAAGAACGACACCCGCCAGGTCCAGCGCATGACGCCCACGTTGAAGTCGAAGATCGACCGTGGGTACCGGCCCGTGAACAGGATCGCCAGGCCGGCGACGACGGTCAGGACGGAGACGGCGATCCACAGGAACGCCAGCAGGATCAGGTGCGGGATGACGAGCAGCCACTTGACCAGCCAGAGCCAGCGGCTGAGCGGCTGGTCCAGGTGGCCGTCCAGGCGGGCCGGGTAGGGGGCCGCCGGGTTCCCGGCGGCTGCCGGTTGTGAGGTGCCCCTGGGTACCGCCGCCGGTGCGGGCACCGTCCGGTCCGGACCGCTCGCTGCGGTCCCGGCCGGCTCGTCCCGGCGGACGCCGAGGACCAGCATCAGCGCGGAAGCCCCGAGCAGGAGGAGTCCGGTCACGCCCAGGCCGATCCCGATGGGGAGCAGCAGCCCGGTCTTGGCGCCGACGGCCACGTCGGCGGCGACACCCGGGGTGGCATCGGAGTTCATGACGACGAGGGCCCACTGCCCGTGGTGGAGGTCCCACGTCAGCGTCTGGAGGCCGGGCCCGGACACGCTCGCCACCCAGAACGCCTGGCTGGCGGGTGGGCTGGGCAGGGCGGCCCCGGGCCGGCGCTGGTAGGTGACCCGGAACGGCGAGAAGCTGACGTCGGTGACGCGGTCGTGGGCGACGCCCGCCAGCCAGGCGTCGACGTCGGCCCGCGGCGCGACTCCCACGAACATCGGCTGGCTCGAGCGCACCTGCAGGCGGAGGGTGCCGATGCGCGCGAACGACGCCCAGTCCGGCCCGGCCGTGGCGCCGAAGTCGGCCGTCGACGTCAGTGCCGCCGTCGAGGTGGCGTAGCCGTGCGCGCCGCTCGTGTAGTAGCCCGACGCATCGCGCTGGGTGGTGTGCGCCCAGATCAGGGCGCCGCCGCCGGTCGTCAGCCCGAACCCGATCAGGGCGGCGAGTGCCCCGCAGACGATGAGGACGATCCTGCCCGCTCGCATGATGTTCACCTCGCCCGAGTCGCCCCGGAGGTCACCCACCGGGGCAGGTCTGCTGTCTCCTCGATAGCGTGCGCCGGGAAGGGGGCCGACGGCTAGGGCCGAACGTCACGGCGTCGGGACGTCACGGCCCAGGACCCGTCGGCGTCTCGGCGTCCTGACCCGCCTCCTCCGCCAGCGACAGGTAGTTCTCGTCCTCCTGGGCGAAGTGGAGCCGGAGGATCGCATGGAGCCCGTAGAGCAGCCGCCGCAGCTCCACCAGGTCGTCGTCGTCGGGGCCCTCGGGGCCGATGTCATCGAGCACCCGGCCCAGGCGGTGGATCTGGTGGCTGATCTCGATGTGCGCCCTGCTCATGGTGCCGGTCGGGTCGGTACCGCCCAGGATGCCGGCGAGGATCGGGTAGAGCTGGCGCTCCTCGGCCTGCTCGTGGGGCTCGATCTCCTCGACGAGCATGCGGTGGACCTCGTGGACCAGGGCGAGGGCCTTGGGGGCCGGCACGACGCCGAGCGCGTCGGCGACCGTGCGGAGGCGCTCGACGTCCGGTCGGAGGACGCGGTGGTCGGCACTGAACCGGCGTGTGAGCTCGGCGTCCTGGCGCTCGAGGCGCTCCTCGTGGGGACCCTCGCGGAGCGCGCGCAGCGCGTTGAGGATCACGGCCACGTCGATCGCCTCCTGGAGGAGCGCTCCCCAGGTCGGCGCCAGCAGGCCGGCCGCCGCGAATCCCATCGCCGTGATCGAGAGCCCGATGCCGGTCAGGACGCTCTCGAGGGCGATGCGCTGGGACCGGCGGGCGATGAGCACGGCCTCGCCGAGGCGGTCCAGGCGGTCGACGGTGAGCACGATGTCGGCCGCCTCGGAGGAGGCGGTCGATCCCCGGGCCCCGATGGCGACGCCGACGTCGGCCAGCGCCAGGGCGGGCGCGTCGTTGATCCCGTCGCCGACCATCACGGTCGAACCGCCGCGTTGCTCGGCCCGCACGGCGTCGAGCTTCTCGGCCGGCGTGCGCTCGGCCAGCACCGCGTCCACCCCGATGACGGCGCCGACCGTGGCGGCGACGTCCTGGCGGTCGCCGGTGACCATCACCACGCGGCGGATGCCGTCCTGGCGGAGTCGACGGATGGTGCGTGCCGCATCGGGGCGGATCGGGTCGTCGAGCACGATGGCCCCGACGGCGGCGCCGTCCACCTGGACGAAGACCGTGAGCGCCCCGTCCAGGTCCGCTCGGCGGCGCACGGCTCGCACCCAGGCCGCGTCGGGGAGCGCGCCGGCGAAGCTCGCCTTCCCGACCGCGACCTGATGCCCCTCGACCTCCCCGCGCACGCCGTGGCCGTACACCTCCTGGACCCTCGTGGGCAGCGTGAGGGGGAGGAGCCGCTGCCGCGCGGCGCGGACCACGGAGGCGGCCAGGACGTGGGGTGAGACCTGGTCGAGCGACGCGGCGAGCCGCAGGATCTCCGGAGCGGGAAGGTCGCCGGCGGAGACGATCTCGGCGACGGTGGGCCGACCGGCCGTGAGGGTGCCCGTCTTGTCGAACAGGAGCACCTCGCTCCGGGCCAGCTGCTCCAGTGCGCCGCCGCCCTTGACGATGACGCCCCTGCGGGCCGCCCGGGACAGCCCCGACACGATCGCGACCGGCGCCGCGAGGATCAGCGGGCAGGGCGTCGCCACCACCAGGACGGCGACCGCCCGGGTGAGGTCGCCGGACAGCCACCACCCGACCCCCGCCACGGCCAGGCTGAGGAGCAGGAAGGCGCCGGCGTAGCGGTCGGCGAGGCGCACGAACGGCGCGCTGTCGGCCTCCGCCGAGCCGACCAGTCGGACGATCCCCGCGTAGGTGCTGTCGGCGGCGTTCGTGGTCGCACGCAGGTCGAACGGTCCCCCGGCGTTGACGACCCCGCTGCGCACCACGTCGCTCACGGGGCGCTCGACGGGCAGGGGCTCGCCGGTGAGGGCGCTCTCGTCCAGGACGGCCGTGCCCGTCTCGACCATCCCGTCGACCGGCACGACCTCGCCGGGCATGACCAGCAGGAGATCACCGGGGATGACCTGGTCCAGCGCGGGGTTGGCGAGCTGGCCGTCCTCGTAGCGGTGCACGACCTTCGGGGCCCGCTCGAGGAGGGCGCGCAGCTCGCGTCTCGCCCGTGCCCCCGCCCGCGCCTCGAGCGTCCGACCGCTGGCCAGCATCACGGTGATCACCGCCCCGGCCAGGTACTCCTTCACGACCAGCGTCCCGACCAGGGCCAGCAGCGCGATCGCGTCGACGCCGAGTCGACCGTGCCGGGCGGCGTCGATCACCCACCACGCCGCCGGGGCGATCCCGAGGAGGGTCGTGGCCGCCCACACGGCGTGGGCCGCCGTCGCCTGGCCGGCGAGGTGGAGGACGCCACCGACGGCGAGGCCGGCCAAGGAGGTGAGGAGCAGCAGCTGCTCCGTGTGGCCCTTCAGCTCGAGTTCGCGCTCCTCGGTGACGGCGGGATCGGGCTGGCCGTCCCTGCCCTCGTCCTCAGGACCCATGGCACACCTTCTCGCTCTCGGGCACGTGCCGGCTCAACGGGTGAGGTCGCGCCGGTCGAAGACGGCCAGCGTGGCGGCCAGCACGAGGACGCACAGCGTGGCGAGGACGAGGTAGTTGACCATCGGCAGGCCATTCTGCAGCGGGTTCGTCCCGTTGGCGTGATAGAGGGGGGACAGGATTCGCACCGCCTTGAACCAGGAGACGAGCCCGGCGAGTCCCACGACGAGGTAACTGGCGGCGAACAGCCCGGTCGCGACGCCGATCGCCGCCGCCCGACTCCCGGTCGCCGCCCCGACGAGCATCGCGAGCTCCCCGGTCAGGAGCGCCACCAGGGCCGCGCCCAGGGTCGCGATCAGGATCCGGTCGATGCCCACGCGGAGATCGACGACGAGACCGACGGCCAGGATGGACGCAGCGACGACGCCGGCCAGGACCAGGATCGTGGCAGCGAGTCCGGCGGCCTTCTCGAGCACGACCCGTCCCCGGGTCACCGGGTTGGCCAGGAGCAGGTCCAGGGTTCCCGTCTCCTGCTCGCCGGCGAGGGTCGCGGCGCCGTAGCCGATGGCGACGATCACCAGCAGGGCGGGCACGACCAGGGAGAACAGCTCGACGTTGAGGTAGCCGTGGCCGGTCGAGAAGTCGAAGGATTGCGCTCCGCCGAAGAACGCCTTCATCTCCTTCGGGTAGGCCCGGATCGCCCGCTGGATCTCGGAGTTCCGCACGGCGGGGTAGAAGGCGGTCATCAGACCCACGTACGCGGCGATCCCGGCGGCCCAGCCCCACAGCCCGCGCCGGCGGTCCCGGAGCGCCCGCTCAGTGACCAGCAGCGCCATCGTCGCCGTCCTCGGCCTGGTAGTAGTCCATGAAGAGGTCGTCGAGGTCGGCCGGCACGCTCGTGAGATCGACGACGGCGAATCTGCTCGCGAGCTTGACGAGCCGGTCGGCGTTTCCCGCGAAGCGGCAGTGCAGGGTCGTGCCGCGGAGCTCCGCGTCCCGTACCCCGGGGAGGGCCGCGAACGGCTCGAGGTCGACCGGCTCGCCGAAGGAGATGGTCACATCCCTCGCCGCCCGGGCCTGCAGCCCCGCGACCGACTCGACGGCGACGAGTCGCCCTTCGCGGATGATGCCGACGTTGTCGCACAGGTGCTGGACCTCGTCGAGGACGTGCGACGACAGGAACACCGTGGCGCCCTCGTCGGTGATCTCGCGGACGAGGGCGTGGAACTCGTGCTGCACGAGCGGGTCGAGCCCGCTCGTCGGCTCGTCGAGGACGAGCAGCTCGGGGCGGCCCATGAACGCCTGGACGAGGGCGACCTTCTGGCGGTTCCCCTTCGACAGCGCGCGGATCGGCCGGTCGAGCTCCACCGCGAACCGCTCGGACAGCCCGTCGAGCCAGACGCGGTCGACGCCGCCGCGCAGTCGGCCGAGCCACGCGAGCTCCTCTCGCGACGTGATCCGGTCGTAGAGGGCCGGGTCGCCCGGGAGATACCCCACCCGGCGGTGGATCTCGACGCTGTCCTCGTGGCTGTCGAGGCCGAGGACCCGCGCCACGCCCCGGGTGGGTCGCAGGAAGTCGAGCAGGACCCTGATCGTGGTGGTCTTGCCGGCACCGTTCGGACCGAGGAAGCCGAAGACGGTCCCCGCCGGGACCCGGAGGTCGAGATCGACGATCCCTCGAGCGGCGCCGTAGGACTTGGTCAGACCCTCCGTCTCGATCACGTCCACGTCGGCACCTCCGCACGCGACGGCCCTTCCAGTGTGCGACGGTGCCCACGCCCATGACCAGAGCCGAACGTCACGATGATCGCGCCGGCCCGTGACCGTCGCTGCAGGGCGCCGGCGCGCGTCAGGCGCCGGCCCGCGTCCCGAAGAGGTGGCCCACCCCGAACGTGACGGCCATCGCGAACACCCCGCCGACCGCGACCCGGAGACCGCCTCGTCGCAGGCTCGCGCCGCCGGCCGCCGCGCCGGCGATGCCCAGGATGATGAGGGCGACGAGCGCCGCAGCGCCGATCACCACCGGCCGGACCCCCGTGGGCGCGGCGGCGCCGGCGAGAACCGGGACCGCCGCGCCCACGGCGAAGCTCGCCGCCGACGCGAGCGCGGCCTGGACCGGCTTGCCGAGGCTGTGCTCGGTCTGGCCCAGCTCCTCGCGCAGGTGCGTGCCGAGGGGGTCGGCGCCCATGAGGGCGCTCGCCAGGTCCGCGGCGACCCCCTCGGGGATGCCGCGGTCCCGGTAGATGCGGACGAGCTCGGCGTGCTCGGCGGCGGGGTCGGCGGCCAGCTCTGCCGCTTCGCGGGTCGCGTCGGCCCGCTCCGAGTCGGACTGTGAGCTGACCGAGACGTACTCGCCGATGGCCATGGCCAGCGATCCGGCCGTGAGCCCGGCCAGGCCCGCCGTCAGGACGGCCGCCCTCCCGCTCCCGCTGCCGGCGACGCCGATCATCAGCGAGGCCGTGGAGAGGATGCCGTCGTCCGCGCCGAGCACCGCGGCGCGCAGCCAGCCCGCCCGGCCGGTGCGGTGACGCTCGAAATGGGTGTGCATCAGCCCGAAGGTGCGCCCGAACGCGGACGTGTCACGACCCGGAGGGGGTCGCCGGGTGCCACGTTGTACTCCACCGCGCCGGGCGCGAAGTCGAACTCGCCATAGGGGAGCTCTCCGTCCGGAAGGTGCCAGATGGCCGATCCGTGCCCCGGATGGGCCCGGCCGTCGTCGATGGTCCAGCCGGTGACGGGAGTCGTCCACCGCGAGCGGACGAGACCTCCCGGGAGGTCGGCGTAGCGGTCGGTCGTGCTGAAGTCGCGCGGCGCGCCGCGCCCGTCGAGGAACACGCGGGCCGTGACGGTGCGTCCGGCGTCGGTGAGAGCGACGTCGAACGAGCGGTCGTCGACGCCGGTCCAGGTCGTCGCCGGGCCGAGCAGCATCGACGGCGCCCACATGACGGCATCGTTGAGGTACGTCGTGAGCTCGCCGGTGTCGAACTCGGGTCCCTCACCGTCGGCCACCGTGACCAGGCCGAGCAGCTTGCCCTGCATGCGGCCGTGACCCCGCAGGTACACGTCGCACCCGACCATGGGCACGAAGCCGGCGAAGTCGATGCGCATGTGGAAGATCCGGGCGATCTCGAGGGCCGAGTTGTACTGCCACGCCTCGCAGCGCATGAAGCGCTGGCCCCGCCGCAACCGGAAGCGCCCGGTGAGGTGGGCGCGGAACGACCAGTGGCGGGCAAGACCGACGACGCCCATGAACCGCAGGTAGTGCCGGACCGGCTCGGGCAGGCCGTCGAGCTCGGACTCCTCAACCGGCGTGTCGTCGATGGGCCCGGTCGGAAGGCCAGCGGCCTCGCTCTCCTCGGCGAGGGTGTGGTACAGGTCGCGGCCGAGCAGCCGCGTGACGCGGGTGAGCATCGCAGGTTCCCTTCGTTGATCGCCGCCGTCGGGATCGGGGCGCGGATCGCGGATCGCGGGCGCGGGGCAGCGGGGCCCTGGAGCCGGATGACCGCCGCCGGCGTGCGCTCTCGGCGCGTGATGCCATGGGCAACCTCGTTCACCGCGGGCGCCGGTGGGCCCGCTCGCCCACGAGTGGTCCGCAGCGCTCCGACCCTACGACGGCGTGGGCGACGTGCGGAAGGGTCGGAGGTCACAATGTTCACGCGCCACTGGACGGCTCACCCGATCCACCCGGACGACCTGATGGCGCCCGGTGTCTCGGGTCGGCGGCTGCTGGGTCAGTCGCCCCCGTGGCCCGACGAGCCGCCGTCGGTGCCGGAGGTCGGCTGGTCCGGTGAGGGAGCGTGGCGACCGCCCTCGGGGCCCGAGGGCGGGCCGACCCGACCCGAGGTCCCGACAGGACCCGTCGGGGCCGGAGCCCCGGCCGCGGGCGTCGTGGCATGGTCCTCGTGGCCGACCTGGTGATCGGCTTCGTGATCGGCTTCGTGATCGGCCGGTTCGCAGGCTGTCGAGCTCGGCGGGGTCACGGCGGTGGCCACGTCCTGGTCGGGGCCCTGCTGCTGGCCCTGGCCCTGGCCCTGGTCCTGGTCCCGGCCCTGGGCCTGGGCCTGGCCCTGGTCCTGGTCGTCGGCCTCACAGCTCGGCGGGGTGGGCGAGGGCGGAGCGGCGGCCGGCGCGGACGGAGGACCGGACGGCGTGGTGTGGCGCTCGACCTCGGTGGTCGACGGGGACTCGACCTCGGTGGTCGACGGGGCCGGGTCGACCACCGGCGCGCCGGCCGGGGGAGCCGGCAGGCTGGGGTCACCGCTCGACCCGCCCGTCGGCGCGCCGGGCTGCACGCCGGCGAGCCTGGCCGGGGGGCTGGGATCCGAGTGCCCACCACCGACCATGGCGCCGGCGGCGATCGTGCCGGTGCCGAGGCAGGCGGCGGCGGAGAACATGAGGGCGACGGCGATGCGCGGGTTCATGCTCCGAGTGTGCGCTCCGCGTGTTAAGTGGGAACCAAGTGGACCCTAAACCTTGCTGGCGTCGCCGGTTCCCGGGGATGGCGAGGGGCCCCAAGGACCCTGTCGGCCGCGACGTACGGCTACTTGTCCCGGGGTGGCTGCGCGCCAGACTGGGTATGGAGCTGGCCGAGGAGACGCCATGAGCGAGGCAACTGGAGGCCGCGGGCCGATCGTGGTCGGGGTGGACGGCTCGGAGGACGGCGAGGCGGCCCTCGACTGGGCGATCGCCGAAGCGGCGCTCCGGGGCGTCACCCTCGTGGTGGTGCACGCCTGGCGGTTCGGGACGTCTCCGAGCGACCCGACGGCCGGCGAGGCGGTCAGGGAGATCGGACGAGCCGCGCAGCACCTGCTCGACCACGCCGTCGCCCGCGGTCGCGAGGCGGGCGTCGACACGGTTGGCCGTCTCCTGTTCGCCGCTCCCGCGCATGCGTTGGTGGAGGAGTCGGATGGTGCCGCGCTGTTGGCGGTGGGCAGCCGTGGCCGGGGTCGGATCGCCGGCACCCTGCTCGGCTCGGTGTCCACGGCCTGCGTCCGCCACGCGGTCTGTCCCGTGGTCGTCGTGCCCTACGACGGGGCCCGGGACGACGCGCCCCACGGGGCCGGCTGATCGGCACGCGCGCCACTCGGCGGCGGAGGGTGCCGGCTCAGCGCAGCTGGAGCGGGACGTCGACCACGTTGACGTGGCTGCCGTCCTTGGCGGACACCTCGTACACCGACAGGGTGGCATCGCCGCCGGATCCCGCCGGGTACCCGACGGCGACCGAGAAGGTGCCCCGCGTGCCCGTACCCGAGGTCGCGGTCGTGAAGCCCGTTCCGAGGGTCTTCCCGGACGCGTCCGCCAGGGTGTAGTTCACCGTGGCCTCGAAGGTGTTGGCCGTCCCTGCCGCCTTGATGGGGGAGGTGACCGCCTCGCCCGGCAGCGGCGACTCGACGAGGATCACCGGCGTCACGCCCTCGAAGGTGGCGCGGGTGACACCGTTGACCATCAGCCCCTCGCCGCCGATGGCCTCCACCTTGGTGCCGTCGAGCTTGAACTCGACCCGCCGCACGGTCGGGAACTGGGTCAGGGTGTACACGACCTGGGCGACGCGCAGCTGCATCGACAGGCTGCCCCCGCCGGACTGGAACGACCCGGTGAGGTCGACCGTGGCCGTGAGGTTGGCGATCGCGAGGCCGAGGAGGCGGGTGCCGGCCGGGATGGCTGTGGTCATCCCCGTCTCTGCGGCGACGCCCTGCGGTCCCGCCAGGAGGGCGGTCATGGCCGCTGTCGCCACCGCGGTGTCGCCAGCGGCGGGGGTGCCGGCGACGGCGATCTTCTCCCCCTTCACGAAGTACACCTTGAGCATCCGGCCCGTTGCCGCGACCGAGGTGCTCGGCTGGCCGGTCCCGGTCGAGGAGCTCGATGTCGGCCCCGAGGTCGAGGACGTCGCGGTGGTCGAGGTGGACGTCGACTTCCCGCCCCCGCAACCGGCGGCCAGCAGGGCCAGCGCCGCGATGGACATGACCATCCTGAGCCTGGCGGACCGCACCATGCTCGCCTCCTCGTCCCGTTCGAGCGGCACGCTGCACCGCCCGTCGAACACTGACCGTCACAGCATGAGCCCTCTCGGTGTCCGCCGATAGGGGCGGAGGTCACCGTCTGCCGGGTCGATCGGCCGGACCCGGGGTGTCCCGGATGACTAGCCTGACGCCATGTCGGGCGCAGGGGGAGGGCTGCTCGACGGCCGGCGCGCCGTGGTGTCGGGCTCCGCCGGCGCCCTCGGTGGCGCGGTGGCGGCCGCCCTGGCGCGTGCCGGTGCCCGGGTGGCGACGCTGGCGGACCGCACCGAGGGGACCGGGCCCGGGGTCGCCACGGCGAGGGCCGACCTGGGCGACCGCGCTTCCGTGGCCGGCGCCTTCGCCGAGCTGACCTGCGTGCTGGGTGGCCTGGACATCTACGTGCACGCCGCCCCGGGGACGGTCACCCCCTCGCCCGCCCCGCTGGCCACCCTGGACGATCCGGCCTTCGCCATCGCGTGGGAGCGTCCGACGCTCGCGGCCCTGTGGTGCCTGCAGGGCGCCCATGCCGGATTCGGCCCCCGGGGCGGCCGGGTGGTCGTCGTCGTCCCGACCCTCGGGATGTCGGGCGGCCCCGGCCTGGCGCCCGCCGCGGCGTCGGCCGAGGCGCAGCGCCTGCTCGCCAAGTCGGCCGCCCGCCAGTGGGGGGAGGCCGGGGTCACGGTGAACTGCGTCGCCGTGGAGCCGGGCACGTTCTTCGGCGCCCCGCTCCCCATCGGGACCACGTCGCTGGCCGCCCCTGCGCTGCCCGGCCGCGCCGACGCCGCATCGGTGGCCGAGCTCGTGGTCACGATCGCCGCCGACGGGAGCGGGGCCCTCACGGGTGCGACCCTGTGCGCGGACGGCGGCGTCTGGATGGCGCCGTGAGCACCGGCGACCGGCTCCAGGCCGGCGCGAGCGGTCCGGAGCGCGACGGCGGGCGTCCCCTCGCCGGCCGGACGGCGTTCGTCACCGGCGCCGGCCAGGGGGTGGGGGAGGGCATCGCCCGGGCGCTGGCGTCGGCCGGCGCACACGTGGTGGTCGCCGCCCGCC
>Ga0209048_10001068_pt1 | contig 28734 bp, 30 predicted proteins | sample FrelakmetCRP12CR_FD_187146 | JGI IMG/M metagenome (GOLD analysis project Ga0209048, IMG submission 187146) | Freshwater lake sediment microbial communities from the University of Notre Dame, USA, for methane emissions studies - CRP12 CR (SPAdes)... | ecosystem: Environmental > Aquatic >... | reverse complement strand
AAAGCCAAGATTGCTGGCTACATTCAGACTGAGCCCTACTACTCCGTGCGGATCGACAAACTCACCGAACACAAGTCGGCGAGTGCCGCCCTTGAAACCGAAGCCGCCATGCGGACGGTAAAGGAACAGATCGAACGGATCGTGAGTCTCGGCAAAGTCTTGATCCCGGACGTGATGGTCGTCATCGAAAACCTCGAAGACCCCGGACGTCTTGCCGATATGGTGGCGTCCAATCTCGGCCTCAAGGTCGAGGTCACCCAGGCCGTCCTGGAGGTCATCGATCCGATCAAGCGTCTCCGGCACGTCAGTGAGATCCTCGGCAAGGAAATCGAAGTCCTCTCCATGCAGCAGAAGATTCAAGCGCAAGCCAAGGGGGAGATGGACAAGACCCAACGCGAATACTTCCTGCGCGAGCAACTCAAGGCTATTCAGAAAGAGCTGGGAGAACTCGATGAACGGGCGGAGGAAATCACCGAGTTTCGCAAGCGGATCGCTGAACTGAAGATGCCGGAGAAGGTGCTGAAAGAAACCGAAAAGCAGCTCAAACGTCTTGAGAAAATGCACCCGGATACCGCCGAGTCTGCGACCGTCAGGACCTACATCGAGTGGATCGTGGAACTGCCCTGGTCCAAGAGGTCGAAGGACAACCTCGACCTCAAAGCTGCCGCCAAAGTGCTCAATGAGGACCACTACGATCTGGAAAAGGTCAAGGAACGGATACTTGAGTATCTCGCCGTGCGGAAGCTCAAAGACAAAATGAAGGGTCCGATTCTCTGCTTCGTCGGGCCGCCCGGCGTCGGGAAGACCTCGCTCGGAAAGTCGATCGCCCGCGCGCTCGGTCGCGAGTTTGTCCGCATCAGTCTCGGCGGCGTCCGTGATGAAGCCGAAATCCGCGGTCATCGACGCACCTATGTCGGCGCCCTGCCCGGCCGCATCATTCAAGGGATGAAACAAGCCGGCACGAACAACCCGGTCTTCATGCTGGATGAAGTCGACAAGGTCGGTATGGATTTTCGCGGCGATCCCTCCGCAGCCTTGCTCGAAGTGCTCGACCCGGAACAGAACAACTCGTTCACGGACCACTACCTGGGTGTGCCTTTCGACCTGACCGACGTGATGTTCATTACAACGGCGAATCTGATCGACCCCATCTTGCCCGCCTTACGCGACCGGATGGAAGTGATCGGCATCCCCGGTTATACCGAAGAAGAAAAGTTAGGCATCGCCCAGAAATATTTGATTCCTCGGCAACTCAACGAACACGGCATCACTGAGAAACATGTCCGCATCGCCGAGCCGGCAGTGCGTCAGATCATCACCAACTATACGCGGGAAGCCGGCGTCCGGAACCTCGAGCGAGAAATCGCCAACGTCATGCGCAAGGTGGCGAAGAAAGTGGCGGAAGGCAAAGGCGTAGGGTTCCCGGTCAATCCGGCCAACCTGCACAAATATCTCGGCGTCCCCAAGTTCGTGCCCGAAGAGGAATTGACGGTGGACGAGATTGGCGTGGCCACCGGGTTAGCCTGGACGGAGTCCGGCGGCGACGTGCTCTACATCGAAGCCACGGCGATGAAGGGCAAGGGACAATTGACCCTCACTGGCCAGCTGGGGGATGTGATGAAGGAATCCGCGCAAGCAGCCTTGAGCTACGTCCGGTCGCGAGAACGTACCCTCGGCATCAATCCCGATGTGTTCACCACGCAGGATCTCCATATCCACGTGCCGGCAGGAGCGATTCCCAAAGATGGGCCGTCAGCGGGCATTACCATGGCCACCGCCATTGCCTCGACATTGTCACAAATTCCAGTACGCCGCGACCTGGCGATGACAGGCGAGATCACGCTCCGCGGACGGGTGCTCCCTATCGGAGGATTGAAGGAAAAACTTCTGGCGGCCAAGCGGGCCAAACTCACCACTGTGATTCTTCCGAAACGCAACAAGAAGGATCTGGACGAGATTCCCAAGCACATTTTGAAGGGTATCCACCTTGTCTTTGCCGACACGATGGATGATGTGATGAAGGTGGCTCTCCGACGGGGCTCGAAAACCACACGTCCAACGGGCAAGTCCCACAAGCTGCAACCACCGCACAAACAACACGCTACCCGCGCGAAGACAAGGCGAGCCGCTCGTTCCCTGCCGGTGCACGCGGCTGGCAAGGCAACGCCTCCAGTGCAACTTCACTAGCATGGCGTCCACAGTTCGTCCGAAGGCCCGCTCCACGCTTCACGAATTCGATCTCATTCGAGCCCTCAGCCGACAACACAGCCGCCGTACTCCCTCGGTGATTCGAGGGATCGGTGACGATGCCGCCGTCGTCACCTCGGGAGCCGGCCGGTGGAGCTTACTGACAACCGACCTCTTAACAGAAGGAGTCCACTTCGAACTCCGAACCGCCAGGATGGCTGATATCGGTTTTCGCGCCGCAGCGGCGAATCTCAGCGACATCGCGGCGATGGGAGGGACTCCGCAGTATCTGCTCGTCACCTTGGCCATTCCCCGCAACGGCACCAGCAACCAGGTTAACCAACTATACCGAGGGATGATGGCCGCCTGCCGCCCGCACCAAGTACGACTCATCGGCGGGGACACATCGGCCTCTGACGGCGGATGGTTTATCAGCGTGACGCTGGTCGGGAAGGTCCCTTCCCGCAAGGCTCTGTTCCGGAGCGGTGCACGAATCGGAGATCTACTTTACGTGACCGGCACAGTCGGCGATGCGTTGGCCGGCCTGATGCTCTTGAACGAACCGGTGTCCAGCGAGAAACGGCACCGTCGCACTGCTGCACTTTCAGCCAGCCACCGGCAATTTCTGATCGGAAGGCACCTGCATCCGACTGCACGCCTCGCAGAAGGCCAGTGGCTCAGTGCCCATCGCCTCGCGACTTCCGCGATCGATATTTCAGACGGCCTGTCCGGCGATCTCCGCCATATCTGTGAAGAAAGCCATGTCGGAGCGGACCTCGATCTTGGCGCCCTCCCGTTATCGCCGGCCTGCCGCACCTATGCGGCGTCCAGGAAGCTCGACCCGGTGGCGCTGGCCCTGACCGGAGGCGAAGATTACGAATTGCTCTTTACCCTGTCACCGCGCCACCGAGCACAGGTTGAACGGGCCGCCAAGCTACATCGATTTCGTATCACCGGCATCGGCACCATTCGTCCGGCTCAAAACGGGATCCAGGCGATCGGCCCAGAGGGGATGAGGCGCCGGCTCCCGAACACCAGTTACGAACATTTCAGATAAACAGCTTCCTCAACCACAGCCATGGCCACATACCCTTCATTCCGATCGCTGCTGAAACAGGTCCTTCATCTGCAGGAATCACCGCAGCGAACGGCGCTGGCCTTCGCCATCGGGGTCTTCATTGCCTTCTCCCCGACCTATGGGTTGCACACCGTCATGGTGCTCTTCTGCACCTGGGCATTGGGCCTGAACTTTCTCGCCCTCATGGTAGGCGCCTTCATCAACAATCCCTGGACCATCGTCCCCATCCTTGGTGCCACCTACTGGGTCGGTGCAATGTTGCTCGGCCGTTCGGACAGCCCATCCTTCGACTGGCATGATGTGAGTTTCGGCGCGATCTATGAACAGGTCATGCCCTACGCCGTGCCCTTCTTTCTTGGCGGTTTGGTCTTGAGCCTCCTCGGTGCGGCACTCGCCTACCCACTCGCCTACTATTTCGTAACCAAACATCGGCAGTCGCACTCGCCGCACCAGGAAGAGCCATTGCCGCCCCCTCAAGATGTAAGCTAAGATCGGGGGTCATGTCTGAGTCCGGTCATCAAGCCCATGCTCCGTACGATGGGTCGGCGCTGATCGCTGATCCGATCCATCAATACGTCTCCTTCACCGTGCCCTTCAGCACTGCGGATCCGCACGAACAGACGGAAAAGGATCTGATCGATTCCCCCTGGGTCCAGCGCCTGCGGTACATCTATCAACTCCAGAGCGCCCGCTGGGTATACCCCTCCGCGGAACACACTCGCTTCGTCCACTCGCTCGGCACCATGCACGTGGCAGGCCGCTTTGCACGACATCTCTATCCATTTCTCAGAAAAGCGATAAAAGAGGTCCCGTCAGCGAACTATGTCGAAGAATTCCTCCGTGTCACGGCGCTCGCACACGACATCGGACACGGCCCCTTCTGCCATTTCTTTGACGACAACTACTTGCACGCCTTCCACGCCAGTCACGAAAAGCTCGGGCAGATCATCATCCGCGAGCATCTAGGTCCGATCATCCGCAAGATCCGGCGCAGCCCGTCCGGCCTCTTCGCCAAAGGCGAGGAACTCAATCCCGACCAGATAGCTCATGTGATTCTCAAGGAAAAGGGTAAAGACAACTCCCGCATTCCACGATGGCTCAACATGCTTCAACCGGTCATTTCAGGCAGCTATACCGCGGACAACCTCGACTATGTCCTGCGCGACTCTTATATGTGCGGGGTCGCGGTCGGTCCGGTCGATCTGTCCAGACTCATTCACTACACGATCATCACGGACAAAGGATTTACGATCCATAAGACAGGCCTTCCTGCCCTGCAGATGTTTCTCAACACCCGCATGTATCTCTATTCCAACGTCTACTATCACCGGACTACGCGCGCGATCGACATCCATCTCCGTGACATCTTCGGCGACACCATGAAGCTCCTGTTTCCCCACGATCCTCGAAAAAAGATGGACGAGTATCTGACCCTGACCGACTGGTCCTTGCTTGAACAGGTACGGGGATGGAAAACCTCACGCCATGTCACCGAACGGCGCCTGGGTGTAGAATGGCAGCGGATTCTCGTTCGGGACGTAAAATGGAAAATGGCCTACAGCACCGTGCTCAAAGAAAAGGGCCAGGAACGAGGCATGGACTTTCCCAACCACGCACATTTCGAAGAGCAGATTAGAAAAGAATTGCCTGGGCGGCTCAAAAAAGTGGAGTTCCGCGTCGACATGGCTCCGCTCGACCCACGGCCAGACCCAAAAGACCGGCGCGGCAATCCCCTCTATGTGTACGACCCCAGCACCAAAGGCATCTCGATCGACCCATTAGAAGAATTCCTCGACCTGTTGCCCACCCGCTTGGTCCAATTCCGCGTCTATACCCTCGACCATGCCTACGACGAAGCCCTCTCGCGCGCTACCGCAACGGTGCTCAACAAGACCCCTTCGAGCCTCGAGTCGAACTACTAGATTTTGCTGACAGCCTACCGCGGTGCTGTAATACTGTTGAAATCGCGTCAATGGCGACACCACCATCTGCACGGAGGATGATCATGCGTGCACTCATCAGACTGCTTTTCCTGGGACTCTGCCTAGTATTGGGCAGCGCTGTCCAGGCGCAGATGCCGCTTGGCGGACAGAACCAAGCCGACATCCTCAAGCTCCTTAACGAGCTGCCGCCTGAGACGATGAAGAAGGTTGAGGCCTTGGGCAAGATCCTTCAACAGGACTTGAAAGAAGGCAAACTGACCGGTGCGCAGCTACATGAAGAATTGATGTCGGGCAATCTCGATCAAAAGATCAGAGACCTCAACCCCGAAGCCGGTCCCCTGCTTGACGACATCGGTCAGGCAATGAAGAACCATCCCAACGCGGAGAACCTGCCGAATCTGTTGAATGGAATGATGGGCGCAGCTCGGTAGAAGCGTGCGCGCTGTGTCCGGCGGATTCGCTTCGTGCCTCTCGGATCGGCTCTTCCTGGCTTGTGTGTGGCACAACCGGGGAACTCTCCTCCAGGCAGGATAGCCGAGCGGGACGGGCGAGACGAGATGCGAATCCAATCTGTCCACGTCGGGCCTTTCTTATCTATCCCCCGCTTCACGCGCCACGGTCTGTGGCGCTGGCGGACTTTTTCAGCACCCTGGAGCTGCTGTCGAGACGGACCGCCTGAACAGGCAGCCCACCAGCTAGCCCTCCTACTTGACCAGAACCGCTTCGGGGACAGATGTCGTTTCAGGTGTGGGGGTCGCGGCGCTATTGGCAGGAACTGCACCGTTCTTAAAGGGTAAATCAAGCAGCGTATAGGGATTCACGCGAGCGCCGTTGAGTTTGACGCCCCAATGGAGATGCGGGCCGGTGGCGCGGCCGGAAGCCCCCACCTTGCCGATGATCTGGCCGGCCTTCACCAGATCTCCATCCTTGACCAGAATTTCCGACAGGTGGAAGTACATCGAATAGAAGCCGAGGCCGTGATCGACAAAGATTCCCCTGCCGGAAAAGAAATGGTCGACGGTGAGGCGGACGACCCCGTCATTCGTCGCGGCCACGTCAGTCCCCACCGGCGCGCCGATATCTTCTCCGTTATGAGGATTCCGCGCTTGGCCGTTCATGATCCGAACACTGCCGAAGATCCCGGAGCGCTTCCCATTGACCGGCTCGAGGAAGTTGCTGTGCCACAGCTTCATGCGTGAGTTCTCAGCCAAGGCCTGTTTGACCTGCTCCTGCTCGGCCTTCCAGCGAGCCAGGCTCTTCTCATCCAAGTCGATCTTCTCCTTCGGCAGCTTCAGATGCTCGACTGCAAATTTCTCTTTGGCTACCAGGACATTAAAGCTCAACTGCTTTGCCTGTTCACCCTGCTTCACTTCGACGGCGAGTTCATAGGTGCCAGGATCGTCTTGCATGTCGATCCCGAGCAACCCGATATGGCCGGCTGGCTCCCCAGGCCTGAATTCCCGGAAAAACGGAACCGTTCGACTCAGAAACGTACCCTTCACCTCGGTGGCCTGCTCTTCGCCCTTCACCTTGACCACCAGCACCTGCCCCTGCTTACCGCTGTATTGCCCATCAAGGCCCTTCGGCGCAGGAGGTGTATTGGGAAACAACTCGACAGGAAACACGCTGCACAACAGCACGACGGCCGTAATAATCGTTCGGTCCAGTCGCGAAATCCGCAGCTGCGTCTGTTTGAGAGCAGTCATCATCATCGGTAGAACCGTAACCCTGCCACCTGGGAGACCAACTCGTCCACACGTCGATTTACGGCGCTGAAAGGGTCCATACAGAGAATCGTTTCTTCCCAGTAGCCATTGAGTTTCAGATAGGTCCAATCGACTGTATAGGAGCGATTCTTCGCGCGGGCGAACCGGATGAAATCGCCGCGTACCTTCGCCCGCGTGGTCTGCGGCGGGGTCGACATGGCCCGTTGCACCGCTTCCTCCGCCACAACCCGTTCGATCAGCCCACGGGACTCCATTAGATAATACAACCCCCGCGTCCGTTTGACATCATGATATTGGAGATCGAGCAGGAAGACCCGTGGATCGTCCCAACCGCAGCCCTTCTTATCGATATACGACTGGATGAGATGGCGCTTGGTCACCCAATCGATTTCGCGCACGAGCTGCATCGGGTCCTCTTCGAGCTTATCCAGCACCATGGCCCATCGTTGCCACACATCCTCGAGGATTGGATCGTGCTCTTGCTGGGCCAAATATTCCTGCGCACGATCCAGATAGAGCCGCTGGACTTCCACCGCTGTCATCTGGCGACCATCGTCCAGTTTGATCTTCCGTTTCACCGTGGAATCGCGCGAAATCTCCCGAATGGCTTTCACGGGGTCCTCTAACTCCATTCCTTGGACTGCGTACCCCTCCTCGATCATGGATAGCACCAACGTCGCCGTGCCGACCTTCAAATAAGTCACGAACTCCGACATATTGGAATCCCCGACGATGATATGGAGCCGTCGGTAGCGTTCTGCATCAGCATGCGGCTCGTCTCTGGTATTGATGATGCTGCGCGAGGAGGTAGTCGAGGAGGAGGTCTTCTCGTGAATGTGTTGCGCTCGTTGCGAGATGAAGTACTGCGGTTTGCCCGATACCTTCAGGACCTTTCCCGCTCCGCTGTAAATCTGACGCGTGACGAAAAAGGGAATGAGTTGCTCCGTGACTTTCCAGAAATCGACGTCGCGGCGCATGAGAAAATTTTCATGGCAGCCGTAGGTATTGCCGAGCGAGTCCGTATTGTTCTTGAAAATATAGATTTCCCCGGACAAACCTTCTTCCCGCAAGCGTTCTTCAGCCGCCGGCAGACAAGCTTCAAGCAGACGCTCTCCAGCTTTATCATGGATGACGAGATCGAGAATGTTGTCGCACTCGGGGGTGGAATACTCAGGATGGCAGCCTGTGTCTTGATAGAAACGCGCGCCGTTCGCCAGAAAGGCGTTGGATGGCCAGCTATTGGGAATGAGACCTTCGAAGATATAGCCCAGCACCTTCTCCATAGGCAGGTACACCCGCCCATTCGGAGAGAATATGAGCCCGTACTCATTCTCCAAACCGAAGATCCGTCGTCTCAGAGGACTGGGTTGTAGCATAGACGTAAAATCAGAATACCAGCCGGCCCCGCCTTCTTCAACAGAAGGACCAGATCTACAGAGGGGGGGGAAAAAATGACTACCCCGAGAGGAGCTGCTTGGTATCGGCAGGCGAAAGACGACGGAATCTTCGGCCGTCGCGAGTGCGGTCCAGAACCGCCACTTCCAGGCTCTCCAGCGAGAGCTTCTGGTTCCCAATTTGCTCGAGCGCGGTGATACAGAGCGCGAGGGCATTTCGCAGTTCAGGAGATTGCGTCAGGACCTTTTCCTTTAACAGGGCCTGGATGGCCTCGGACTTGCCTCCGATGACCGCAAAGGTACGCTCGTCGATAATGCTCCCGTCGAAGGAAATGCGATACATCTCGTTGGCGTGGCCGTTGTGCCCGACTTGCACCACCAGGATTTCCACCTCCAGCGGCTTCTGCTCCTGACTGAAGATGGTGCCAAGGCTTTGAGAGTAGCCGTTCGCAAGAGAGCGGGCCGTCACATCTTCCCGGCTGTACATGAATCCTTTGAGGTCCGCGTGTCTGATGCCGGCCTTCCGGAGATTTTCAAACTCGCTGTACTTACCGGCCCCCGCGAAGGCGATGCTGTCGTAGATCTCGGAGATTTTATACAACGAGGCACTGGGGTTCTCCGCGACGAGGAGAATCCCATTCACAAATTCGATGGCAATGATAGAACGGCCTTTGGCAATGCCTTTCTTGGCATACTCCGCCTTGTCCTGCATCATCTGCTCGGGCGAGACGTAATAAGGCATCGGCATGTTTAAGTCTCCTTGGAACGGCGGGTCGCGATCAACCCGTCATAGATGCCACGAATCTGCTGTTCGGACACGTCGATGATGCCGCTCGCGTTGACAATCTTCGCGGTGGGATAGATGCCCCTCACGAGATCCGGCCCCCCGGTGCCGACATCATCATCTGCCGCATTGTACAAAGCCAACAGAGCCAACTTCAGGGCGTCCGGCTCAGCCATGCCTTTGAGAAAATGCTCCCGCATCGTATTGCGGGCATCTTTCCCGCCAGACCCTATAGCATGGTAATCCGACTCTTCGTACCGGCCGCCTGCGAGATCGTACTTGAAGATGCGGCCTTCTGCACGCATCAGGTCGTAGCCGACATAGAGCGGCATGACGACCAGCCCTTGAAAGACCATCGGCAGATTAGCCTTGACCATCTGTCCGAGTTTGTTGGCCTTCCCCTCACAGGACAGTTGCACACCTTCTATCTTTTCGTAATGTTCTAGCTCGACTTGGAACAGCTTGGCCATTTCGATGCAGGGACCGGCAGCGCCGGCGATTGCCATCGCGGAATACTCATCAATCTTGAAGACTTTCTCGATCCGGCGCTCGGCGATTTGAAATCCTTCCGTCGCCCGGCGATCTCCTGCAATCACCACACCTTGTTGAGACTTGATCGCCAGCACCGTGGTAGCCTGAGGAACGTTCATCGAGCCGGCCCCGCGCGTCGGCTCGGCCGAAGCCTGGGCCTGCAGGAATCCACTACGGCCGGTCGGGGTCAGCGCAGGATGGTGCGCGGTCAAAAAGTCGAAGAAACTCGGCTCGTCGTGGTTGGGGAGAAATGGCAATTTCATAGTGTGAATCGCGAGGGGTCCTTGTTCATTAGGCCTTGAGCTTTGCCAGCAATTCGTCGACGGTCTCGACCTGATCGAGGAGATCGCTCGTCAGCGAGGCCGTGCCCCGGAGCGGGTCCATCAACGGCACCCGTTTGACCTGGTTGTTGCCGACATCGAAGAGCACCGAGGTCCAGCTGGCCCCATAGAGCGACTTCGCAAACTTGCTGACACATCGTCCACGGAAATAGGCGCGCGTCCCCGGAGGCGGGTTGAACTCCGCTCGCGCGATCTCGACGTCCTGCACGATTCGCTCGATCAGGTGGCTGCGTTCGAGCGTAAAGTAGAGACCCTTGTCAGGGCGGACGTCGTGATACTGAAGATCCATCAGACGCACCCGCGGGTCATCCCACCCACAGCCCTTTCTCTCTATATAGGATTCCATCATCTGGCGTTTTGCCACCCAATCCAACTCGCGCACCAAGAGCCGAGGATCTTGTTCCAACTTATCCAGCACGTCTTCCCATCGAACGAGAATATCTTTCGTGACTTGGGAGAGGTCGTGACAGGCATAGTATCCCATGGCTGCCTTCAAATAGGCTCGTTGAATCGCCACCGCCGTCATCGAGCGACCCCCCGCAAGTTTGAGCGTCTCCTTCATGCCCAAATCGCGTGAGACCTGCTTGATGCTTCGGACTGCATCGTCCAACTCGATCTGCGGCAGATCTGCACCGGCGTCGAGCAGGTCCAGGACAATGGCCAACGTGCCGACCTTAAGGTAGGTCGAAAGCTCCGCCATGTTGGCATCTCCGACAATCACGTGCAACCGCCGATACTTGCCGTACTCCGCATGCGGCTCATCGCGTGAGTTGACAATGGGGCGCCTGACCATCGTATTAAGATCGACGAGGCACTCGAAGAAATCGGCACGCTGCGAGATCTGATAATCCGTCGGGCTGGTCTGATTCTCTGCGCCGACCTTTCCTGCCCCTGCAAAAATGGGCCGTGTCACGAAGAACGGCGCCAAGACCTTCACGATGCGCTCGAAGGGAACCGCGCGCGCCATTAAATAGCTTTCGTGATAGCCGTAGCTGTTCCCCTTGCCGTCCGAGTTGTTCTTATACAACACACAATGATCCAGCCCGGTGGCGCGCGCCATCTGTTCGAGGCACTGGGCAAGAATTCGCTCGCCAGCTCGTTCGAAGGCCACTATTTCTCGTGGGTTGGTACACTCAGGCGTGGAGTATTCCGGATGGGCGCCGTCGACGTAGAGGCGGCCTCCATTGGCCAGCACCTTATTCAGCTGACGATTGTACTCGGGGTTGGGCCGCTCCCGCTCCCCCTCGACCTCGAATCCCCGCGCGTCGAGCAACGGGTTCTCATTTTCATAGTCCCAAACGGCCAGAGGAGCAGGCAAACCTGGATAATGTCCGATGACGGCGATTGAATTGGAAACGGGATCTGCGGCGGCAGGATCGCGTGACGCGATGCCATATTCTGTTTCTGTTCCCAGTACGCGTGGGGTCGTCAGCGAGGTAGATTCCTGCATAGGTGTGACGTCTTAGAGATAGTGCCCTGTCGTAACGGTTTCGATCTGACGCGACTCCCCCGGACCGCCGCTGATCGTCCGAAGATGCACGATCTTTTCACCTTTTTTCCCGGAGACCTTCGCCCAGTCGTCAGGATTAGTCGTGTTGGGCAAGTCTTCGTGTTCTTTGAACTCCTCCCGAATGGCACGGATCAAGTCCTCGGACCGGAGACCACGACCTTCGTTCGCAATCGCCCGCTTGACGGCAAACTTCTTCGCGCGCGACACGATGCCTTCGATCAGCGCACCGCTCGCGAAATCCTTGAAGTAAAGCACTTCTTTTTCACCGTTCGCATAGGTGACCTCAATGAACTTGTTCTCTTCCGAGGAGGCGTACATCGCCCCGACCGTGAGATCGGCCATCTGTTCGACTAATGCCTTGGCGTCTCCGCCATGGCGCTTCAGATCTTCCTCGGCAAACGGCAGGTCGATGCTCAGATACTTCGAGAAAATATCCCTGGCCGCCACCGCATCAGGACGCCCCACTTTCACCTTGACATCCAACCGGCCGGCGCGGAGGACAGCCGGATCGATGAGATCCTGGCGATTACTGGCTCCGATCACGATTACATTGCGGAGTCGTTCTACGCCGTCGATCTCCGAGAGAAACTGCGGGACGATCGTCGATTCGATATCGGAAGAGATCCCGCTCCCTCGCGTTCTAAAGAGTGCATCCATTTCGTCGAAGAACACGATGACCGGATTACCGTCCGCGGCCCGCTCTTTCGCTTTCTTAAAGACTTCGCGGACTTGGCGCTCGGACTCACCGACATATTTATTGAGCAACTCAGGCCCCTTCACGTGCAGGAAATAACTCCGCACTTCCTTGCCGGTCAGATGGCCGAGTTTCTTCGCGATCGAATTCGCGACGGCCTTGGCGATCAAAGTTTTTCCGCATCCTGGCGGTCCATAGAGCAAGACCCCCTTGGGCGCGCTCAGCTTGTACTCTGAAAACAGAGCCGGATGAAGAAACGGCAACTCCACGGCATCCCGGACTTGCTCCAGCTCATGCTGCAACCCGCCGATGTGCTCATAGTCGACATCGGGCACTTCCTCCAATACCAATTCTTCCGCCTCGGATTTCGGCAGCTTTTCGATGACGTAGCCGGAGCGGGGGTCATAGAGGAGATGGTCGCCGACACTCAGACGTTCGGCTAGCAGCGGGTCACCGAGTTCTGCAACCTTTTCTTCGTCGAAATGCAACGTCACCAGGGCACGATTACCCTCCAGCACATCCTTGAGCCGCACGACTTCGCCCTGGATATCAAAGCCCTTGACCTCAATGACGTTCAGCGCTTCGTTCAGGATCACTTCCTGCCCCTTCCGCAACGCCTTGCCATTGATCGACGGGTGCACGCTGACTTTCATCTTCCTTCCGGACACATAGACATTTCCTGTTCCGTCAGCATTGAAACTGGAAAAGATGGCGTAAGTCGAGGGAGGCGCGGTCAGTTTCTCGACTTCGGCGCGCAATGCTTCGATCTGCACCTTCGCTTCCTGGAGCGTGGTGACGAGTGTTTCGTTCTGTTTAGTGGCTTGGTCGAGCTGGTAGCGGGATTGGTAGAGCCGACGGATTTCTTCTTCCATCGATTGGATCTGCACGCGAAGCTTCTCCACCTCGCGAGTATGTTCGTCGTTGCGTTGTGCCACGTCCGTTTCTCCTTCTGTCAGCCGCTTCGTGATGTGCGTGACGGAATCTCGGAGAGACCGGAATCGACCCGGACTTTCTTTCTTGCCAGCCATGGCACCACTCGAAGAAGGCGAAACCCCTTGCTGAATCGAGAAGTCCTTGTCTGCGCGGATTCTATCACCCGTTCCCTGGGTGGTCAACCAGACGACAGCATCCTGCAGCGAGATAACCGTGCGTGACGCACATTACGATGAGCGCGTCACGGCATCGAGTAACTCGCGCGTCGCCGACTCCACATCAGCCGCGCTAAGAATCGCCGTGATCACCGCCACACCGAATGCCCCGGCCTGCCGCATTTCACGCGCACGAGCCGCCGTGACTCCGCCAATCCCCATAATCGGGATGCGGACCAGTCGACAAGCCTTCTCAAGGGTGTCAATCCCAAGCGGCGGACCGAACATCTGTTTCGATGGCGTCTCGTAGACCGGACCAAAGACAATGTAGTCTGCGCCTTGCGACTCCGCCTGTACCGCTTCCTCTACCGCATGCACAGAAATACCCAGGAGACGCCGTGCGCCCAGCAGCTGCCGTGCAACGGGAACCGGCAGACTATTGCTGCGCAGATGGACGCCGACTCCTCCCAGCGCCAACGCGACATCGATCCGATCGTTGATGAGAAGCTCGGACCTGCGCGAGGCAGTTACCGCCTGCACCTCGCGAGCCAGCGTCACGAGTTCCCTGACTGAGAGGTCGCGCTCACGGAGTTGAATCGCAGGGGCTGCGGCTGTGAGCACCTGCTGCAAAAGGGGCACCAACGGGCGCCCCTTGGTTTGGTGGCGATCCGTGACCAGGAGAAGCCGCGACTCAAGCTGAGGCATAAGGAAACGTTCGGCGAGCAGTCACCACTCAGAGCATACCCTCGATGGGGCTACTGGCTGTGGCATACAGTTTTCGAGGGATTCGCCCGGCCTTGTATGCAAGCCGACCGGCATACACCGCATATTTCATCGCCTCGGCCATGGCAATGGGATCTTGAGCCCCGGCAATGGCCGTGTTCATGAGTACGGCGTCCGCCCCTAACTCCATCGCGAGGGCGGCATCGGACGCGGTCCCGACGCCGGCATCCACGATGATCGGCACCTTGATCATTTCCATGATGATTTTTAAGTTATACGGATTGCGGATACCGAGTCCCGACCCAATCGGCGCCGCCAACGGCATGACGGCGGGGCACCCGATGTCGACAAGCTTCTGAGCCACGATGGGATCGTCATTCGTATAGGGAAGCACGATAAAACCTTCTTTGACGAGAATCCTCGCCGCCTCGATCAATCCGGCCGTATCGGGGAAGAGGGTTCTCTCGTCGCCGAGCACTTCCAGCTTGATCATATCGGACACGCCTGCGGCCCTGGCCAAGCGGGCATAGCGCACCGCATCTTCCACATTGTAACAGCCGGCGGTGTTGGGAAGAATCGTATATTTCTTCGGGTCGAGATAATCGAGAAGGTTCTCTTTGGAGCGATCGGTGATATTGACGCGCCGCACCGCCACCGTCACCACGTCGGCTCCCGACACCTCAATGGCTTTCTTGGTTTCAGCAAAGTCCTTATACTTCCCAGTCCCAACCCACAGGCGAGACGTAAGCTCACGACCGGCAATGATCAACCGATCATTCTGCATGGACGAAACCCCTTCCTTTGTCCTGAGCATCCACTGGCGCACCGCCGCCGATGAAGCTCAAGATCTCCACTCGATCCCCTTGCTTCAGACTTCGGTGATCGAAGTCCTTGCGATCCAGGATTTCCAAATTCAGTTCCACCGCCACGCGCTCGGTCTTGATCGCGAGTTCACGCAGCAAATCCCCCACGGTGGCATCAGCCCGACAGCCCCGCTGTTCGCCGTTCACCTGAATTCGAATCGCCTCCGCCATCGCCCACCATCCTAGGGGACCAGAAATCTCGTTGTCAACAAACCCGGTCTTGCCTACCCCCTTGCCTCACATCCATGACCACGTCAGAATAACGCCAGCACGGCTTATGATGTCTCCCCCTCAACACAACCAGCAGGTCGCAACCATCTTTCGATCGATCGCGGAACGTTTAGCTTCCCAGCGGGCGAACCCCTTTCGGGTCAGAGCCTATCGGAAAGCAGCAGATGCCATAGAAGCTTTGGAGGAAGACATTGCCGCGGTGGCCTCACGGCAGGCACTGGAAGACATTGAAGGAATCGGCCGGGATCTGGCGGATAAGGTTGATGAGTTTCTCAGAACTGGAACAATCCAGGCATATGAAGTCTTACGAACACCACTTCCAGAGGCCATGAAAGCCTGGGCACAGCTCCCAGGGCTGTCCGAATCACTCGTGGCCTACCTCTATACCCGTCTGTGCATTACCACATTGACCGACATGGAACAGCTGGTGCGATCACACATGTTGCGCACCGTACCAGGGTTCTCAGGATCGGAAGAGCGCCTGCTGGAGGCCATCGCCACCTTACAACGACAGCCCCCCGTTATTATTAAGACGCGCGAGGAAGCTCCTTAAAGATCTTCCAGGTCTTCAGCATCTCGACCGCCTTTTGGAGTTGCACATCCTGCTCAAGCGAGGGTTCACCCGAGACATCAGCGGGAGGAAGTTGAGGCATGGTGCCATTCTTCGGCGTAGCCTCTTCCTGCCCTTTGCCATTCTGCACCGGTTGATCTTTCCCTGGCACGACCACAGGCTTGGCCTGCTTTGACTCCCCTTCCTTTTCGCCGGGCTTCACCTCGCCTGCCTTGGCGACAGTGGTCGGCGGTTGGGCCTTCACGACGATATCAGGCGTAATGCCGGTCGATTGGATCGAGCGCCCTTTCGGCGTGTAGTACTTCGCCGTCGTGAGGCGGAGTCCGGACCCGTCCCCTAGCGGGAGAATCGTTTGCACCGATCCCTTGCCGAACGAGGTTGTGCCGACGATCACAGCCCGCCCGTAGTCTTGCAATGCACCGGCCACGATCTCAGACGCACTCGCCGATCCTTCATTGACCAGTACGATCATGGGCGAATCGTCCATCTGGTCCTTGCCCTTGGATATCCACTCGTCCTTCTTGCTCTCGCGCCCTTTCGTATAGACCACCAGCTTGCCACCGGGGAGAAACTGCTCGGACACCTCTACGGCTGCCGTCAGCAGTCCGCCTGGATTGTTTCGAAGGTCCAGGATCGTCGATTGGAGCTTCTGCTCCTTGAACTGCTTGAGCACCTTGCTCAAATCCCGCCCCGTCGATTCTTGGAATTGCGTCAGCCGAACGTACCCGATATTGTCCAGCACCTTCGACTTCACGCTCTCGATCTTAATGGTATCGCGGACCAGCGTAAATTGGAGCGGATCGGGAGTCCCATCCCGCTGTATCGTCAAATTGACTTTCGAACCCTTGGGGCCACGCATCTTCTGAACCGCATCCATCAACGTGAGGTCTTTTGTCGTCTCGTCGTTCACCTTGGTAATAAAATCGCCCGACTTGATCCCGGCTCGATAGGCCGGGGTGCCCTCGATGGGCGCGATCACGGCCAAACGGTTTTCCTTCACGCCGATCTGGATGCCCACGCCCCCGAACTCACCCTTCGTTTCAACCTGCATTTCCTTATACATGTCGGGCGTCATGTAAGCCGAATGCGGATCGAGAGTTGAGAGCATCCCACGAATGGCTCCCTGGACAAGGTCCTTCACCTTCGTTTCCTCGACGTAACTCTTCTGAACTTGGGTCAATACCTCGGAGAACGTCTTCAACTCTTCGTAGGTTTCTGTGGCATGTCCGGTCCGCTCCCACCCCTTGCCGAGCATCACGCCCAAGATCAACGCCACCGCCATCATCGGGCCTAACATCCAGAATCGTCGTCGGGGATACTGTTCCATGATATGACTTCCTTTCCTCTTCCCGTTCCCTACCGCCTCGCCAACCATTGGAGAGGATCAAGCGGCTCCGCCCCCTCGCGCAATTCAAAGTATAAAGTATTTTCACCCGTCATGCCCGTATCGCCTGTTTCTCCGATCACCTGCCCGGCTCCCACCTGTACTCCCACCGTCGCAAGAATCTTCGATGCATGGGCATACAGCGAAAAGAACCCGTTCGCGTGATCAAGGATTATAACGAGTCCGTACCCTTTCAACCAGTCCGCATAGACGACGGACCCCGGCATCACTGCGTGGATGGCACTCCCCTCGACTGTCTTAATTTCGATACCTCTGCGTTGCACATAGGTGTTGAAGGTCGGATGCTTCTGACGGCCGAAGAAGGAGATAATGCTCCCGTCAGCCGGCCACGGCAGTGCGCCTTTCACCCCACGAGGGGCGATCCCCCCGGTCGGAGGTCGGACCGCTGTCGCGCGACGGCGCTGCTCCAACTCGCGCAACAGACTGTCGATACGCGACGCGGACCGTTCTAATTCTTGGAGGGCATGTTCGTAGGACTCTTTTTCATGAGTGATCTTGGTGAGATAGACCTTCTTTTCTATCTTGACCGATTTCATCTCAGCAAGCTGCTTCTCGGTACTTTGCTTGTACGACAGCATCCCGACCCGCGCTACTTCCCGCTGCCGCTCCGCCTGTTCCATACGGGTCATATCGGCTCGGAACGTCTCCATGAGAGCATAATCCCGCTCGGACACGGCCGAGAGATACTGGAGCCGCCGCTGGAAATCCCCATACGAGTCCGAGGCGAGCAACATTTTCCAATATCCAAAACGGCCCTCCATGTACTGAACCCGCAACCGAGCCAGAATGGCGTCCTGACGTTCTCGCACACTGACACGCAAACCGGCTAGCTGCACATTGATGATCTCGATCTCTTGGTCTTTCTTTCGCAACTTTCGACTAATCTCCTGATGCGCTTGTCGGTAGTGTAATAAACGTTCGTCGAGTGTCTGTATCCCCTGCAAGATAGACTCTCGCTTCTTCTCTGCTTCATCGGCCTGTTTTCGTTTCTCTTCGATCTGATCTTTGAGTTGCTCAAGGGCCTTGCGTTCTTTCTCAATCTTGTCGGTAATCAGATCGGCAACCGCAACTGTTGGCCAAGAAAGACCCAGCAGCCCGCAGATTATGACTCCGACCCTGAGTCCCTTCCAGCACCTCATGCCTTGGCCTCGCCGAATCGCCGTATAGACACGAAGCTGCCCGCAAACCCGAGCCCCATCCCCACCGCAATCAAAGCAAGACAGACTGACGGGGGAAAGAATGCGATGAGGTTGTCGAGCCCGGCAAATCGTCCCGTCGTTCGCATTTGCTGCCGGAATAATTCGTACATAAACTTGAGCATGACCAGCGAGAGTGCGCTGCCCAGGGCACCGAGCACGGCGCCTTCCAACAGATAGGGAATTCGGATAAAGCTGGTCGTGGCCCCGATCAGACGCAATATGGCAATCTCATCACGTCGGGCGAACAGTGTCAGGCGAATGGTATTGGCGATAATGGTCACGGCAGCCGCCGAGAGAATGACCCCGATGCCGATGGCGACCAACTCAATCGATCGAATCACAGTCGCGAGGGCGTCGATCCAATCTTGATTATAGTCAACCTTGGAGACGCCGCCGACCTGCCTAACCCGTTCAGCCCATCGCTTGACAGCGTCCGGCGACCGGAACGAGGGGCTGAGAGCCACCACGAAGGAGGCCGGCAAGGGATTCTGGCCCAGCCCCTCAAGCAAATGGGACTCCGACGGGAATTGCGCCTTGAACTCTCCCAACGCCTGCTCTTTCGAGATAAACAGCAGTGATGCCACTGCACGGTCCCCTCGCAGATTCCGCTCCACCTCAACGACCGATTCGGAGGCGAGCCGATCATCAAGGTATACCATGATCCTAATATCGTCCTGAAGCCATCCGGCCGCCGCCCGCAGATTGACATAGAGCAGCAAGAAGATGCCGACACAAGCCAATGTAAAAGCCGTGGTCAAGATGGCCACCATCGTCGTCGTCCGGTTGGTCCGCATATTGACCCAGGATTCTCTGAGGAGATACGCGAGCGTCCTCACACCCTCACCCGCTGTTCCGGCAGCAACCGGCCCTGTGACAAGGTGAGCACCCGTCGATTCACCTGCGCCATGACCAGAGGATCATGTGTCGCCACCACGACGGTGGTGCCGCGCGCGTTAATAAGTTTAAACAGTTCGATGATCTCGGACGTCAGTGCGGGGTCTAAATTGCCGGTCGGCTCATCCGCCAACAGGACGACCGGACCGTTCACAATCGCGCGCGCAATGCACACCCGCTGCTGCTCTCCCGTCGAGAGGCCGGCAGGAAGCTGATCTCGCTTATGCTCGACACCAACCGCCCGTAACGCCTCCGTGACTTTCCGACGAATGTCGGCAGAAGAAATTCCTTGCACCAGCAAGGGCAGCGCCACATTGTCAAAAATGGACTTCTTCGGCAACAGCCGAAAGTCTTGAAATACCGTTCCCACCTTGCGGCGTAGATACGGAATGTCGGACGACTTGAGCGTCGTCACGTTTTTCTGGTGGACGAAGATCTGTCCCTCATCGGGCCGTTCGGCCCCGATGAGCATCCGCAACAGCGTCGACTTGCCCGCTCCGCTGGGCCCCATGAGGAGGACAAATTCCCCTTTGTCGATCTCGAGGGTGACATCTGTTAGTGCCGGCCGCTGATCGTACTGTTTCGAGACGCGGATTAATTGAATCATCGTCGTCTTACCAGCGGAGATCGTCCCCGGGTACTTCGAACGCATTCTGAATATGCTCGATCTGCGGGGCGACGGCACCCCTACCTTGCAGCAGGACGACATCGAATCGGCATTGTCGACCCTTGAGATGGTGCCGGGCCAAATACTGGGAGGCCAACTGGATCAATTTCTCCTGCTTCCGTTGATGGACGGCATGGACGGCTCCGCCGAATGCATCGGTCCGACGCGCCTTTACCTCAACAAACACCAGCACCTGCCCGTCTTCTGCCACTAAGTCCAGCTCCCCCACCGAAGAACGCAGATTGCGTGCCACGATCCGATACCCCTTGTGCCGCAGATACTGCTCTGCTGCCGACTCTCCTTCTTGCCCGAAGAGCCTCCTGGGGTCAAGGATGGTCACAGAATCGTCCCTGGAGATTCGCCCGGGCCAGTACACGAGAGAGATACCCCGCCCCGACGGCCACTCAAGAGCCGAGCAATCGGAGCAAACGTGCGCCGATGAATGGCGCAGGGACCATGTTGGGCGAGCCGCTGCAAATGCTCATCCGTCCCATACCCTTTATGGGAGAGAAAATTATACTCAGGATAGGCGCAGTGATACGCCACCATCATGCGATCGCGCGTGACTTTGGCCACGATCGACGCGGCGGCAATCGAGAGCGACAACGTATCACCTTTAATGATAGACCGTGAAGGAATGGCGAGATTCGACAATGTGACGGCATCGATCAAGAGGCAGTCCGCCTGAGGAATCAGCGATGCCAGCGCGCGACGCATAGCTAGGCGAGTCGCTTCCAAGATATTGAGGCGGTCGATCTCCTGCTCTGTGGCAACCCCTACACCGACACCACGTGCTCGCTCGAGAATAACCTCGTATAGTCGCGCTCGTTCAGACTCGGAGATTTGCTTGGAATCGTCGACACCGACCAAGCGACAACGAGTGGGCAGGATCACCGCCGCCGCGACAACAGGGCCCGCCAGAGGGCCCCGTCCAGCTTCATCTAAACCGGCAATACAGCGATAGCCACGCCGCCGGGCTTCCAATTCAAATTCGTCGGTAGGTCCCACGATGTGGCCCCGCGATGCGTCCATTGAAAGGGCACCCGACACTCGTGGTCGACGGAACCGTGGTATGGAACTAGGGCTTCGAAGCCGGGGCGACTCCGGTCGGCTCTTCGGTTGATTCAGCCTTACGGCTGGCCCCAGCCTGCCCCTTCACGTTTGCGACGAACTCCCGATCTTCAACCTTAGCAAACTTGCCCTTCTTCCCCCGGAGATAATACAGCTTGGCCCGACGCACCTTACCCTGGCGCATGACCTCGACGCGCGTGACGATCGGCGAATGAAGAGGGAAAATTCGTTCCACGCCGACGCCGTAGGAAACTTTGCGCACCGTGAAGGTCTCCGTGTTCAGCAACCCTCTACGGGCGATCACCGCACCTTCGAATACCTGAATGCGCTCTTTTTCCCCTTCGACCACTTTCACGTGCACGCGGACGGTGTCTCCAATTTCAAAACTGGGTGCTGACTTCTTCGTGAAAGACTCTTGTATCCGTTCTAACCGATTCATGAGACTACCCCTCCTCCCCACATCGAACAGGCGTGCCCGGCACACCTTCACGAGTAAGTTCGTCTAGCAATTGTTGATCTTCGAGACTCAAGACCCGATCTTGCAACAGATCCGGCCGTCTCTGATAGGTGCTCCGCAGGGCTTCCTTACGACGCCACAGACGAATGGCCTCGTGATGTCCTGAAAGCAACACCTCTGGCACGGGCATCCCTCGAACCTCCGCCGGTCTCGTATAGTGCGGATATTCGAGCAACGCATCCGTGAACGACTCTTCCACGATTGACTCCGGATCACCCAACACGCCGGGGACCAAACGGGCTGCGGCATCAATGAGCAATAGCGCCGGCAACTCGCCTCCAGTCAACACGTAATCCCCGACGGAAATTTCTTCCGGGTGCAAGGCGAGCCGCACCCGCTCATCGACCCCCTCGTAATGGCCACAGAGGATGACGAGTCGACGCGGATCGGCCGCAAGATTTTTCGCATAGGCCTGCGTGAACGGACGACCGTGCGGGGAGGGAAAGAGCAACCGAATCTGTTCACCAGTCCGTGCATAGTCGGCCTGAATCTGTTCCACCGCACGCAAGATTGGTTCAGCCTTCATCACCATCCCGGCCCCTCCGCCATAGGGCACGTCGTCCGCCACCTTGTGGCGATCGAGCGTATACTCGCGCAAGTTACGCACCTGAACGTGTAAGAGACCTTTATCTTGTGCTCGTTTGAGAATACTCTGGCCGAGCACCGGCGCTACCATGTCGGGAAACAGCGTCAAAATGTCACACCGCATAGCGATCCTCAACCAAGTCGTCAATCCCACGAACCACCATCCTGTGACGCACGAGATCTACCGAGGTCACAAAGCTCTTCGCGGCCGGAATGAGGACCTCCTCCGTCCCCTTGCGAACGACGAAGATGTGATTCTCCGGTATCTCCAAAATCGTCTCAAGCACTCCGACCTCATCGCCCCGTTCGTTCTCGACCGTCATCCCAATGAGGTCACATTCAAAATACACGTCCGCAGCCAATGTCGCTGCTGGACGACGCGGCACCTGGATCAATCCCCCCCGCAACGCCCCGGCTTCCTCCGGCGTCGTTACACCCGCAAGACCCATGATGTAGGTCGAGCCGGCGCGCCGAACATGAGTGACGGTCCTCTCGACCATCTGTCCCGTCGGCTCCAGGACTTGAACTTGCTTCAGGTGGTCCAATCGGCCAGGCACATCGCTCAACGATCGCACCTTGAACTCGCCTCTTACGCCAAAGTGGCGCTCGATTTTGCCAATCGTCACAAGGTCTGCCTGAGCCGTTGTCACGTATTAGGCCCCCTTCTTCTTAGCCGCTTTCTCTGCCTCAAACTGCTTCCACACGCCACAGCGACGGAGCAACGTCTTGACCGTGACAGTCGGCTGGGCTCCCTGGCGCAACCAGCTCAATACCCGCTCCTGCTTCAGCTCCGGCACAGCCGGTTCCTTCAAGGGATCAAAAATCCCAAGAATTTCCAGGAAACGCCCGTCGCGCGGCTTCCGAGAATCCGCTGCCACAACGCGATAGAGCGGTCGCTTGTGTCGTCCCGTCCTCGTCAATCTCAAATGAACAGCCACTAGATTCCTCCTTCTGTACGAAGCACCCGTGATGATTGTTATCGACCCTTACATGGAGCGCAGAAGTTGCGCAAGCTGTCGGCGCCCTCCCGACCCTGCCATAACCTTGGTGATCTTTCTCGCCGAGAGAAACTGTTTAATCAACCGATTCACCTCTTGCACATTCGTCCCGCTTCCGCGGGCAATCCGCTTTTTTCTACTTCCGTTTATGAGCGTATGATCGCGCCGCTCGCGAAGGGTCATCGAGTCAATCATCGCCGTGACTCGCTTCATCTCTCGCTCCGGCACCTGCCCTTCCATCGCCCCCTTGAGCTTCTGACCGCCCGGCAGCATCCCTAAAATCTGGTCCAACGAGCCCAGGCGACTGACCTGTCCCAGCTGAGCACGGAAATCCTCCAGCGTGAACGTATTGCTGGTCAGCCGCTTCTGGGCATCCTCCGCCTGCTCGAGTGTAAAGGTCTCTTGGGCCTTTTCGATCAGCGAAAGCACGTCGCCCATTCCGAGGATGCGCGAGGCCATCCGATCTGGATGAAACAACTCCAGCGCATCAAGCTTTTCGCCCACGCCCAAGAACTTGATCGGCTTACCGGTCACCGCCCGGATAGACAGCACCGCCCCGCCCCGAGCATCGCCTTCAACCTTGGTCAGAATGACGCCCGTCAGTCCGATACGTTGATCGAACTGGCTCGCCATCGTGACCGCGTCTTGGCCCGTCATGGCATCTGCCACCAAGAGAACCTCGTGCGGTTGCACGGCGGCTCTTACTGCCACCAGTTCCCCCATCAACTCATCGTCGATGTGGAGACGCCCACCGGTATCCAGCACGACGAGATCGTACCCCTGCTCCCGTCCCCGTTCCACGCCGGCCTGGCAGATGCGGACGACATCCGCTTGCGCAGCCTGGGCCTGATCGAATCGATGCACATCGATCTCAAGGTCGCGCCCCAGGCTCGCCAACTGATCGCCGGCTGCCGGACGACGAGGATCTGCCGCAACCAGGAGAACCCGTTTCCCTTGAGCCTTGAAGTACCGCCCAAGCTTGCCGCAGGTCGTGGTCTTTCCGGCCCCTTGAAGCCCTACCATCATCACGACGGTAGGGGGACTCGAGGCCAGAGCCAGGCCGGTTCGCTCGCGGCCCATCATCTCGCGCAACTCCTCCCAAACGACCTTGACGACCTGATGCCCAGGGGTCAAACTCTGGAGGACTTCCTTTCCAACTGCCTTTTCGCGAACCCGCTCGATGAAGTCTTTGACGATCTTGAAGTTGACGTCGGCTTCGAGCAGCGCGAGGCGAACTTCTTTCAAAGCTTCCGCGATGTTCTGTTCGGTGAGGACCCCAGAACCGCGCAGCTTCTTGAAAATCTTCTCGAATTTTTCGCTGAGAGAATCCAGCATAACGCTACAACGAAAAAGGCAATCGAAGCCTTAGCACCAGATCTCCGATCGCCTCGAAAATTCTAGCAAAAGAGCATCGGGAAGTCTAAAGGACGAGGCGGGATGAAGTCAAGGGAAAGCCAGGCATGGTAGTGGGTCAGTTTGAAATGCCCTGATCTTGCCTCTGCTTGAGCGGTCAGGTATGATGGAGGCATGGCGAAAAAGAAGAAATCCACCGATGTAAACGTCACGGCCTTTGAGATCCTTCAGGCTGCGACAGGCGAATCTGCCGACGTTTCCCTTAAAGGGAAATCTGCCAAGAAGAAAGACCTGCCAGAAAAGAACCCTGCCGCTGTCGCTTTAGGCCGTCTAGGTGGCCTGAAGGGCGGGAAGGCTAGAGCGAAGAAGTTGACAGCCAAAAAACGTGCCGAGATAGCGAAAAAGGCGGCCCGATCACGTTGGGGCCGACCATGATAGTACAAATAGCCTAATAAATCAATATGCCAATCGCGCCTACGCCTAACGCGCCTTGACGATTGGTGGGAAATTTGCTACTGTCGCACCACCTACCAAAGAGGGGGTGCGATATGCAGGGTACGACTGCTGATCTATTGGAAGCTATCAAAGATCATCGTTTCCAAATCCTTCTCTCCCGCGGAAATATCCAAAGCGTTCAAGCCGATCTCAAAAGCAAAAAGCAGAGCCTCCAGGAGCTTGAGCTTGAGCTTGCTACCCTTGAGCGCGCCCTCTCCATCCTCCAGGGACAACGCCGCTATACACCCAACATTCTCAATGGACAACTCCCGCTAAATACGCCGAGTAGGGCATCGAGGTATAAGAACGATACCGGGGCTGTCTTTGCTCTGGCTGAAGATATTCTGCGAGTCGAAGGAAGGCCTCTTAGCGTGAGGGAGTTATTGCCTCTTGTGCAATCGCGGCGGGCCAAGTTAGGTATGACCCCTGTTAGTAAAGAGGGAATGACCGGCGTGCTCTATCGATTTGCAAAGGCCAATCGAACCTTCTCCTATCTTGGGGCAGGGAGATTTGGTCTCATTGAATGGCATGGAAGGGAGCAGCGGCACTCGAATGGAGGAATAGAGGAAGCATTAAGAGTGCTTCCTAGATAAGCAGAATGCCCACCAGATCCGACGATTGGATGACCTGGTGGGCATTCTGGTACTGAGAACGAAGACGGGGTGACTGACCGGTAAGGTAGGGGGCTCGCAACCCCCTGTCACTGTGTGGTTACTCACACATGAGCGGGTTCGATTCCCGCCCCCGTCTCCTTAAAACGTAGGTTAACTATACCAACCCACCAACCCTTGTCAACTCCCTTCAATTACCTAGCGACCATTTCTGCATTGACAATGCTTGACCGCTCAAGCATAATACCTCTGTCACAACGGAGGGACCAATGAACAAACTAACGCAGGCCAAGCGAGTTCAGGTTATCGCCGCACTAGTAGAGGGCAATAGCATCCGCGCTACTTGCCGCATGACGGATGTGGCCAAGGGCACCGTGCTTAAACTTCTCGCTGATCTCGGTAAGGCCTGTGCGCGGTATCAGGATGAGCACTTGCGCAATCTACCCTGCAAACAAATTCAATGTGATGAAATTTGGTCCTTCTGCTATGCGAAAGAAAAGAATGTACCTGAGGAAATGAAAGGCACGTTTGGCTTTGGCGATGTTTGGACTTGGACCGCGATTGACGCGGACACGAAGCTGATTGTGTCCTATCTCGTCGGAGGCCGTAGCGCGGCATATGCGAGGAAGTTCATTGCCGATCTTGCCAGCCGTCTCGCTAATCGAGTGCAACTCACCACCGATGGACACAGACCTTATCTGACCGCAGTTGAACGAGCCTTTGGATCAGAAATTGATTATGCCATGCTCGATAAGATTTATAATGCGCCTCCCACTGAAGGAGCGACCCGCTATAGCCCGGCAGAATGCTGCGGCACTCGCAAAATGAAGATCAAGGGCAACCCAAATATGAGGCAGGTCTCAACGAGCTTTGTCGAACGACAAAATCTCACCATGCGGATGAGCATGCGACGGATGACCAGGCTGACCAACGCCTTTAGCAAGAAAATCGAAAATCAGGCCCATGCCGTAGCCCTGCATTTCATGCATTACAACTTCGTCAGAATTCATCAGACACTCCGCATCACGCCTGCCATGCAAGCGGGCATTGCGGATCATGTGTGGAGTTTGGAGGAGCTAAGCGGATTGCTGTCGTGAGAAGAAACGATGGAAGAGGCTATGAATGCGATGGAAGAATCCGAATTCTCCAACAGAAATAGATGCGACAAGTTCACCGGTGTACTGTGCATAGGGAATACGATTGAGACGCGCCCGTGCCTCTTCGGGCGTCCTGGCTTTGATGGGAAGCTGCCAATTCGCTCCATCAAAGTTATAGGTGAAGAGGTAGGTTTTATAGTCCATCATGAAAGGAGGTGAAATAGAAAATGCAATATCAAGTCTATAGGGACAGTGCCGGACACTGGCGATGGAGATTGCTGGCTGCCAATAACCGAATCATTGCGGATTCGGCTGAGAGTTATTGGAACCAGTCTGATTGCGTTGCCGGCATCAACCTTGTAAAGAGTTCATTGCAAGCACCCATTTATCAGGTGTAAGCGATTTCTTTGCATGGCCGCCCAGGGAGGAGCTACAACTGCTTCCTGGGCGCACTATTTATACTCCAGTATAGCGAAGATTGCCAGTTTGGCCAGCTAGGGACTTCCCCATCCAATCTTTCAAACTGACCCACTACCCCAGGCATACATCTTGTTGACATGTTGTAGACCATTCGCTATGGTCCTCCCGTTGTCCCCTTGAGACTACGCAGAGAGTTGTGAGGCGGTTGCTGTGAGAAAATCACCCTGGGTTCTGCTCATTTTTGTGCTTATCGGCGGGCTATTGGGCGGAGTACTGGGAGAAATTCTCCGGGTCATGGCCCCACAGGGCACTATCCAGACGGTTTTCGCCACCAATATTACCCCCGGCATCAGCCCACCGCTGACCATCGATCTGGTCCTAATCAAGCTTACGATTGGCTTCGTCCTGAAAATCAATCTGCTCAGTCTACTCGGAATGTTTCTTGGCATCTATCTGTACAAGAACGTCTAGCAGGAGGCTAGACCTCTGGCTTCAACTCTAACTCCCTCATCTTCAACGCTCGAATTTGGTTTCTGAGGGCCGCGGCCCGTTCAAACTCCAACTGTTTGGCGGCGGCCTTCATTTCTATTTCCAGCCGTTTGATGATCTGTTCGGTCGCTTCCTCTGTTCCATAGAGGGCCGGCGACTCCGCAACCAAATCCAGTTGTACGTAATCCATTTCCGCCGTGGCATATTCGAGGGACAGGACGTCTTTCTTGATGCTCGTAGGCACGATGCCATGCTTGGCATTATAGTCGGCCTGAATCGTGCGCCGGCGCCCGGTCTCGTCGATCGCCATTTGCATAGAATCGGTGACGACATCACCATACAGAATCACGTGGCCATGTATGTTTCTCGCTGCCCGCCCCGCCGTCTGGATCAATGACCGATAGGAACGAAGATACCCTTCCTTATCCGCATCGAGAATCGCCACCAGGGTGACCTCGGGGAGATCCAGCCCTTCGCGCAGGAGATTGATCCCTACCAGCACGTCGAAAACCCCGCGCCGCAGATCGCGTATGATTTCAGCCCGCTCCAACGTCTTGATGTCAGAGTGCAGATACCGAACCTTGATACCGAGATCGTGGTAGTACTCGCTCAAGTCCTCCGCCATGCGTTTAGTCAAGGTGGTGATCAGCACACGTCCCCCCTGCGCCACTTCAGTTCGCACTTCGCCGAGGAGATGATCCACCTGCCCTTTGGCCGGGCGCACCTCAATGACCGGATCCATCAGACCGGTCGGGCGAATGATCTGCTCGACCACCTCTCCTGCCGCATGCCCCAACTCATAGGGGCCCGGCGTAGCGGAGACGCACACCACCTGCGCGAGACAGCGCTCAAATTCGGCGAACTTGAGCGGCCGGTTATCGATCGCCGAGGGCAACCGGAATCCGTACTCGACCAAGGTGCGCTTCCGCGAATAGTCGCCCTCGTACATCCCACCCACTTGGGGAATCGTCGCATGGGACTCGTCGACGATCAGCAGAAAATCTTTGGGAAAATAGTCAATGAGCGTCGGAGGCTGCTCTCCGGCCGCGCGACCGCTGAGATGCCGCGAGTAGTTTTCGATGCCATGGCAGTACCCCATCGCCCGAATCATTTCTAGATCGAACTTGGTGCGCTGCGCAATCCGCTGGGCTTCCACAAGCTGATTCTGTTTCTTGAAATAGGCGACGCGTTCCTCGAGTTCTTCTTCGATGCCTGTAATCGCCCGCTCATACCGATCCGGCGCAATGAGATAGTGCGTGTTCGGATAG
>Ga0209048_10001067_pt1 | contig 28745 bp, 24 predicted proteins | sample FrelakmetCRP12CR_FD_187146 | JGI IMG/M metagenome (GOLD analysis project Ga0209048, IMG submission 187146) | Freshwater lake sediment microbial communities from the University of Notre Dame, USA, for methane emissions studies - CRP12 CR (SPAdes)... | ecosystem: Environmental > Aquatic >... | reverse complement strand
GCCCCAAGTCATTGGTTTCGGCCGCACCGTCTAATCACTTTCAGCTCATGGCCAAGGCCGTTCAGGCGGAAATCTCCCCTCTCCACTGGTTTGACAGGAAGAGCGCATCTAACTATTGCCACCGTCTGATGCGCGATCTGCGAATTGGACTTTATACGCAGAACACCGAACTTCTGCACAAATCCTATGATCAGATTTGCTCACAGTGTTCAGCAACCTATGGTCAGCCGGGACCGTTCATCCGGATCTGCAACAATCCCTTCGACGCCAGGTGGTTTCGCACCTTGTCCGTGACCTTGCAGGTGCGTGCGCTGCTAGAGATCTTCTATCATACCATACTCTCCCTGGATGCGGATGAAGAGGCCCTGGCTTACGCTCTGAGCCCGCAATTCAGGAAGGCCGTTTCAGCAAAGATGCATCCGAATTTCTATCATGGTCTCATTGCCAGGCTGTTGGCCAGCGGACGTCTGACAGAGGCTGAGAAGTTGCTGGCGGAAATTGATGAAACTGTGCTGCTCTATGGGCTGCGGGGCTGGCTTCACTTTCTCAGAGGCCGGGACGAGACTGCGATTGCATCCTTTGAAGCTGATCTGAAGGAATTGCGCCGCAACTCAAGACAGCGAAACACCTTCTTTGGAGGCATCCAAGGAGTATTTTTCCTGCTGGCCCTATTGAAGTCCGAACAATTCGCTACGCTGGAGAAGACCGGCAATCTGGCAAATGCCGCTCTTGCTACCCACCAGGAGGGGGCCCTTCTGGCGCCTCACTATCAGTCTTTGAGCACGATTGTTCATGCTCTGAAGTGCGAAGTGGACGGTGCCAGCCAGCCTCAGGTCGATGACCAGCATTTTGGGAGCGGTCTGAGCGCGTTTTTCAGGATTCTCGCTTCCTATTGGAGTGACGGTCAGCTCACTCAGGAAGCCATCGACGCCCTCAGCGTGCTTTTCATTAAGTCCCGTGAAGTCGGTTTGAACTGGCTGGCGATGGAATGCGCAGAACTGCTCTGCCGTACGGAGGAAGACACTCCGGTGCGCCGCAAGGCCATCGAGAAGATCCGGCAGGAAACGGGGATGCAGTCGTTTGTTGCCGCCATCCGGGTAGAAGAACCCTGGAGGAGAAGTCTGCGCGCCCTCGCTGAGATTACCGCAGAGACACGTGATGCTGCCCTACAGCCGGCAGATGCCCGATTAATCTGGCTCCTCAACTATCGGCACGGGATGCTTTCGGTGCAACCCGTGGAGCAGAAACGCACCATCCGCGGCGCCTGGACGAAAGGGCGGCCGGTGGCGCTCAGTCGGTTGTACGGCGGCAAGAAACCGGAATGCCTCACCCCGCAGGACCATGCCATTTGTGCAACCATTGAACGTGAGGGACGCCATTTTTACAACACCCGATACCGCTTCAATACGAGCAACCTGCTGCCGGCCCTGGTCGGCCATCCCCTGCTTTTTTTGGAGAAGTCGCCGGGGGTTCCCGTGGAGGTGGTGAAGGGGGAGCCCGAAGTCCTGGTTACCCGTGCCGACACCGATCTCCACATTCAGTTTTCCATGGAGGCGCCGAGCTCCCGGGTGGTCCTGGTGCAAGAGGCCCCCACACGCTTCAAGGTGGTGGAACTCTCCGACAGGCACCTGCGTATCGCCAGGATTCTTGGTGAGAAGGGATTGAAGGCCCCCGCATCCGCCGCCCAGGAAGTCATGGATGCGGTATCCACCATCTCTTCCCAGGTGACCGTGCATTCCGCCATAGGCGGGATTTCCAAAGATATTCATGAGGTTGCAGCCGATCCCGCGCCTCGGGTGCATATCGTGCCATCCGGGTCCGGCTTGAGGTTCGAAATGTTCGTGCAACCGTTTGGCTCCGGCGGCCCTTATCTCAAACCGGGAGAAGGAATGGAGAACGTTATTGCCGAGATTAACGGCAAGCTGATGCACACCAGGCGCGAGCTGGATCTTGAGGAGAAAATGGCGGAAGCTGCGGAAGCTGCGTGCCCCACCCTTGCCGTGGCGGTGGAAAAGGAGCGTCAGTGGCACCTCGACGAACTCGAGGACTGTCTTCAGGTATTGCTCGATCTTAAGGGGTTGCAGGACGGTGGGGAGTTGGTCCTGGCCTGGCCGGAAGGTGAGAAGCTCAGGGTCAGCCGGGAGGTTTCGTTCGATCATTTGCGCTTGCAGATCCGCAGCAGGACGAACTGGTTTGAGATAGGTGGCGAGCTGCAGGTGGACGACCATCTTGTCCTTGACATGAGGCGGCTTCTGGAGCTCATAGACACTGACAATACCCGCTTTCTTCCCCTGGGGGAGGGCCAGTTCGTGGCGCTTACCCGCGAGCTGCGCAAACGCCTTGAAGACCTCGCGGACTATTCGGAAAAACACGGCAAAGAACTTCGTCTGCACCCGCTTGCCGCAGTGGCCATCGAAGATTTCACCAACCAGCTTCCCCTTCTGGATGCCGACCACGGCTGGCAGGCCCGATTGTCCGGCATGCATTCCCGTCTGCAGCTGAAAACGGCCGTTCCTTCAACCCTTAAAGCTGAGCTCCGGGACTACCAGGTGGAGGGTTACCAATGGCTGGCAAGGCTGGCCCATCTGGGACTCGGCGGCTGCCTGGCCGACGATATGGGACTCGGAAAAACCCTGCAGGCACTGGCGATGATTCTCGACCGTGCTCCGGGAGGGCCGACCCTGGTGGTGGCGCCTACTTCCGTTTGTATGAACTGGGTGGCGGAAGCGGACCGGTTTGCCCCGACCTTGAACATTGTGGTTTTTGGAGGCGGCAACCGGGAACAGATGGTGAGGAATCTCCGCCAGATGGACGTACTGGTGGTCAGCTACGGCCTGCTCAACCAGGAAGCTGAGCTGTTGGCTTCGGTCGAATGGCACACCATTGTTTTGGATGAAGCCCAGGCAATCAAGAATGTCGCCGCCAAACGCTCGCAGGCGGCCATGCATCTCCGGGGAAACATGCGGCTCATCACCACGGGCACCCCCATCGAAAATCACCTGGATGAGTTATGGACCCTGTTCAATTTCATCAATCCCGGACTCCTGGGCCCCCGGGAACGGTTCAATATGCGCTATGCCATTCCCATTGAACGCAATAACAATCGCGAAGCCAGGAAACGGCTGAAGAAGTTGATTCAACCCTTCATCCTGAGGCGCACCAAACCGCAGGTACTGGAGGAATTGCCGCCGCGCACCGACGTGGTTCTGCAAGTGGAGATGACTCCCGAAGAAGCGGCATTCTATGAAGCCTTGAGACAGCAGGCGCTGGAGCGGATCGAACACGATGACAGCCCCGTGGGCCAAAAGCATCTGAAAATCCTGGCCGAAATCATGAGATTGCGCCAGGCTTGCTGCCATCCTCGTTTGGTCACGCCCAAAAGCAGGATTGCCGGCTCCAAGCTTGAGCTCTTCGGCGAGGTGGTGGCGGAACTCCTGGAGAATCGCCATAAGGCGCTGGTCTTTAGCCAGTTTGTGGGGCATCTGAAGCTCCTGCGGGAATATCTCGATGCCAGGAATCTCGATTACCGCTATCTCGACGGCAGCACTCCACCCCGCGAACGGAAACGCGAGGTGGATGCCTTTCAAGCCGGCTGGGGCGACCTGTTCCTGATCAGCCTCAAAGCCGGTGGGTTGGGACTGAACCTGACCGCAGCCGATTATGTGATCCATATGGACCCGTGGTGGAATCCCGCCGTCGAAGATCAGGCGTCCGATCGCGCTCATCGCATCGGACAGCAGAGGCCGGTGACGGTGTACCGGCTGGTGACCAAGAATACGATCGAAGAAAAGATAGTCAAACTGCACCAGGACAAACGAGATTTGGCCAGCAGCCTGCTTGACGGTAGTGACATGGTCGGCAGAATGTCAGCCGAGGACCTGCTCAGGCTGATCAGGGAGCAATGAAGCTGGTGTGGTTCGAGCCAGTTTGAAAGACGACCTCTTACCCTTCTCGGCCTCGCATGACCGGCCCTTCTGTGAGCGGCAATGCGCACTGATCCACTTCATCCGCTTACGCCCGCGTCAGTTGCCGGTACTTGATCCGGTGAGGTTGGTCGGCAGCCGCGCCTAGGCGGGCTTTTCTGTCGGCTTCGTATTCGGAATAGTTCCCGTCGAACCAGACGACCGTGCTCTCGCCCTCGAAGGCGAGGATGTGAGTCGCAATTCGGTCGAGGAACCAGCGGTCATGGCTGATCATCACAGCGCAGCCGGCGAAATTCTCCAGAGCGTCTTCCAGCGCCCGCATGGTGTTGACGTCCAGATCGTTGGTGGGCTCATCGAGCAGGATCACGTTGGCTCCCTCTTTCAGCATCCGGGCCAGATGGACCCGGTTGCGCTCGCCTCCGGAGAGCAAGCCGACCTTCTTCTGCTGGTCGTTTCCCGAAAAATTGAATCGAGCCACGTACGCCCTCGAATTCACTGATCGTTTTCCCAGATCGATGGTATCCTTTCCCTCTGAAATTGCTTCCCAGATGGTCTTTTCCGGATCGAGTACCTCGCGACCCTGCTCGACGTAGGCCAGCTTCACCGTTTCGCCTACCCTGATGGCGCCAGAATCAGGCTTCTCCTGGCCGGTGATCATCCGAAACAGGGTAGTCTTCCCGGCGCCGTTCGGCCCAATGACCCCGATAATCCCGCCGGGCGGAAGCGAGAACGACATTCCTTCCAGCAGGAGGCGGTCTCCGTATGCCTTGCTCACATGGTCGGCCTCAATCACCACTTTCCCCAGCCTCGGTCCGGGCGGAATGTATATTTCAAGTTCCCTGGCCCGCTTCTCCTGCTCCTCCCTCAGCAGTGATTCATAAGCGTTTATGCGGGCTTTCGACTTGGCATGCCGCCCCTTTGGGGACATCCTGATCCACTCGAGTTCGCGCTCCAGGGTCTTCTGCCTTTCACTCTCACTCTTTTCTTCATGCTTCAGCCTCATTCTCTTTTGCTCCAGCCAGGACGAGTAATTGCCCTGCCACGGAATTCCCTGTCCCCGGTCCAGCTCAAGGATCCAGCCAGCAACGTTATCGAGGAAGTACCGGTCGTGAGTAACGGCAATCACCGTGCCGGGATAGCGCTGCAGGTGGTGTTCGAGCCAGGCGACCGATTCGGCGTCGAGATGGTTGGTCGGCTCATCCAGGAGTAGGATGTCGGGCTCCTGGAGCAACAGACGGCAGAGCGCCACACGCCGCTTCTCGCCTCCGGACAGCAGTTTCACCGGGGTGTCTCCTGGAGGGCACCTCAGGGCATCCATCGCCATCTCAAGCCTGGAATCCAGGTCCCACGCATTCAGCGAATCGAGCTTTTCCTGCACTTCGCCCTGACGTTCGATGAGCCTGTTCATTTCATCGTCAGACATTGGATCCGCAAACCGTTCGTTGATCCGGTTGAATTCGTTCAGCAAATCGACAGTCCCCTGCACTCCCTGCTCGACCATTTCCCGCACGGTCTTCGTTTCCTCAAGTTGCGGTTCCTGTTCGAGAAAACCGATGGTATGACCGGGTGCAACCACGGTCCTGCCGTTGAAATCCTTGTCTACTCCGGCCAGAATACGCAGCAGGGAACTCTTCCCCGCACCGTTGAGACCCAGCACGCCGATCTTTGCGCCGTAGAAGTAGGAAAGGTAGATGTCTTTTAGGATTGGTTTCTTGTTGAAATACTTGCTGACTCCGATCATGGAGTAAATGACTTTGTTCGGTTCGGTGCTCATGAATTTTGAGATCCTCCCATCATGCTGAAAATGTTGGGCCAATGCTTGCCGACTGCCGAGACTTCATTGTACTTCTAAATATCCAGGTTGCCCCACGGGATAGGGCACCTCCGAATAATGCACGATCTTCACAGGAGGTCAAGAAATCTGAATGTGTCCACGAAGTCACACGAAGCCTTTTTTCATCCACGAAAGAACACAAAGAAACTCCAAGAGGAGATAAGCACTCAAGCAACATTTCTTTCAGTCTCCGCGTGAAAAAATGGACGTTCCCGTACTGTCGCCGAATCCAGTCGAACTGACAACGATTTTGACATATAAGATTGGTGGACCGATAAGTTTCATTTTACTGAAGCTTCTCTTTCTGACCGTTCCATGGAGTCGTTATGGACAGTGCATTACTGGCGCAGATCATAAGTGAATTTCATTCGTTGCAGTTACTGGATGGGGTCACCATCCTCAGCCTGGCCGTTCTGGAAGGCATTCTCTCGGTGGACAATTCCCTGGTTCTTGCCATCATGGTTCGGAACCTGCCAAAAGAGCAGCAAAGAAAAGCGCTTGCCTATGGGATCATTGGCGCATTCGTTTTCCGCTTTCTGGCGCTTGTCTTTGCTTCCTATCTCATGCGCCTCATGGTCTTCAAACTCATTGGCGGAGCCTACCTCATTTATCTTGCCATGAAGCACATGTTTTTCTTCTTCAAGGAAGAAGCCCACCAGCTGAGCCCTCGATCCAGTGGAAATTTCTGGAAGACCGTAGCGGCAGTAGAACTGGCGGATATTGCCTTTTCCATCGACAGCATCACCACGGCGGTCGCCATGAGTAACAAGGTGTTGATCGTCTGGACCGGTGGGATTCTGGGAATCATCTTCCTGCGGTTTTTCGCAACCGTCATGATTCGCTTGCTGGAGAAGCTGCCAAAGCTCGAGGATTTGGCATACCAACTCATTTTCTTCATCGGCACGAAACTGCTGCTCGATGGGTTTGGGGTGGAAATCGGACATGAGAGTTTCTGGCTGATGATGGGGGTGATCGTGGTGCTCGGCGCATCTCTCCTCTACCGCGACCTCCACCAACGGAAAACGAGAACCAGACTTCATGACCGTCTGCTCAGCCGTCTGGAGAAAGGCGAAATCACCGTTCAAGAGTTGCTGAATCTGGAATACATCCCTCGAGAGATCATCGACTACTTGCATCGAAATAACTGCATCAAGATAGAAACACCCTGCTCCGAGGCTGAAATTTGAAATTTGAGATTGGAAATTGGAAATTTGGAATTGGAGGGAGATGGAAGATGAGGGTCGTCCATGAGTTGGATGTTTACCGACTGGCTGAGGAACTCTCCGATTTGGTCTGACACTCGTTTGATCAATGGCCTAGAAAAGCCCGGGAGAGGATCGGCCATCAGATCATTCGATCATCGGACAGTATCGCCGCCAATTTGGCCGAAGGCTATGGCCGCTTCACACCAGCCGACAGAAAAGTCTTCTATCGCTATGCCAGGGGTTCCTTCGAAGAGACAAAATCCTGGTTGCGCAAGCTTATTCGTCGAAGGATTCTTGGCGAAGAGGATATTGAGAGAGGCACAAGAATTATCAATGAGCTAGGACCCAAACTTAATGCTTTCATTAAGAGTACGAAATTACCGAAAAACACCAACAAATTTCAAATTTCTAGTTTCAAATTTCACCAACACAGGACATGCCTATGCGAATCCTAATTGCCGAAGACGACTTAACGTCGCGCACCCTCCTGACTGCCGTGCTCCAGAAGTCCGGCCACGAAGTCTTTGCCACGTGCGATGGCGCAGAGGCGTGGGAGGAACTGCAGCAGCCGGGTGAGCCCAGGCTCGCCATCCTCGACTGAATGATGCCTGGGCTGAATGGTGTTACGGTGTGCCGGCACGTCCGCGCTATCGAGACGGAGCGGCCGCCCTACATCATCACGCTGACCACACGCAACGAAAGGAACGACATCGTCGAGGGTCTGCGGGCCGGAGCCGACGACTACCTGGTCAAACCCTGCGATGCCAAGGAGCTATACGCCCGGGTCGAAGTCGGCTGCCGCATGACCAACCTCCGAGACAGACTGGCCGAAAGGGTTTGGGAACTGCGCGAAGCGCTCGAACAAGTCAAGACCGTCAAGGGCATCCTGCCCATTGGTAGTTACTGCAAGAAGATCCGAGACGACAGCAACTATTGGCAACAAGTGGAAGAATATGTTGGCTCCGGTTCTGAAGCCCGATTCAGCCACTCGATCTGTCCCCAGTGCATGAAGAAGCATTTTCCTGAATTCGCTGAGGAGATCTCGGAGGATACCCTGGACGAGCTGACATGACAGGCGACTCATGAAAATAGGAGTCAGAAGTCTCAAACAACATCTCAAAAAGTGTGGGCAGACATAAAAAAGCACGGGACAAGAGCAAAAGTTTGTGCTATTGATATACCTAAGATGTCGATTTTATTATTACTTCTGACTTCTGTATTCACATATAAAGTCACACGGATTACACGCCGTCTTGAACGGTTGTGAAGGCTTCCGGCCTTGACGGTTTGAGATACAGGGGATCCTCATGAATAAGAAACCCAAGTTGAGACTGCAGACCAACCAAAAATTAACGCCCTTCAAAATTGCAGCGATCTATGCATTTGTGGCGGGAGCCTGGATCTTGCTCTCGGAAGAATTGCTCAGTCTATGGGTCAGTGATGCCTCAACTTTGAATGTGGTGAATCGCGCCCAGCATTTCATCTTCCTGGTTGCCACCACCGGGATGCTCTATTGCTTCATTCGACGCTACGCGGCGGCGCTCCGCCGGTCCGAAGAAGCTTTGAGAAAGAGTGAAGCGAGGAACCAGGCGATTTTCGACGCTATTCCTGATTTGATGTTTCGGATCGGGAAGGATGGCACCTACCTCGATTTCAAGGGTGCTAAAGGTTCTCCCAAGCCACTTCCTATGGCAGGCATCCTGGGAAAGAAGGTTCAGGAGGTCCTTCCCGAAGGACTGGCCAAAAGAACTGAGGCATTCATTCAGCGTGCGTTTCAGACCAAGAAACCACAGATTTTTGAATACAATCTCCTGGTTAACAGGAGACCCCGCCATCACGAGGCTCGCATCGTTGTCAGCTGGGAAGATGAAGTACTGGTCATTGTGCGGGATATCACCATCCGCAAGAATGCAGAAGAAGAAAGGGAGCGGCTCATAAAGGAGCTTCAGGATGCCCTGGGGCAGGTCCGAGAGTTGAGTGGGCTCCTGCCTATCTGCGCATCATGCAAAAGCATACGCGATGATAAAGGCTATTGGACCCGGCTGGAGGCCTATCTTTCCGCGCATTCAAAAGCGGAATTCAGCCACGGCATCTGCCCTGATTGTGCAAAGAAGCTCTATCCGGAATATTGTGCACATCTTGGGCAGCAGCCTTCCAAATCCTGACTCCCCGTGAACCGGCTCTTTGTGTCAAAGGAGTTTTCCTATTTGGGCTCAGTGTCTTGCCTGTCATAATCAAACAGCTAATCGCGAGAGATTTACCGTGCGTTGAAGGATGGTGATGAAACACAGCGCAAAAGACAATGAGCACCTCATTGCTGAAGCGGCGGGTCTACGTCAGCGCGCCAGCAAACTGGAGCAGAATGAAATCGAGCGGGAGCGGGCCGAGGAGTTGATCCGCTTTCCTTTGGCACCTGCTGCTATTTTGCGATTCAGGTGCGGTCTCATCAAGCCTTCACCCGGCCAAAAACCTTTGGATTTTGCCTTGTTCAGTTCGTCGGTTTCCACAGGCTGATCAGGGTGGTTATTTCTACCGAAGTCTGCTAGAGATCTTTTTGACACGATTTTCAAGAGAACGCCATGGCACATATCATTTCTGTTGTAAACCACAAGGGTGGCGTTGGAAAAACCACGACGGCCGTCAATGTAGCTGCATGTCTCGCCGAAATGGGTAGAAAGGTGCTCCTGGTCGATATCGATCCTCAAGGGAGTGCCAGCATTTCATGTGGAGTGCTGAACGACGGGAACGACCTGTTGAAAGCCCTCCAATCGACATGGACTTTGCCCTTGCATGCAACATCGGTTGACGGCCTGTCGCTTGTTCCCTCAGGGCCTGGCCTGTCGACGGCCAGCGAGCGCTTCAACGGGAGCCTGGGACGTGGCCTTCTCGCGCGGAGCCTCAGCAGGACCGATGGGGACTGGGGGTATGTGATCATCGATTGCCCACCGAGCATCACGGTTCTGACCCAGAGCGCTTTGCAGGCAAGCCGCCATGTCATGATCCCGGTGGAGGCAAGCCATCTTGGACTCACGGGGCTGGGACAGATAGCTCGTGAGGTGGAAGCGGCCCGCCGCAACAACAAGAGTCTGGAAATTCTGGCAATCGTCCCATGCAGGGCGCACCCGAGGCGGCGCATGCACATAGAGGTGATGATGAGGATTGAAGGCATGTTTCCTGGGAAGGTTTCGCCCATGGTGCGTGAAAGTGTTGCCCTGGCGGAATGCCCTGGGCGCGGCCTGCCCATCATTACGCACGCTCCCCGAGGCAATGGGGCTGATGATTATCGAAAGCTTGCCGGATGGGTCGATGAGCGCATTGGGACGGATGCGACACTTTACACGGAAGAATTCCGTTTCCGTTAAGTGAAAAGCCCAACCTTGTCCGCAGCTTTAGATACACTTTTCCCCTCTTTTCCTGCGCCTCTTGATTTTCTCCAAGAGTGAAAAATCTCAGGAAACCAACTTCCCGCATAATTTGGTACATCATTTCATAAATTCGGTGTCATCTGATAGGAGCCCTACAAAACAGAATGTTGAACTATTGCAGCACAGGGTTGAGATACTTAAAGTGATGGAAACACTGAAATCTGTTCATGGCGAGCACGCCGCAATTCTACGACGGAGCGATTTCAGGCGATGTTGTTGCAAGCGCGGTCGACAATGAATACGAAATCAACGGCTAAAAATCCAAGAAAGGAGTGATAAAGCCATGGCAAATACTGAACATAAGAATCTCTCTTCGCCTGACGAGACACGTATCTTCGGGCGCGGGAAGGCCGAGTTGATCAAAATTGGTGGGGGCACCATCGGACGCCTGACACTTGAGCCGGGATGGCGATGGTCACAAGATATAAAACCCATTGCAGGCACTGCATGGTGTGAGGCACCGCATTTTCAGTATCAGGTATCCGGTCGGCTGCACGTCCTTATGGAGGACGGAACGGAGTTTGAGCTCGGACCAGGCGATGTGTCGGTCCTGTCATCGGGACATGATGCATGGGTGGTGGGCGATGAACCGGTTGTGCTCGTTGACTGGTTTGGCGCTAGTAATTACGCCAAAGCGTAAAGGGCATGCAGCCACTGCCAGAAGCCTAAGCTTTGCCCGGCTGGAGACCCCTTACGCAACTTGTTTCTTCAGCGATGCACCTCATCATGGCTGCCGACATCAAGCAGAGTGATTTCCTTTTCCGTGATGAGGAGAGGAAGAGTAATGCGGTACTCATGGGTGAGGCTTAGGCGTGGCAACCGGCAAGTTTGCCGCTCAGGGGTTGCAGCTCCAGATGGGGCTGAAAAGGGTCCGTTTGCAGATCAGTGAGCACCCTCGCCGCTTGATCTCCCGGGCAGGGATGGTGTTCATTTTCTAACTCCTTTCCGTTTGTCATGTGGCACTGAAAATAATTCCAGAAAGAGTATCATTTTTCAACAAGAACTGTGCGCCTTTATGATGCGACCGAGGAGAGTCCTTGCCGTAGGGGTGACAGTATTGGTGTTGTCCCTGATGAGCACAGCAAAAGGCGCCCAGGGTGTCTTGGGTCCCGAAGAAATTGCCGTGATTTTTTGCTTGACTATTATGAGCATATGCTTATAATCTTGCCGAGGAGTGAGAAGAATGGCGAGGCCAAGATGTTGTCGCAGAGTGACCGGAGAGCCTGCCTGCAAGATCTTTAAGCCCGCCGGAGTGCCTGCATCGTTGCTGGAAGAGGTTGTCTTATCCATTGACGAATTCGAGGCGATCCGACTGGCTGATCTTGACGGACTTTATCACGAGGACGCGGCAGAGAGGATGAACATCTCACGCCAGACTTTTGGAAGAATCATTGAAGTGGCAAGAGGGAAGGTGGCAAAGGTTTTGGTTGAAGGTCTCGCTCTGCGCATTGAAGGAGGTGAAATCGAGGTGGCTGAGATGCGAACTTTTAGGTGTCAGCAATGTCAGCACACATGGAGTGTGCCTTTCGGGACAGGAAGACCCGATGAGTGCCCCGCCTGCAAGAGCAAGAGTATTTGCCGCTCCGAAGAAGAGCGAGGGGTGGGAAGGACTGCCCAGGGATGCAAGCGAAATCAGTGTCGCAGGCCCCAGTAAACCATTTTCGAAGTAACATCGCAATGACATCATTTCGAGCGAGAGGAGAAATTGCATGAAGATTTGTTTTCCTACTGAAACACTGCAAGGGCTGGAAAGCAGGGTATATGAACACTTCGGGTCAGCTCCAGGTTTTGTCATCGTCGATACGGAGTCCAAGACCGTCGAAGAAATCAGTAACAGCGACTTGCACCACGCTCATGGTATGTGCCAGCCGTTAAAAGCCTTGGGGGGACGCGAGGTTGACGCGGTTGCGGTGGGAGGCATAGGAATGGGAGCCTTGATGAAACTTCAGGCTCAGGGCATCAGAGTATTCCGTGTGACACAAGGTAGTGTAGGACAAAACATCCAATTCATCCTGAAAAAGAACCTGCCGGAGTTCGATGCCAGACTTACCTGTTCAGGGCACACCGGTGGCGGGTGCGCTCACTGAGAAATCTCCCGATAAGGGAAGAACTTTAAGGAGGATAGAATGGGACATTCATTGCGCGTGTTGGTCGTTGGTGGCGTGGCTTGTGGGCCGAAAGCAGCGTCGCGGCTCAAACGGCTGCTTCCCGATTCCGATGTGACAATGATAGACCGAGGAGTGCTTGTCTCCTACGGGGCGTGTGGGCTTCCCTATTATGTGGAGGGAATATACCCCAGGATTGAGGCACTCGTTGAAACTCCTGCAGGTATTCCGCGTAATCCCGCTTTTTTTGAAAAGGTTAAAGGTTTTAAAACGATCACCCGAACGGAGGCCATCTCCATCAACCGGGACCAAAAGATGGTCCGCATCAGGGATGTCGAATCTGGAGAGGAACGAGACCTGCCATACGACAAACTGGTTCTGGCAACAGGCAGCCGTCCTGTTAAGCCTCCCATTCCAGGTTTGTCTCTTGGAAACGTTTGGTATATGCGCCACCCTGCTGACGCCGAGAGCATGGTCAGGAGTGTTGAGTCAGAAGGGCTTCGCAATGCGGTGGTAATCGGCGCAGGATACATCGGGGTGGAAATGGCGGAAGCCTTGCGGCTGCGCGGCTTGAATGTGACGCTCGTGGAGATTTTCGATCAAATTATGCCGCAGTTTCTCGACCTGGAGATGGCGCTCTTGGCTGCCAAACATCTGCGCCAAAAGGGAGTGGACCTTGCACTCGGCGAAAAAGTGATCTCGCTGGAGGGAAAAGAGAAGGTTGCCTCAGTTAGAACAGATAAACGTAGTCTTCCCGCAGACCTTGTCGTCGTCGGGGTTGGGGTGCTTCCCAATGATGAATTGGCCCGTGAAGCCGGACTGACCTGTTCACCCAAGGGCGGCATCGTCATTAACGGCTTTTGTCAGACAAACGACCCGGATATATATGCTGGAGGCGATTGTGTGATCAACCACTATGCCGACCCAGGTTTGGAAGTTTCTCTCTTTGTACCTCTTGGGTCAACCTCAAACAGACATGGCAGAATCATCGCCGACCACATTGCGGGCGTTCGCAACCCTTTCCCCGGCATTACAGCAACAGGGGTATGCAGGGCATTCGAGTACACCTTGGGGCGTACCGGCTTAACCGAAAAACAGGCAAAGGAGCTGGACCCTGATGTCGAAACCGCTATCTGGGCGGGACCGGACAGGCCCCACTATCTTCCGGAAAGCAAACCTCTGGTGATTAAAATGATTGCATCACGGGGGTCGCGGAAACTTCTCGGAGTTCAGATAGTGGGTGCGGGTGACGCATCCAAACGGTTGGACGTTGCCGCAAGCGCATTGTTTTTTGGTGCCACCGTCGACCAGCTCTCCAATGTTGACCTCGGTTACGCCCCCCCGTATTCCACTGCTATTGACCCTATAGCCACTACTGCTCACGTAATGGTGAATAAGCTCAACGGATTGGCCTGTGGAATTTCCCCTCTGGAAGCCAAAAGACGAATCGACAAAGGGGATGACATAATCCTTCTCGATGTCCGCACTCCAGCAGAATTTGAGGCCATGAGGCTGCCTTACGAGAACGTTACCCACATCCCACTCGGAGCAGTGCGGGGCAGAGCCAATGAACTCCCTAAGGATAAAGACATTCTGGCGTTCTGTAAGGTCAGTATGCGCGGCTATGAAGCGCAACGGATCCTCAATGCCGCAGGGTTTGAGCGAGTGTGGTTCATCGAGGGTGGCTTGGTGGGCTGGCCATTTGAAGTCCTTACAACTAGTTGAACAAGGAGAAAGGAGCACTGGGAAACCATTACCTTACAAGGGAGGGTCTCCATGAAGAAAGGCTTAATCCTTTATGTCACAGCAGGGAAGGATGAAATTCCCCTGAATGATTTCACCAAGCTATGCAGGGCTGCTCTAATGCCGGGGATTTCTGCAGCGTATGTTGCAACCTCGGAGGATGAGGCCATGTACGGAGGGTGGCATCTGATTACCAGGGGGATGCATCAGGTCTGGTGCTCCGCGGCTGACTACAACGCTGATTCATGCAAGTTCGAATTGCTGGGGAATCCATATCGTCTCTGTGGTTGAGTGTATGAGGAAAGGGGGCAACACCACGGATAAAGGAGGCGTTCCAAACACAGCTAGTGGTAAACCCGAGAGATCTCGAAACCGTGATGGAAACCCTTGTGGTGACGCCGTGATGCCCTGCCCCCCCCTTTCCGCGTCTCCCCTTCCCCCGCATCCTGGCGGTTTCCCTTTCGCTAGCGCTGTTTCTCATGATCAGCGCCTTTAATGACGTGCCCAGGCTCACCCTGGTGCCGAATCGGATCCTCCGGGAAGGCTCAAAATGAGGCAGATCGCGATGTGCTCCTGGAAAGAGCTGATCCAGATGAAAAGCAATCTTTTTGTCATATCTCTATCGCTGCTCGCGGTATTCAGCGCCCCCTCGTTTGCAGAAGTCTTCGCTGACGGGGTGGAGCCGCTACGAGGCCGAAGCGAAGCTTGGCGCCCCGGTGGAGTGCCTCAGCAATCCCAATGGAGAGCTCCTGGAATGGGGACCGAGATTTGACGGATGGGACAGGAGCAGGCAGCCAAAAGCGCTGGGCCGCTCCGATATCATCGGCAAATGGCGAGAGATTGACAGGGCGGCCACCCTTGAATTCCTGGAAAACGGCACGTTTAAGGCGGTGGATAACGAAGGACTGACGGTGGCCGGCAAATACACTCTCGTTATTCCGAGCCCTTCAATTCGAATCGAATGGGCAGAATGGCTCTGCAAATCACCGGGTGGCCGTCCCTTTTCGCGGGGTGGAAAAGGGACTCTTTGACTGCCTTTATGGCCTCTTCATCAAATCCCGCCCCGGCCTTCTTCACAGCTTCCACCGCGATGGGACGGCCGCTTTCGTCGATGGTTACGCGAAGGACCACGACTGCCTCCTTCCCCAACTGCCTGGCCACTCTGGGGTATTGAGGCATGATCCTATGAGCGAATCGGGGGCCGTTGGCAGCACCGAATTCCGCATCCATAGCGCCACCTCCATGCCCCCCGTGTTCTCCTCTCCCGTGGGAACCGCCGCCAGTCCCTCCGCCTCCCCTGGCAGACTCCGCGAATCCGTGTGCCAAATCAGCATTCCCCGAGAGGGGTTCTGCAGAGCCATGGTCAGACTGGGAGGCAGGAGGGGAAAGGGGTTCGATAGGGTAAACACTGCTTTGAGCAGGAGTACTCGGAGCGGGCTCTTTTGGCTTGCCGGCAGGGCGGGGCTCTATGGCAGCCTGCTTTACCACTGGTTTGGCTTCCTTTTCTTTGGGCCTTTCGATAATCTCTTGTTTCTGTTCGGGTGGCAATACTTCCACGGATGACTGACTTTCGGTGACCGGGCCGGCCATAGCTGGGCGCTCTCCTGGTCCGCCTCCCTCCTCGGATCCCCCTGGGACCTCTCCCGCCCCCAAAGAGACCAAGCGCACTTCGAGCCAGGGACTTCCAACGTTAACGGGGCTTTTGTGAGCTAAAACAAAGGTGGAGATCACCGCTATATGAAACGAAATGGAGAGGATGATGCTCTGCCAGACTCTTTTGTGGCGCAAAAGGGATCTTCGCCCAAAACAGTCGAGTCCGTGATCGTCTACCGACTCGCAGAATTCGGAGAATTCCAGGCCTTCTTGTAGATGCGCCGTTTGCAGCAAAAGGCCCCCTAACCACCAAGCCCATTCCGAACTGGGCGATTGAACCATGTTGTGAGCGCTAAAAGAAAAAAACCACGACACCTTCCCCGCATGCATACGGGTTCCAAGGCATTCGTGGCCTCATTAATCGCTGGAAATCTAAGGGAACTGACGCTCGTTGTTTACATCCATGGCAAACAACGATTCGGATCAATCAAGGGCGTGCCCACTCTGCGACACATTCATTGTGTCATTATTTTGCTGATGATCCGACTATTTGTACCTTTTTCGCGGATTCCCGGTCAAGAGGTTTTTCTCCGGAGTGCCGTCAAGTTGGTTATGAGCTATTACGGAGACTGTTCTTAATATCCCGGCCTCGGCAGCCACGCCCTTTCTTTGTCTTTTTTTCTTGCACGCCCGGAAGTGGGATGGTAAAGGAAATTTACTCTCGGCCATGAAGGCGCGAATGTAAGTTAGACAGCAATAGATTTTTATTCCCCATAGCAAAAGCCACGAAGGCTTCGAAACCCAAAGGGTGAAAGGCGTTCGTGGCTTTTGTTGTTCACGCCCCCTACCCCCAAAACACTTTTTTACTCTCCCGAAGAGGGCGAGCAGTCATTTCCCGTAACGTTTTCCATGAACGCCGACCGGAAGCGACTGGTTGGCAGGGAGAAGCTTAACCTCATGTTTTGAAAGGAGCCGTGGAGAAATGAAACCCTACTGGACCATCCTGACACTTTGTATCCTGTTTCTCTTCGCACCGGCATGCCCGGCCCAGGACGCAAGTCCTGCCAAGGGCACCGACCAGACAGCCACAGATTACGGAAGCGCCTCCCAGCTTGACGCTATCGTAGTCACAGCATCCAAACTGCCCCAAACAAAGGGCAACGTCACGCAGAAGGTGGACATCATCACTGAGAAAACGCTCAATGAAATTGTTCTGGAGAATCGGAATATCGCCGAGGCGCTGCAATACACGCCGGGGGTTTTTGTGAACGTGCTCTCCAGAAAGGACGCCAACTGGGGCTCCTATGGCGGGTTGGGCGCCAAGTACAACACCTACCTTCTGGATGGCTTGCCTATTGATTCCTTTGTGGACCCGATGGCCCTCGATCCATGGGCTCTGGAAAGGATTGAGACGCAAAAAGGTCCGGCATCGGTATTATACCCCAACTACCTCTCCCAGGACTTCGCCGGGAATCAGAGCCCCTTGGCGGGAACAACCAATTTCATCTTAAAAGAAAGAACCATTAACTCTCAGACCCGAGGTTCGTTTGACTACGGTTCCTACAATACGGTCACTGGACACGGTATCGGTCAATATCGCATCGGTGATCTCCATTTCTATGTTGGTGGCTGGGGTGAAAAATCCGATTATACCCAGTTCGGAACCCTGGGGTCGTGGCTGCAAACCGTCGCCAGCCCCGCTTACGATCAAGAAAAAATCTATGGAAGAGCGACCTATTACTTTGCTGGCGAAGAAAACCACAAGCTCTCTATTTTTGCCAATCAGATGTGGCATAACGGCGACATGGGACGCCCTAATCGCCCCTTTGATTATAATTACTCCATTGCAAACGCTAATTACTACAATGAAATCAACAATTATCTGACGGCTCAAGTCAAGGCGGGATACCGTAACTACGATCGGAGCTATGCTGAGGACAATTTCCCTCAGAATCTTAATCGGGTATCCAATAACGGGGTAGAACAGAAGATCTTTCCAGCTGATGCATCGCTTTCGATCAAACACCTGGAAAACAGCATCTTGACGTTTGGCAGCGATTTCCAGTACGGGACCTATCGGGTGTCTACGACCCCCGTTGGTGGGCCTATGAGCATCATAAATGACGCCAACGCTTATCAATCCGGAATATATTTACAGGAGGAGTTCTATTGGAATCAGTGGATATTTCGCGCCGGAGGGCGATACAACATGTCGTGGCAGAATTACAGTATCATTAGTGGCAGCACCCCGGGGATAGATAGCCAATCATGGAACAAACCACTCTGGAGTGCCGGCTTGCGCTATAACTTCTCCGAAGATCTTTCATTTTATGGAAACGCTGGCTCCAGTTTTCTCATTCCAGGGATCAAATCCGTCGGCGGAACCCTGCGTCCTCAAGACTTGGGGGTGCCTGGAAAGAACGGCCAAATTGCCAATCCGAATCTATCACCGGAAACGGGCCTCGGGTCAGACATGGGAATTGATTACCAGCCAATTAAAGACGTAAAACTGAGTCTACGCGGTTTCGGCAATTTTCTTGATAATGCCATCATCACCAATGAGGTCAGCGTCAATCCTTCCCAGTCAATGGATGTCAATTCCGGCGGGGCCAAATCTTATGGTGTAGAGTTCGAGATTAAGCACAGGGTGCTTCCTTTCCTCCAGTGGTTTGGCAATTATACATATACTCACTCGAGACTTTCAAACAGCAATAGACCGGACAGTGACGGAGTTCAAATTCCATTTGTTCCCGAAAACATGGGGAATATCGGAGTGATCCTGGACCTTCCCAAGAACTTCAAGACGGCTCTCTATCTGCACATTGCCGGCGCCATCTACGACAGTGACTCAAAGAGCGGCCGAACGAAATTTGACCCATACCAGGTATTGAACATGAAGTTGACCAAGATTCTTGCCCAAACCGACAGTCATTACCTGGACTTGCACGTGGACCTGTACAACCTGACCAACAACCAATATAAGATGCCTTGGGCCTTTCAGGATCCGGGCTTTGGTGCGGGCGGCGGTATGGAGATTCGGTTTTAGCCAAGAGGCCGGTAAAAATCCTCACCCTAGATGATGAAAGGCTTATTCTCTGCGCTCTCGGCGGCTTCTGCGGTGAGGGCTGAAGCTCTTCGGAAACAAAGGTTCTTAACCTTAAAGCGTATAATTATGAAACAGGTGATTCTAGCCGCATCGCTGCTATTTTCTCTGCTACTCAATGGATCGCCGTTTTTCTATCTTGTACCGGAAGCCCATGCACAACAAGTATCCATTCAGCCCATCGAAGTGAGTGACTTTCGGGGTAAAGCTCTTTTGCTCCACAAGCCTGCAGAACGGATCGTCTGCCTGATCGAAAGCGCGCTCAGCGGCATTTACATGCTCGGAGCGGAAGCCCGTGTCGTCGGCATCTCCGCCAACGTCTATCAGGAAGAGACATTTCGCTACTATGCAGCCATGGATGAGAGGATTCGCAACAAGACCCTTCCTTCACCCGGAAACTGGGATTTCATCAATATTGAAAAATTGGTCGGGTTGAAGCCCGACCTGGTGATCGTTTGGGCACACCAGGAAGAGGCCATACGGGCCATGGAAGAACGGGGAATTCCGGTTTTCGGGGTCTTCATCCGAACCTTTCAGGATGTTTACCAGGAAATGCTTGCCCTTGGGGAACTGACGGGCAAAAAGGAAAGAGCAGATCAACTTGTGACTTACACGAAGGAAGCCCTTGGCCGGTTAGGAAAGAAGACGACTACCATTCCAAAGAACGACCATGTGCGGGTTTATTACATGTGGGCTCAGGGTGATCTTGAAACTTCGGGCAGACCGAGCACGGTCAATGAGCTGATCACGCTGGCAGGCGCGGTAAATGTCTGCGGCGCTATCAACCAGGAGCACCTTGTGATTAATATGGAAAATCTTTTGAAATGGGATCCGCAGGTCATCGTCATGTGGTACAATGGGAGAAAAGATCCCGGCGATATCCTACAGAATCCGCTCTGGCAATCGATGAGCGCGGTGCGCAAACGGCGGGTTTACGAATTTCCTGATGTCTTCTCCTGTGACCTCTGGACTCTGAAGTTCCAGCACGCGGTGATGATGGTTGCCAAATGGTGTTATCCTGAGCTATTCCACGACTTGGATCTCGAAAAGGAGAAGAGCGCCCTCTTTCGAGAACTCTATGGCGAGCGACAGACCCTTCTTGAACTCGCTCAACAGCATGGGGAGCAGTGACTCGGACCCTTGAGAAATATTGAAGTCGAGTGTGCACCTGCAAACGGTTTCTCACTTTGTCCGGGGTAGCAGCAGAGGACACAAACTTGCCTTTTCGACCGGCACTCTATTTGATCTATACCCTTCCGCTCCCGCTTCTGGTTGTGTCACTTTTGTTAGGGCCGGCCGATACCGTGAACGGTAATCAGATTCTCACCTGGCTGACAGAAACTCTGTTTTCGCAAGCACCGTCAGCCTCCAATGAGCTTGTTCGGACCATCATCCTGGATGTGCGTCTTCCTCGAGTGATCCTGGCTTTTCTGGTCGGAGCCGCCTTGTCTGTCTCGGGGAATGCACTTCAGGCCATGTTTCGAAATCCCTTGGTCGATCCCTACCTCCTCGGCCTCTCCTCGGGATCGGCATTCGGCGCTGCGCTGGCTCTGGCCACTTCCTGGATGCCTTTGCAGCTTTCCGCGTTTTCCTTTGGTATTGTTGCGGTCGGCTCCAGTTACTTTTTGGCCCGCACCCGCAAGAGTGTTACGGTTATTTCCCTCATTCTCTCCGGGATTATTGTTTCCGGCATTTTCACTTCACTTCTAACTGTGGTTCAGTTTTTGACCGATCCATTCAGGCTCCAGACAATCGTCCACTGGACCATGGGAAATCTGCACAACGCGAGCTGGGCAAAGCTTCGTTCCGCTGCCCCCGGGATCTTGCTGGCAATGGGGTGGCTTCTGCTCTTCAGGTGGCGAATGAATGTCCTGGCCGTGGGAGAGGAGGAAACCAGGGCCGTGGGGTTAAACCCAGAACATCAAAAACTCTTCATCCTCATTCCTGCGACCCTGGCGGCATCGGCTTCCGTTGCCGTGGCCGGAGTCATCGGCCTGGTGGGGCTGGTGGTCCCTCACATGACAAGAATCCTCCTTGGCCCTGACAACACCCGAAGCCTGCCTGCGTCCCTCGCCCTGGGCGGATCTTTTCTGCTCCTGGTGGACGACTGCTCACGCATCACCGCTTCTTTCGAAATCCCCATAGGGATCTTCACCACCCTGATAGGAGGGCCGTTTTTCATTTTCTTGCTGCGGAAGTCCAGATTGGGATGGGAAGTATGACACATCTTCTGGAGGGCAACCATTTACAGTTCAGCTACGGCAGCAGGGAAATATTGAAGGAAGTCAACATCCAAGTCCGGCAGGGACAGTTGACTGTCATCTTGGGAAAGAACGGGAGCGGCAAATCAACACTATTGAAAATCATGGCCGGGCTGCTCAAGCCCGAGAGCGGAACTCTTCGGATTATGGGCCGTGACTTGAACCGGCTCTCCCTCTCTGAACGTGCTAAGATCATTGGCTACCTTCCCCAATTCCACCGCCCTGTTTTTCCTTTTTCCGTTGAAGATGTCGTTCTGACCGGTCGAGCGAGCCATGTGAAGCTGATCCCCAGAGAGAAGGACTGCAGCATTGCATTGAGGGCATTGGAAAGAGTGGGAATAAGCGAGCTGCGGTCGCGCCCCTTTACCGAGCTCTCAGGGGGTGAGCAGCAGTTGGTCATGATCGCAAGGGTCCTCGCCCAGGAGCCTAAACTCATCCTGCTGGATGAACCCACTGCCCATCTGGATTTCCCTAATCAAGCCCGGCTCCTTCGCTTGCTCAGAGAGTTTGTCGTCTCGGAACTCGCGGTGGTCGCAGTGCTTCACGATCCCAACATTGCGTTTCTCCACGGCGATAGGTTTATTTTCATGGGAAACGGACAGATAGAAGCGTGGGACAGTTCCCAAGAACCATGGGATGCAGACATTCTAACACGGGTTTATGGTTCCCGAGTTCACTCGATTCCCTACCGGGGTCGAGCACTCATCATTCCAGCCGTCGATCCGGAATAGTGTGTGAAGGAATTGCCTAGACCAGTTGTTGACAAAAGGACCATCGTTCGTTTATCAATGTGTTGCGCTAGGGTCATTCTTGACCACGAACTGCGGCAAGAAGCTGCAGACTTGGGTATGTTCAAGTTCGAGACTTGGATTCAACGAAGCCAGGAAGGCTTTGACGGGTAAGAAAACCTGTCCGGTCTACTGGCTTTTTCATTCCCTGAGACCGGCCTTCTATCCGTCTGACAGACTGGCTTTGTTTAAGACCTTAGGGTCATCATCCCAAGGGGTGGGTGCGAGGAACTGACTTGTCTGGAAAGGAGGATGGTGAAAATGTGTGAAGCCAACGCGTATCTCATAAGAAATAATGAAGAAGAAATGATTATGAGGAGTGTGGACATCCTGAGGCCTGAGGACGGGATGATCTATCTTCAGGATGTTTTTGGCGAGCAGCGCTGGGTGAAGGCACACATAAAGGAGATGAATCTTGTCGAGCATCGCATAGTCTTTGTGGAAGATAAAGCCATTCTGGAGTGAGCGGTCGATGCGGCTGGCAGTGATCGACGGTCAAAGCGCCGGCATCGGCTCCGCCATCATCAGAAAAATCCGGCAGACCTACGGGAACGAAGTCGAAATATGGGCTCTCGGGACCAATGACATTGCCACAACTCAGATGATGAAAGCCGGCGCCAATCGGGGAGCAACAGGGGAAAGCCCCATTTGTGACGCTGTCCATCAGGTGGATGTCATCATCGGTTCCCTTGCCATTCTTATCAGCAATGCCATGATGGGTGAAATCACTCCGGCAATGGCTGTGGCTGCGGGCGCGTCGCGAGCTATAAAACTCCTGTTGCCCATCGCTTCGGAGCCTGTGGCAGTCGTCGGGGCCATCAGTTCCCCCCTGTCTCACCTTCTCGACAAACTGATCAACGAACACCTGGCCGTCATCCTGAATGACGAAAGACGTAGTTGAATCCTTAGCTTCTATGATGATCCCGTGCGCTTGAGCGGCAGCATCGGCAAACTCTGCGATGAACTGGAGCAGCGCGTTGGCGCCGGGCAAGGTGTCGTGCCCGAGGAGACTCCACAGATGATTGACATCAAGATTCCAGGTTTGGAGACACTGCATTTGACACATCTGGTGCTGGATTTCAACGGGACTCTGGCTTGCGATGGGAAGGTCCTGGAAGGCGTTCGGGAGCGGCTGGAAAACCTAGCCCACGAATTGGAAATCCATGTCCTCACTGCGGACACATTTGGCACCGTGCAGGAGGCGATGGCCGGCATCCCGTGCCGAACGATTGTCGTACCGGGCAGCGCTCAGGCTGAAGCCAAGGCTAAACATGTCCACGAGCTGGGGCGGGACTCTGTTGTTGCTATCGGCAACGGCAGGAACGACCGACTGATGCTCCAGAACGCGAGATTGGGAATTGCCGTGATGCAGGAGGAAGGGGCTGCTCCACAAACCTTGCTGGCAGCGGACGTCGCCGTAACAGACATCAACTGTGCCCTTGATTTGCTCATCCAGCCGTTGCGCTTGATTGCCACCTTGCGGGGCTGAACCGCCGTCACCAGCCGCGACTGTATACTTCGGCACAGGGAATGCACGCGAACTCGCCGTCACGAATGCGGGCTCGCGGCTCCATCACTCTTTCCCCACAATAGTGACAGATCACCGACTTGAAGATCCTTGCTTTCTCAGGCGCCTCCGGCACAACCTCGGTGATCGTGAAAAGGGCCTCATCGGGCATGGAGAGGAGTTCATCAACCCTTGATCCCTGGAAGGCGTCATACTCCGAGTGTTCCACCTGGGACGCCGTTCCACACTGAACTTTTCTCAACAGCGCTTCCTGTTCGGGTGTTCGCTGCAAGGCATCCGACTTCATGGCGATCCGGACTGCCCGGTTGTCTTTTCGGGAGATGACCGTAAAGACCTGCTTGCCGTAGTCACGGAACAGGAGGTTCCCTTTGCCCAGGGTGCAGCCCAGCAGCACCTGGACGGCGTCCACACCACAGGCATCCGTTTCAACTATGGCGACCAACTCCTCATCTTCGGAACGGTCAATCTGAAGGGTGGCCGCTGCTATCTTCGCCGCACGATAACCTAGGACCAACCCCGGACAGAGATGCCCGTGGAAGAGAACGATTTCCTCGAAATCCTTCGGGTATGTGTCACTCATACATTCATCCTTTCTTTTTTGCACAGCTCCACACAATAGGGGGGCAAACTCATCGTCATTTCGGCGAAAGCCCATAGGCGTCTACTTAAGGATTTCCCATATGGTGCTGAATGCTTACAGAATTGAAACGGCCATGCCAACTTCGGTGCTTGCCCTTTCGAAGACTTCACGGCCTGACTCGGGGCAGATCCTTCCAGGCAGTCACCTGGACATCTTGCCGCATGTAGCTTTCATCGCCTCCGTAGACCAGATAGGCGGTCTCGACCCCCTGAACCAATTTGGAAAAATAGATCAGGCCCTTGAGTGCATCCCGGGTGACCGTCTGACCAGCCTTGATTTCAACAGGGACGGGCTTCAGGCCATGGTCCCAGAGGATGTCCACTTCATTGCCGAGGTTGTCGCGGAAGAAAAACAGGTTGTCGGTCTGGGCGGCGTTGAAACGCCTTTTGAGCAATTCAGCCACCACGAAGCTTTCAAAGAGCGCGCCCCGCAGGGGGTGCGCGGCCAGTTGTCCGGAATGCTGAATGTTCAGGAGGAAACATGCCAGCCCGGTATCCAGGAAATAGAGCTTGGGAGATTTGATCAGTCGTTTATTGAAACTCTTATAATAGGGTCTCAGCAGTTTGACGACATAACTGGCTTCCAGCACGGAAAGCCAATTCCCGGCAGTGACGTGGTTGATGCCGCAATCGTTTCCAAGGCTGGATAGATTGAGGATTTGCCCGGTTCGGCCGGCGCACAGCTTGATAAAGATCTCAAACCGGGACAGATCGCGGATATTGATCAGAGTGCGCACGTCCCGCTCAACATAGGTATTGACATAAAGGCCCATGGCCTCGGTGGGATTCAGGCCCTTGTCGAAAATGCGCGGATAGAAACCGGTGTATAGCACCTGGTCCAGGTCAACCTCCTTCAGCCTGGTGCCGTAAGCCTCGGCCAGGCTGAAGGGCAGCAGCCGGAGCAGGGCGGTTCGGCCGGCCAGGGATTGAGTGATGCCTTCCAGCAGTTCAAATTGCTGGCTGCCGGTCAGAATGAACAGGCCTTCCTGCTGTTCTCTGTCAACAATGGTCTGGATGTATGACAAAAGCTCCGGCACACGCTGAATCTCATCGATCACCGCGCCCTGCGGAAAACGGCTCAGAAAGCCACGCGGGTCCTGGCGGGCAAAGTCACGCTGGTCCAAATCCTCCAGGGAAACATAGGCCCGATCCTGGAAAAGCGTGCGACAGAGGGTGGTCTTGCCGGATTGCCGAGGTCCGGTGATGGTCACCACTGGGTATTGAAGAGCCAGCTGGCGTGTTCTTTCACTCAGTTCTCTGTCAATCATCCCATCAGACCCATTCGTTTTGTGATGATCAGACCACAAGACAAGACTCAAGAGGCTAAATTATACAGTTTGTGATTTTAAATATCAATCCGCAATTAATGCATTAACCGGAAAACCTCCGTAGCCTGGTTCTGGCTGAAGAAAGTCTACATGGTCGGTTTGGTCCGCCTAGCTCTGAAGCGATCCTCCCCATGACTGTAACGGTCTGCCAGGAACATTTTATTCAAATATGAATGGCTTGACATATTTGGAAATGTTCAGGCCGGGAGTAAAGACGTAGGCTCCGCCGCCAATGAGGTCGGTCCCCAGAAGGGCGGGATTCAGGTGGCGAAAGGGGTCGCTGGGAAAAGTCTGCGAAAAGATGGCGCTGACTGTGGGCAGCATTTCGGTTTCCTCCACCAGCCGATACTTAAAGGTCAGATTGATATCGCCAAGCCCTCCGGCATTTGCGGAACGTTCCCCGCCTGGTCCGGGTTCATCGACATCGCCGGCCCAGTTGTGAATGTAGGGAATCACCGCGTAGACTTCGAGGTTATCTATGGGGCCATAGATAACTTGCCAACTCATGCTGAAGGACTGAAAAACGCCCCCCGCCGATACCCGCTGCCAACCGGAAGGGAAGTTGTTGGTGGCAAAGCTCAACCCAAAGGTGGGCTGGATGGCCAAGTTGCCTTTCTCGATGGGAATGGCGGTATCGGTGATGATTGGCCCGAAGGTGGAGGCGATCTCCTCTTCCTTAACTTGCTGAGCTTTTGGTGCGAAGCCTTCGCCGCGGCCTCCAATCGGATCAAGCCTTGGTCTGCTCCAAAAGGTTTGAGCCAGAACAGATGTTTGCTCCGCGAGACGTCCGCCGCCTCAAGATTGACTTCCCCTGGAGATTCCGTTAGCATCCAATCTCATATCCGGTTCGCACCATGCCAGCTACATACCTTCTAAAAGAAAGCATGGAAATAATGCTGCAGGAAATGCCATGAAGCTCTTTTCGCTGGAACCCCCAATTGGAGGAAAAGCCATGAGGCGGTACCTGTCTGCTCTCTACCTTGTTTTCCTGTTGTCCGCGCTCTGCGCGACAGCCCATGCGTCGTCTGTAGCCCTGGTCAAGGAGGGAGTTCGTTCCGATCGACAGGCACAGGCCATGTTGGATAGCAGGGCCATCGTCCTGACTTTTGGAAACGATCGTGTCGTGATCTATGATCCGCCGCTATCGTTACCCGGCAGCCGCGTGATTGCTCGGGATGTATCGTCTTCAGAACTTTTCATAGTGCGCGATTACAGACCCATGTCCGATAGAACCGGTTATGAGACGATATATTCCCATAGTGGTTTTAAGCTCGCTATTGTCAAAAACCCTAAAAAGCTTGCCACGATAGATGACGTGAGCTTGCAGCCCGTTACGGAAAGTCTGGTTGTGACCAGAAAGCCGGAGTTTGGCAAAGCCGTTCCGAACCCGACGGTGAGCAAAGTACTGAGCATGTTGAAGCCCTCCATGTACAAACAGTACATGATCAGGCTGGCACAGAATCTGCCCACCCGCTATTCCTGCGCGAATGGACAGCTAACAGCGCGCAACGTTTGCCGCAATCTCTTTACCAGGTTCGGTTTGGCAACCAGTCTCGTGGAATTCACGAATGGTTGTTGGTACAGCTGTCAGAAAAGTACAGGTTTCGACGTAATAGGTGTAAAGAAGGGTTTGGTGCGCCCGGAAGAGTACTATCTGGTCGGTGCTCACTATGATTCAATCAGCGGGAACCCATGTCAAAACGCTCGAGGAGCCAATGACAACGCCAGTGGTGTGGCGGGTGTAATAGAACTGGCCCGCGTATTTTCCCAGCTCAATACGGAGGCATCCATAATTTTTGCGGCTTTCAGCGGAGAAGAACAAGGGTTATTGGGCAGCACGCGGTATGTTCAAAACTTGATCGATTCCGGATCAGATGTAAATCTCAAGGCTTTCGTCGTGTTGGATATGATCTCTTATTACAAGAACAATCGTGGGATCGTCATCGAAGGTTCCGCCAAGACGCCTGAGCAATCAGACGCGCTTGACAGGCTGGCTCTTTATGGTGCGACCTATACGAGTTTGCAGCTTGAAATCAGCACCATCTATGCCCGCAGTGATCATAAACCTTTCCTGGACAAAGGGATGGCAGGAGCTTTGCTGATTGAAGCCGACTGGTCTCGTTATAATTATTATCACACCACGAAAGACGTGGTAGCGTATCAAAATATTCCATTCGGTCTGGAAGTAGTAAAAGTGGCCGCTGCCATGTTGGCTCAAGAGGCCACAGTGATTCCAGCCCAATAATGCTTCAAAGCGAAACAAGTTCCCGCTGACGCGAAAAACTTCCTAAGGGAGGTGCGCCCCACTTGTTGCTCCCTTATCTTACGATGGACAAAAATGATTGTTTTGCTTAGTATCTCCAAGGTGTTGTTCCCATATGTCCGGCGACCTGTGGGAAATGGATTCGCGCCGTGAAGCCCTTGCCTACCACCCCTCAATTGCTGGCCGTGGCACGCCGTGTCGTTTGGTTCAAAGAACCCGCCGAGGCACTGGTCGACCCGGTGCATTTTCTGGCCCACGTCATGACTTTCGGCGCCATCGAGGACCTGATGGCCCTTCGTGGCATGGTTGGGAAAGAGGAGTTCTGCGAAGTATTGGATCATGCTCCGCCCGGTGTTTTCGATCCACGCTCCTGGGCCTACTGGAATCTCAAGTGCGGACGACAGCCTGCTCCTCCCATGCCGACACGCATCGGTCTGGAGCAGGTTCATGCAGGCCCTTCTTGATGTCATCTCGGTAAAGAGTTGCCCAATGAAACCGATTTACTTGGACTACAATGCCACCACCCCTATTGATCCCAGAGTGGCTGAGGCCATGCTGCCTTTCATTCACGAACATTTTGGGAATCCATCCAGCAGTCACACGTTCGGGGTGACCGCCAAAAAGGCGGTTGAGAAGGCGCGCAGCCAGCTCGCGCAAATGCTCCACTGTCAGATGGATGAGATTATATTTACCAGTGGAGGATCGGAAGCCAACAACTATGGCATAAAGGGTGTCGCCTTTGCCTATCGCCAAAAAGGAAATCACATCATTACCTCATCCATTGAGCATCCCGCCGTTCTGGAGGTATGCCGCTATCTGGAAGAGTTCGGCTTCCGAATTACTTATCTGCCGGTTGATTCGTATGGACTTGTGGACCCGAAGCAGGTGGAGGAGGCCAGTACTCCAGAAACCATTTTGATAACCATCATGCACGCAAATAACGAAGTGGGGACGGTCGAGCCGATCCGGGAAATCGCAGAGATCGCTCATCGGCGCGGAATTCTGGT
>Ga0209048_10001066_pt1 | contig 28753 bp, 20 predicted proteins | sample FrelakmetCRP12CR_FD_187146 | JGI IMG/M metagenome (GOLD analysis project Ga0209048, IMG submission 187146) | Freshwater lake sediment microbial communities from the University of Notre Dame, USA, for methane emissions studies - CRP12 CR (SPAdes)... | ecosystem: Environmental > Aquatic >... | reverse complement strand
GCATGACACGCTCTAATGTTGTAGCCGGGGTCGTTGACCCCGGCCAGCTGTTGTAGGTCGCCGCGGCGACTCAACGGTGAAGCCTGATATGATTCGATTCCGCGGTCAACGACCGCGGCTACAACATTACCGCTTCGATTTCGCATTGCCGTCGCTACCGTTCGAACGGTAGAACGCCGCCATCTGCCCTTCTGCCTCGCGCCCTCGAGGGTTGCGTTGATTTTGACGCTGGCCGGCGTTGCTCGCTTGGCCGAGATCGCTGCGGATATCTAGTGGACGTTATAGACTTCAACCAGCCCGATGCCGGTGCCGCTGTTCTTCCCGGCCAGGATGGCCGTGAAAGAGCCAGGCGGCAGCGACGTGTAGATCCCTGACTCCTTGGTATCCGAAGGAGCAAGGCCAAGAAGGCTAAGCTGTGACGCAGACGCGGGGTCGTCCTGCCAATCGTCGTTCATGACCAGCGTGGCGCCATTGCTATCGTGCAGCTCCAGGGTCGGATCAGCCAGCACGGGGCTGAGGCCGAACTGGGCCAGGGATGGTCCAACCCCTCGCACCACCACGTGGGTGTTGCTGTTCCCTCCAAGAATGAACCCGCCGATCATGACATTGTTACCCGTCAGGACAAAGCCGCGTGTGCTGATGTTACCTAGTTGGGAGTTAGCAGTGCTGTTGGCGTCATAGACTTCCACCAGACCTACACCGGTGGTCTGGTTCTTCCCAGCCAGGATGGCGGTATAAGCGCCGGGTTGAAGCGTGGCGACGAGACCTGATTCATTCGGATTCGGAAGTGCGAGGCCGAGCGCGCTCAGTTGCGCCGCCTGCACAGAGTCGTCCTGCCAATTGTCATTGGCCAGGATCAACGCGTTACTACCGTCGCGCAGCTCAAGGGTAGGATCGACCAGAGCGTCCGGGACGCCAAAAGCGCCCAGGGATGGACCAAGACCGCGCACCGCTACGTTCTTAGGTGAAGTTCCGGTAATGATAAAGCCTCCAATCAAGACGTTGTTCCCGGTCTCAACTCGCATCCGGGTCGAGATGTTAAGGGCCTGGGCTGGGGAAGGAACGGGTGTCGCAGTAGGTGTGGGCGTCGGTGTTGGAACAGGGGTCGCTGTCGGCGTAGGTGTTGTTGCTGCGGTGGCCGTCGGTGTCGCCGTTGGAAGAGGTGTCGGAGTTGGCGTAACGACCGGTGTAGCGGTCGGAGTAGGTGTTGTGCTCGGCGTCGCGCTAGGGGTTACGGTGGCGGTTGGCGTAGGCGTCGCTTGCCCAGCGGTCGTGTGGATCATGAAGCCCGTATCCTTGGCCAGGGTAGCATACCCGGGACCGATATCGGTGCCCCCGGTGGTCGCGCCGGCCACGCGGGCAAAGGCAAGGTCGCACAGGTAATCCGTGTTGGGCTGGAGACTCCCGGCTGGCATCACGTAGGAGGTCTGCGTCGCCGGGAACGGGGCGGGGATCACGGTAGAATTTCGAATGGCGAACTGAATGACGTCGACGGTTTGGGCGTTGGAAAATGGTCCCCAGGTAAAGGTGTAGTCCACCGAGGGGTCGATCACGATGGCGTTGTTCTGCCAGTTATTCGCCGGCACCGTGAGCGGCGGAGTTACTGGATAGGAGAACGGGAGCATGAAGATCATGCGCGAGAGAGCGCCGTCACTGGTAACGATGTTTACGGTAAAGTTGCCGGTTTGATAGGCCGCATCCATCTGCGCTTGCGTCGTAAAGGTGTCGAGGATCGAGAAGCTGCCATTGCCTTTATCCGTGAAGATGCGGGGACTCGAGGTTCCGGTAAAAGTGAGCGTGGCGCTGTTGATCGTCGCCGTACCCGGACTGATGAGCGCTCCGAACTGAAACGGCTGCGTGGCATCAACGACCGGAGCGACCGAGCTGGTTTGCCGGAAGTTTTGGATCTTCCCGAGAACGAAACCACTGACGCTTTGCCCAAAGCTAGCGGTGGAAGGAAGAGTGAGCGCGCAAAGGAGAAACGCCCAGCGCGTAAAGGAAGAATTTGCGCTGGATTTCATAGGTGGCATCATAACAGATTGAACCAGCGTCCACAACGTTTGTTTCGCGGCACAAGAACAAGTTCTAGTGACGCTGGGTGTAGTGGCGCTTCTGTGAAGCGTCCTGGTGACGCGTCATTCTCATTCGGCGCTTCCTACCAGCGCTTTGGCATTAGGCCATTCGTTTTGGGCGCTTCACAGAAGCGCCACTACAAAAAGCGCCGCTACATCGGCATGTGTTCCTTTTCTTGGGCAACACCCGGTTAGGGCTGAGCCTCAAACGAGCCGATATCGATGCGCCCACCCACGACACGATCATAACCGGGACCGCGCTGATCATAAAAGGGCGGCGGAGTGAAACCCGGATTGCCCGCATTAATTGCCGGGCTGCCGGTCAGGAGGGCATGGGTGAAGGTCGGACCACCGTTGTTCTGGAGCGGACCAAGGACCGGGTTGGTGTTGATTTGATCGCCGATGCCATTCAGAAAGTCCCCGCCATTATCACTGCAGAGATTGTAGCCGAGAGAAACAATCGAGGTCGAGCTGCCAAAGATCGCATCCGCCGAATCGGAGTTCAGAATCGTATTCCCGATCTGGAGCGTTCCGTTGACGCTGCGGATATTGCCACCGCCATCAATACCGCCCGGGTAAGAGTAATTGCCACTGAGTGTGCTGTTGATCAGTGTTAACGGACCAGTACTATCGACCCCGCCAATGGTATCGGCGTGATTACCGCTAAGAGTGCTGTTGCTGATCGTCAGTGTCCCGCCATTAGTGATGCCACCACCGTGGCCGAGCTGCTTAAAAGAAGCGGAATTGTTGCTGATCGTGCTGTTGGTAATCGTCATCAGTCCCGTGTTACCGATTCCGCCGGCACCACTGAGCACTGTGTTATGGTCGATCGTGCTATCGGAGATTGTGAGCGATCCGCTGCTGCCAATGCCCCCACTCCCGCCGCCACCGGTGTTCTGATTGATGGTGCTCCTGGCGATTTCCGCCGTACCGTCGTTGTAGATTCCGCCCAAGCTTCCCACCATCGGCGGGTTTGACATGAAATCGACCGTGACGGAGTTCCAGTTGATAGCGCTGTCGCGAATCGACAGTGTCCCGCTGGCGCTGTTATAGATGCCACCACAAAATGTGGTAGCGAAGTTGCCGCTCACACTGCTCTCGCGGATCTCGAGCGTCCCGTCGTTATTATAAATGCCACCGCCCGACGCGCCGCCGGTAACGCCGGCGCGGTTTCCGTCGATCGTACAGTTGATAATCGTCAGTCGCGCCTTGCCGCCATCGTTATAGATACCGCCCCCAAACTGACCACCGAAGTTGTTGACTACAGAGCAATGATTGAGCGTCAGCATCGATTGGTCATTGCGGATCCCACCTCCAGTGTCAGTAACCGCCAGACTTCCGTTGGCGATCTCGAGGTTTGAGATCGCGACGGAATGACCGGGCAGAACATGGAAGATGCGCAATGTTCCTGAAGATCTCGAGACAGTGAGCAGACCCGAGCCGGGGCCGTTGATGGTAATGCTCTTATCGATGATCAGCTCGGCGCTGGTCAGGCCAATTGGCCCACTGAGTGTCGGAGCGAACTGAATCGTGTCCCCGTCGTTCGCGGCGGCAATCGTAGCTCGAAGCGAGCCCACTCCGCTATCTGCAGTGCTCGTTACGGTGAGCCTGGCCGGCGTTGGTGTTGGCGTAATCGTCGGTGCCGCCGTCGCGGTTGTTGTTGGTGTTGTGGTCGGCGTGGGTGTTCCCTCGGGTGGTGTTGGTGTTGGTGTTTGTGGTATCGGTTTTGGACAAATTTTGATGCTGAGCGTGTCAATCCGCCAGCCCTCGCCCGACACACTGGTATCGGTGCCAATGCGCCAACGGAGCTGGAAATTGCTGTAATCAGTGTAATGAGGCAGGTTCACTACCGTGGTGATGAAGCCAGCGGAGTTACCGCTCCATGCTTGCCGGCCAGCAATGGGACTGCCAAAGCCGGTGCTGATTGTAGAATTGTAGCCACCGGACACGAAGCTGCCGCCAGCTTCAACGACGTCTTGGAAGGCTCCGCCAAAGATGCTGATTTCAAGTACCGCGCCATCAAAGCCGTTCTGAAGGTTGAAATTATGACGGAATGTCAACCGGGCGTTGGTACCGAAAAGATTTTCGATGTTTGGCGAATCGAGTCGCTTATCGCTTATCAAATCGGGATCGTCGACAAATGCGGCGTTCGGACTCGAATCGGCAGCCGGCGAAGGATTTCCGGCATTCGACGTCACCCATAATGGTGGTGGGCCTTTCGCGTTCGCCGCGGTCCAATCCGCGGGCAGGATTGGCGGAATGACGCCATCGAAGTCCTGGCCAAAAGCCGTGGGTGGGAAAGGACACGGCATGGGGGCGGGCGTTGGAGAAGGCGTGGCGGCCGGCGTCGGATTTGAAGAGACGTCGTATACTTCGATCAGGCCTACCCCCACGCCACCATTTTTTCCTGCCAGAATCGCAGTGAAGAGTCCGGGCGGCAGGCTGGCAAAGATTCCCGACTCTGCAGGAGAGGACGGTGCGAGGCCGTGCGCGATCAATTGCGCGGCCGAGACCGGATCGCTCTGCCAGTTGTCGTTTGCGATTAGCAGCGTGCCATTGCTGTCGCGCAGTTCCAGGGTGGGATCAGCCAGGACGTTACTCAACCCGATTTGGCTGAGCGAAGGTCCAAGGCCACGGACGATCACGTTGGCGTTGGCGCCGCTGTGGCCCAGAATGAAGCCCCCGATCATTACCTTGTCGCCCGTCTGCACAAAGCCGCGGGTGCTAAGGTTGGCCAATTGCGAAGCGGCAGCTGGGTTGACGTCGTAAACTTCCACTAACCCGATACCAGAAGTCTGATTCTTACCGGCCATGATCGCGGTGTAGGCCCCGGGCTCCAGCGTAGCTGCTATTCCTGATTCCCGGGGATCCTGGAGGGCAAGGCCGAGAGCAGTCAGTTGTCCGGCAGCCGCCGGATCGTCCTGCCAATTATCGTTTTGCCAGATCAAGGCGCCACTGGCATCGCGCAACTCCAGGGTTGGATCGGCCAAGACATCGCTCAGTCCGGAATTGGCCAATGATGGTCCAATTCCACGTATCGCCACCGTCTTCGCCTGGGTCCCGGCGATGATGAATCCGGCAATCGTTACCTTGTCTCCGGTTTCAACCCGCAGTCGAGTCGAGATGTTTAGTGCTTGAGCAGGAGCCGGCGAAGGTGTCGAGGACGGAGTCGGTGTTGCCGCCGGCGTTGGGGTTACGATTGGAGTCGCCGTAGCTGTCGGCGTTGCCGCGGGAGTAGCCGTGGCTGATGGCGTGGCGGTAGCTATTGGTGTAGCCGTTGGAGTCGGCGTCGGAGTCGGCGTCGGCCCCGTTGTACACTCTCCGAATCTAAAGTTGCCAATACGAGTGCGCCAGTTAGCCAAGGGCGCCCCAATATATTCGTTGGTGTACCAAAAGGTGCAGTCATCCACCGGGTCAACGGTCATCGAGCTGGAGTTACCCCATCCAGATGAGCTGGTCTGGCTGCCGAGGCCAGCAACGAGGGTGGCTTCCCCTTGAGGCAGAGTATTTACTGGATCGCTCGCCAGTCGGCCCGCATACCGGATCGATGGAAAGACGGTGGAGCTTGATGCGCTAAAGCCGAGGGCGAGATTTCCGATACGATCCATCGCCGCGCTGCCTGTCCAGCGCCAGGTCGTGTCAGGTTGATAGGTGCTCTCCTGGTAGACTGTGACCGGCCCATCGGTCACGTTGCGGAGCTCGAACCAGCGTATGCCCGCCACCCCATTCGCGCTCACGGCATAATTTCCCACCACTGATTCGTGGTCGGAAAACTTTCGATAGGCCAACCGAACCATGAAGCGGCCCCCAAGTCCATCCAACTGAACTGTCGTGTTGGGCTGGGGCACGCAGGAGCGGGTTCCGGGACATAACGCCGTAAAGGCGGCGGCCGCCGGACTACTGATAAGGACAAAGGTGGTGTTAGCAGGCGTGACGAAATCAGCATGGAAAAGTCGAACCTTGTAGATCCCGGAGCCCGGATAAGAGACAAAAGGATTCCCAGCTCCGGCCGGCGGTGCGAGAACACCATCGAGGTCGCTGGGTGAGAAGGAAGGTTCGCTGGCTCCTCCCGTAACTCCCAGGGTAAGAGAGGTGGCGGGGACGCCGGCGAGCATTTTCGCTCGATCAAAGGCGAAGGCCTGGGGGCCGAGAAAAACAGTGCCACTCGAGTTGAACACGTGCAGCGACATGTAGTAACCGTCGGGCCAGATGCCGAGATGAGGAGAGTCGAAAAAATTGGCGCCAAGGTGAAAGGCGTAGCGGTTGTAGGCGCCGGTCGCGTCCGAAGTGGTCGAGATGGCTATGCATGCGTCGGTCGGGGCCGCACCGGCGAATTGACTGACAAGCCAGCGATTGGCGACATGATCGTAGAGGACGACTGGATCGCCTTGTCCAGCAGTTTGGCAGACGCCACCGAAACCGCCCCAAATTGCGCTGATCGCAGTTGGTCCAAGGACCGATGCGCCCGTGGCCTTATCAAATACCTGGTAGGCACCATTTACCGTCTGCACGTACTGGCTTAGTCCCACCGCGCCGTGCGTGTTGGGTGGCACGCCGCCACCGCCAACACCGAATGGCATGCCATCAAAGTTGAGGATCGGGCTCGGGATGGATGACGCCACCAAGCGATGCCAGAAGCCGCCTTGGATGACAGGGTTCGGAGCTTCCGTAGGATTGCTGCTGACTCTCGGACTCAGCGAAGTGACGTCCCCTTCTCTGCCTTGCGCGGCAGGCCAGGTCTGCACCATTTCACGCAAGGCTGGAGAGACATCGTGGTGATAGGACGTCCCAACCTGAACTGCGGCTGATTGATCTTGCGTCGTCGTCTGCGCCTGGGCGCGAACAGACGTGGCTGCTTGAGTGCGAAGGTAATCGGGGCTCGCCACCGCGACGCCAAGGAGAGCGAAGAATGCAAGGCCGCCTGCCACGGGGAAGAGGCGAAGGCAGAGGCGCATAACGGATTACCACATCACTGAGCGGGAGGAGCCGCGACCGCTCGGACAATATTCTGCCAGATTCGGCTTCGCGGTCAAGCATCCGTCTTGCGCCGCGTGGCGCGTGAGGACTCAAGAGGGGCGAGCCTGCTCGCGAGCGCCTTCGGAGTTTGAAACCGCCCGTGTGAGAAGACGCCGGTTTCAAACCGCCGCTTGGACTTGATTGGAAATGGATCGCTTTCTCCGGGGCGTTGCCCTGGGCTAATTTGTTTCGCACTAGGCGAAGCGCTCCGGTTGCCCGGTGGTGGCGAGAACGGAGCGCCACCAACCGCTGCCAGGGTCGAGGCGTTTGGTGTGAGTGGCGAGAAGTTCGATTGGAACATGAATAAAACGCTCGTGAAGAAAGCCAATGACAACGCCGGTCTTACCCGCCATCGCGGCATGAACTGCGTGGCGCGCGAAAAGATCGCAGAGAAGCGCATCTTCGCAGTTCGCGGGACGGCTGCGAACCTGGTAACTCGGATCGAAGTAGCGCATGACGACCGGCGCGCCTTCGGCTTTGAAATACGCTTTGATCCGCTCGCACAAAAACGGGCCGATGTCCTTGAGCTTCACGTTGCCAGACGCGTCGCGCTCCGTCGCATCGGCGGCAAGCAGGTCCTGGCCTGCGCCCTCCGCGACCGCGATGACCGCGTGCGATTTCGCCAGCATCCGTTGTTTTAGCGCAGCGAGGAAGCTTTCGAGCTTGAAGGGCACCTCTGGAATGAGCGCGAAGTTCACGTCCTGGCTCGCGACCACCGCTCCGGCGGTAATGAAGCCAGCGTGGCGGCCCATCAATTTCACCAGGCCAATGCCGCCCGGTACGCTGCGCGCTTCCGTATGCGCACAATCCAGCACGCGCGCCGCTTCCTCGACGGCGGTGAAAAATCCGAACGTGCGCGAGACGAAGCCGACGTCGTTGTCGATCGTCTTCGGCACGCCGACGACCGAGAGTGCGTAGCCGCGCCGGCGCGCTTCCTGGTAGAGATCGTTCGCGCCGCGCTGCGTGCCATCACCGCCGGCGGTGAAAAGGATATTCACGCCACGCGCGATGAGATTGTCCACGGCCCTGCCAATCTCAACGGGGCCGCGTGACGAGCTGAGAATGCTGCCGCCTTTTTGATGGATGCCATCTACAAATTGCGGCGTGATTTTTACCAGCTCCACCCCACACGCCGGATCAAGCCCGCTGTAACCGCCGCGGAAACCGAGCACTTCGCCGACACCGTAGCCGTAGTGCAGTTCAAGAAAAAGCGAGCGAATGACGTTGTTGAGTCCGGGACAGAGACCGCCGCAGGTCACGATGCCGGCGCGTGTTTGCTTCGCGTCGAAGAAAAGTTTCGCGCGCGGGCCGGCCAGTTCAAAGGCGAGCCCGGGATCAGCACCGATTTCGATCCGCTCCGGAATGCGAACATCGTCGCTGATGGTGTGGCTGAGATTAGACGCGAAGCGTGCTACGCCGAGGGTTGGTATGTTCATCGGAAAAGGATGATGGCGAGCACCTGCGCGGAGAGGATGCGCAGGAGGGTGGTGAGAGGATAGACGGTGGCGTAGGCCACGGTCGGGGCGTCGGAGCCGGCGATGTCGGAAGCGAACGCGAGGGCGGGCGGGTCGGTCATGCCACCGCCTCGCCGAAAATGCCCAACGAGAATGCCCGCGAAGAGAACGCCCGCCGTCCCGAGCCCGATGCCGTGGAACTTCCAACTGCCAAACGCCATCCCGGGCACGCAGACAAAAGCAAGCACACCGACCGCGTGCGCGATGGGCTGCGTCCGGTGAAGGTCGAAGAGCCAGCTCACAGATCAGGCCAAGGGTGCCGCAGCTTTCACCTCGGCGCTCGCACCCGCGGCGTAGGTCTCGAAGTTCTGGTTAAAAAGACCGGCCAGCTTTTTCGCCGTCGAATCATAGACCGCCTGGTCGGCCCAAGCGTTGCGCGGGATTAGGATTTCCGAAGGAACGTTCGGGCACTCCGCCACGACGTCGAACCCGAACACCGGATCCCGTTCGATCTTCGCCTTCGCCAACGCGCCGCTGTGGATCGCGTCGATGATGGCGCGCGTGTTTTTGAGACTGATACGTTGACCGGTCCCATGAGCGCCGCCAGCCCAACCGGTGTTGACCAGCCAGACCCGCGCCTTGTGTTTGCGCATTTTTTCCGCGAGCAACTCGGCGTACTTGCTCGGGTGCCAGACGAGAAACGGTCCGCCGAAGCAAGGCGAAAACGTGGCCTGCGGTTCGGTCACACCCATCTCGGTGCCGGCCACCTTGGCCGTGTAACCGCTGATAAAATGATACATCGCGTGTGCGGGCAAGAGAGCGGCAACCGGCGGCAGCACACCGAACGCATCGCAGGTCAGAAAAATCACGTCGGTCGGATGGCCGGCGACGCAGGGAATCTTGGCGTTGCGAATGAACTCGATCGGATACGCACCGCGCGTATTCTGGGTGATGCTCACGTCGGTGTAATCAACACTGCGATCCTCTACCAGGACCACGTTCTCGAGCACCGCGCCGAAACGCAGCGCCTGGAAAATATCCGGCTCGCTCTCGGAGGTCAGATTGATCGCCTTCGCGTAGCAACCGCCTTCGATGTTAAAGATGCCGTCATCGCTCCAGCAGTGCTCGTCGTCACCGATGAGGTGGCGCTTCGGATCGGCGGAAAGCGTCGTCTTCCCCGTGCCGCTCAGGCCGAAGAGGAGCGAGGACGCACCAGTCTTTTTGTCCGCTGTGGCCGAGCAATGCATCGAGAGGATGCCCCGCTTTGGTCCGAAATAATTCGCGACGGTGAAGACGCCTTTCTTCATCTCGCCGGCGTATTCGGTGCCGAGGATGACGAGTTCCTTGTCCTCCAGGCTAAGGTCGATGCTCGTGGTCGAGCCCATACCAGTGGTCAGCCTGTTCGCGGGGAAGGCGCCGCCGTTGATGATGACGAAATCCGGCACGCCGAAATTCGCGAGTTCGTCCTTCGTCGGGCGGATGAGCATGGTGTGCATGAAGAGCGCGTGATACGGGCGCGAGCAGATGACGCGGACCTTGATGCGATAGCGCGGATCCCAGCCGGCGAAGCCGTCGAAGCAATAGAGTTGCTCGCGGGTGTTGAGGTAGTCGAGAGCGCGCTGGCGGTTGATTTGGAAGGTGTGCTCGTCGCACGGGATGTTCACTTTTCCCCACCAGATGTCCTTCTCCGTAGCGGGATTCTTGACCACCCGTTTGTCACTCGGCGAGCGCCCGGTCTTGGCGCCGGAGTAGGCGACGAGCGCACCGTTCTCCGCGATGCTCGCGTCTTTCTCGTGGCGAATCGCATGCTCGTAGAGCGCGCTGGGCGGGAGATTGCGATGGACTTTGGTAACGGTGAGACCGTGGGCCGTGAGGTCGAGGGTAGCGGGTGTCGTGCTCATGATTGGTAAGGTAAGACTGCACCACGAGCGAACCGCCGCAACGCTGGAGCTATCGGACCTAAGTCCCATATGTCACATATGGTCCACAGGAACACGAGACGCCAGCCGGTGAGAAAAGACGGGCAATCGACGCCCGGGTTTACGCTGCCCAAAATCCGCGCTTCGGAACGCTCGCTCCTACCTTGAATCGAGAAATTTTACCGCGCCGGTATCGAGATCGTAATAGGCGCCCTTCACCACCACTTCCTTCTTCTCGACCAATGGTTTGAGCATAGGTTCGGAGGTCTGCAGTTTTTTGACAACATTTTCGACATTCGCTTTCACCGTTGTTTCGAGGTCGGCCGTGGAGGTGGCATCGACGGCTGGTTTGATCGCGGCCACGAGCGAGTCAATGTGCGCGGGCGCCGTCTGCCCGGCTGCGATGACGTCCCGGGCCGCCTGGACCGCGCCGCACCTTTCATGTCCGAGCACAACAATCAGCCGGGTGCCCAAATGCTCCACGGCGTACTCGATGCTGCCAAGTCCTTCGTCGTTCACCAGGTTTCCGGCGACACGAACGACGAACAAGTCGCCGAGGCCCTGATCGAATGTTAGTTCCGGTGCCACGCGCGAATCGGCGCAAGCGAGGACAATCGCGAAGGGCGCCTGGCTCTGGGCGAGTTTCGCGCGGCGCACCGAATTCTGACGTGGATGGACAAGTCTCCCGGAAGTGAAACGCTTGTTTCCTTGGGTCAGGCGCGCCAGCGCGTCGTCGGGGGCAACGGACGTTTCGGTCGAATGCTCATCAGGTGCTTTCGTTTGGGCCGTAGACGAACCGAAAAGAAGTGCGAGCGCCAGGAGACCGAGTGGGAAGAATGTTCTGTTCATAAAGTGATGCGATGGAGCAGGCAAACATGTCAGGGACTTTGCCCCGCGACAAGCTCAGGCTCACTTCCTTCCCCTCCACCGTCTGGGTTTCTACTTTCTGTTCCGCGCTTGTTTTCAAGGTTCCCTTGCTCTGAGCCTTGGCCCGCATGCGCTGGACTGCATCCATCACATCGGATTGTTACGCCAGGAACGCGTTCCCCAGGTCCGTCGTCCACTGGATATTCCGGGCCAGGCGTTCCATCACATCCGGAAAGCCCGCCACAGGAGATGCAACCGTTCGTCTAAGGCTAAGCGTTGGTCCTCTTTAATAAAACGATTGCTCCGGCCACGCCGGAGACGACCGACGCCGCGAGAATGCCAATCTTCGCTGTCTCCAATCCTGGCGTTGGCCCAAAGGCGAGATTCGCGATGAAGAGCGACATGGTGAAGCCAATTCCACCCAGCATTCCGACCCCAAGGATTTGCCGCCAGCCCACCCGAACGGGCATCGCCGCAATTCCAGTGCGCGTCGCCAGCCAGGAGAAGCCGACGATCCCAATCGGTTTGCCGAGCACAAGGCCGCAGATCACTCCGAGGCTAACGGGGTGGACGAGTTCGCGGGCGGCGCCCGCGCCCAGCGTTACCCCTGCATTCGCCAGGGCAAAAACCGGCATGATGACATAGCTAATCCATGGCGCGAGCGCATGCTCGAAGCGCATCATCGGTGATTCCACGCGTCCGCAACCCTGGGCCAGGGCATGCAGGGCAGCGCTCTTCGTCGCGCTGGTGTAAATGGTTTCGCCCGCTTCCTCTGCGCTCCGGAATTCGCCGAGAATTTTTTCGCTCCGGAACAGAAACGCGCGGCCGTCGAGGCGCTGGCGCGCGGGGACGGTTATCGCCAGCAGGACACCGGAGATCGTTGCGTGAATGCCAGATTGAAGAAAAGCGAGCCACAATCCAACTCCGAGCACGGCGTAAATTAGCGGCTGGCGCGCGCCGGCCCGATTCATCACCATCAGCGCCGCAAAAAACAAACCTGCCACTTCGAGGCTGATCCACGAAATTCTCGCCGTATAAAAGAGTGCAATCACCAGCACCGCGCCGATGTCATCGACAATGGCCAGCGCGGCGAGAAAAACTCTGAGCGAGGTCGGGATGCGATTGCCCAGCAAGGCCAGGACACCGAGGGCGAAGGCAATATCGGTCGCCATCGGAATGCCCCAACCTGGCGCACCTTGTCCGCCATGATTGAAGAGCAGATAGAATCCCGCCGGAATTAGCATTCCTCCAAGCGCCGCTGCGATGGGCAGCGCAGCTTTTCGAAAGGACGCGAGTTCACCGACCAGCGTCTCACGTTTGATCTCCAGTCCGACGAGCAGGAAGAACACGGCCATCAAGCCGTCGTTGATCCAAAAGTGCAGGGGTTCAGAAAGCCGCGCGCCGGCGAAGCCGAAGGTCACATCCGTGTGCCAGAGACGAAAGTAGCTCGCCGCCCAGGGCGAATTCGCCCAGACGAGTGCGACCACAGTGCAACCGATCAAGAAAATTCCGCCCGCTGCTTCCAGTTTCGCGAATTCCTGAAATGGCCTAACGAGTCGCTCCATCGGCGTCGCATCCTCTGGTTGCCGGATTGGATTCATTTGGTCGAGTCTCCGGGCCAACCTTTGGATCGATTGAGCTAGGGATTGCGCGTCTGCCGGGAGCGTTCCTTATATTGCGACGCCCAGTCATGGGCGGCCTGGACCGGATCGCCGCCTTTCTGGCGGGCAACCCAGGCCTTGAGCCCAGCCTCGTCCACCGGCAAGTCCAGTATCCGAGGCTTCCCGGTTAATGCGCCAAACGTCTCCATGACCTTCGCCATGGTCGGGAAGACGATCTCGTCCATTGAGTCAGGCCGCCCCTGGGAGGCATAGCAGTTGAAATCCACCCACTGCCCATCAGGACGAAGCACGAACATTCGCTCCCGGGCCAGTTCATCAACGGGCGCGAGGCCGACTTGAATCACGAGAAACGGTCCGCGCTTTCCTTCCGAGCCGAGATCCAGGACTTTGGCGTCCAGGTAGTGATTGGTAATCGTTGGCATGGCTGGTCCTTTCTCTTTTAGTAATCTTATCCTGGGTTTTACTCAAGGCGAGCCAGATCGTCGGCGGAATGACTCCTCGTCACTCGCAGCGATTCCCATGATCAAACCGAAGAGGACCCCGCCAAGCCGGCTCGCCGGATCAGGTATCGCGCAATGAATCTTTCTTTTCTGGGCCGATTCCCGGTCAAGTCTTCAGCGCCCCCGCGTTCGCCTTTGATTCGATGCCGGATTTCAATGGTTGGGAATTCTGTTCTCCTGAGCTTGTTTTCGTTGCGCCCTTCGTGGCCTTCGCCGAGCCGCCGTTGCCATCTGGAGCAGACCAGAACCCTGCCTCCAGATTCTCGAAACTTTTCTATTGCGGCCCGCGTCCTGCTGAGTTATTTGTCGCCAGCGCCTGATCCATAACATGTTAGACCAAAGTCCAATATGCGAGTCCGGCCGGCCAGGGCCATCTTTGCTCAGCGCGAAAAACGCGCCTTGACCTCATCGTATAAATCCGTTTAATAGAAAAATCATCATGAAAACAACAAATCTAATTGCAGTTACACTCAGCGCCGTTTTGTGCGGCTCCGTTTTCGCCGGTCCGCCGGAAGTGTCCAAAGCCCCGCCACCAGTCGATCTGTTCTACGGCACAGGTTTTTATCTGGGCGTCGACCTTGGAGCGAACATTTGGCAGGACGTCCCTGGCGACGTGACCCTGTTCAACGCTGCAGGGGACAGGCTTGATGTGAGCCCGACCAACTCCCCCGGTTTTGTCGGCGGGATCAAAGCGGGTTACGTCTTCGGCACGGGAGTGTGCCGTCCGACGATTGAAGCCGATTTCTTCTACAACGGCTTCCACGCCGGATGGGACGCCACGTTAACCACCGCGGCTGGCGCAGTGACCACGAGCAACACCGATGTCCTGATCAATAGCGGAGCGTTCATGTCGAACTTCCTCCTGAGATTCGGGCCTGGAAAATTCCAACCTTACTTCGGTGGTGGCATCGGTGTCTATTATGCGGAATCTGCCGGCGGCAACATTGGTGGGTTCCAGACCAGCGGAGGCGCGAGCCATGCCGACTTCGCCTGGCAGATCGTCGCGGGCGCTGATTATTATTACAAGCCAAAAGCCAGTTTCTTTCTCGAATACAAGTACCTGGTGTACACGGCCACCCAATCCGACTTTACAAGTGCCGATCTCGGTCAGCAACTGTTGACCGCCGGTCTCCGTTTCCACTTCTAAGAGGTTAACGAAGGTATTTTTGCAGGGGCTGTAGCCGGCCGCGGACGAATTGCAGGTTGACCGCGCCGGCTACAGCTACCCCTCGATCCAGCGGGTCGACGGTGGCTTTGCCAAACTTCAGCGGGGCGATCAGGGCGCCCTTTCCCTCCGGGCGGACTTGCCCCCAATAAATATCCCGCCCCGAACGCTCTTGCGAGGCTGGCTGAACCCCGTCGAAAACGCTGGAATGGCCTCGCGCGATGTCCGCCGCCCCGACCGAGGACCAAGGGGGCTCGAGCTCTAGGTGTGGAACCTGGCGTTCAGCTTGCAGTGGTATTCGCCGCGCATCTGTTTAGCCAAAGGCGTGGAGTTCATTTGCAGCCTGGGGTAACGCCATAGCGTCGGCCCCGCGGGCGCGGAACGAATTCATCTCGGCCTCGTTTTGGAAGTGCGGTCCGGCAGCTGCCGGACCGTTTTCGGATACGTTTGGAGCGTCGAGTCGTCAAACCGGTTTAATGGTTCCATGATTTCCAAAAACGCCGCAACGCCGGCGCACTCCAAAAGCTTCGCCAATTGAGCAGGGTTCGCGCTTATTCATGATCCGCTGAGAGCCTGCCGCGGCGAGCTGCCATGAGAGCGTCTTTGGCGCTAAACGGATACGCGGCGGAACGCCTACGGTTGCGCGGTTCCTATGCGAGAGCGTCTTTGGCCGCCAAACGCTTTGGACGAGAGGAGAAACCGTGACAAAACGTACCGGGCTTTTCGGGATGCGGTCGATTCTTTTCCACCACGATCGAGGACGAGGAAGAAATTATCTCAGCCGATTTGATGCCGCATGTGCGGGATAACTTTTTGACCCTTCTCAGATAGGCGACGGCCCTCCTGCGCTGAGCCTTGGCGAGGCTACAGCAGTTGCGCTCTACCGGGATCTGGACACTGCGGATTCGGGAACGTGCGCGCCCGGGCGCTTGTGAGGAGGGAGATCGGGGTCCAGAAAGCCGAGCGCATGCGGCGGCTTGATGACACGAACACCCGCGGCACGCTGTTGGTCGACAATCTGATCACGAAAGGTCTGCATTCGGGTCCAATGCACTTTGGGCCGGAAATGATGTTCCGCGTGGTAACCGTTATAGAACCAGGTCCAGTTGTAGAGCTTGTCGTAACTGCTCACGCCCCAGGCGATTGGATCATCCGGGTTTCCACCGTAATGACGGTAGTAACCGTTCAAATAGGAGAGACTGTGTCCAAAATAATAAAAAGGAAGAAGGAAACAGATGTAGTGCCAGTTGAGAACGCCGAGAATGACAAAGGTGCCGACAAACAGGGTCAGCTCCACGATGCCCCAGAAGGCTTCCCGCGGATCCTGACGCATCAATTCCTTGAAAACGGTCTTGGGATCTTCGCGGAAAAAGCTCAGGAAGGCGTACTTGAAAGGGTGCTCGGCTTCGCCTTCATGGCCATGCTTGTAAATTGAGATCCAATCGATCGTCTCGCCCTTCTCGTCGGGCCGGTCGGCATTCCCCTTGTGGTGCTGCATGTGAATGACCTCATAAAAGATCTGGCTGAACCCAACGGTGATCGATTCCAGGATGCTGAACAAACGGTTGAGCAGGGGCGACCGAAAATAGGGGTTGTGAATGAAATTATGGGAGATTCCGTTGATGTTCCAAGAAATGCTCACCGAGTAGATGAAGCCGAGAATGAGCATGACCCAGAGCGGGACGCGCGGGAACAGGTAGAACATCCCGAAAAAGTAGACGCAATGCAAAACGCCAGCCAGAACCGGGATCGCGTCCCAGCGCGTGTGGGCAAAGATTTTGGAATCGGTCGTGGGCCGTTCGATCACGACAACGTCGTTCGATTTCATGGCATAACCTTACGCCAAATTCTGTTCGTTTCGCCTAAAAATTAAGGCCGCCCTGGATGAAGGGTCCGTTCAAGTCGGTCTCGTTACTGAAGCCGCCTGAGGTGAAGTCGTACTTCAGGTAACGCCAGCCGAGCTGCGCCCAGATCATGTGGGTAATTTGAAATTCGAGACCGCCCTGCACCTGCCAGGTGAGACCAGAATTTACGCCGAACCCGCCAACGTCCCCTTTCGCCCAGAGCGTGACCGGCTTGGCCACCTTAACCCGTCCACCGAAACCGACCACCGGATCAACCCAATCGATTGAACCGGACACTCGCAGACTGTCCGGAACCCCCAGGGCGCGACGCAGTGCGGGAAAACGGGGATCGCCATTATCAAAGATTTGCAGATCGCCGCTATAATAATTGTAACGCCCGCCGGCAAAGAGTGAAAGCGATCCTTTTTCGCAGTTGATCAGACGATAACCGACGAACCCTTCCCAAAAAGCGTTCTTGATGCCGATATCCGCATTGGTAAAAAGCAGGCCGGGCAGTTGAACGGAATCGCTGAGCTGGAGATACTGCCCATCTGCGAAGAATTCCCAGCGTTTATAGCGCACAGAAGCCGAGAGCACGACGGGGATCGCATCGAGATGATCGAGCAAGCTGGAGAAACTGATGTCCAAAGGAGCCGTTATTCCCTTTACCGTGAAGTCGCCCTGTAACGCCGAGAGCCATCCAGGAATGCCGATCGTGAACTCGAGTTCCTTCGGAGTCTCACAACAGCTCTTCTGAATCGGGATTTCTTTCGAACTGACGGTCGATTTTGAGTCGGCGGCGTTCTCAGATCCTGCCTGAAGACCCAACCTGGAGGGAAGGATCGTCAGGAGAACTAAAACTGGGCAAACGAACCATCGTTTCAATCTTGATCTTTTCATAAAATGCTCTCTCCCATCACTTGATGCGGGTAATTTTCGATCCCTGCAAGCCTAAACCAGCCATCAATCCCCGTTGGCCAAAGCAAAACGCGTAAACGCCTTTTTGCAGCGTCGTGGTGGTAAGGGTCTTCGCCATGCCCTCGTCCACGATGACAACGCTCGGACCCACGCCAATTTCCCAGCCGTCGCTCTTACGCAGATAAGCCAGCGCGTCATCGTTCATGAAAAACATGGCGTATCCATATTTCTGGACGCCGGCTTGCAGACCGTAGGAAGCCGCCGTATTTTTTATCTTAGGCCGATGCGGTTTGCCATCAACCGCTGGAAAACCGCACCGCTTTGATATGGTCCGGAGTGTTCGTCGTCAAGGGTATTGGACTTTAGACGCATAATCCAGCAGTCGCCCGACTTCGGCGCGGCAGGTCCAGCGCGACGCGAATTGCCGGGAATCCGACTCAGGATCTCACACCGGGTCCACCAAAGTCCCAAAGGTCTTGATCCCTTGTGTCCGTTGTCACCTCCGTGAGAGAGGTCCCACAACGCAGCGGCCGCTACCGCCCCCATGCTGGAGGTCGAGCCTCCACGAGACCTCGGCGCCGTCCTAAAGCCGAGTCCATTCCTGCCAGCGTTCCCTGCCCTGAAAGATCGGCAGGGAGTCGGCCATCGGTTCCGTGTGGCTCAATTGGAAATAATCCCCGAAGAGCTGATCAGCCCGGACGTCTGTGAGAGGGTATGGTGGTGGGTCCAATTCCTCGCCATAGAGAAAGATGCCAACCAACTGGCCTTGCGGACGGAGGAGTCCGGCCACGCGTTCAGCGTACGCGCGCCAGCGGGACGGCGGCAGAGAGCAAAGAAACGCGCGCTCATAAATCAGGTCAAACTCACGCGGCTGGAAACTGTGAGTGAAAAAGTCGCCAAGGACGACGGCGTGGCGAAGCTCGCCGAGAATTCCTTGCGCTCTTTCGACTGCCGCCGGTGAAAAATCGAGAGCCGTCACGTCGAATCCCGCACGATGAAAGGCGCTGACTTCGTAGCCAGAGCCGCAGCCCGGAATGAGAACCTTTCCAGGTGTGCGAGTGCGCTTGAGAAATCGCTCCAGCGATGGCGGCGAATCGCCCAGGTCCCACGGCGTTTTTCCCGAGATGTAGCGGCTACTCCAAAATTCGGGATGATCACTGTCGATGTCCTCCATGGCGGATGCTACAGCAACGTGATGAGTTCCTCCAAATCCCAAAACGATCAGCGACGCCCCGCGTCGCGGTAGTCCAATCCCAGGGGGATCTGGCGGTGCGCGCCACCGCAAGGCAAATCGGAATTGCCTTACTTCACCAGATAACCACATCGAGATTGAGCTTGTCTAACTTGCTCGGGCATTTCATCATATGCGGTCATGAACTCCCCGGTCGTGACCGAGAGTGGTGGCGAAGGCCGAATCTTCGCGACAACGCGGTGGAGTCTCATCCTTACCTCGACCGATCTGGAAGACGATGATCAGAAGGCGCGACAGGCCCTTTCGGAGCTCTGCCGGCTCTATTGGCGGCCCATCTTTTCGTTTGTCTGCCGGCGCGGCCATTCCACCCAGGACGCACAGGATCTCACTCAGGATTTTTTTGTCATGATCCTGGAAGGTAAATGGCTCGAGCGCGCTGATCCTAACCGCGGCCGGTTTCGATCTCTTCTGCTCAAGTCGCTGGGGAATTTCTTGAACGACGCCGCGATAAAACGCCAGGCGCGCAAGCGGGGCGGCGAGGTCCAATTCGTCGCCTGGGATGAATGGATGGCGGAAGCACCGTCGCAACTCACGGTGTCGAGGCAGGCGCTGGAATCCTGGCCCGCCGAACATCTTTTCGATCTGCGCTGGGCAGCCACCGTCGTCGAACAAGCGCTGCGGCGTCTTCGGGAGGAGTGCGAGAGTCAGGGACGGCTGCGTGCTTTTGAAGTCCTGCGGGCGTGTCTGGGCGCGGAACGAGAAGACGTATCGTATCCAGAGCTGGCCCAGACCCTTGGGGTAACCGACACGACCGTGAAGCGCCTGGTCCATCGCCTTCGCCAGCGGTACCGCAGCCTGCTCCGCGATGAGATCACCGATACGGTCGCGGACCCCGCAGAGGTGGATGATGAAATCCGCCATTTGTGCGGGATCCTGGCCACTAATAACAACGAGACGCCATGAAAGGTTTTTCCCCCGGACTCTCCGACTCGATCGCCAGCGGGATCGCCAACCCGCCGCAGTGTCGCGATTGCGGATCTTCATCCCGCGTCGGGGGCGGACTTTGTGTGCGTTGTCTGCTCCAGGCTGGACTCGAGCCGGACGATGAGTGCGCGCCAGAATTGCTCATGAGCGCTTTCGCCGAGATTACGCTGGCGGACAAGAACTGGCGCCTCGGGAATTACGAGATCCTCGGGGAAATTGGGCGGGGCGGCATGGGAGTCATCTATCGTGCCCGCCAACGCCATTCCCGCCGCATCGTTGCCGTAAAAAGGGTCCTGGGTTATCACGCCGATTCCCACGAAACGCTCGCGCGTTTTCGGCGCGAAGCGCAAGCGGCCGCCAGCCTCGATCATCCGAACATTCTGCCGATCTATGAAGTAAGCGAAAGTGAAGAGGGTCTTCCGTTCTTCAGCATGAAATTCGCGCCGGGCGGCAGTTTACAGGAAGCAAGCTCCGCGTTGCGCGACGAACCGCGGCAATGCGTGGCGCTTGTGGCCAAGGTGGCGCGGGCTGTGCACCACGCGCATGGCCAGGGCATTCTCCATCGCGATCTCAAACCGGGAAACATCCTTCTGGATGGGCGCGGCGAACCACTGGTCAGCGATTTCGGCCTGGCCAAATGGCTCGATACCACGAGCGACCTCACGCGGACACTCACGATCTTCGGCACGCCCGGTTATATCGCTCCCGAACAGTCCACCGGCCTGGCTGAGCAACTGAGCCCGGCGGCCGACGTCTACAGTCTCGGCGCCATCCTTTTCGACCTCGTTGCGGGCCGCCCACCGTTTCTTGGTTCGCACGCGCTTTCTGTCATCCGCCAGGCCTCGGAATCTCCGGCGCCGAAATTGCGATCCCTTTCCAGACTGGCAGACCGCGACCTTGAAACCATTTGCGCCCGCTGTCTCGAACGAGAACCCTCGGCTCGCTATGCCTCCGCCCGCGATCTCGCGGAGGATCTCGAACGGTGGCTGGAAGGCCGTCCGATTGTTGCCCGCCCCGTCTCGCCCGCGGTGCGGGCCTGGCGTTGGTCGGTCCGGAACCCGAAACTGGCGGTCAGCTTCGCCGCCTGCATCCTGCTTGGCACCGTCGCCCTCCTGCGTCATAACCAGAACCGGGAACTTGCTGCCCGCGTGCGTGAACAAGCGCTGGCGCATCATTCGGTAGGCGTATTGCCGTTTCTCGATTTGGACGCGGTTGGCCCCGACAAGGCAGCCACGACCAGTCTCGGCGGAGGTCTGGTCGCCATGCTCGAAAAGATGGGACCGGCACGCGTCCTTTTGCTACAAGGCATTCCGGCAACCTACGCGGGCGGCGGCAGCCCCGCCGACCTGCGAGAGGCCGGGCAACACGCCAAGACACGCACCATTCTTACCGGCACGACTCGCAAAACGCCTTCGGGCAAGCGGATTGCGATTCGGCTCATGGATGCGTCAACCGGCGATGCTCTGTTTAGCCAGTCTTTCGAGGAGGAATCTATTCTGCGGGGGAACTCTGATGAGCTGGTCTCTGTGGCAGGCTCCATTTACTCTCTCCTGAACGCGCAGGAGCTAAAGTCGGTCAGCGAAACCGCGCGAGATCCCGGCCTGGTCAATGAGCAAACCCGCGACCTCATCGTGGCTGGTCGAGATCTTAGCTTCCGTTACAAGGTGGACGACTACGACCGTGCGATTATTTGCTTCGAGAAAGCCATAGCCCTTGAACCGGCGTCACCAATTGCTCACGCGTATCTCTCCGCGGCTTTGAGCAGCCGTTGTCACTTCGAGAATAGTCCTGGTTACCTTGAGCGGGCGGAACGAGAAGCAGAGGAGGCTTTGCGGCTGCGGCCTAACTTACCGGAGGCGCACCGGGCTCTGGCCGGGATCAACCAGGGACGGAATCGCCGTCTTGCCTTGGAGGAACACTTTCAGAGCATCGAATATGGGGGATTGGAATACCGCGGCGCATCTGCGATCGGCGGCGTTTTTCAGAACCTGGGCCGGCCCGACCTGGCCCTGCGCTGGTTTGATCTGGCGCGCCACTGGGAGGTTCGCCGAGGAGAGACTGACTCTCGCATTGGGGATTGCTGGGCGGATTTGGGCGATGACACGAGAGCGGAGCAGGCCTATTTACGCGCGGCCGATTTGCATCCAGAGATGCCGTACGGGTGGTTGGGCATTTGCCGGTTAAGATTACTTAACCGCCAATTTGATGAGGCGCGCAAAGTCTGGGCGAAACATTGCGAGCCGTTGGGCAGTTTCGGTGAAGTGAAGCAGATGCAGGCGCAAATCGAGTTCTTCGCCAGGAATTTCGGCCCCGCGGCCGAATTGTATTCCCATTTGAGTAAAGTAGATCCTTCCGGCGGCGCGCAATTCTATAGTGGAATCTCGTACGAATCAGCGCTCGACCGGCTGAACTGGAAGGCGGAAGGAGACACTCTCCCGGCGTCATTGAGCGAAAGGATCGCGAGGCGACGCGGATCTGTTCAAACCGCGCCGGATGAGCCGGACATCCTTTACCAGTTGGCCGTGGACGAATCCCTGGCCGGCCAAACGGAACCAGCGCTGGGCCATCTGCGGAGCGCAATGAATGCAGGGTGGCTTGAATATCAAGCCACGCTTCTGGATCCGCGATTCGACAAGATTGCGAACGATTCGCATTTCAAAGAGATCCTCAACACCGTTAGGGACCGGATCTCGTCGATGCGCGCGGCGGTCCTTTCACAAAATCACGAGCAAGAGATAGCCGACAACTCAGAAAGGTAACCAGAGAACATGAACGATTGGAAAACCCCTGCTGGCAGGAAGGCCATTGTCCTGGCAGTCTTCGACCACCTAAGAAAAAATCCTGGCGATATTCCTCGGATGTTGGACTACGGCTCCGCGCGCGAGATGGTCGCGCAAGTAGGGGAAACCGAAATACCACCTGATGTCCGTGTGTTTTGCCTGCCCCTGGGCGACAGGCTCAAAGGCGGGGACGGCAGCGACGGCGAGAAAGGGGCCGGCGGCTCGCTCATCCTGGAAATCCCACCGGACGATCTGCCGCTGGATCAGCCCGAAATTCTGACCTACGCCTGTACTTACAGTCCCTGGTAAACAGGCGAAGACGCCAGAAAGGAGGATAGGTCAGAGTAAGACTTGTCCATGGCCGTCCGCGTCCGGGCTGACACGCACCGGACATCGCATCGCAGCATCTTCGCCGTGAATCGAGGCACGCAACAGCGGAGCAGACACTCCGCTTCCGCTTCAGCAACTTGAATCACCGGTGCGGCCGGGCCACAGGCCGCGCGCAAGCCTTCATATCGGCTTTGCGCTGTCAGCATGCGACGCGGATGTAGTGATTGTCGCAAAAGGTTCTGATACTCCGCCGTCGATCGGACCAGTGCCCGCGACTCAGAGCACACCGCTCGGCTTAGGATGCCGTCAATTTGACGTATCCTTGAGTCCTTCGTCCAGATGAACTCCATAAGGGTCTCAAAGCCGCGCAAAATATCCTTTCCAAAGTCGTGCGGGACCTGGGCGACACCGTGGAGTCGCGGCCAACAGTTCGGCGGTTGCTGGAATGAGGCCAGGTGATCGAACGGTGCAAGGCCCCGGTACTCAAGTCCGCATGGGGGCCGAAAAGGGATCAGGCCAGTAGCAAACACGGGTCCCAGTTCACCTGCATCCGCGCCGGTTCGCTTCAACCTGGACGCATCGGCGCCAAACATCTCCGCGTCCACGAGCACAGGATTCTCGTGCACAGCTATCCAGTTATCATGATGCAAATCGGCGAACCCAAACATCGTGGCCAGGGCCGCCTGCACACCCCAGTGAAAATAGAACTGCCTTATTGTGGACTCATCAGCACAGGAAGATGCGGACAAGAATTCCATCCAGGCATAACCGGCGCCGCGACGATGAACCATCCTCGCGGTTTTCAGTTCCAGGAAGCCCTCGTCACGCAACCAGTCCAGAAGGCGGGACCAAAGCCGCTCACCGTCACATTCCCGTGGCTTGTAGATTAGCCGATCACCATCGGCAAATGTCAGAGCGCAGACGCTGCGACCGCCTTCATGCCGATCGGATAGATTGGCCTTGACGCTCACCAACGTCCATGACGGTTTATCAGGGCACGAGCGCAATCGAGCGAGGGTGCCATGATCGCATTCGAGGCGCCGTAACATCTCCGCATTGGCCATGATCCAATCCAACAGAATCAGTTCAATCGTCTCCCTGATCGACGCGAAACTCATCAAGACTTCTGGAATTTCGAGGTCGGCGAGAGCTCGGGATCCTTCGTTCAGACCTGGATGGTGATTCCCGTTCTCTGCTCCCCGAACTACACGTCCTTCTCGGAGAACGGCGAGGGTCGGACCAAGGACCCAAAGGAGAAACTCCAGAAGCGACTCGGTCAGGCCAGCCGCTGCATTTTCTGAGAGCTGTCTAGCTCCTTCCGATGAAAGCGCTCGACTTAGCTGTTGGAACGCGAACGTGGCAAACGGCAAGAGCGGAACGTAATTCTCCCCCGGGCGAAGATGACCTGATTGGCTCCCCGGATCGCCGCGGCGCGAGGACGACCGGACGTGCTCGTCCAGTTCAGTCCCGAAAATGCCTTTTACTTCGGCGCGCATCTCCAACCTTCTCGCCGCTCCACGCGACGAATTCGACCAGCTCTCTTAGATCAGTAATCCGCTTGCGGTTACCGTTGCCAAACGGGAGCTCGGGAGGTTCCCATCCTTTCTGGCAGAAAGAGTCCTCGTCCAGACCAAGCAGACCAAGAAGAACCTCCGCGACAATTCGACTACCAAGGGGACCTAGCCGGCAACCACCTTCCCGGTTGGGCGCGGGGAGTGATTCGTCGACGCCCGCTACCTCCGCCTCGTAGAGCAAGTAGTACCAAAGCGGCAGCCGATCGAGTAGACCATTCCGTTCGAGGAAAGAATAATGCCGGTGACGCAGATCCACCGGATAGAATGTCGTGCCTGGTGTGCGGGCACATGCCTCCTGGCCGGAGGGGAGCCCAACCCTGGACCCTCTCAACAAGCTTCGAGCTGGCAACATCGCCACCGTGGCAGGCAGTAAGTTATCCTTACCTAGAGCTACCAACCGATCGGAGAGAGCGAATAGACCTCTTGAAATAGTGGTGTTGATTTTCTGACCCAAATTTGCCGTTGGCCCCAGGCCTACAAACCGTGCCCAATCAAGAACATGAGCGGCGCTGAGGCGACGACAAGCGCGATTCAAGATCTCGATGGCCTCAAGCGCGACCACTTCATTAATCAGATAGCGCTCGTGCACCATACTGTGACCAAAGCGAAAGGCCGCCACCGTGAATTCGACGGGCAGCGAAAGGCCATCCGCTGAACTGGGTTTGAAGAGAATCGGTCCACGGCGTTTAACGTCCTCGAGCACCGATCGCAGGACGATCATGGGAAGGAAATATTCTCGAACGAGCCACTGATAATGCCACTTCACCAGCCGTCGCGTCCGCTCAAAGGGGGTTTGGCCCGGTGGCATGGGAATGACTGAGTTTGGCTGAGTTGCCAAATCGAGGACCTTGTTGTGAAAGCGAAGAAAAAGAACGGACAACTGGCTGAGGATAAGGTTGTCATCGTTGCGTTCATCGGGGATGACCGGACTGTGATCTCGACGCCGCGGAACGTCTGCCTCCATTGAAGGAAACGCGATTCCGTTGACCACCGCTGGCTCAGTCGGACCAAGCAGGAATTTCTCTTCGCCAGGCCGAGGCTGGACATACATTTGTTCTTCTCCTGGAGAGACTGCGGAACCCACGGGCCCATCGCCATACAACGAATCGAGATCCAGCAGTGGAGTCCGTCGATGACATGTTGCCTCTGACGTTGAAAACGGGTTAGCGGTGGGTGGCGTAATGTCGTGAGCAATGAGCTGGCCAAAGTAAACAACGCCGGATGGAGTTCCTCTCGCGTTGTCACGGCCTCCATGGCCCATCATTTCGAGCGCAAGCCTTACCAACGCATCCTCCGAATGCCTTTCGAAGCGTTCGTCGAAAAGACGGAAATAATGAACCTCACAATTGTCCGCAGTTTGGGAACAGCAAAATCTCCCACCGCTCGAGCGGGACTGGCAGGTCCGATACGTGACGCCGGAAGGGACATGATGCATGTCACCCGTATCTACGAAAACTGCGCCTGGAAGTTCCCCAGTGAACCTCAGTTTTCTACTGCCCGAGGCGGTCTACGTGACGACGGTTGGTGAGCGCCGGGCGGCGGGCAGCGTCAACCGGTCCAAACCACGAGCGGTGCGAATGCTTCATGCACTTGGCTGCTCCTCGTATACAGTGTAGGCAGTGACGAAAATATGAGAACAGTCTGGCGCGTTTTTGCTTACTTAAAGCGGTACCCGTGGATGGGCGCGGGCACGCTCGCTTGCGCCATCCTGGGCACGCTCATGGTGATCGTCTTCCCGTCCGTGGCCAAGAGAATCATCGACGAAGTGCTGTATCAGCACCGGCCGGAACGCCTGATCCCACTCGTCCTGATCGCGACGCTGGCGTTCGTCTTGCAACACGGGCTCAATTCAGTCCGGATCATTCTCAACAACACTTTTGAGCAGAAAGTGATCTTCGATCTGCGGAGCGATCTTTACTCACACATTCAGATGTTGCCGTTGCGCTGGTTCGATAATCGCGCCACGGGCGACCTGATGACGCGCATCCTGGAGGATGTGAATTCGGTCGAGCGCATGTTGATTGACGGCATTGAGCAGGGAGTCGTGGCCGTGCTTCAGCTCGTGATCGTCCTTGGCATGATGTTCTACTTCAGCCCGTCCCTGGCACTGGTGGGGCTCGCGCCACTGCCGATCCTCGCTGCTGGCGCGCTTTGGTACACCCTGACGGCTCACCGGAGGTATCGCCTGCAACGGCGCGCGTCCTCCGCGATGAATTCCCTCCTCCACGATAACCTCGCTGGCATCCGGCAAATCAAAAGCTTCGTGCGCGAACGCGAAGAGCACGCCCGGTTCAACTCGGTCAGCGACCAGCTCCGCCACGCGACGCTGGTGGTGATGCGGGTCTGGGCACTCTACCACCCGTCCATGTATCTCATCGGTTCGCTCGGAGTTGTTCTCGTGGTCTGGGTGGGCGCGCGCGACGTGCTCAGCGGGGCGATGCAGACTGGTGACCTGATCGCATTCCTGATGCTCACGGCATATTTGTACGAACCGATCAATAAACTGCATCAGCTCAATCAACTGATGCAGGCGGGCCGGGCTGCCGGCGAGCGCGTCTTCGAAATTGTCGATGAACCGATCGAGCCGGGCTGGGATGTGACCAAAGAGCCAGTCCGGGTGAGCGGCGATGTCCGATTCAACGACACCGGTTTCAGTTACAGCGCGGACGGCCTGCCCGCGCTTCAGCACATCAGCTTTCACGCACGTCCCGGCGAAACCATCGCGCTCGTCGGCACAACCGGCGCTGGAAAATCGACCCTGGTGAATTTGCTGACACGTTTCTATGAGTACGAGACCGGCGAGATCTTAATTGACGGAACACCGATCCGCGATTTCGGCATGCGCCACCTGCGAGAGATGATCGGCGTCGTGACGCAGGAAAGCTTTCTGTTTAACGGAACGATCAAGGAAAACCTGCTCATGGGAAGGCCGGCGGCGACGGATGCGGAGTTGATCACCGCGGCCGAGGCGGCGAATGCGCGCACGTTCATTGAACGGCTGCCGAAAGGCTTGAGCAGCGTCGTCGGGGAACGCGGGGTCAAGCTAAGCGTTGGGGAAAAGCAACGGCTCTCGATCGCGCGCGCTCTCCTGAAAGACCCACCGATCTTGATTCTCGATGAGGCGACGGCGAGCGTGGATACGGCCACGGAGCGCCTGATCCAGGAAGCGCTCGAACACCTGATGTCGCATCGGACCTGTTTCGTGATTGCGCACCGGCTTTCCACCATTTTGCGGGCCGATCAGATTCTGGTGTTGGAGCGTGGCCGCATTATCGAGCGGGGGACGCACGCGTCTCTGCTCGAGTTGGGAGGAAAATACGCGCGCTTGTGGGAACACAGTTTTCTGGAGAAACCCGCTGAAGAATTGGACGCGGGCGCGGCAGTAGAGCAGAGAGGAAACGTCCAACACCCCCCTCGACCAGCTCGGGGCCTTGAGCCTGTCGAAACGGCAACGTCCAACCCCAAAAAGCTCTCGGAGCAGGCTGTCTAATCCGCCGAAGGACGGATTCGCCGTGGTGAACGTCCAACTCCAGAAGAGTTTCTCGCCGCCAATCAACCAAAGGGGACGCCCATTCTCCCGTCCCCATTGGACATTGGCAGGTAGGGGCGATTGACGCCGAAAGCGACGACGCTCCCTGCCGGCCTCCCTTTGTTCCCTTCGTTGCCTTCTGTAAAACGCTTCCTTTTTCGTCCCTCACGGGACTCTCTCTTCTTAGGGTTGCCGTAGCCCAGCGTTAAAACGCTGGGCTATTGCCGGAAAATTCGATCATACGCCTAACCTGACAACGCCGGGCCAGGCGCGTTGCTTACCCGTTCGGTGATGCCGTCGTCGAAGGCGCGGTGGACGAGGCCGGGATCATGATCGTCTGACCGATTTGCAACTTTCGATCGTTCTCGATGTGATTGAATTTCTGCAATTCTTCCACGCTCACCTTATGCATTTTTGCGATGGACGTAAGCGTCTCGCCTTTCGCGACCACATGGTTGTTGCCCGTCTGAGTTGGCCTGGGAGCCTCGATCGTGAAGGGCGCGGGCGTCTCTCCAATCATTACGCCCGGCCGGATGGCGGAAATGTGTTGCTCGAGTTTTAGAATCTGTTGCGAAAGAGCGTCGATCTTGGCGTTTTGCAGATCGATCTTTTTCGTTAACGCGTCGAGCGTCGCCGCGTCCGGTTTATCTCCGGATGGCGTCTGAGTGGAAGCCGTTGTGCAAAGCATCGCCACCAAGAGAAAAGAAACCGAGAAAAGGGCGAAGCGCTTCATGGAAACCATCTTGCCAGACAGGGAAGGTGGTGGCAAGTCCCCCCCCCGGCTGGAACCCCGCTCCGCGGCGCGCGCCGGATACGACGGCCGAGGCTTGTGCGACCAATCGAGGTTAGTTTGCTCGGACTTGCCCGCGAATCACGCGAAAGTAAAATGTTCATCTGCCAGGCAGATTTGGAAGCTGGACTGGACTTTTCCGGCCAGCTTGCCTTTGACTGATTTATCTTCTAGCCTTTTTGCATGCCTGAGCGCAT
>Ga0209048_10001065_pt1 | contig 28766 bp, 27 predicted proteins | sample FrelakmetCRP12CR_FD_187146 | JGI IMG/M metagenome (GOLD analysis project Ga0209048, IMG submission 187146) | Freshwater lake sediment microbial communities from the University of Notre Dame, USA, for methane emissions studies - CRP12 CR (SPAdes)... | ecosystem: Environmental > Aquatic >... | reverse complement strand
GATTCAAGTCAATCGAAACAGCAGCGAACTGATCAGCGGGATCACCGGAAAGCTTTCCGATACGGTGAACACGTTGAACCAGTTGCTCACGCTGCTCAGCTCGAGCGTGCTCCTGGTGTTTATCGTGAGCGCGCTGTTTGCCATCGATCCAACCGTGGCCGCAATCGCGATGGTCGGTTTTGGAGGCGCCTATGCCGTAATCACGGCGGTGAGCCGCAGACGCCTGCGGCTCTATGGTCAGCGCATCGCCGCCGAACATACCCAGGTGGTAAAAGCACTTCAAGAGGGTTTGGGCGGAATTCGCGATGTGTTGTTGGACGGGACCCAGCCCGTGTATTGCGACATTTATCGCAAGGCCGATTATGGGATGCGGCGAGCCTACGGCAACATCATCTTTGCGAGTCAAAGTCCACGATTTGCGATGGAAGCGCTGGGGATGGTGCTCATCGCCGCATTGGCCTACGGGATCAGCCGCACCTCGGGTGGGGTCGCGAGCGCGCTGCCGGTGCTCGGGGCGCTTGCGTTGGGGGCACAGCGCCTTCTTCCGGTGTTGCAGCAGGGCTACAGCGCTTGGGCAACGATCGTGGGCAATCAGACGTCATTGGCAAGTACTTTGTCACTCCTGGAGCAGCCATTGCCGCCTGATGCATTGCTGCCCGCGCCGGCGCCGCTCCTCTTACGGGACAGTGCTCGATTCAATGCGGTGTGGTTTCGCTACGCGAATAGCGGTCCCTGGGTGCTCAATAACCTCAATTTGACGATCCGCAAAGGCACGCGAATGGGCTTTGTCGGCAGTACCGGCAGCGGCAAGAGCACGGCGCTCGATGTGTTAATGGGTTTGCTTGCCCCAACCCAAGGTGAGCTGCTGGTGGACGGCGAGCCGGTGGTTGGGAATCGCGTCAGAGCATGGCAGAGAGCGATCGCGCATGTTCCGCAGAGCATCTTTCTGGCTGACACCTCTTTGGCGGAGAACATTGCCTTCGGAATTCCGCGTGACGCCATCGATATGGTTCGGGTGAAACAGGTGGCACGCCAAGCTCAAATCGCCGACTTCATCGAAGGGCGGCCCGAGGGCTACGACGCTTGGGTCGGCGAGCGGGGCATTCGACTTTCCGGCGGCCAGCGGCAACGGATTGGCATTGCCCGCGCCTTGTATAAGCGAGCAAGTGTGTTGGTATTTGACGAAGCCACCAGCGCTCTCGACAATGCCACCGAACAGTCGGTGATGGATGCGATCGATGGATTGGACCGGGAGCTGACCATACTTCTCATTGCACACCGCCTGACTACGGTACGAAGGTGCGACGTCATTGTAGAGCTGGAGCATGGGCGCGTGGTGTCGCAGGGGACTTATGATGAGCTGCTCGAATCCAGCGCGAGTTTTCGCCGCATGGTAAGGACTGTCGCCTGAAGAAGATCCTGATCACCGGTGCAGACGGCTTTATCGGATCGCATTTGACCGAAGCGTTGGTGCGGGCGGGTTACGACGTGCGCGCATTCGTGCTCTATAATTCATTCAATTCCTGGGGATGGCTCGACCGTTGCGGCGCTGACGTGCAAGGCCGGTTCGACGTGTTCGCTGGCGATGTGCGCGATCCGAACGGCGTGCGCGTGGCCATGAAGGGTTGCGACGCAGTGCTGCACCTGGCCGCGCTCATCGCCATACCGTACTCGTATCACTCCCCCGATACCTATGTGGATACCAACATCAAAGGAACGCTCAACATCGTCCAGGCGGCTCGGGATCTGGGCGTTGGAAAGGTCATCCACACCTCGACCAGCGAAGTGTACGGCACCGCGCGGTTCGTACCGATCACCGAGGAGCATCCGCTGCAGGGTCAGTCGCCCTATTCAGCAAGCAAGATCGGCGCCGATCAAATCGCGATGTCATTCTATTCCTCCTTTGGCACGCCGGTCATCATCGTTCGTCCATTCAATACCTATGGTCCCCGCCAATCCGCTCGGGCGGTCATTCCCACGATCATCACGCAAATCGCCAACGGGAAGCGGCAGATCAAACTTGGCGCCCTGCATCCAACGCGCGACTTTAATTTTGTGACCGATACGGTGGCCGCCTTTATTGCTGCACTTGGTGCGCATGGCGCTATCGGCGAGGTCATCAATATTGGAAGCAACTTTGAAATCTCAATCGGCGAAACTGCCCGTACCATCGCCGAGGTGATGGGTGTCGAGATTGAAATTCTCACCGATGAGCAGCGGCTGCGACCCAAGAAGAGCGAAGTGGAGCGGCTCTGGGCTGCCAATGAGAAAGCTCTGCGGATACTCGATTGGCGGCCGAAATATGCAGGTGCCGAGGGGTTTCGCCGAGGCGTTAAGGAGACCGTTGATTGGTTCCGTGAGCCCAAGCATTTGAGTGCCTACCGGTCGGATATTTACAATTTGTGATGGCCAACAGTTCCCAAGCGTCGCTGCCCGAGCGGATCGTCGCTGCCGTCCGATCGGTGGTCGGATCCGGCCCGGTTGCCCTCCACGAACCGCGGTTTGGCGGTAACGAGTGGGCATACGTCAAGGAATGTCTCGATTCGACATTCGTCTCGTCGGTGGGCAAATTTGTTGATCGTTTTGAGGCGGATCTCGCGGCTTATACCGGTGCCAAACACGCAGTGGCCGTGGTCAACGGAACGGCGGCGCTTCACGTGGCATTGCTATTGGCCGGAGTCGAGTCGGGCGATGAGGTCTTGGTACCCGCGCTCAGTTTTGTGGCCACCGCGAACTCCGTCACTTATTGTGGGGCGATACCGCATTTTATCGATTCTGAAGAATCCACATTAGGTGTGGATGCAGCCGCGTTGAGGCACTATTTAAGCAGCATTACTGAGCTTTCCGGCGGCTATTGCATAAACCGCGCCACTGGCCGGGTCATCCGAGCGGTTGTGCCAATGCACGCATTCGGACATCCTGCAAATATAGAGGCGATGCTTTCTGTTGCAAGAGATTTTCAATTGGTTTTGGTTGAGGATGCCGCTGAGTCGCTCGGCAGCACCATCAACGGCCGACATACCGGAACGTTTGGCTTGATGGGTACGCTCAGTTTCAACGGCAACAAGACCATTACAACCGCCGGTGGCGGCGCTATCATTACCAATGATGCAAATCTTGCCAAGCGCGCGAAGCACCTGACCACTACCGCCAAGGTGGCGCACCGTTGGGAGTACTTCCACGACGAAATTGGTTTCAACTACCGGCTGCCCAATATCAATGCAGCATTAGGCTGTGCACAGCTCGAGCAGCTGCCGGCTTTTCTCGAGTCGAAGCGCCGATTGTATGAAGGCTACAAGATTGCTTTCGATCGAATTGCTGAAACGCGCCTCATGTCAGAACCCGCGGGTTGCCGAAGCAACTATTGGCTGCAAGTCCTCTTGCTAGATGCGACCGCCGCTTTCGAACGGGACGCCATTCTATCCGCCACTAACGACACCGGGCTTATGACCCGCCCGGCGTGGGCACTTATGCATCGATTGCCGCCTTTCAAGAGCAGCCCAAAGATGGCGCTACCTGTCGCGGAATCTTTGGAACGTCGTTTGATTAATTTGCCGAGCAGCGCCTTTTTGGACCCCACGGGTATGTTGTGAATAAATTGCCCATTCTGTTGGTCGGCGCAGGTGGACACGCACGATCCTGTATCGATGTTATCGAGCAGGAAGGGCGCTTCAGGGTCAGTGGCTTAGTCGGCACAGCTGAGCAGGTGGAAACTTTCGTTCTTGGCTACCCAGTTGTTGGCGCAGACTCGGAGCTGCCGAGCATTCTTCAGCAGCACGCCTACGCTGTCGTGGCTGTCGGTCAAATCAAGACGCCTGAACCCAGAATCCAACTCTATGAGATTTTGGCGGGCCTCTGGTGCGCATTGCCCGTGATCGTGTCACCGCGGGCACATGTCTCGCGTCACGCATCGGTTGGCGCGGGGACCATCGTCATGCATGGTGCCATAGTCAACGCGGGTGCAATTGTGGGAAGGAATTGCATTCTCAACAGCCTATCTTTGATAGAGCACGATTCTGTGATTGGCGATCACTGCCACGTAGCAACCGGAGTTGCCATCAACAGTGGTGTTCACGTTGGTGCGGGAACATTTGTCGGGAGCCACGTGACCGTGCGACAGGGTATTCGCATCGGCGAGCGCTGTGTGATTGGAATGGGAATGAGAGTGTTGAAAGACTGTCCTTCAAACACGCACCTCCCCCTTCACTCCAATCATCTTAAGAACATTGATCGGACCATTTGAGCTACCGCCGCGAAGACGGTACCGCGACAGTGCTACGAAACGAAATGAAGAGGCTACTCGGAATTACAGGCATCAGGTCGGATTACGACCTGATGAGCATATTGTATCGGCGTCTGGCCGCCGATCCGGCGTTGGATTTTAGGCTTCTCGTGGGCGGTGCCCATCTTTCTAAGACGTACGGTTGCTCGGTAAACCTCATTCGTGAGGACAAGATCCCGATCTTGGCTACGATAGAGAGTCTAATCGACGGTGATAGCAAGTCCTCCAGGATCAAGACAGCAAGTATCATGCTGCAGTCGGCGGTCGGCATCGTTGCGCAGTGGAGCCCGGATCTCATTATGTATGCTGGTGATCGCGAGGAGGTTTGGATCGGTGCTACGCTGGGTGCATATCTCGAGATCCCCACGATGCATTTCTATGGGGGCGATCAGATTGCAACAGGCCACGTCGATAACGCGATCCGCCATGCTGCATCGAAACTGTCAACTTATCATGTCGTAACTATCGACGAACACCGGTCGCGGTTGCTCGCCATCGGCGAGAAGGCGTCCCGAATCAGCGTGGTCGGCAGCATGTCATTGGATAATTTCGTCCTTCAAGCGCCGTTGCAACGCGGTGAATTGATCGATCGCATCGGATTGCCGAGTACGCTGCGCGAGTACGCGCTGGTTTTGTTTCATCCTGAACCGGCCGAGCGCGGCATCGCGACTGAGATATGTAGAGACATATTGCTGGAACTCAAGGCGGCTGGCCTCGGCGCATGCGTAGGCTATCCCAATACAGATCCGGACAATAAAGATCTCATTGGGTTATTCGATGATTTTAAAGACGAAGAAAATTTCTACTTCTATAAAAATTTAGGAAGGGTCAAATTTATCTCACTCTACAAGGGGGCAAGGTTCATCATTGGCAATTCATCTTCCGGTATCATCGAGGCTGCATCCATCCCCATTCCGGCAATCAGCGTGGGTGCCCGCCAGCGGGGTCGGCATGCGGGATGCAATGTGGTTTTCGCCGATTCAGACCGCGTGGCCATACGCGCGGCAATCGCCAAGGCGGAGAATCCCGCATTTCGCGAAAGAATCGCTGGAATGACCAATCCATACGGCGACGGACGAAGTTGTGATCGAGTCTACGAATTGATATTGAATACGGATTTTGCGGCGCTGCGGCTCAAAACCGAGGATCCTCTCGTCCAATGAGCACGAAGTCATGAATACTCAAGAGACACGATCGCCAGATTCGGCAGAGGAATGGCGTAAGGCTTTAGTTTCAGTCGAATCCACGTTGCAGCAGGCGATTCGTAGCTTGAACGACTCGGCCCAGCAAATTGCGCTCGTCGTGTCCGGCACCGGCTCGTTGGTCGGAACGGTTACGGACGGTGATATCCGTCGCGGACTATTGCGCGGACTGGATCTGGGCAGCTCGATCGAGACGATCGTGCAACGTGATCCTCTGGTGGTGCCGCCACAGCTGGGTCGCGACGTCGTTCTGCAGTTGATGATGGCCAACAAAATTCACCAGCTTCCGATCGTCGATGCAAATCGGATTGTCGTGGGTCTGCACCTCTGGGATGAGTTGTTGGTGCCGGAGCGGCGCCCAAACCTGGTGGTGATTATGGCGGGCGGCCGGGGAAGTCGTCTGCGTCCGCATACCGAAAATTGCCCCAAGCCGCTATTACCCGTGGCAGGAAAACCGATGCTCGAACACATCATCGAGCGCGCGAAGACAGAGGGCTTTCAGCACTTCGTGCTCGCGATCCACTATCTTGGCAATATGATCGAGGAATATTTCGGCGACGGCAGTCGCTGGGAAATCAAAATTGACTATTTGCGCGAGGTATCCCCCTTGGGCACCGCCGGCGCCATAGGGTCGCTGCAGCCGCGGCCTAATGTTCCATTCATCGTATCGAACGGAGATGTGTTGACCGATATTCGCTACGGTGAGCTGCTGGAATTCCACAATCGCCACGGTGCGGCAGCGACGATGGCCGTGCGGGTACACGAGTGGCAACATCCGTTCGGCGTCGTACATATCGAGGGTGTCGATATTGTGGGATTTGAGGAAAAACCAATCTCCCGCAGCCACATCAATGCCGGAATCTATGTCCTCGACCCGGTCGCATTGGACGCCTTGAATGCGGGAGATCAGTGTGACATGCCGATGCTGTTCAGTCGCTTGCACCAACGATCTTTGCGCACCATCGTGTATCCGATGCACGAACCATGGCTGGACGTCGGCCGGCCTGACGATTACTCATCGGCGCAGACGGTCGTGGACGGTGAATCGAATTGAGAATCCTGGCGCTAATCCTCGCACGGGGAGGGTCGAAACGGGTTCCCGGGAAGAATGTGCGCCGCCTTGGAGCTAAGCCACTGATCGTTTGGAGCCTCGATGTGGTCATCGGTATTACGGAAATTTGCGATATTCTGGTATCTACCGATGACGTTGAAATCGCGCGAATTGCGGCCGCGGCGGGAGCCATGGTGCCCTGGTTGCGGCCCGCGGAATTGGCGTCAGATGTGGCGAGCTCGCTGGATGCCTGCATGCATGCGCTGGACTGGTATGAGAAGGAGAAGGGCTCGGTCGACGGATTATTGTTGCTTCAGCCCACTTCACCTTTCCGCACGCGCGCCTCGGTGCGGCGCGGGATTGATTTGTTCCGCGGCAGCCGGGTTTCCTCGGTCGTGGGGGTCTCACCTGCCGAGTCGCACCCGCTGTGGTGTTTCCGCATTGTCGACGGTACGTTGCGCCCGTTCAGTACGGAGGGCGGTTTGAATGTGAGATCCCAAGACCTGCCTCCGGCTTATGCTATTAATGGTGCGTTCTATCTGAGCGGCCCTAAAGCGCTTCGGGATCGGCGCTCGTTCTTCAGTGATGATATGGTGCCACTGGTGATGTCCGAGCCGGAAGAGGCTGTCGATATTGACTCGGAGTGGGACTGGAAGATGGCGCAAGCTACGCTTAGGGTTTTGCAAGGCGACTAAGTGAATGACGTGAATGCAACGATGAGACCCGCGGATACCGATGCCGCAAGAATTGATGATCTACTCGCGGCGCTGCGGCGGCGGGCTAGGCTGATATTCATGATATCCATACTGTTCGGCAGCATTATGACTGGACTGGCATTCTGGCTGACGCCCATCTACCGCGGAATGGCGATTCTCGCGCCGGCGCATTCAGACAAAAATGGAGTTGTCTCCGGTCTTGGATCCGCATTGGGCTCGGTTTCGGGATTCGCGGCCATGGCTGGAATTGGCTTGTCGGGCGATGACTCCGCGACAAACGAGGCCTTGGCCGTGCTCAAATCACAGGAACTTACGCAGGTCTTTATCGAGCAAAACCATTTGATGCCAGAATTGTTTCCAAATCTTTGGGATAAGCGTACCGACAATTGGAAAACCGGCATCAAAAAAATACCGACCCTGGCTCGCGGTTACCGCTCTTTCGACAAGATCAGAAAAATCGAACGTGATGCAAAGACGGGTTTAATAACGCTCACTATTGATTGGAAGGATCGGCTCAAGGCGGCGGATTGGACCAATGGGTTGGTGCGATTGCTGAACGACGAAATGCGCAGGCGCGCGATCGTCGATGCGGATGCATCGGTGGGCTATTTACAAAAAGAGTATCAGGCCGTTCCTGATGTGAGCACGCGTGAGGCGATAAGTCGATTAATGGAAAGTCAGATCAAGCAGCAAATGCTGGCGCACGTTACTGAGGAATACGCGCTGCGAGTCATCAATAAGGCGATACCGGCCGATGCGGACGCTCCAGTGCGGCCGATTAAGATACTATTTCTCGCGCTCGGCTTGTTTTTTGGGATGCTCGTCGGAATTGCAGTCGCGTTGTTGCTTTATAGGCGAGAGCTTTCGACCAAGCGGCAGCTAGAGTGAATGTGTATTCTCGCCCTGGGTATTAGCGGTAAAACATTATCTTTTCGGGATCTTTAGCGTAGCGGTCAGCCCAGCGCTTTCGCAGCGCTTCACACAGCGCCAGATCATGTTGGAACGAGCCGAATTTGAACGGCGCCACTTGCGACGAAAACCCGGTTTTGAAGAATAACAACGAATTGTGGGGCTGTGCATCGGTCCCGCCACCGAGGTAAAGTCGCAGAAGACCGTCACGTTTGGCCGACTGGGCCACTTCGTGCAAGAGAAGATTGCTAGCGCTGAGGCGCTTGCCGGTTTCGCTGGTTGCCGCCAAATGATACTCGACACAGGTGTCGCTGTGCAGGAACAGCGCTGCGGACAGCCATTCGTCATCTAAATGGACGACGGCCAATCGGGCCATCGTCATGCGGGCGACTTCGGAAAAATAGGCGTCCTCGAAAAAGTAGAACGGCGCCGCCGAGATAGCGGTCATGCCGGCGCGGTAGAAATCTGCAAAACCACGAGGGATCTCTTCATTGTCGGCCCATCGGAACTGCGCGCCGGACCTTTGGGCCTTGCGGATCGCGGTTCGAACCCTCGTTTGATAATCGGCAAAGAGGTCATTGGGTTCCAAATCTACGTACACGGTCCGACGGTCCACCTGTATCCGGCCGCCGTAAAAGCGATCGTTTTGCGCGAGCGGATGAAAGCGAATGAATTCTGTCGCAATATCATGCGAGCGAGCAGTCTCGACATAAGCCCCCCATGCCCGGGCTAGAAAGCCTGGATCGTCTGAGTTGCAAACGGGACCCCCATATCCGTAGGGCGACTGGATATCGAAGCCAGAGACGCCCGGCAGCGGCGTCAAATGAAAGCCGTGGTACCAAAAAGATTCGGCTTCCTTGTAGCACCAATACACCGGTTGGAGCATGGGTGAGCGGGCAGCATCGACCTGTACGTATTCAGGGCTCAAAGTTGCGAGCCGCAGTGATTCAGGAAGTCGGGAGTGCAAAACGCGTGCGGCAGCGAGGTCAATCTTCATCGTAATCTATTAGGTCATCCACATCGTAGGCGCGCCGTGCGCGCTTACCCAAATAGGACCAGAAATGCATCGGACTGATCCCGATGCCGGGACGCTTTGCCGTCAGGTTCTCGACGGTAAAGATCTCTCCGCGAGCAATTGGGCGCACGGCAACGATGCTTTTCCGGGCGATTGGTTGATTTTTGGCCTCCGATGGGGTGGCGTACTTGATCTCGCCGCCCAGTGCCGATTCGGTTTGCCGAATGCCTTGCACCATCGCCTTCAACATGTCGGGTTCTAACGATGCGAGGTGATCGGGTCCCGGCAGCGCGCGATTCAATGTGAAATGTTTCTCGATGACCGTCGCGCCGCGCGCGACCGCGGCAATCGGTACTGCAATGCCCGGAGTATGATCTGAGTAACCCACCGGTAGACCAAACGCCGCCCGCAACGTATCCATGACCCTGAGGTTGACCTCGGCAAACGGAGCGGGATATTCGGTCGTGCAATGCATTAACGTCATCCTTTCGTTGAGTACCGCCTGGCCATCCGTAGAGCGGTACGCTTCGGCAAATGCGTTCATCCCTGGCGGGCCACTTGCTCCGAGATAGCCGAACGCCAGAACCCCGAGCGCCATCTCGATATCGCCAAGATTGCTCATGCCAGTCGAGAGAATCGCGGGTTTCCCGCTTCGCGCGACCTTCAAAAGGAGCAGTGCGTTGGTAATCTCACCCGACGGAATCTTTAGCAGCGGAACACCTAGTTCCTGAACCAGTATGTCCACGCTACCCTCGTCGAAAGGTGTGGATAAGAAGCGAATACCAATTTTACCGCAGTGTTCCACCAGAAGGCGATGTGACGGGACATCGAATTCCAGCTTCCGGACCATATCCAGTTGACTCTCATCGCCGCCCGTAGTGGACACCTGATAATCGGCCTTGAGCGCGTGCCGGCTGATGACCGATTCGGACTTGAACGTCTGGAACTTCACCGCATCGGCGCCCGCTGCGCGGGCGGCATCGATCAGTTCCAGGGCCATGGGAAGGGAGCCGTTATGGTTGACGCCGGCCTCGGCAATGATAAACGTGAAAGTGTTCAAGGGCTGCCCGCGAAGAATTGTTGCAGCAGCATAGCAAAGCGCCGAACGTGGTGCTGATCCATGCGCTGGTCAATGGGCAGTGTGATGATCTCGGAGGCGAGGCGATGGTCGGCCGTCGTATACGTGGCATTTGGAACATGCGGCAATTTCCAATGAACTGGGCAGAAGACTGACCGATCGGCCAGAAAGTCACGCAAGCCATCCCGCAATCCGCCTATCACTCGCACCGGAAGACCGAGAGGTACTTCGCCCTCCTGTAACCCGTCGAACAAGGTGCGCAAATGCGATGCCAGCACGCCGGTCACGGACTTTTGGAGCGACCGGCAATTGTCACGTCTGCGGGCGGCCGCCGCCGCGAGATCGGTGCGCGACAACAATTGGCGGCTGAGCCACGAGGGGTGCCTTGGCACGATGGCCGAGTCGTCAAGGTGAGATTCAGTCTGGGCGATCAGCGGCAAGAATGTTTTGGGCGCCGCGTATACACCGCGCAAGAGCTTGGCAGCGGTTCGGGCACTCACGAACGACTCGTCGGCATCGGCGAGCACCACCTTCAGTTCGTGCTCTGAGCCGACCATGGCGCCATCGGGTTGCGCCAAAAATTTTCGCAGACTGACGATGACGTAATGTCCCGCAGTGCCAATTCCCTGCGTGAGCGCCGCCTGAGCGGCATCCTCGATGACGTGGACTCCGGTCTGTTTCCAGCCGGGTACTTGTGATAGCCGGTGTTGATTGCGGTGACCGAAAAAGTGGACGAACAAAATCGTCTCTCCTGGCTGCGGAGCCGGCGGCAGGCCGTCATCGCCGTGCAATTCAGAGCAATTGTAATAACGCACAGAAAAACCTGCCTGCCGGAAGGTCTGACTGACCGAGTGGCAGCAGAATGCAGGCAGCCACGACACCGGTCTGCCGCCACGTCGCAGTATATCCGTCGCAGCGAGGAGCAGCGCAGATCGACCGGTGTCGGTCCAGCATGTAAAGGCGCTTGGCAGCTTAGGGGGCGCCTGCTCTGCTGGCCGCCCAAAAGCGGCAACGTCCAGTTCAAACTCGCCGCCAATGCGCACTTGATCAGGAGGCAAGGTCATGAAAGTGCTTCGCGACATTTCGCTGCACATTGAGGGTCGCGAGGAGTTCGCGTATTTGTGACGATGCGGAGCAGTTGCCGTACAGTGACTCGGCCTGCGCCGCTTGAGCGCCGAAGGCTTCGGACAATGCGCGGGTCAATCCGGCTGCGATCGAGATGCTTGTTTCAGCGCAGTCAATGATTGAACTCGCTTTCAGACGACCATGTTGGCGCGTGCCGATATTCACAGTGGGCTTTCCCATGGCCGGCGCTTCGACGATTCCGGACGACGAGTTGCCAACGACGGCCGCGCAGTGCCGCAGCGCACTCAGATAGCGCTTCTGCCCGAGCGAGGTAAAGGCCTTCACGCGCTGCGGTTGCGCCGCGACGTACTCATCGATCATTGTCGCCAATGCACGTCCGCCCGCGTCGGCATTGGGCTTCGTGAATAGGATGTTGTACGCCGGAAACTCATCCAGGGCGTCGAGCAATGCCTGCATGCCGGTTCGCCCGTCGCGAGCTCCTGCGGTGACCGGATGATAGGTGGTCAGCAGAAAGGGTGTCGTCAGATCGACGTCGAGCGAGGCTGCCAGTTCGCACCGGTCCATGAGATTGAGCCGAGCGATGTTATCCAAACCCGGATCGCCCACATTGAAAACCGTGCCCGGATCCTCTCCCAACTGAATGACGCGCCTGCGATAAGCCTCTGCCGCGACGAAGTGATAGCGGGACATCTTGGTCATGCAGTGTCGTATGACATCGTCGACGGCTCCTTCCGTAACTTCGCCGCCGGAAATGTGTGCGATGGCGATACCGGCGAAAAAGGCAGCCTGGGCGGCGGCGAGAATTTCAAATCTGTCTCCAAGCACGACAACGATGTCCGGATCCAAGTCGGCGAATGCATCGGCAAACCCGAGCACCCCGAGCCCGACCGCCTTGGTGATGCCAATCGGGGTGTCACTGGATAGCAACATTTCAATTTTTCGGTCGATACGCAGGCCATCTGCCTCGATCGCCTGGTAGGTGAGTCCAAACTCGGGCGACAAATGGCTGCCCGTAGCCACCATCTGCAAGACGAACCTGGAGTCGGCGATGATTTCCCGCAACAGCCAATAGAGGAGGCCGTATTCGGCACGGCTTCCCGTGACGACACAGATTCGGCGTGGGGTCACAGTTACTTCCTAACGACCGGGCTGATTGAAGGACCGACGGACCGTGCTATCCCTTGCATAAAATCCCTGGAAACGACACGAATTGTGCGTGAATTATACAGAACCATGCGAATGCCAGCCGCGATTTCTGTCGTTGCAATACCATAATGCTCTTAAGGCCGTTCAGTAGCCGCGACACGGGTGTCGCAGCCCGGCGCCAACACAGGAGCGAATTCTATGGAGCACCAAAAACCGGTATTCCTAGGCACTCGAAGGGGAATTCCGTATCGGCGTCCGGCGCCGACGTACAGGTCACTGTCAGATCCGTGTCTGTGGCGACTCCCCACAGTGTGCCGATGTCCGAAGGCGGTGTGTGGACGATAAGCCTCGGTTTGATGCATTGTCGCGCGGTACTGAATTCAGGAGGCGCGCGTCGCGGGCTGAAAACTCGGCCACGATAGCGTCGGTGTCGTCTTCGGATGCATGGTCGAGTACCAGGATCTCCAATTGTTCGCAGGTCTGAGCAACGGTAGAGTCACGCGAGTCCCTGAGAAACTTGCCAATGTTGTAAGTCGGAATACAGATGCTGACTAAAGGCATGTGAATCTAAGGAACATGGGCGCAAGGGCCGCCGGCACCTGCAACGCCATCCAATACGCCTTTGACCAACATGCGCCAATCCCTCGCCCAACCCTTGCGGAACGCCGCCGCAACAGGCAGCAAAATGACCCTGGCAATCAGGCCCATAAGCATGCGCATCTTCCAGCCTGGCGCGACATGGGGCAACTTCAACAGGCGCACGGTATTTCGCGCATAATAATAGCGCCGAATTGGGCTGTGGCCGAGAAAAGTAATTCCGGCGGCACGCGTTGAATCGCCGGTGCCGAGTTCGTGGGGCATCGGAATGGCGCATATACCGTACAGTTGATAGCCTAGAGCGCGGGCGCGAAAGCACCATTCCATGTCCGTGCAATCGACGAATAGCTCCTGGTCAAACGGACCGACGAGTTGAAAGATTGAGAGTGGGATGAGGCAGCCCGAAGTAATCAAGTAGTCCGCTTCGATGCTCTCTGAACCGTCGGCGCACGTGACCGCAACGGGCCAGCCTATGCGTCGGCGCATGAATGGATAATCGAATTGCCGCGCGCTTCTCACATCGACTATGCGCGGTCCGACGGCGGCGACTCGCATGCCACGCAATGCAAATTGCTCGATGGCACGTACCAGCGCAGCCGTGAGCCCAATCTCGGGTGCGCTATCCTGGTCGAAGGTCACCACATACTTCACGCCGGCGGTTGCCGCGCATTGAAAGCCGAGATTCAAGGCTGCGCCGATTCCCCGATTCCCAATCATATCGACGACAAATATCCTGCAAGGCGCTTCCTTCAGATTATCCGCGATCGCTTCCCGGCCACCGCCATTGTCCATGACATACACGATTGCGCATTCTCGAGTAAGAATTGTGACGAGCCGCGACAGTTGCGCTTGAATTGGCCTAAACGCCACGATTAGCGCTGCCACCTCGGTCAGTGCTTGATTTGGCGCACCTTGCGCGGTGGCGCTCATAAGATTACGTCCCGAGTTTCGTAGTTCGCTGGACTCTGGATTCTCGGCGCCCGCCGCCAATGGGGCGGCCATTCAAGCGCGCTTTTCCAGCACTACGATCCATTCGCGCAGTGTCTGGCTCCGATTCGAGATTGTCCGATCCAACATATCACACGAACAAACCGTCAAATCGGGACCGAATAACTCATGGAAATCCTCTTCATCGGTAAAACGAATGAGACCCTTCCCCAGCATGGGTCCCTCCGACACGCGCCAAGCACCGCGGCCCAGATCATCTCCGGTGCGATCGCCTGTCGTGCCGGTCGCGAAGGTACGCACGAATAGTTTTCCACCGGGTCTTAGTACCCGAGCAATCTCGCGGTACGTGGTGCACGACGACGAGAAATCGTTGTGGCATACCGCTTCGTTGTCGATGACGGCGTGGAAGTGGGCGTCTGGATAGTCGATTGCGGCGAAATCACCGGTGTCGATTCGACCTTGCCAACCGGGACACTCTTGATCCAACCGCTGGCGCGCCAGCATCACCGCGTGCCGGGAACCATCGATGCCATGCACCCTGAAACCTTCGCGGGCGCAAAACCAAAGATTCGCCCCTGGACCGCAACCGACCTCGAGCAGACATACGCTGGCCCGCTCGGCGCTGCTGTAAAAATGGTTAGCGACAAAGCGAATTAGCTCCTCTCCAGGATATTTTCCCCATACCTGGCCTTTGAAAATCTCTTCCCACCGAGAATCCCATGTCATGCTGATCACCTATGTCAAATGTCGACAATATTATGCGTGAAATCTCCAAATACGCTTCACGGGCGGCTACAATACCAGCGGGCTTATACGACATGAGGAAGTTTCGCGTTGATTTAGTGCCGCGGGCGGCCGACGCTGAGATGCAAATCGGCGCTTCGAACGCATCTGCTGTTGGTTTCTCACCCTAGATGTTGAGCCGTTACTTGGATTTTAATCCGCTGATCTGGATCCGACAAACGATCCAGATGCGTAGCTTCGCGCGATCTTACTTGCCGCGCGCCAAGTCGATGGCGCCCTCCTCGCATTTTGCGGTCATTGTGATGCCATGGCTTGGCACGGCCGTGCCTTGGTTCTCCATTGCAATCGGAATGATTTTAGCCGCTGAGGGAATTAGAGTTTCGTTCGTCGTGGACGATATGCCATTCGGCAGCAAGTGCGTGCGCTTCCGATTGGTTCTGTTCTGTATTCGTCGCGTTCTAGCCTTGTTTTCCGGACGCATTGAGGTACTCGCGATCGCGGCCGCCAGGAGTAAGGGTGGATTGCGTGGTGCCGTCGATTCGGCAATGGTGCAGCGTTTGGCGGAGCTCAATGCGGTGTGGGCCATGCGGGGTGAGATGACGGGTCACGGACGGTCGCGCTACACTGAAAAAATCAGACAACAGCTCGAACGATCGACCGCCGCAATCCAAAATCTCGTCGCGAACCAGACATTCGATTGCGTAGTAGTGCCCGGCGGCGTTTACGGGTCAAGCGGGATCTGGGCGCACTCGGCACGCAGTATGGGCATTCGATTGGCTAGTTTCGACTCGGGTGGTCGCGGCATAGTGACCGTGGCGACGAACGGAATCGCGAGTCAACTGCACGACATTCCGCGCGCTTTCGCATTATTGAAGGCGCAACTCCGGTCCGACCAGCACCGCTCGTTCGTGCGCGACGCGGCTCTCGCCGAGCTGCTGCGTCGCCGCGCGGGGACCGACCGGTTTTCCTCTCAATTGCGGGCGACCAAGGCGATCGATGCCCGATTCGACGGTGCCGTACTTTTGGCGCTGAATTCATCATGGGATTCGGCAGCTCTTGGGCTGCACGAGGTGTTCGATACCAGCGCGCGATGGATAATAGATACAGTCCGGTTCCTGCTTGAGAATACCTCGGCCCGAATCGTGGTGCGGCAGCATCCGGCGGAGCGCTTTGACATCGGTCGCTCGAGCGACGACTACGGCGGTCTGTTGCGGGATAATTTCGACGATAATCCCAGGGTCATCTTCATTGCGGCGGCAGATCCGGTCAATAGCTACGATTTGCTGGACCTGGTTTCCGTGGTCCTCGTATACACTTCGACATTCGGAATCGAGGCCGCGCTCAAGGGCAAAGTCGTGATCACGCCATCTTCGTCGTACTATTCGAGACTGGGGTTTGTTTGGCGAGCCACTTCACGTGCTCAATACGATGATCAGTTGGTCAAGGCGGTGGCGGGCCGATACACGGTGTCAGAGCAGATGAAAGCTGATGCGCTGATATGTTATTACCTTACTCAATGCTGCAATTGGATATCTTCCCCGCTGTCGCCGGAGGGCTACGACGACTGGATCCAGATGTCTTTTGAGGAATTGACCAAGCAGGATGGTGTGCGAATTATGTCTACGGCTCTCATGGAGGATGTCCCCGCTTCCCTTCTGATGCATATGGCTCGAGTGCGGGACGCGCTGCGATTGGCGACGGAATAATGACGTTCGCTTACCATCTGATGCAGACTATTCGCGGGGCAACAGACCGCTGCTATTCGTGGTCAATGCGCCGTGCATTTAGCCGGTTCGGCGCCCACTCAAGAGTGGGCCGGCATGCAAAGCTGGTTGCGCCGCATCTGATGGATATTGGTTCCGATGTGGTGATTGGGGAGTACGCGTGGCTCAACGCAAAGGATGATCGCGGGTCAGGCGAAGCGACATTGTTCATCTGCGACGGCGCATACATTGGCAGGTTCGTGCAGGTCAATGCTTGGCGACAAGTAAATATCGGAAGGCAGGTGCTGATTGGAGACAGGGTATTCATCAGCGACGCCGATCATAATTTCGCGGCCCTGGATGTGCCCATTAAACTACAGGGCGACCGCTTCGTGGGCCCAGTCACGCTGATGGACGGTTGTTGGATTGGTATCGGCGCGGCGATACTTCCGGGAGTGACGATCGGCCGCAACGCTGTGGTGGCGGCCAATTCCGTCGTGACTCGAAGCGTGCCGGATTGCACTGTCGTAGGGGGAGTGCCCGCTCATATCATTAAGCACCTCGAGGGAGCATAGGAACGTGCTCATTAAGCGAATCCAGAGAGTATTGCGTCGCTACGGCGAATTGCACGCCAGGATCGTCAGGCTTCAAGAGGCGGTGGGGCGAATCGAGGGGCGGCAAGTCGCGTCCATCGATACAAACGCGGGGGAGCGGGAATTTAGGGTATTCTCGCAATGGGGCGAAGATGGAATTATTCAGTATTTGATTCGAAACATTCCGATCGCCCGAAAACTTTTCGTGGAATTCGGCGTAGAAAATTATCTGGAATCCAATACCCGCTTCCTGCTGACCAACAATTGTTGGAGCGGTCTGGTGATCGACGGGAGCGCGAGCAACGTCGAATTCATCAAGCGCGATCCCATCTATTGGGCCAGCAATCTCAAGGCGGAACATGCGTTTCTCACGAGGGAAAACATAAATAGTGTCTTTGCGAGTGCGGCAATCCGTGGCGACATCGGATTGCTTTCGATCGACATCGACGGTAACGACTACTGGATCTGGGAGGCAATCGATTCGATTTCCCCCAGAATCGTGGTTTGCGAATACAACAGCCACTTCGGACCGAATGCTCAGGTCTCTACGCCTTACAATCCCGAATTCGTCAGGGACAGAGCGCACTTTTCGAAAATATATTATGGGGCATCAATTTCTGCATTGAATAGCTTGGGGGAATCAAAAGGCTATTCATTGGTTGCCTCTAATAGTGCAGGCAATAATATCTTCTTCGCGAGAAATGACGTGCGCGGATCGCTTCCGATACTATCTTGCGCCGACGGGTACCGGCGGGCGGTATTTCGCGAGTGTCACGATGAGGAGGGAAACTTGACCTTCGACGATTTCGAAACCCGATTGTGCAAAATTGGACATCTTCCGGTATACGACTTCCGCTCCAAGCGCGAACGATGCGTCGCAGACGCGATCGCTTCTTCAGTTGGATAGTGCGGCCCCGATGAGCAACAGCACTGTCCTCGTCACCGGCGGATTCGGATTTCTGGGCCGCGCGGTTGCGCTTAAGTTCAAGCACGCCGGCTATCGCGTGATCGGCATCGGCAGAGGACATTGGGCGCCCGAAGAAGCGACAAAGCGCGGTTTCGACGTATGGTTGAACGCTGGCGTCACACTGTCGAGCCTCATGACGATCAAGGAGCGATTCGGCGTCATCGCGCATTGTGCCGGCAACGGTTCAGTCCAATATTCGCTCACCAATCCGCTGCAGGAGTTCAACAAGACGGTACAAAGCACGGCCGATTTGCTCGAATATGTCCGCCTGACGGGGAGCGAGTCCATGGTGATCTACCCTTCGAGCGCCGGGGTATACGGTGCCAAGGAAGATAAGCCGATGAAGGAAACAGACGAACCGAACCCGATCTCGCCCTACGGGTTTCACAAGCATATCGTGGAGCAGTTGTTGGCGTCGTCTTCACGCAGTTACGGCGTAAGGGCGACGGTTATTCGTTTTTTCTCGATCTATGGGCCGGGACTGACCAAGCAACTATTGTGGGATGCGAGCGTCAAGATTCGCGCGCAGAACGAGGCCCCCGCGATTTTTTGGGGTACTGGCGAAGAGACGCGGGATTGGATCTTCATCGACGACGCTGCGGAACTGATCTTCACGGCCGCGGGGGGCGGGCAAGATTACGCAATTATCAATGGCGCAAGCGGCATCCGGACAACGGTCAAGGAGACGCTGATTCAACTTTGTAGGGCACTCAATCTCAATGCGAAATTCAGTTTCAATCATATTGTGCGCGAGGGTGATCCGCGCTTCTATCACGCCGACGTATCGAAGGCAGCCGACCTAGGATGGAGGCCGATTGTCGGCCTGCCGGAGGGCGTTGACCGATACGTTCGCTGGCTGTTAGCGCATGATGGAGCGCCTGATTGATCCGAGTAGCGTTTTGGTACGATCGGCCCATCGCGTATTCAGGCGGTCTGAATTACATCAGAAATCTTCTATATGCGATTTCGCAGGTTAACCGCGGCCGGTTATCCCCCTATCTATTTATCGGAACCATGGTTACTGCGAAAGATGCCGAAGCTTTCGCTCAATTCGCAACGGTTATCCGCACTCCGATTCTCGACCGCCGAAGCGTACCGTGGTTCTTCGACAGATTGCTGGTCAAACTGTTAAAGTCACACCTGCTTGTGAAGCGGGAACTGCGCAAGCACCGTATTTCAATTGTTTCACATGCGGAGCATGTCGCGGGACTCGGGCCAACATTTCGCGTGATATCGTGGTTTCCAGATTTTCAATTTCTCCATTTACCGAAATTCTTTCCCGGCCTCGATGTCAATAAGGAAATGCGGCGACTCCGCGCTCTATTTTCCAAAGCAGACGTAATAATTCTCAGTAGCTACTCGGCTCTCGAAGACTTTAAATCGATAGCGCCCGAAAATTGTATTGCGCGTGCGCGGGTGCTGCAATTCGTTTCGCAGCCAAACACGAAGCTTAATGTTGTCGATGAGTCCGAGACTAAGGAGTTGATTGAGCGAAAATATGGATTCAAGGGAAGATACTTTTACCTACCAAATCAATTTTGGATACACAAGAATCACTGGGTGGTGTTCAAGGCAGTCGCTGAACTCAAGTCACGTGGAACGGGAATTGTGGTGATATGCACGGGCAATTTGCACGACTACCGACGCTCAGGCACGGATTATGTAGATGGACTAACGGAGTTTATCGGCAATGAGTCGTTGGAACATAACATCCGAATTTTGGGGCTGGTTCCGTACGAAGATGTGTTGTTTTTTATGCGCAATTGTCTGGCAGTGATAAATCCATCTCGGTTTGAGGGTTGGAGTTCCACCGTGGAAGAAGCCAGGAGCATCGGGAAGAGAGTCGTGCTGTCGAGGATTCCGGTGCACCTGGAACAAAATCCGATCGAGGCGGAATATTTCAATCCTGACGATGTGTCGGGTCTGTGCGCGATTCTGGAGAATTGGTGGAAGGCTCCAGAAGTTCCTGATCCTGGCGCGAAGAATAGAGCCGAGCTATCTCTTCGTGAGAGGACGATACGTTACGGCGAGCGGTACATCGAGTTGGTGGAAGAGGTCGCATGCCGCCGATTAGATTCATGATCGATAAATTACTTATCATTACATAAGCAGAGGCAATCACAGGTGGCGGCGGTCGATTGCTCCAGATCGGGCCATTCACCCTGTGGATGCTGCTCTTCGCGCCTTTCTTGGTTGCATGCGTGGTCGCCATTTCCTTCAAGTTGAGAAGCATGGATTGCCAAAGGCTAGCGCTTGGAATTGTCCTATCCAATTGTTTCCTTCACGTATTTGGTTTACCGATCGGCGGGGTGAAGAGTTCTGACACAAGCGATACGAACTCAGAGTCTCAGAAGTCGTTATATTAGCGCGCCGCCTTTTAGGTGCCGTATTTCTTGCACACGCGAACCTTATCGATCAGGTGGAATATGGAAACCTTATCAACGCATTGGTCTTCGCAATTAATGACTTCATAGGTGCCTCCAATGCCAGATTCTCAACAGCAATGCTTGGAGTGTAATCAATCTTAGTGAAACAAACCGAATTTCGAATCATCATGACTCGATTTGGCGGTGATCGCGATACGGGCCCGGAGAGTTGGTTGTTTGCGACAGTGACATAGGACACACGACCATGAGTACTCCCGTATCGGTTGTCATGACCGTATATAACGGCAGCAGGTTTTTGCTTGCGCAGGTAACGTCCGTTCTCTCGCAGTTACTGTCCAACGACGAATTGCTAATCATAGATGATGCCTCGACGGACGAGTCAGTTGCGATGCTGAAGGCGCTCAACTCAGCGCAAGTGAAGGTGTACAGGAATTCTGAAAATCAGGGAGTGATAGGCAGCTTCGAACGCGGTCTTAGGCTGGCCCGTAACGAGATCATCTTCCTTTGCGATCAAGACGATATCTGGTTAGCAGGCAAGCGCGCGGCGTTTGTAGCGGAGTTCGAGCGTGAGCCATCGACGCTCGTCGTAATTTCTGATGCGCAGGTGATCGATGACGAGGGTGGCGTCATCGCCACGTCATTCATGACTGTCAGACGTGGCTTCAAGAGCGGTGTCATTGCGACGCTTTGGAGAAATCGCTATCTGGGATGCTCTATGGCCATTCGCAGATCGTTGCTCAAAATTGCGCTGCCGATTCCGCGGGAAGTACCAATGCACGATATGTGGTTAGGAGTCCTTGGGCGACTTGCGGGCGGTGTGAGTTATCTCAGCACCCCATATCTTCAATACCGGCGTCACCGTGCGAACTCAACGCCATTGCGGTCTCAGTATCGCTGGCGGAACCTGATTAGGTGGCGCTTCGGCTTGCTAAGGGCGTTGATAGTGCGAGTAGTTTTGTCAAAGTATTGGCGCTTGCGGTAGCTGGTCTGTGATATCCAGGCCATATCAATTATATGTTATATACGATACTTGTGGCGGCGGCCAAACCTTTCATGCCGGAGTGAGTGAAGGCGGCGCCATTGGCATCTTTAGTGAAGACAATCGATCCGTCCGTGTTTATAGATGCTTCGCCGTGTGACCGTACGTTCCTGTCGATGACGTGCGCAAGGACGGATCTTCGCAAAGTAGGCGCGAGATAACTTGGCAATCCGATGCCGGTCATCGTGCTGGAGTTACTAGCGGCGACAAGCGGTATGTCGGTCAATGACAAATGAATCGTGCGCCCGTTAGCGATCCAATTCACCGTGCCGGTTGCCGCTTCGGACATCCCGGAGAGCTCCAAAGTAAAGGTGCCGTTCGCATAAAAACTAAGATGCGGGGGCGTCTGCGCCGTGAACGCAATCGGCGTGCCATTTTGAACGTAATTGGGGCCAACCTCCATATTGGACGCTAGGCTGGCTAGCAATATCGCCTTTGCTGTTGCATAAATCGTATTGAATTTCGCCACATGGTTGTGGGCACCGGCGTTGCTGATTCCCGTAGCGAATGCATTGGTCGCAGTGCCGATGGTGTTGTTATTCGTCGTGACTGCGAATTGGTTGCTTCCAACGTAGATGCCAACCGAACCCGCATTGGCAATATTGCATGCAAACGTGCAGGCCTCGATGACGATCTTGTCCCTAGCGGGAGCTCCTCGATCAGCGACTTGTACGCCTGTCGTAGCCGAGGGGCTATTGGTCTGTATCCAGCAATCCCTGATTGTAGTTCCGCCGAACACCGTGATGAGTTGTACTCCAATCGACAAGGCAACGCTGATGTCACAATTTTCGATCGATGTATAGAGGGCGAGATCCAAGCAAATGTTTACATCGTAGGCATAAACGCCGACTGCAATCATGTGCAGGCTCTGGCAGCTCTCGCCGTCCGTCGAGTCGACCAATACGCCGTAAGACCTACCGGCGCCTTTGATGGACGCCCTCTGGACGAATCCGCCCTCAATGCTATTTACCACATTCTGCCCGTGGAAGTGGTAGCCGCAGAAATTGTTGTATAGAAAGCAGTCTCGGAAGCAAGAGTTCCATGTGCCGCGGCTAAATATGCCAACAGCAAAATTCTGGATCGATATATTGGAGAATTGAACCCCGGTGATGCGACCATGGGATTCTGCGGGTAAGTTGATAGTTAGCCCGTTATTCGTGCCGGTGTTATTTCCCGCAATCTGAAAATCACGGAAGAACCGCGAGGCGCAATAAGATCCTTGCGGTTCGAAGATCAGTCCGTCACAAGACTGCGGAGCGATGACCGATTCCTGCCCCGCGCCATACATCGAGGAACTCGCTGTGCAATGCAGCGATCCATAGATTTTCCAGGTGCCCGGGGGAATAAAGGCCGCGTTGCCGCCGTGAGCCGACACCAGCAGCGCGCAGTTGATGGACGAAGAATTGTCCTTAGAGCCAGTGGTTGCACCATAGCGCCGGGCATCACCTTCCGGGTAACCGAGATCGACCGGGGTTACATCGGCAGCCAATTCCGCCACCGTCCTTCGGTTCGATCGAGCGCGATCGATCGGAGTCTCGATTGAATGCGAACCGATGGCACTTGTAGCAGTCGATAGAAAAAGTAGTGACATATCGCGCCGTCGCATATATTTCCCCGCTGTCTAATCATGAAATATAAGAGTCTAACGCATTGCGCGGGGATAACACTTCGATGGACAATTGTGGCTCGACTCTTGTTCCATGATTCATGTCATTTGTCGGCGATATACCAGGCAGCTCGAAGGTCGCAATGTTGAGAAAGATACTTGCATCGAAATTTAGGGGAATGGGGATCGCTGGGCTTCTTGTAGCAGTCTCGCGCCGCGTTTTTGCCCGCCCGATTTCTTCGTTTAGAGCGTGCCGATATTATTTTGTCGATGCGGTCGGGTTGGAGATTGGCGGGCCCAGTAAGATATTCGCGCGGCGCGGCTTGTTTCCCGTTTACCCCATAGCAGGCCGCGTGGACAACTGCAATTTCAATGCGCAGACGATTTGGGAGAGCGCCCTCGTGAGGGGACCAACGTTCCGTTACGATAAGAATCGTCCATGCGGCACTCAATATTTTCTCGAGGCGACAGACCTCAGCGCGATTGCGTCCAATTCCTGCGATTTCATTTTATCCTCACACGCGTTGGAACACGTAGCCAACCCGCTATTGGCGCTGTCGGAATGGATCCGGTGCCTCAAAACAGATGGGATTATGGCCCTGGTACTTCCGCATAAGGACGGGACCTTCGACCACCGAAGGCCGGTCACGACCCTGGGGCATCTCATTGCGGATTTCAAGCTAGAGACACCTGAGTCGGATACCACCCATTTTGCGGAGATCCTGCAACTGCATGACCTGTCGCGCGATCCGGAGGCCGGCGACATTGAGACCTTCACTTTACGAGTCCAGCAAAATGTCGCGATTCGGGGCTTGCACCATCACGTGTTTGACACCGCGCTTGCGGTATGCGTAATTAGCTGGGGAGGGCTGCAAATTATCGCCGTTGAAGCGGTATGGCCTTATCATATTTTTGTTGTGGCCAAGAAACTTGCACCGGGAATGTCTCCAGACAATCATTTGTTTATAGGTGCTCAGACGTGATACCGGCAGAAAGATCCATTCGCCGCCAATAGGCGCTGTTGATTCCCGATATCGATGCGAAATTCAGCTTCAACTATATCGCGCACGAGGCTGATCCGCGCTCCTATCACGCCAACATATCGAAGGCGGTTGACCCGGGATGGAGGCCGACTGTCGGCTTGGATGTTGGTGCATCAGGGAGCGCTTGATTGATCCGGGCGGCGTTTTGGTACGATCGCCCCATCGCGTATTCGGGCGGTCTGAATTACATCAGAAGTCTTCTCTACGCCATTTTGTCGGTTAATTCAGGCCGCATAGATTCATGATCGACATACTATTTACGGTGACGCTGGCTGAGCTGTTCATGGGCGGCGGAGGCCGGCTGCTTCATATGGGGCCAGTCTCACTGAGAATGATTCTCTTCGCCATTTGTTTGGTAGTGGGGGCGGTCGCGATTTTGTTCAGGCTGCGTGGCATGGATGGGCAGAGGCTGGCGTTTGGATTGGTGATTATTTATTTGCTCGTCCACGTGTTCGGCTTATTGATCGGTGCGGTCAACGGCGCTGATTTCAGCGACATGATCAGCGAGTTCCAGCAGTCGCTCTACTGGCTTGCTGCGCCGTTTTTCGCGCTGGTTCTCCAGTCGCCGAAGATGGTTTACAGAACGTCGGTCTTGCTGAGGGTCGCCGGTGTATTGCTGGCCGTCGGCTATATGGCAGTGCTGGCGCTCCTCGCATTTGGCCGGCTGAGTATCTTGCAGCTATTGCCCATCTTGACCGACTCAGGCGAGGTGCTCGTTCGGGGCGACAACTTTCTGTTCTATAAAGGGTTTCTCTATCTCGGAATTGCAATTATATTCTTTGTCGCGATTCGCGGCAGATTCTGGGTGACCTTGGCTATTCTGGTGGGTGTCGCGCTGGTGCTCACGTTGACACGCGGGTTTCTTTTATCGGTTTCCGCTTCCGTACTGCTCATGCTCGCGGCACAGGGCCGGCGAGTGGTTGCGGGCCTAGTATTGGTCGTGGTCGCCGTTGGCGCATTCACAGTATTTATTTACGTGCCATCCTTCAATGAAAAAATCAGCTCGAGCCAGACCGAATCCAACACGCAGCGACAGCAAGATTTCGGGGAAATTGTCGACCATGTGTCGCCTCAATCGTTGCTGATCGGGGAAGGTTACGGCGCCATCGTGAATGATCGCGTCAACATCGAGAATACTTTCTTGTGGGCCGCATGGAAGCTTGGGGTGACCGGCCTGCTTTTCTGGGTGATGCCCTTTGGGCTGTGCGTCTACTTTTATTTGAAAATTCCCAATCGGTCCGAGCATGCAACCGCATCGGCATATTTCTTCGGCACGGTCTTGGTTAATATCCAAACGTTGACGAACCCTTATCTCAATAATCCGATCGGTCTTTCGTTTGTCATAGTGGCGATTTTCTCGCTCAGAACATTGTCCAAGCAGGCGCAGGCAAACGCATGGGAAGCCAAGGTCAATCACGTGATGATGAGCCCGAATCCAGGCAAGAGCGTTTGATCATCTCAGCCAACAAAACCTTGTTCGACCTTTAGAGCGTTCATTTGTGGTACCAAAAGATCCGCACGCATAGACCGGAAATTGACGGCTTGCGCGCGCTGGCGGTGCTTCCGGTCATTCTCTTTCATGGGGGTTTCGCGCTGTTCAGCGGTGGATACGTCGGTGTCGATGTATTTTTTGTGATCAGCGGCTTTCTCATTACTTCCATCATCCTCGATGAGCGAATCGCGGGAATCTTCTCGATTGCTGGTTTCTACGAGCGACGAGCACGGCGGATATTGCCGGCCCTGTTCTTCGTAATGCTGGCTTGTATTCCGGTCGCGTGGATTTGGATGTTGCCCCAGGAGTTGGGGAGCTTTGGCCAAAGCCTCGTGGCCGTGTCGCTATTTGTGTCCAACATGCTCTTTTGGCGTACGAGCGGATACTTTGACCTCGCAGCGGACCAAAAACCGCTTCTGCACACTTGGAGTCTGGGAGTCGAGGAGCAGTTTTATCTGGTCTTTCCTCTGCTCATTGCTTTCCTATGGCGCTTTGGAACGCGACGGCTGCTGACGATCTTGGCGGCGGGCAGCCTCGTATCGTTTTTGGCGAGTGACTGGATGTTGAGTAAGCATGCGGTCGGCAGCTTTTTTCTTGCGCCCGCGCGCGCTTGGGAACTTTTCGCGGGTTCACTTCTTGCCGCTGCAGAAGCGCCTGTTGCGTTGCATGAGATTGTTTCTAAACGAATGCGGGAGGGACTGGGTGCGATCGGTTTGGCTCTGATCCTCACGCCAGTCTTCGTATACGGGCCTTCAACGCCATTTCCCGGTCGATATGCGCTGCCGCCCGTGCTTGGAACCCTTCTGGTGCTGACCTTCGCGAGTGCGCAGACCCGGGTAGGCCGCTTGCTTACTATGCGAGCAATGCTTTGGTTGGGCGGCATTTCGTACAGCGCATACCTCTGGCATCAGCCTCTATTTGCTTTCGCGCGACTGATCAGCGCAAATCGCCCAGCGCAATGGTTGTTTGGTTTGTTGGCTATTGTCGGCCTGGGAGTTGCCCATCTTTCCTGGTGGTTCATCGAGTGCCCGTTTAGAGATCGTAAGAATTGGTCGCGTAGGGCGATCTTGTTTTGGTCGGTGTTGCCATCGCTTGTGTTTATAGGCATTGGGACTGGAATGATAGTCACGAAAGGCATGCCGAATCGCTGGAGTCAGAATGTTCAATCCTTGTTGGTTCCAGCTAAGAGCACAATCGAAGAATGCCCGAAGATCAATCCATGGTTGCGTGCGTGCCGTTTGGGCGTGCTGAATCGCCCTGCCAGCGTCGTTCTGCTGGGCGACTCCCATGCATTCGCAATCGCTCCCGCCTTGGACGAAGCGCTGATAAAGGAGGATAAGGCCGGGTATCTGGTGCACACGGACTGTTTTCCGATAACAGGGATGTTTGATAGCCGCGGACCGCTGACAGCGCAGAGCCGCAGCAACTGTGCGGAGGCGGACCGCCGACTGCGTGAGTTCGTCAGACAGCCATCGGTGACACGCGTGATCATTGCGATTTGATGGACCATGCGGCTCTATCCGATGGACGGGCTCATCGATGCGCCCGGGTTCGACAATCACGAAGGTGGAGTGGAAGATTTGCCGTACCGCAGAAGCGGAGTATTCGATCCGAACGGCGATTGGACCGATGCGTCGGCGGCCAAGGGGAAGTCAGTGCTCGCCTACATCAACGGCTTGGCGGCGCTCAAGACCGTAGTGTTGCTCTATCCGACTCCCGAGGTTGGCTGGACGCCGGCCAGGCTCAACCTTAACGCGGTGGCGCTGGGAGCGGCGCCGCCTCGCTACATCTCGACGTCGCGGATTCGCATGAAAGAACGCAATGCGCAAGCGGAACGACTGCTAGATGCGGTCACGTCGCCTAATGTGCTGCGAGTGAAGCCGGAAGCCTTGTTCTGCGATACCGTGCTCAAGGATCGCTGCATCGTCCAAGCCGATGACGTAACGTATTATGCCGACGATAATCATCTATCGATGCAGGGCGCGCGCTTGGTTGTACAGGCGATGTTGCCGTATCTTGACGCGCGGTGAAGCCACCCATCGGGGGCGGTAAAGTCATTGTAAAAAAGCATTGGTCGCTTCGTTTCGAGACCTCGCCGGTTGCAAGTTGTCGCGAATCGGAATGTCGATTGGAATGAAGCCACTGGGCGCCGTCGAAAAGTCTCGTGCGGCGAATTCCTTAATCATTTCCGACAGGCGGCCAATGACGAGCTCAGCGTTAGCATCGGAATGATTGGCAAGCGCCTCGAAGCTCATTGAGAAATCGACCGCCCGATAAAGTTCGAGGTAATCTTTGTAGGACTGGCGCGGCAGCACGCCCGCGCTGGTATCGAATCCAAAGAAGTCGAATCCGATGCCGGTCGCGACCGGAACCAGGGATGCCTGGGTGCCTTTTGAGAGAAATCCGCGCGCATACGGAGTGGCCTGCTACTAGTTTCGCTGACTGACACCTGGTTAAGAGCGATGATGCTTGACGAGCAATATATGAAGGGGCGGAAGTTCAACGGCGAGTACAGTCTCGAGGCCGGGAAACAGGTGCCGGAGCGGAGTGTTTCGAGCGCTATTGTGTCCGAGTGGCAGCCGCGAATGAATCATGCGGCTGATTGGCAAGGCGTGGTCGACAACTCGGGAGAATACGGACAAACTTCGCCGTAAGCGACTAAGCGTTTGGACAGCGAGCCCATGCCGCCAAAAAGGATTACCCAGAATGTCTGCCGAGATGAAAATCTCGATTATTACTGCCGTCTACAACGGCGGAAACTCGATAGCCGCAACGCTGAATTCCGTGGCGCAGCAAGATTATGGTGCGATCGAACACATCGTCATCGACGGCGCTTCCACGGATCGCACGCTCGAGGCGGTGCGTGCGAACGATGAACGGGTGACGTTGCTGATTTCGGAGGCCGATAGTGGAGCGTACGACGCTTTTAACAAGGGCTTGCGGCGTGCAACCGGCGATGCGATAGGCTTTCTGAACGCCGGCGATACGTACGTTTCACCGGCGGTTATTTCCAAAGTGGCGGCGGAGCTGTCCACTGGGCCGCAGGCGGTATTTGCCGATGTTCTGATCGTCGACGAACACGATGAAACGCGCGTCGTGAGGCGCTATAGCTCGAAGCGATTCGCGCCGCATATAATGGCTTACGGTTTGATGCCGGCGCAT